>Ga0335084_10000079_pt1 | contig 62197 bp, 52 predicted proteins | sample Lox_Sample_44_FD_206721 | JGI IMG/M metagenome (GOLD analysis project Ga0335084, IMG submission 206721) | Soil microbial communities from Loxahatchee National Wildlife Refuge, Florida, United States - Lox_Sample_4.4 | ecosystem: Environmental > Terrestrial > Soil > Wetlands | place: USA...
GAGCGGGGCGTTGCAGCCGCGGCTCCCTGGCCCGAACTGGAGGATGAAGACCAGGGCGATGGCGAAGATGAAGAGGTAGGAGAAGAAGCGGCGGGCGTCGAATCCGGAGCTCATCGGCGTGTCTGGAAGGTGCTCGCCCGTGGTAGCAAAGAGGCCAGCCACCCCCGGGGAAGCATCCTTGACCCTCTAGGGGAGCGACTGTGAAAATACAAGCGCTTCGGCAGCAATGAGAAGGGCCCCCCGACCAAGTGCTGTCTTTCCTCCGGCGTCACCGTGAGCCACTGCTGGTCTGTCTCATCCTCGCGCACGCGCTGGGGATGTTCCTCGGCTCGAGCCGTCGGGTGCGGGAGCCCAACCTCGTCGATCGGATCGCGCTGGCGGTGACCGCTCCGGTGCAGCGGGCCGCGGTGGCCATCGTCGACGGCTCGGTGAACGCCTGGCAGCAGTACGTGTCACTGCGGAGCGTGCGCCGCGACAACGCCCAGCTGCAGGCAGACAACGCCAAGCTCCGCGCCGACGTGGTGGGCCTCGCCGAGGCGCGCGCCGAGAACGAGCGGCTCCGGCGGCTGGTGCACTACGAGGAGACCAACCCCGGGCCGAAGGTGATTGCCCGCGTGCTGGGCATCAACCCCGACCCGAACCGGCTCACCCTGCGCATCGACCGGGGCGAGGGGGATGGGGTACGGCGCGGGCAGGCGGTGGTGACGGCGGATGGCGTGGTGGGTCAGGTGCTCCGGGCGACGGCCAGCGCCGCCGACGTGCTGGTGGTGTTCGACCCCAACTGCCGGCTGGGCGGCCGCATCCAGCGGACTCGCGCCCGGGTGGGCATCTCCGGCGCCGGCGACGACCAGGCGCTGAAGCTCGAGTACCTGCTGCGGACCGAGGACCTCGAGGAGGGCGACCTGGTGGTGACCTCCGGGACGGACGGGGTGTATCCGCCGGGGCTGGTGGTCGGTCGGGTCACCTCCGTGCAGCGGCAGACCAGCGGGATGTTCCTCAACGCCGGCATCCTCCCGGCGGTGAACTTCACCAAGGTGGAGGAGGTGCTGGTGCTGGCGCCTCAGCCCGGGGCTGCCGCCTTCCCCGCCCGCACCGAGAGCCAGGGCCGCCGATGAAGCTGGCCCTGACCCTGGTGCTGACCCTGCTCTTCCTCGCCCTCGAGTCGGTGGCGGTGAAGTACGTGGGGCTCGGTGTGGCCCGCATCGACGTCACGGTGGCCATCGTGGCCTTCCTCTCGCTGCGCGCCGGGCTCCTGGAGGGCGCGGTGGCCTCCTACGCGGTGGGCTACCTGCTGGATCTGATGACCGGGCGCCCCACCGGGCTCTACACCTTGCTGGCGGTGGTGACCTTTCTGCTCGGGCGCATCGCCGCCTCGCTGGTGGACGTGCGCTCCGGGAGGTCCTTCGCCCTGTTCGCCATGGCTGCCGATGCCACCCACGGGCTGCTGGCCTGGGGAATTGGCTCGGTGAGCAGCAAGCAGATGGCCCTCTCGTGGCTGTCCGGCTTGCCGGTGGAGGTGCTCCTCACCGGGCTGGCGGCGCTCCTCCTCTATCCTCTGCTGCGGCGCTTCGGACTCGGCGCCGAGAAGCGGGATCCGGGGCTGCTCGCCCCATGACGCTCGGCCAGAACAGCGCGGGGAAGGACCTCAAGGCGCGCTATCTGTGGCTGGGCCTGGTGATGATCGCCGGCCTGCTGCTCCTCGCCGGGCGGCTGTACCGGCTGCAGATCGCCCAGGGGGACGAGTACTCGGCGAAGTCGGTCGCCAACTTCGTGAAGGAGATCCGGGTCAAGGCCGACCGGGGAATCATCAAGGACCGGCGCGGGGAGATCCTGGTCGACAGCCGTCCCTCGTTCGACGTCTTCGTCACCCCGGCGTTCTGCGAGCGCTGCTCCGAGGAGGTGCTCCCCCGCCTCTCCGGCTGGCTATCCTGGGACGAGGAGCAAGGGAAGCACGTGGAGCAGCTGCTCCGCGCCGCGAAGCGGAGCGCCCCGTTCCAGCCGGTGCCGGTGCAGCTGGACCTCAACCGTGACGAGCTGGACACGCTGAACGCGCACAAGCTCGAGCTTCCCGGGGTGGACTGGCCCGCGGTCCCCCACCGCAACTACCGCACTGGCACCGTGCTCCCCCACGTGGTGGGGTACATGAACGAGATCACCCAGGACGAGCTGGACCGGCTCAACGCCCAGGGTGAGGGCTATGCGCTCGGCGACTTCATCGGCCGACGCGGGGTGGAGCGTTACTTCGAGCGCCGCCTGCGGGGCAGGGACGGGAGCCGCAAGGAGGTGGTCAACGCCCGCGGCGAGACCATCCAGGAGCTGAACGACCTCATCACCGGCGAGGCCACCGTCTCCAGCTCGCCAGGTGACAACGTGGTCCTGAGCATCGACATGCGGCTGCAGGCCGAGGCCGAGCGCGCCTTCCCCGGGACCGCCGGGGCGGTGGTGGCGATGGACGTCCGCACTGGGTTCATCCTGGCGATGGTGTCGCGCCCGGGGTTCGACCCCAACGTGCTCACCGGCCGGGTGACGCCGGCGCAGCTGACGGCGCTCAACAAGGACCCGTTGCAGCCGATGATCTTCCGGCCTGCGCAGCAGCACTACAGCCCCGGGTCGACCATGAAGACGCTGAGCATGTTCGCCGCGCTGGGGAGCAAGGGCTTCACCCCCCACAGCACGGTGAGCTGCGGCGGCGGCTACCGGCTCGGCGCGCGGATGTGGCGGTGTCACAAGGACGCAGGCCACGGCCTGGTTGACGCACGGCACGCGCTGCAGTGGTCGTGCGACACCTGGTTCTACAAGGTGGCCGACAGCCTGGGTCTGGACCCCATCGCAGCCACCGGCCGGAGCTTCGGCCTCGGCGCGCCCACCGGGGTGGCGGTGGTGGCCGAGGTGCCGGGCATCATGCCCGACGCCGCGTACCACGACCGGGTCACGCCGGGCGGATACACCAAGGGCCTGGCGCTCAACAGCGTCATCGGGCAGGGAGATGTGAACGTCACGCCGCTGCAGCTCACCATGGCCTACGCCGCGGTGGCGAATGGCGGGCACCTCTACAAGCCGCAGCTGGTCCGGCGGCTGGAGACACCGGACGGGCGCACGCTCCAGGAATACCAGCCCGAGGTCGTCCGGGAGCTGGACCTGGATCCCGAGGCGCGCCGCCTGGTGGTGGACGCGCTGGCCGCGGTGGTCAACGAGCCGGGCGGAACAGCCTACCGGGCGCGGCTGCCCGACGTGCGGATGGCGGGGAAGACCGGCACCGCGCAGGTCATCGCGCTGGGGAAGACGCGGGTGAAGAAGGAAGCGATGACCTACTGGCAGCGGGACCACGCCTGGTTTGCCTCCTTCGCCCCGGCCGAGGACCCGGAGATCGCGGTGGTGGTGCTCAACGAGCATGGCGGACACGGGGGCATGGATGCCGCGCCCACGGCGACCGCGCTGATGAAGAAGTACTTCGAGCTCAAGCGCGAGGACGCCAACGCCACCATCGCCGCGTCCACCGCGCTCCCGGTCATGCCGGTGCGGCCGGTGCCGCCGCCCCCCGCTCCGCGGCCGCCCCCCGTCCAGGAGGAGCTCCCCGTGGATCCGGCCTCCGCGCCGTCGGTGGCGCAAGTCCCGGCGGCCCCCTCGGAGGGCGCGCGCTGATGCAGCTGCGGATCGAGCGCCGGATGGTGCTCAAGATTCCCTGGGGCCTGGTGGCGGTGACGCTGGCCATCGCGCTGCTCGGCATCTGGAACCTGGCCTCTGCCTCACGGCCTCCGCATACCCCGCTCTGGGCGCGGCAGCTCCTGAACCTCGGGGTGGGGGTGGCGGCGGGGATCGGCGTCTGCCTGATGGACTACCGGTTCATCCAGCGGATGGCCTGGCCGATCTACGGGGTGAACGCCGCGGCGCTGATGGCGCTGAAGATCGTCGGCCACCGGGCGAAGGGGGAGGCGAGCTGGCTGGCGCTCGGGCCGCTGCGGATCGAGCCGGCGGAGTTCATGAAGCTGGCGTTGATCATCGTCCTGGCCCGCTTCTTCCACGACGACTACCGGGAGGGCGAGAAGCCCTACGGGCCGTTGCGGCTGTGGAAGCCGCTGCTGCTGACGCTCTTCGCGGCGGGGCTGGTGCTCCCGGACCTCGGGAACACGATGATGCTCCTCCTCACCGCCTGCACCATCCTGGTCTTCTCCCGGCTGCGGCTGTGGTTCCTGGGGGTGGGCGTGGCCGGGCTGCTGGCCATCTCGCTGGTCATCTGGAACGACTACGTCCGGGACCCGTCGGACGGGCACCGCACGGTCATCCGCCAGGTCCTGAAGCGGCACCAGAGCCAGCGCATCGCCGGATGGCTCTCGCCCGAGTCGGACCTCAAGGGCTCGGGCTACCACGCCGCCCAGTCGAAGATCGCGGTGGGCTCCGGAGGTCTGCTGGGGAAGGGCTGGCGGCAGGGCACCCAGACCGGCCTCTTCTTCCTCCCCGAGCAGCACACCGACTTCATCTTCTCGGTGTGGGCCGAGGAGCACGGGTTTCTCGCCTCGCTGCTGCTGCTGGGGCTCTACGGGCTCATCTTCGCCTTCGCCCTGGGGGTGGCGATGCAGGCCCGCGACCGCTTCGGGGCCTTCGTGGCGGTGGGGGTGGCGGCGATGATCTTCTGGCAGGTGTTCGAGAACATCGGGATGGTGGTGGGCCTGCTCCCGGTGACCGGCATCACCCTGCCGCTGATGAGCTACGGGGGCTCGTCGATGATGAGCGTGCTCCTGTCGCTGGGGCTCCTGGCGAGCATCGCCATGCGCCGGCACATGTTCTGACTACGGGGGCGACCGTGCCCCTGGCGGATCTTGCTCTGGCTGGAGCGGCGCCGGGCGGGGCAGACTGTGCTGGTGGGGGACCGCTGACCGGAGCATCCTCGCCGTTCCCCACCGTCTCCGGGAGGTTCCCCTTGAGGGCCGAGTCGATCGCCGTCGCGCCGCCGCCGGTCGCGGTCCCCGCCGAGTCGGGCCGGCAGCTCCCGTTCGACTGGCTGCGGGGACTGGTGATGGTGCTGATGACCGTCGACCACGCCTCCGGGGAGTTCAACGCCGGACGGCTCTTCACCGACGCCACCTTCCTCTACACCCCGGGGATGCCTCTTCCGGTCGATCAATTCCTGACCCGGTGGATCACCCACCTCTGCGCGCCGGTGTTCGTGTTCCTGGCCGGCTACGTGATGCAGCTGAGCGTGCGCCGCCGGCTGGAGCAGGGGGAATCCGAGGGGAGCATCACCCGGTTCATCGTCACCCGAGGCCTGATCATCGCCGCTCTCGATCCGCTGTGGATGCGCCTGGTGTTCAAGCCCCCCGGGGGACTGATCGTCCTTCAGGTCCTCTACGCGATCGGGATGAGCTTCGTGGTGATGGCCTTCCTCCGGCGCATCCCGCCGTTCACCATCGGCATCCTCGGGGTGGTGCTGGCGTTCGTCTCCGAGCCGCTCCGGGCGCTGGTGCCGGCCACCGGCTCGCTCCACGCCCTCGGCACGCTGCTGGTGGCCGCCGGGCCGCTCCCGCCATTCATCGTCGGCTACCCGCTGATCCCCTGGCTGGCGATCATGATGATGGGGTGGGGCGCCGCGGAGCTCGGCCGGCGCGAGCCTTCCCGCTTCCCGGCGAGGGTGGCGCTGGCGGGGCTGGTGGCGCTGGCCCTGTTCTTCCTGTTCCGCGGTCTGAACGGGTGGGGAAACATGGGGCTGTTCCGGGAGAACGGCTCGCTGGTGCAGTGGCTGCACGTGTCGAAGTACCCGCCGTCCGTCGCCTACGACGCCCTGGAGCTGGGCATCGGATGGTTGCTCCTGGCGCTGTTCCTGGTGTGGAGGCCTCCGGCCTGGGCGGATGCGGTGCTCCGCCCGCTGGGGCAGAGCGCGTTCTTCTTCTACCTCCTGCACGCGCACTTGCTCGCCGTCGCCTCGTACGGGCTGGGGATGCACAACAGCGCGGGCCTGGTGGCGACGTACGTCTCGTCGGCGGCGGTCATCGCGGTGCTGGTCCCGGCCTGCAAGGCGTACCGACGCTACAAGCTGGCGCACCCGAGGAGCCTCGCCCAGTACATCTAGAGGCTGAGCCGCCTTCCTCCGCCGGAGATGCCGGAGGATCCAGTCCAGCGTGTTGCCCGAGCCGGCGAACGGGTCGATGACCAGCACGCCGGGGACCGGGGACAGATGATTGACCGCCGCGGTCACGTCCCGGCCGATCGCGTCGCCGAAGCTGTCGCGCCCGTACCGCTCGACCTCCTCGAGGGTGAGGACCTGGTTCCGCTTCGGGCCGTGAAGCAGGAGAGCCCTGTCGTGCACGGGCGCGCCCGTCTCTTGCTCCTCGCTCATCGGCGTCCTGCCTCGGTCGGCGGCGCGCCGTGGCCGGACTCACATCGAGCATCGCTCACACCCGGACGGCGAACCGAAGTCCACGACCAGCCCGGTGGACGTCGCTAGAGCAGGGCGCCGCGGAGGATCATGCTCGCCACGGTGAAGTAGATGATCAGCCCGCTCACGTCGACCAGCGTCGCCACGAAGGGTGCCGAGGCCTTCGCCGGATCGAACCCCAGCCGCCGGAGCAGGAAGGGCAGCATCGAGCCGACCAGGTTCCCGTAGAGCACCACTCCGACCAGGCTCAGCCCCACGGTGAACGCCACCAGCATGAAGTGGTCGCCGTAGAGGTGGAAGACCTTCGCCCAGATGACGATGCGCAGGAACCCGATGGAGCCCAGGAGGCATCCCAGCGCGGTGCCACTCGCCACCTCCCGGCTCGCCACCCGCCACCAGTCGCGGAGCTTCACCTCGCGCAGCGCGAGCGAGCGGATGATGATCGACGTGGCCTGCGAGCCCGAGTTGCCGCCGGAGGAGATGATCAGCGGCAGGAAGAGCGAGAGGACCACCGCCTTGGCGATCTCGTCCTCGAAGGCGCTCATCGCCGTGGCAGTCAGCATCTCGCCCAGGAAGAGCGCCGAGAGCCAGCCGCCGCGCTTCTTGATCATCGAGCCCATGCTCACGTCGAAGTACGGGGCCTCGAGGGCCTCGACGCCGCCGAGTCCCTGGATTTCCTCGGTGGCCTTCTGCTCGGCGACGTCGAGGACGTCGTCGACGGTGATCATCCCCACCAGCACCCCGCGAGAGTCGGTCACCGGGAGCGCGACCCGGTCGTACTTCTCGAAGGTCGCAACCACCTCGTCGCGGGTCGCGGTCGCGGGGATGCTGACCAGCGTGGCGTCGTTCAGCTCGGAGACCTTCTGGTCCGGCTTGGCGAGGACCAGGATCGGCAGCCGCAGGTCGTCCAGCAGCACGCCCTTGTCGTCGGTGACGTAGATGACGTTGAGGGTCTCGATGTCCGTGCCGTGCTCGCGGATGTAGTCGAGCGCCTCACGTGCGGTCCACTCGGGCCGGACCGCCACGTACCTGGGCGTCATGAAGCGCCCGGCGCTGCCCTCGGGGTAACCGAGCAGCTGCCGCGCGATCTTCAGCTGGTCCGGGGTCAGAGTGCTCAGCGCACGCTTGGTCACCTCCGCCGGAAGCTCCTCGAACAGACGGGTCCGATCGTCCGGAGCCATCCCGTTGAAGACCCCGGCCATCTGCCCGGTGCCGAGCGTCTCCACCACCTCGCTCTGCTGATCCAGGGGGAGGTACTCGAACACCTGTGTCGCGGTGTCCCGGGGCAGCACCCGGAAGATGACCCCCGAGTCCTCCGGTGGAAGGTCTCCGATGACCTCCGCGATGTCGGGTGGGTCCATCTCGGAGAAGGCCTCGCGCAGCGTGGCGTAGTCCTTCGCCTGGATCAGCTCCTCGAACTCTGGCTTCAGAAGGTTGCCGAGCATCGCTGTCTCGAGTCCCGCCTTCGACGATGTGACGGGGCGGCATGGTGATATGAAAGCGGGGCACAAGCCATGGCCAAAGCGAACGAGACGCGGAGCCGCTCCAGGGCAGTGTCCACCGGCCCAGCCGCCCGCGAAGGTCTCTCCACCGCGCTTCACCGGCCAGACCTGGTCGGCCCGAAGATCGAGCTGGACACCCAGGACGACGGGCCGGAGCACCGCGCATTCCCGCGCGCGAAGCTCGCCGTCCCCTTCGGGCTGTGGATCGGCGACGGCGACTCTCGCCGGTTCTCCGCCACCCTCGTCTCCGTCAACGTCAGCGTGAGCGGGGCGTTCCTCAAGAGCAGCTTCTTCCTCCCGGTGGGGACCCAGATGTCGGTCCGCTTCCAGGTGGAGGCCACCGGACCCGCCGTCGAGGCCCGGGTGGAGGTCCTGCGCCAGGAGACGGAGGCCGACCGCACCGGCCGGACCGGCATGGGCCTGCGCTTCCTGGAGTTCTTCCGCCAGACCGAGGTCACCCTGGCCCGGCTCTTCCTCGGCGAGCAGCTGCGGAAGTTCGCCGAGGGCTACCTGGCGTCCACCCGGGCCCGCTCGCTCAGCTCGGAGCTGGACCGGGTGGTGGACGCGCTCGCCGCCTGGGAGCTGCTCAAGGTCACCTCGCCCAACGACCCCTGGCGCTTCGCCAAGTAGCCGGGGGGGGCGCGCGGCGGCTCAGACGTGCTTCTTGAAGCTCTCCTCGAGCCTGCTCTTGGGGACGGCGCCGAGGATCTGGTCCACGACCTTGCCGCCCTTGAAGACCAGGAGCATGGGGATGCTGCGGACGCCGTAGTTCTGAGCGGTCTGCTGGTTCTCGTCCACGTTGAGCTTGGCGACCTTCATCTTTCCCTTGTAGCGGGTGGCCAGCTCGTCGAGCGCCGGGGCGATCGCCTTGCACGGCCCGCACCACGGAGCCCAGAAGTCCACCAGCACCGGCTCCTGCGAGTCGAGGACCGTGGCCTTGAACTCAGCATCAGAAACGTTGAACGTATCAACACCTGCCATTGCTCCTCCTAATACAAACCCACGGAGCACTCTGCACCGCGGGCTGACGTCCCGGATGTACAACGGCCGTGCCCGGCGCGCACGCCTCGGTTTGCTAAGGTGCCGACACCCGTGAAGCTTTTTCTTCCACAGACCACCCTCGAGGATTGGGCCGCCAGCGGCAAGGCCGACGTCCACGAGCACGCGCTGGTCGTCACCGGGGAATCCGTGAAGTACCCGGTGGAAGCGGCGGTGCACGTCATGGCCCTGGTCTCCGGCCCGGACGAGCACCAGCTACTCCGGAAGGTGAAGACGGAGGCGCAGCTGGCGGAGCTCGGGGGCGAGCGGCTGGCCGACTCGGTCGTCGCCGGCGAGAGCGCGTACGACGTGGAGAGCGGCTATGTGGTGCAGATGCCCGACGCGCCGGCCCCAACGGAGACCGCCCTCCTCGCCGACTACCTGCTGAACAAGATCTGACATGGTCCGCACCTGCTTCACGCTCGCCTTCCACGCCTACGCCCTCGGCGCGCTGGCCTACCTCGCGGTCCTCGCCCAGGGGTGGAAGGGGATGGCCTGGGTGGCGCGGGGGCTGACCCTGGGCGGGTGGGTGCTGCACGGCATCGGGCTGGTGCTCCTGCTCTCGGCGCAACGATGGGTGCCGAGCGGGTTCGGACAGGCGGTGAGCCTGCTCGCGTTCCTGCTGGTCGCGGTCTTCCTCGCGGTGGACCTCCGGGCACGCGCGGCGCTCCTCGGGGCCTTCCTCTCGCCGGCGGCGGTGGCGGTGCTCGTCCCGAGCCTGTGGATGGGCGCGCCGGGGCCCGAGCTGACCCAGGGCCTCCGCCAGCCGCTGCTTCCCGTTCACATCGCCGTTGCCCTCGCCGGGCTGGCGGTGTTCGGCGTGGCCACCGCGGTGGCGGGGGTGTACCTCGCCGCCGAGCGAACCCTGAAGGGCAAGCGGTTCGGTCCGCTCTTCCGGAAGGTGCCCTCACTCGAGCTGCTCGACGACCTCAACCGCCGGCTGGTGGCCTGGGGCTTCATCGCCCTCTCGCTGACGCTCCTCACCGGCGCCTGGGTGCAGGCCCGGCTCCGGCCCGAGGAGCGCTGGAGCCCCGCGGAGCTGGCGGTGGTGGTGGCGTGGATCGCCTTCGGCGTTCAGCTCCAGGCCCGCATCTTCGCGGGGTGGCGCGGCCGGCGGGTGGCCCTCCTCACCATGGTTGGCTTCGGTGTGCTGGTGGTCTCGTTCGTCACCCGTTACGGTCCCTGGGTGACCCGGTGAGCCCTCCGCTGGTCTGCGTGGGACTCTCGCATCACACCGCTCCGGTGGACGTGCGCGAGCGCCTGGTCCTCCCCGACGACCGGCAGAACGAGCTCCTCCAGGCGATGGCCCAGGCTCCGGCCGAGGCCCTGCTGGTCTCCACCTGCAACCGGGTGGAGCTCTATGTGGTCGGCCCGGGGCCGGACCTTCACGACCGGACGCGGACCGCGCTGGCGAGCGTCGCGGGCAACGACCTGGCGCCGTACCTCTACTCGCACCATGGCGAGGCGGCGGTGCTCCACCTCTTCCGGGTGGCGGCGAGCCTGGACTCGATGGTGCTCGGCGAGCCGCAGATCCTCGGCCAGGTGAAGGACGCGTTCGAGCAGGCCCAGCGGCTGGGCGCGGCGCGGGGCGAGCTGGCCCGCATCTGCGCCGCCGCCTTCGGGAGCGCGAAGCGGGTCCGGACCGAGACCGAGCTCGGCCGCGCCGCGACCTCGATGGCCTCGGCGGCGGTGGAGATGGCCCGACACATCTTCGACGGGCTGGAGGGGAAGACGGTGCTCCTGGTCGGCGCCGGGGAGATGGCCGAGCTGTCAGGGCGCCACCTGCTCTCCGCCGGAGCCTCGAAGGTCCTGGTCGCCAACCGCACCTTCGAGCATGCCGCGGCGCTGGCGGCGATCCTGCAGGGACAGGCGGTCCCCTTCGACCGGATGGAGGAGAGCCTGGTGCTGGCCGACGTCGTCGTCTGCTCCACCGCCTCCCCCACGCCGGTCATCACCCGGGAGAAGGTCGCCCGGGTGCTCAAGCCCCGGAAGCACCGTCCGCTCTTCCTGGTGGACCTCGCGGTGCCGCGCGACGTGGACCCCGACGTGCACACCCTGGACGGCGTCTACTCCTACGACGTCGACGACATCCAGCGGGTCATCGACGAGAACCAGGCGGCGCGGACGGCCGCCGCGGCCAAGGCCGAGGTGCTGGTGGCGGAGGAGGTCGCCCGGTACATCCGCCAGCGCACCGTGCGGGAGCAGGTGCCGGTGCTCGCCCAGCTGCGGGCGCGGGCCGAGCAGATCCGCCGGGCGGAGCTGGAGCGGGCCATGAGCAACCTTCCGGCCCCGCTGAGCCCGGCACAGGAAAAGGTCATCGAGGCCATGACCTCGGCCATCGTGAACAAGATGCTGCACCAGCCCACGGCCAAGCTCCGGGCGGTCCAGGCCGGCGAGAGCGAGCTGGCCGACGCCGCCGCCGAGCTGTTCGGTCTGGACGGGGTGCCCCGCAAGGCCGGCGAGGGCTGAGGGGACCTCGCGCTCCAGCGCCATGCCGCCGCTCCGCATCGCCACCCGCAAGAGTCCGCTCGCGCTCTGGCAGGCGCACCACGTGGCCGGGCTGCTCCGGGTGCGCTCGCCGAGCACCGAGGTGACCCTGGTCGAGCTGTCGACCGAAGGGGACCGGGTGCTGGACAGCCCGCTGTCACGCATCGGCGGCAAGGGGCTGTTCGTGAAGGAGATCGAGGCGGCGCTGCTCGACGGCCGCGCCGATCTGGCGGTTCACAGCCTCAAGGACGTGACCAGCAGCTTCCCCCCGGGCCTGGTGCTGGCCGCGGTGCCCGAGCGCGAGGACCCGCGTGACGCCTGGACGAGCCCTCGGGGCATCCGCTTCGCCGACATTCCCCGGGGCGGGCGGGTCGGCACCTCGTCGCTCCGGCGGGCCTGTCAGCTGCGGGCGCTCCGGCCCGACGTGGAGGTGGTTCCGCTCCGGGGCAACGTGGGGACCCGGCTGCGGAAGACCGAGGAGCTGGGGCTGGCTGGGTCCATCCTCGCCCTGGCCGGGCTGCGGCGGCTCGGACTCGAGGACCGGGTGACCGAGCTGCTTCCGCCGGAGGTCATGCTGCCGGCGGTGGGGCAGGGGGCACTGGCGCTGGAGTGCGCGGCGGACAGCCCCCACCGCCCGCTGGTGGAGTCGCTCGAGCACCGCCCCACGCGCATCCCCATCGACGCCGAGCGAGCCTTCCTCGAGCTGCTGGAGGGCGGCTGCACCGTCCCCCTGGCCGCGCACGCCATCCTCGAGGGGGACCAGCTCTGGGTGCGCGGCCTGGTCGGCGCGCCGGATGGGAGCGAGGTGGTGCGGGCCGAGCGGCGAGGCGCCGCCTCACGGGCCCGTGCGCTGGGCCAGGAGCTCGCCGAGGAGCTGCTCCGCCGTGGCGCCCGGGCCCTGCTCGCCGCGCACGCCGGAGCGCCGTCCGGTGCCTGAGACCCCGGGGGGTCGGGGCCGCCCATCGCCCCACCTTCGGCGTCTCGCCGGGGTCCGGGTGCTCGTCCCCCGTCCCCGGGAGCGGGCCGAGCCGCTGTGCTTGCAGCTCGAGGACGAGGGCGCGGAGGTGGTGGCGCTGCCGCTGCTGGAGCTGGAGCCGCCGACGGACCCGCGCCCGCTGCAGGCGGCCGCCGAGCTGCTGAGCCGGTTCGCGTGGGTGGCGTTCGCCAGCGAGCGCGCGGTGACGGCGCTGGTGGAGGCGGCGCGGACGGCGGGGACGCTGGACGTCCTCCGCACCCGGAAGCTGGCCGCGGTGGGGCCGGCGACGGCGGCGGCGCTCTCCGCGCAGGGGCTCGAGCCGGCGCTGGTGGCCACGGTGTCCACCGGGGAAGGCCTGGCCCTGGCGCTGGTCCCCCGGCTCCAGGCGGGGGAGGTGGTGTTGCTCCCGGCGGCGGAGCAGGGGCGGCGAGCGCTCGAGGAGGGCCTGGTGGTGGCCGGGGTGACGGTGGAGCGGGTCGCGGCGTACCGCGCGAGCCCGGCCGGCACTGCGCCGGAGGGCTGGGCGGAGGTGGTGGCGCGTCCGCCCCGGTGTGTGCTCTTCGGGTCTCCGCGCACGGTGGAGGCGTTCCTGTCGCTCCCCGGGGCAGCGGCCCTGGTCGCGGCGGTGCGGGCGGTGGCGGTGGGGCCGACCACGGCCGCCGCGCTCCGGGCCCGGGGGTGGGAGCCGGCGGCGACTGCCAGCGCGCCGACGCCTCCGGAGTGGGTGGAAGCGGCGGTGCGGGCCATCGGGGGGTAGACTCCCCGGTCGCTCCCCATGACCCAGGCCGCCGTGGCGCGTACCAGCGCCGACTTCACCCTGAGCTTCGTCCTCAACGCGCTGGTCCAGGCCAAGCTGCTCACCCCGAGCCAGGCCCAGGACGTGCGCACCAAGGAGCAGGCGGCGCGGGCCCGGGTGCTGAAGCAGGTGGGCGCGGACAAGGACGAGGCCCGCTACACCGTCTCCCCCATCGAGGTGGTGGCGGCGTTCCAGGTCCCGCTGGTGGGTGGCCGCGCGCTGGACCAGGACAAGGTCTCCGAGGTCGTCGCCGCAGCCGCCGGGGTGGGGTACAGGAAGATCGACCCGCTGAAGCTGGACATGGCGCTGGCGACGCGGACGGTGTCCAAGCCGTACGCACAGAAGCACGTGCTGCTCCCGCTCGAGCGGACCGAGGCGGGCGCGCTGGTGGTGGCGGTCGCCAACCCCTTCGACCGCGAGCTTCTGGAGAACCTCCACCGCCTGGCGGGGATGCCCATCGAGCCGGTGCTCTCGGCGAAGGCGGACATCCTCAAGGCGATCGCCGACATCTACGGCTTCAAGCGGACGCTGGCCCAGGCGGCGACGGACTTCGCCCAGCCGGCGGGTCCGCAGATCCAGAACTTCGAGCAGCTGGTCTCGCTGTCCAGCAGCCAGGAGCTGGACGCCTCGGACAAGCCCATCGTCCAGGCGGTGGACTACCTGCTCCGCTACGCCTACGACAACCGCGCCTCGGACATCCACATCGAGCCGAAGCGCGACAGCACCGTGGTGCGGCTGCGCATCGACGGTGTGCTCCACCCGGTCTACACCCTCCCCACCGGCGTCCATCCGCCGATCGTGAGCCGGGTGAAGATGCTCTCCCGCATCGACATCTCGGAGAAGCGCCGGCCGCAGGATGGGCGGATCAAGACCGAGCGGGACGGCCGGGAGATCGAGCTCCGGGTGTCGACCCTGCCCACCGCCTTCGGAGAGAAGGTGGTCATCCGCATCTTCGACCCCGAGACGCTGGTGCAGGACATCGCCCAGCTGGGGTTCGACGAGGACGAGAAGGGGCTCTTCGAATCCTGGATCGACGAGCCGCACGGGCTGATCCTGGTGACCGGCCCGACCGGCAGCGGGAAGACCACCACCCTCTACTCGGCGCTCAAGGCGCTGGCCGGCCCCGAGGTGAATGTCACCACCATCGAGGATCCGATCGAGATGGTCTGGGACGGCTTCAACCAGGTCCAGGTGCAGCCGAAGATCGACCTCGACTTCGCCAACGCCCTCCGCCACATCCTCCGGCAGGATCCGGACGTGATCATGGTGGGCGAGATCCGTGACGCGGAGACGGCGGAGAACGCGATCCAGGCCGCCCTCACCGGCCACCTGGTGCTCTCCACCCTGCACACCAACGACGCGGTGGGGGCGGTGAGCCGGATGAAGGACCTGGGGGTGCCGCCGTTCCTCCTCTCCAGCTGCCTGCTGGGGGTGATGGCCCAGCGTCTGTTGCGCCGGGTGTGCAGCCGCTGCGCGCAGGAGCAAAACCTGAGCCAGGACGAGCTGCTGGCGCTCGGCGCTCCGCTGCCGCTGCTTCCCGGGGGGTTGCAGATCCTCCAGGGCGCCGGCTGCGTGCACTGCCGGGGCACCGGCTTCTACGGCCGCACCGGCGTGTTCGAGATCATGCCGGTCACCGCGCAGATCCGCGAGGCCATCGCCCAGGGCGCGAACACGCCCGAGCTGGTCCAGCTCGCGCGGAAGGCGGGCATGCGCACGCTCCGCGAGGCCGCGGTCCGCAAGCTCGCCAGCGGCCAGACCGCCTTCGCCGAGGTGGTCCGGATGACCGCCAGCGCGAGCGCCTGAGCCATCGGCGCCGGTGGTCCCGAAGCCGTTCTTCCGACGCTGAAACTGCTTCGGCAAGCGCGACCTCGCGACCCCCCCCGGGCGCCCACCGTCACCGGCGACGGACAACGCCCCTGTCGCTTCTAGCCGAGGAGTCCCGCCCGCACCGCGGCGTCCAGCACCTCGGCGAGCACGTCCACCGAGCTGCGTGTCTCGGCGCGTCGAATCTCGGCGCCAGCTGCGCGGACGACGTGCTCTGCGCCGAGCACGAAGGGAAGGCTGCGCCGACCCAGGCGAACGAGCCGGTCGTCGTGGAAGGCCGCCGGGGCCCACCGCTTCAGCTCCTGGGCGACGACGCCGAGGTTGGCCGCGCGCGCCGGTTGCAGCAACGGACCGAGCCCCGAGAACTCCAGCGCCTTCTCCGCGAGGATGACCCGCTCGCCGCCGCTGCCGTGCACCAGGACGAACTGCTCGGAGTCCTCCTGCGAGTCGCGCACGGTGGAGCTCGTCTTCTTGGTCATGACCAGGCCGCCGGTGAGCACCGCACGCCCCATGGAGAACGCCCGGGACGTCTCGGTGTGCGTGGTGCTGGTCCGTGAGATCCGGATTCCTCGGAGCACGAGCTGCACCTCGTTCCAGGCCAGCCCGAGCGTCTCGCCGCTCCGGGAGGTGAAGATCGCGCCGCCGTCCTGGAAGGCAAAGCTCCGAGCCTGGAAGCGGTCAGCGTCGGAGGGGACCGTCTGGTCGATGGCCAGTGCCACCAGCCCCGCTCGACCAAGCGCCGCCACCAGCTCCGTGGCGCGCTCCGGCGGAACCCGGGCCAGGAGCGCGGGTGGCTCGGGGGCGAGTCGCATCCGCGCCTCCGCCGCGCTCATCCCCGCCGAGTCCACCAGCGCCTCGACCGCCGCGTCGAGCTGGGGCGGCAGGCGCACCGTGGAGACGAGCTTCATTCACGGAAGAGTACGCCACACGCCCGGTCCCCGCCGAACAGGCAGGGGCGCGCCATGCTCACGCGCGCCCCTGCCCCGGTTGCCCGGCCGCTACTTGATGATGATCGGCGGCCGGCGGAATTGCACGTAGTGCGGGTCGAAGAACGTCCCGCTCTGGGGTGGCTGCCGCTTCCGCAGGGTGTAGCCCACCGCCGCGAACTGCGACGGATCCGACCCCACCGGACGGATGGTCACGTAGTCACCCCACCGCCCCTGGCTGGCGTCGCTGCTCCGGGGTGGATAGACGATGAAATCCCCCCAGTAGCCCACGGCGTGGTTGGCGTGGAGCGTGCCTCCGCCCCCGTAGGCAAGGGAGAGCCCGATCTCCCCGCCGACGTTGGTGGACAGTGAGGGGTAGGCAAAGGCGAACCCCCCGTTCCAGATCTGCACCTGCTCGACGAGGCTGAAGTTGTTCCCCCGGTCGAGGTGGACCATCTGGATGTGTGGATGGGCGAAGCCGCCGCCGCGCGCCGCCATCCAGGCGAACCAGAGGTTGTTCCCCCAGCGGGTGGCCCCGATGACGCCGGCCCCGGGGAACCCCCCGGACATCTGCATCCAGTCGATGCCGCCCGGGGTGATGGAGGTGTAGTCGCTGTTGGGCCAGCTGTTGATGTTCACGTTGCGCCAGAAGTAGGTGTTGGAGTCCTCGCGCAGCGAGTAGACGACCATCTGGCTGGTGGAGTTGTGCCCGGCCCAGAAGATCTCGTCCCCGGTCACCTGGGTGAGGTGACCGCCGTACGCCCTGGCCGAGTTCGAGGGGTTGGTGAAGCCGATGTTGATCCCGGTCGAGTCACGGATCTGCGCCAGCGGGATGCGGAACACCAGGAGCCCGGCCCCCACCTGGTCCACGCTCCCGTAGAGGAAGTTCTGGCCCACCGAGAGATCGGGGTAGTCCATCCAGTTGTTCCCCATCCCGAAGGTGGCCGAGCGGAGGTCCCAGTAGGTCCAGGCGGTGCCGTTGCTGCTGACGATCTGCGCCGGGCTGGCTGAGGCGATGCGGAGCATGTTCGGCCCCCCGCCGCTCCCTCTCCAGAACTGCATCAGCCAGATGAACCGGTCGATCTGCGGGACGTAGAGGATGACCTGGTCACAGCAGAGGCCGCCGTCGAGCTGCCGTCCGAGCGAATCGAGCGTGGGCCGGCTGGGGAAGATGGTGGTCGGGTCCAGCCGGGTGAAGGTCAGTCCCCCGTCCTTGGAGAAGGCGGCGAAGGTGTTCCCCGAGACCAGCACCACGTTCCCGCTGCTCGCCCCGCTCATGTCCGGCGGGGAGCCGGTGAAGTTGGAGGCCGAGAGGAAGGAGGTGACCACCGTGAACTCGAAGCCCCCACCGGCGTTCCCCGCGAACGGACTCGCCACCGAGATCCCCTCCACCGCCGGAGAGAGATTGCCCCGGAGCGGGCCAGGAGCCACCAGCAGCGGCTCGTCCTCGTTGCGCTCGTCCTCGACGTTGATGTCGAAGTGGTCGAACAGGCCTCCGGCCACCTGGATCGGAGGGGCGAAGGTCTGGATCAGCACGTCGGAGCGGGCGCCGTCGCACATCGGACCGGCCGCCACGTGGATCGGCACGGTGAGGGATGCGGTGTGCCCGATCGGGTCGGAGACCGTCACCATCACCGCGTAGTCACCCGGGGTGCGGGCCTCGAAGCCGGCGTGATTCCCCGCGGGGGTGAGGGTGTAGACCGCGCCGGCAGGGGCAGCGGTCACCGCCAGGCGTAGCTGAGCGGGAGCCCGTCCGGATGGCTCGCCACCACCTGCATCGCCACGTCCTCGCACACGGCGGTGAACTTGCTCGGACGGAACCGGAAGTCGGTGATCCGCGGCGGATGCTCGGTCACCACCGGGACGTCGAGCCCGCCGGTGCCGCCGTCGTCACAGAACAGGGCGAGCACCACCTCGGTGGTCTTCCCGTGGAGCACGTTGGCCGAGGCCGACGCCGCCGCGCACTTGGTGCTCGGTCCTCCGGAGAGGCCGAAGGGGATGGCGGTCACCAGGTAGCTTCCGGGCTGGAGGACGAAGAAGGCGTCCCCTCCGGTCCGGGTCTGGCCCCCGAGGGTGATGGTGGAGAGGACGATGTCCTCCTCGGCCACCACCGTGGTTCCCTGCGTCACCCGGATCAGGACGGAGGCGATGTCGTCGGTGCTCGCGGCGACCAGCGCGGCCCGGATCCGGGTCGTGTCCGTCGAGCCCTGCGCCGGGATGGAGCGGCCACAGCCTGGAGGGACCGCGACCAGAAGCAACAGCATCAGCAGTGTGGACCTGAAGCAAACGTGCAGGGGACCCCCTTTTCAGCGGCACGCTGTCAGCCCTGGCTGGCGACGGTCGCTTGGCCGGCACCACTGCGCCCGGGCGTGCACAATGTCCAGACGCACCGCGTGCAGGCAGGCCCATGCCGCAGCCAGCGGCGACGTCTGGCATCGTGCGTTCCATGGACGGCTCGCCGCGAAGCGTCGTGACGGGGATCGAAGTGGTCGAGGACGTCACGTCGCGCTCGCGTTGCGACGAGGGCTTTCTCCATCTGAAGCGACTCGTCTGCCGGAACCGCCACGCGGACGGCTCGACTTCCCGCGAGTACCGCGTGGACGTGGTTGACCGGCCTGTCCCCGACGCCGTGGCGGTGCTGATCTGGCGGCGCGGCCCTGGGGGCGTCGAGGTGCTCACCCGGAAGACGCTCCGCCCCGCAGCGCTCTTCCGCGCCGGGATGGCGCTGCCGCTGCCCGATCCGCGTTCTTACCTGCTGCTCGAGGAGCTCGTGGCAGGGGTACTGGAGCCCGCGGACCGGGGCGAGGCCGGCCTGCGTCACCGCGCGGCCGAGGAGACCCTGGAGGAGGCGGGGTACCGCGTCCGACCCGAGGAGGTGACCTTGCTCGGGGGAAGCTTCTTCCTCGCTCCGGGAATTCTCTCCGAGAAGATTCACCCCACGGCGGTGGAGGTCACCGGCCGCGAGCAAGGAACGCCGCACGGCGATGGCTCACCGCTGGAGGAGGGCGCAGCGCTCCACTGGTGGGCCATCGGCGCGCTCCTCGAGGCATGCCGGAGCGGCGAGGTGGAGGACGCGAAGACCGAGATCCTCGTGGCCCGGTTCCTCGCCCGCGGGTTGGCCGCGACCCCCACCGGGAGCCGCTGACCCACCCCCATTCCCGGAATTCCGGAGCCTTGGGGGCGGCCCGGCCAGTGCATTCCCACGGGGTCCATGGCCGATCCCGCCAGCCCTCGTCCCGTCCCGGTCCTCGACCTCGTCGGCGCCATCCGGCTCGACCCGGAGTTCCGGATGGAGGACGTGCTCCGCGCCCTGGACAGCATGACGCCCGAGGAGCTGGAGGAGCTGGCCTCGCTGCTCGACGAGCACGACGCGGCCGTTCGCCGGCGCGCCCGCATCCTGGCGAGCTGAGCCGGGGGTGTCGACGCAGCCCGGGCCCTGGCGGTAGAGGGCCTGCCATGCAGTTCGCGCCCCATCCCCAATGGCAGCGGGTCCTCGGCGACATCCTCGCCGCGGCGCAGGCGGCGGGTCCCGCGGGCGTCGTCGCCTTCGACCTCGACTCGACCCTGCTGGACAACCGCCCGCGCCAGGCGGCCATCGTGCGCGACTTCGCCAGCGTGCACGGCATCCCGGCCCTCGAGGGCTTCCAGCCGGAGCACCTGGTCACCGGCTTCGACACCCGCGAGGCGCTGGGCAGGGCCGGGCTGGACCCCGAGGGGGTCGCCCGGTGGCTGCCGGACCTCCGCAAGCACTGGGTGGAGCGCTTCTTCACCTCTGAGGCGTGCCTTCATGACATCCCCGTGCGGGGCGCGGCCGGGTACGCCCGCCGCGCGCATGGCACGGGGGTCCAGCTGGTCTACCTGACGGCCCGCCCCGAGCGGATGCGTCCCGGGACGGAGGAGGTGCTCCGGCGCTTCGGGTTCCCGCTCCCCGGCCCCGGGGTCCAGCTGTGGATGAAGCCGGACGATCCGGGGCTCGGGGACGATGCCTTCAAGCGCTCCGCCCACGCGCGGCTGGCCTCGCTGGGGCGGCTGGTGGCCGCCTTCGACAACGAGCCCGGGCACGCCAATGACTTCCGGACCACGTTCCCCGAGGCGGAGGTGGTGCTGGTCGCCACCGGCCACTCGGGCCGTGTGTCAACGCTCGCCCCACGGGTGTCCGTGGTCCCCCACCTGGCGCTCGAGGGGGAGGCGCCAGAAAACCTGTGAAGCGCCCGCCGCGCCGCGGCATGGGGCGATCACTTGGAAAATCGGGCCTCGAGTGGATATGCAGCGGCCCGGCATGGCACCCCAGTCTCCGAAGGATCTCCTCCTCTCGATGTACCGGAAGATGTACCTGATCCGCCGGTTCGAGGAACGGGCGGCGCAGGCGTACACGCAAGGGAAGATCAACGGCTTCTGCCACCTGTACATCGGGCAGGAGGCGGTGGCGGTGGGCACCACCGAGGCGCTCCACCCCGACGACTACCAGCTCGGCGCCTATCGCGATCACGGCTACCCGCTGACCCGCGGCGCTGACCCGGGGATGATCATGGCCGAGCTGTTCGGCAAGGCCACCGGGTACTGCAAGGGCAAGGGCGGCTCGATGCACATCTTCGACGTCGAGCACTACGTGCTCGGCGGCTACGGCATCGTCGGCGGGCAGATCCCGCTGGCCGCCGGGCTGGGGTTCGCCTCGCGCTACCGGAGCGACGGCCGGGTGGCGGTCTGCTACTTCGGCGAGGCCGCGGCGAACCAGGGCGCCTTCCACGAGACGTTGAACATGGCGGCGAAGTGGTCGCTGCCGGTCATCTTCCTTTGCGAGAACAACCGCTACGGGATGGGGACCGCGTTCGCCCGCGTCTCTCCGATGCCCGAGGTCTACAAGCGCGCCGCGGCCTACGGCATCCGCGGCGAGCCGGTGGACGGGATGGACGTGCTCAAGGTGTACGAGGCGGTCAAGGACTGCGCCGCCTGGTGCCGGGCCGGAAAGGGCCCGGTGCTGCTGGAGGCCAACACCTACCGCTACCGCGGCCACTCGATGTCCGACCCGGCCACGTACCGGACCAAGACCGAGGTGGAGGCGGAGCGGAAGGGAGACCCGATTCCCAAGCTCCGGCAGTTCGCCGTGGAGCAGATGAAGATCCCCGAGTCCGAGTTCGAGGCCATCGATGCCGAGGTGAAGGCCACCGTCGATGCGGCGGTGAAGTTCGCCGAGCAGTCGCCGGAGCCCCCGCTGGACGAGCTCCACGAGGACATCTTCGTCGAGCCGGGCGATCCGGACGTGAAGCCGCGCGAGCGGGTGCTGGGGATGAAGGTGGAGTGGCCGCACTTCCCCGGACCTCAAGACTACCGGGTGACCTGGGACCTCGAGCCGCGCGAGCAGGCCGAGGTGGCGGAGCAGAAGGCCGGCCTGAAGCAGCCGGCGCGGGCCTGAGACGAGCAAGCGACGAGGGACGGTCGATCGATGCCTGAGATTGCGTGGCGCGAGGCGCTGAACCAGGCGCTCTCCGAGGAGATGGAACGCGACGTCAACGTCTTCCTGATGGGGGAAGAGGTGGCGCGCTACAACGGGGCGTACAAGGTCAGCCAGGGGCTGCTGGACAAGTTCGGCAGCGCCCGGGTGGTGGACGCGCCGATCAGCGAGCTGGGCTTCGCCGGGCTCGGGGTGGGCGCGGCGATGGTGGGGCTCCGGCCGGTCATCGAGATGATGACCTGGAACTTCGCCATCCTGGCGATGGACCAGATCGTCAACAACGCGGCCAAGCTCCGCCACATGTCCGGCGGGCAGCTGCGCTGCCCCATCGTCTTCCGCGGGCCGAACGGCGCCGGTGGCCGGCTCTCCTCGCAGCACAGCCAGTCACTGGAGGCGAACTACGCCCACTTCCCCGGGCTGAAGATCCTCGCCCCGTCCACCCCGGCCGATGCCAAGGGGCTGCTCAAGGCGGCGATCCGGGACGACAACCCGACCATCTTCCTCGAGGCCGAGCTGCTCTACGGGGTGAAGGGCGAGGTCCCGGCCGGCGAGCACGTGCTGCCCATCGGCAAGGCGGACCTCAAGCGCCAAGGAAAGGACGCGACGGTCATCACCTGGTCGCGGATGTACTACTTCGCCGAGCAGGCGGCGCAGCTGCTGGAGCAGGAGGGGATTCACGTGGACCTGCTGGATCTCCGCACCCTCAAGCCGCTGGACGAGGAGGCGATCCTCACCTCGGTGCGGAGGACCAACCGGGTGGTGGTGGTCGAGGAGGGGTGGAGCTTCTGCGGGCTGGGCGCGCAGATCGCCGACCTCCTGCAGCAGAAGGCCTTCGACGACCTCGACGCGCCGGTGGAGCGGGTGACCGGCCTGGACGTGAACCGCAGCTACGCCGCGGTGCTGGAGAAGGCCACCGAGGTGTCCGCGGAGCGAATCGTCGCCGCGGTGAAGAAGGTCATGTACCAGGAAGAGGGGACCTGACGATGGCCACCGAGGTGCAGCTTCCGGCGCTTTCCCCGACGATGACCGAGGGGAAGATCGTCAAGTGGCTCAAGAAGGAGGGCGACAGCGTCTCCTCCGGCGAGGCCATCGCCGAGGTCGAGACCGACAAGTCCAACCTCGAGGTCGAGGCGTTCGACGACGGCGTCTTGCTGAAGATCCTCGTCCAGGAAGGCGAGACCGGCGCGGTCGGCGCGCCCATCGCGGTGATCGGCGCCAAGGGCGAGAAGGTGGAGGCGTCCAAGCCCGCACCGAAGCCGGCGGCCCCGAAGCCCGCCGCCGTCCAGCCCGAGGAGCGCGCCCAGCGTCCGGGCGGTCCGGCGCAGGTGGTGCCCATCCGCCGGGCCGAGGAGCGCGCGCCGGCGCCGGCGCCGGCGTCCGAGGACGGCCGCCTCCGGGCCTCGCCGCTCGCCAAGCGGATGGCACGGGAGGAGGGGCTCGACCTCGCCGGCGTGCAGGGCTCCGGCCCCAGCGGCCGCATCGTGAAGCGCGACGTGGAGGCAGCGATGGGCCAGGTGGGAGCCGCGGCCCTGGCGCCTGCCCCCCGTCCCGGGTCTGCCCCCCCACCGGCCCCGGTCTTCGGCCGGCGCGAACCGGAGGTCCTGCCGATCTCCGGGATGAGGAAGATCATCGCCCAGCGGATGGCGGAGGTGAAGCCGGGCGTCCCGCACTTCTACGTCACGGTCGACATCGACATGGAGGAGGCGGTCAAGGTCCGCGAGCAGGCCAAGGCGGCCGAGGTGAAGATCTCGATCAACGACCTCATCGTGAAGGCCGCGGCCATGGCGCTCCGCCGGCAGCCGAAGGTGAACGTCTCGCTCCAGGGTGACCGCCTGCTCCAGTTCCACACCGCGGACGTGGGCATCGCGGTGGCGATCGAGGATGGGCTCATCACCCCGGTCATCCGCGATGCAGATCTGAAGTCGCTGGGGGCCATCGCCGCCGAGGCGCGCGAGCTGGCCGAGCGGGCGCGGCGCAAGGCGCTCCGGCCCGAGGAGTACTCGGGCGGGTCGATCACCGTGTCCAACCTGGGAATGTTCGGGGTGGACTCGTTCATCGCGGTCATCAACCCGCCGCAGGCCTCCATCGTGGCGGTGGGCGCGGTGGCGGAGCGGGCGGTGGTACGCGACGGCAAGGTGGTGGTGCGCAAGACGATGTCCACGACCTTCTCCGGAGACCACCGGGTGGTCGACGGCGCGCTCGGCGCCCAGTACCTGCAGGAGCTCAAGGCGCTCCTCGAGCAGCCGACGCGCTTGCTGTTCTAGCCCGGCCCCGGCCCAGAGACCGCCCGAGGTGCCGTCCCGCCTCAGACGTTCAGGCGGCGACGTCGCCGGGATGGTCGGGCGCCGCCGGTGAGGCGAGTGCCGGGAGTCGGATCCGGAACGTGCTCCCCAGCCCAGGTTGGGAGGTCACCTCGAGCGTCCCGCCAGCGCGGTGGACGATGCTCCACACCAGGGTCAGGCCGAGCCCGATGCCCTGAGGGCCGCCGCGGGTGGTGAAGAACGGCTCGAAGATGCGCGACAGGTGCGCGGCCGGGATGCCGGGTCCCTCGTCCTGCACCTCGATCACCACCGCGCCCTGCGCGTCGTGGGTGCGGACCCGGATGGCTCCGGACGGGGCGGCGAGCCGCGCGTTCCGGATCAGCTGGACCAGCGCCTGCTCCAGCTGCCCCGCGGTGACCATCACCTTCGCGGTGCTCTCGGTCCGCAGCACCGCGGCGCCCGCGGCCTCGCCCAGCTCCGTGCGGAGGGCCTTGAGCACGCAGCCGTTCGGGTCGACGGACTCGGGCCGGGCCACGTCCTGCCGGGCCAGCTCCCGCAGGCCCTTGACGATGGCCCCGATCCGCTGCGCGCCGTCCTCCACGTCCTGGAGCAGCTCGCGGAGGCTCGCGGCGAGGTCGCGGATCTGCACCTCGGTGAGGGCCCGGACCGCGGCCGCGGCGTCGCCCTGGCCACAGAGCCGCGCGGCACGCTCGATGGAGTCGGCACCGGACTCCAGCTCGTCGGCCGCGCCCCGCAGGGTCGAGAGGTTGCCCAGCACCGCCCCGAGCGGCGTCTGGATCTCGTGCGCCGCCCCATGGGCCAGCTGCCCGAGCGAGGCGAGGCGCTCCTGCTCCCGGAGCCGTCCCTCCAGCGTGCGCTGGGCGGTCACGTCGCGGTAGTGGACGACCACCAGCTCCGGATCCCCGGCGGCCTCGGTCCGGAAGCCGCTGAAGCGCACCGTCCGCCCGCGGGGCAGGGAGATCTCCGCGGCGAGGTCGGGGGCGCCGCTGGCGAGCGGACAGCCGACGCACGGCGCCACCCGCCCGGCCAGCAGCTGATGACAGCTCTTCCCCGGCACCTGGGTGATGGGCACGCCGGCGGCCTCGGCGTAGGCGAGGTTCGCCCGGCGGATGACGAAGCCGTCCTGGAGCGCGATGGGCTCGCGGATGGCGTCGAAGGTGCGCTCCCACTCGCGCTTGGCGTGCACCACCGCCCGCGTCCGGAGCTCGATCTTCGCCTCCAGGGCGGCGTTGGCGGCGAGGATCTCGCTCTGCGCCTGGTGGAGCCGGGCGGTGTTGAGGGTGCCGGCGAGCGCCGTTGCCACCTGGGAGCCCCAGGCCGAGAAGCGCTGGCGGTCCGGCTCGGAGAACGCCGGGCGGCCCGGACGGCGCACCGCCTCGAGCACGCCCACCAGCTCGCCCGCGCGAACCAGCGGGACGGCCAGCATCGCTCCCGGCTCGGCACCGTCACGGCGACGCACCGCTTCGCGCCAGGGCTCGGGCAGCTCTCCCTCGGCGTGACAGAGTGGCGCCGCGTCGGCGGCACAGGCCCCGGCGAGCAGCTCGCCGATTGGCATCGAGGTCGGTGGAGCGGGGAGCGCCGGGTCGGCGGCTGCCAGCGTCAGGGTGGCCCCCTCGCCGATGCGCCAGCAGAGCACCCGGTCTGCCTGGACCAGCCCGCGGACCCGGCGCACCGCCTCCCAGGCGATCTTCTCCGGCGTCGGCAGGAGGTGGAGCGCCTGGACCTCCGAGGAGAACCGCTCCGCCTCGGCGAGCCGCTGCTCGAGCGTGGGGGAAACCTGGGCCGGCGGGGTGTCCATTCCCCGGCGGGCTCGGGCGTCGCGGAGGAGCGTCGCCACCTCGTCGAGCCGAGTGACTGCAATCACCCCGGCGGGAAGGGCCCGCGGGGCATGCCCCTCGTCCACCTGCAGCAGCCCGGTGGCCCCGGAGGCGACGACGCGGGAGAGCAGGAGGCGCCAGAAAGGCACCGGCCGGGCAAGCACGGCCTCGGCGACCCCGGCTCCCAGGAGGCCGAGGACCTCGTCCGGCGCGCAGGGCCGGGGATCGAGCCCGCCCGCGCGAAGCGCGTCGAGCAGCGCCGCCGGGGGCGCGTCGGGGCCGACGACGAGGACCGGCAGGGTCGCCTCCATCGGGAAGCCCTGGGGACGGTCAGCCGACCGCGAAGGAGACCGCGGCCCGCTCCTCGGTGTCGTCGAGCAGGATCGAGCCGGTGGAGTCACGGACCACCTGCAGCTCGGGGTTGGCGCTGGCGATGGCCCGGCAGATCTCGCCCTTCACCTGATCGAGCAGCTGGGAGTTCTCGCGCTCGCGGTAGAGCCGGTCGACGGCGGCCCGGACCACGCCCCGGAGCTCGACCCCGTCCCAGGGCTTCACCAGGAAGCGGTAGACGTCGCCGTGCTCCATGGCCTGGAGCGCCGTTCCCACGCCGGCAGGCGAGGTGAGCAGCACCCGCATGGTGGCCGGCTGGATGCGCCGGACCTCGAGGAGCAGCGCCAGCCCGGTGCCGTCCGGCAGCGCGGTGTCCGCCACCACCACGTCCACCGATTCGCGGGCGACGATGGCCAGGGCGTCCTTGAGGCACGAGACCTCGTAGAGGCGGTGGGCCTCGTGGTCGAGGCTGTGGTGGAACGCTTCGGCGCTGCGAGCGTCCCCGGCGACGATCAACACGGTCCGGCTGGAGATGGCCATCTTCGTGCTCTCCTCTTGTCCCGCAGGGTGGCTGTACAAGCCCTGGGCCAGGGTGAACGCCCAGCAATGGCGGTGGGTTCGCGGGCGAGGGCTGGGGTGCGCCCCGAGTCCTGGGGTGGGCCGGACCTTGCGAGGGCATCGGGGGAGGTGCGATGCCGAAGCCGGTGGGGCGGGTGCAGATTCGCCGGGAGCCCCGGGGCGAGCGCGCCCGGAAGATCGTCGACGACGGGCCTGGCGCTCCGCGCGCTGTCCGGGCAGGGAACCACCGCCTGCATCGAGCTGCCGCGGGCCGCCTGAGCACGTCTGGCGCGTTCGACGCATCGTGTCGAACGGGGAGGCTCGGCGTACCACGGCCGCGGCCGGCGCCCCCAGGGAACAGGTGCGCAAGGCTTGCGCTCTGGACAGTCACCCCCTGCCAGGTCGAGATCGGCCCCGGGTTTCCGCGAGGAGGAACCAGAGCCATGTCTTCCGATCGCATCGCGCTGGTCACCGGGGGCGCCGGCGGCCTGGGGTACACCATCTGCACCAAGCTCCACGAGAAGGGGTACCGGGTGGTGCTGACGCACTCGCCGAGCAACACCACCATCAAGGAGACGCTGGCCGACATGAAGGCCAGGGGGCATGACTTCCACGCCTACCCGGTGGACGTCGCGGACTACGACTCCTGTCTGCGCTGTGTGGAGAGGGTCCGGAAGGACGTGGGTCACATCGACATCCTGATCAACAACGCCGGCATCACCCGGGACACGACCTTCCGGAAGATGGCCAGGGAGGACTGGGACGTGGTGATCCGCACCAACCTCGACAGCATGTTCAACATGACCAAGCACGTCATCGAGGGGATGCTCGAGCACGGCTGGGGACGGATCATCAACGTCAGCTCGGTGAACGGGAGCAAGGGCGCGTTCGGGCAGACCAACTACGCGGCGGCGAAGGCCGGCATCCACGGCTTCACCAAGTCGCTGGCGCTCGAGGTGGCCAAGAAGGGCATCACCGTGAACACCATCAGCCCGGGCTACATCGGGACCAAGATGGTGATGGCCATTCCCACGGAAGTGCTGGAGACGAAGATCATCCCGCAGATTCCGGTGGCGCGGCTCGGCAAGCCCGAGGAGGTCGCCGGGCTCATCATCTACCTCTGCTCGGACGAGGCGGCCTTCGTCACCGGGGCGAACATCGCGATCAACGGCGGCCAGCACATGCAGTGACCGGCGGCGGCCCCCGGCCGGCGTCACCTCACGACGTCGTCTGAACCGGAGAGCCGGGGCCTCGTTCCCTGCGGCAGCACGTCGTGCCACGGGCGCCGACGGCCGTCCGCCGGGCCCTTCAGCGCCGATCGATCCCCGGAGCGGCTGGCTCAACCGCGGGGTCGGCGCGGCCTCCTCGAGGCGGAGGCGCCGGACCCCGCTGGGTCCCCCGGCTTCCAGGGAACGCCTCGCTTGCGCTCGATGTACTCGCGGATGAGCCGGCGAACCATCTGCGACGGCGTCACGTCCTCCTCGGCGCAGAGCTGCTCGAACACCGCCTTCTTGCGCGGGTCGATCAGGATGGTGAGCCGGGCGGTGCGATCTTCGATTGTCATCAGGCGTTCATGGGTCGTACACTGGAGACACCTTTGATGATAATACGATGATCATGGGCTCGGCGCCATCCCTCTCGGTTCTTCTGGCGCTGGTCGCCGGCTGGTTCGCGCTGGGCCTGGCAGGGCTGCTCCGTCCGCACGCCCTCGGCTTCGTCGGTCGGGTCCTCTTTCCCCTCGGTGCGCTGGTCGCCGTCGGGGTGGCGCTGGTCGGTCTCGGTGCGCTCCGGCCCGACCGGGCCGCGGAGCAGCTGGTGCTCCCGCTCGGTCTCCCGGACCTTCCCTTCCACCTGCGACTCGATGCGCTCTCGGGGTTCTTCCTGCTGCTCCTGGGAGCGGCCGGAGCCGGCATCTCCATCTTCGCCGCGGGCTACTTTCGCGCCGGCGAGGGAACCGCGCCCGGGCTGCTCTGCCTGCAGTACCACGTCTTCCTCGCCAGCATGGTCCTGGTGGTGGTGGCCAACGACGCCTACCTCTTCATGGTGGCGTGGGAGACCATGGCCCTCAGCTCGTATTTCCTGGTCACCACCCAGCACCGCATCCCCGAGATTCGACGGGCGGGCTTTCTCTATCTGCTCATCGCCCACGTCGGCGCACTGAGCATCCTCCTCTGCTTCGGGGTCCTGCAGGGTGGCAGCTGGAAGTTCACCTTCGATGCGATGCGAGGACCGACGCTCCCTCCGGGTCGGGCGACCGTGGCCTTCCTCCTGGCCCTGCTCGGATTCGGAGCGAAGGCAGGGCTGGTCCCCCTCCACGTGTGGCTGCCCGAGGCGCATCCCGCCGCGCCCTCGCCGGTCTCGGCGATGATGAGCGGGCTGATGCTGAAGACCGCCGTGTACGGCGTGCTGCGGGTGACCTTCGACCTGCTCCACACCGGACTCTGGTGGTGGGGGACGCTGGTCCTGGGGATCGGGCTGTTCAGCGCGCTGCTGGGGGTGGTCTTCGCCGCGGTCCAGACCGACATGAAGAGGCTGCTGGCCTACTCCTCGATCGAGAACGTGGGGATGATCTTCTGCGGGATCGGCCTGGCGATCCTCTTCCGCGCCTTCGATCTCCGGCTCTTCGCCGCGCTGGCCCTGAGCGCCGCGCTGATCCACTCGCTCAACCACGCCCTCTTCAAGAGCCTGCTCTTCCTCGCCACCGGCTCGGTTCTCCACGCGACCGGTGAACGCAACCTCGGGAAGCTCGGTGGGCTGATCCACCGGATGCCCTGGGTGGCGGCCTGCGCCCTGATCGGCACGCTGGCCATCGCCGGGCTCCCCCCACTCAACGGCTTCGTCTCCGAATGGCTCCTGCTCCAGGCGTTCCTGGTCACTCCCCGGATCCCGCAGACCTTCGTCAACATGCTGGTTCCGCTCGGCGCGGCGGCCCTCGCCCTCACCGCCGCGCTCGCTGCCTACGTGATGGTGAAGTTCTACGGGGTGATCTTCCTCGGGCAACCCCGCGAGCCCTCGCTGGCGAAGGCCCATCCGCCCGGGCCGCTCCAGCGGCTGGGCCTGGCCTGGCTGGCGGCGGGATGCGTGGCGCTGGGCGTCTTCCCCCAGCTGGCACTGACCGCCACCGCGGGGATCACCCGCGGCGCGGTGGGTGAGGCGGTGCGGCCGGGGTCCTGGCTCTTCATCGCCCCGCTGGCTCCGGCGCAGGCCTCGTACAGCGGGGTGCTGTTTCTGGCCGGAATCCTCGGCATCTTCGCGCTGACCTTCGTGCTCGTCCGGCGCCTGTACCACGGCCGGGTGCGCCGGGCGCCGCCCTGGGACTGCGGCTACCCCTGGCTGACGCCGCGGATGCAGGACACCGCGGAGGGTTTCGGCCAGCCGATTCGCCACATCTTCGGATCGGCGTTCCGGATCGAGCGGGAGCTCCCCACGGCCTGGGACAGCTCGCCGCGCTACCGCATCCACATCGAGGACCGGATCTGGCGCGCGCTCTACGTCCCGCTGGGTCGCGGCGTCCAGCGGCTGGCCGATGCGGTGGCGGTCATCCAGGGCGGGCGCCTGGCGGTCTACCTCCTGTACGCCTTCCTCACCCTCGTCGCTCTGCTGGTGTTCGTGCTGTGACCGCCTCGGCCGTCCTCCGCCAGACGGGCGAGGTGGTGCTGGCCATCGCCCTGGCTCCCTTCTTCATGGGGTGGGTCGCCCAGTGCCGGGCCTGGCTCCAGAACCGGTCCGCGCCGCCGCTCCTCCAGCCGTGGCGTCTGCTCCGCAAGCTCTTCTGGAAGGATGCGACGCTGGCCGAGAACGCCTCGCCGCTGTTCCGGCTGGCGCCCTACGTCCTCTTCGGAACGATGGTCCTGGCCGCGGCGATCATCCCCTCGGTGGCGATCGATCTCCCCTTCGCCTTCGTGGCCGACGCCATCGCCCTGGTGGGGCTGTTCGCGACCGCTCGGGTGTTCGTGGCGCTGGCGGCGATGGACATCGGCACCGCCTTCGGGAGCCTCGGCGCACGGCGGGAGATGATGATCGGCTTCCTGGCGGAACCGGCCCTGCTGATGGTCTTCTTCAACGGCTTCCTGATCTGCGGGAGCACGGCCCTGCCCAGCGTCGTGGAGAGGCTGGCTGCTCCACCCTTCATCATCTACCCCAGCCTGGCCTTCGCCGGGGTTGCCTTCGTGATGGTGCTGCTCGCCGAGAACGGGCGGCTGCCCATCGACAACCCGACCACCCATCTGGAGTTGACGATGATCCACGAGGCGATGGTGCTGGAGTACTCGGCGCGCCACCTGGCGCTCGTCGAGTGGGCATCGGCGCTCAAGCTCTTCAACTACGCCTGCCTCGGCTTCGCCCTCTTCGTCCCCTGGGGAGTGGCTTCCCGGGGAGCCGGGCCGGGAGCCCTGGTGCTGGCGGTCCTGGCGCTTCTCCTCAAGTTGGGCGCGGCCGGCGCGGTGCTGGCCGTGGTGGAGACGGTCTCCGCCAAGCTGCGCATCTTCCGTGCGCCCGAGTTCCTGGCGATGGCGTTTCTCCTCGCCGTTCTCGGCCTCCTGGTTCACCTCATGCTGGGAGCCTGAACGTGCCGCCCCCCAGCCTCACCGCGCAGCTGCTGAACCTCTTCGCCGCCGGCTTGCTCCTGATCTCCTTCGCCATGCTTTCCCAGCGAAGGACGCGGCGACTCATCGCCCTCTTCGCCTTGCAGGGGACGATCCTCACCGCCTCCACCACGCTGGTGGCCTACAGCGCCGGGCTGCGTCACCTCTACTACTCGGCGTGGCTCACCCTGGTCCTCAAGGTCGTGTTCCTGCCCTGGATCCTCCTCCGCCTGGTCGACCGGCTGGAGGCGCAGTGGGACACCGAGCCGCTGATCAAGATCCCCACCACCATGCTCCTCGGCGTGGGGCTGGTGATCTTCGCCTTCGGCCTGGCCCAGCCGATCAGCGCCCTGGCCACCACCATCACCCGGAACACGCTGGGCATCGCCCTGGCGGTCATCTTCCTGGCCTTCGTGATGATGATCACCCGGCGGAAGGCGGTCACCCAGGTGATGGGGTTCCTGGCCATGGAGAACGGACTGTTCTTCGCCGCCACCAGCGCCACCTACGGGATGCCGATGGTGGTCGAGCTGGGAATCGCCCTCGACGTCCTGGTGGGCGTCTTCATCCTGGGCATCTTCTTCTTCCAGATCCGGGAACAGTTCGAGAGCCTCGATCTGCACCACCTCGAGAAGCTCAAGGAGGATTGAGGTGGAGCTGCTGCTCGTTCTCGGGATTCCCCTGCTCGGCGCCGCGGTGCTGGCGGTGGTCGGCGCGCGCCGTCACGCGGCCGAGGTGAACGCCGGGATGAGCCTGGCCACGCTGGGGGCGGCGGCGATGCTCGTCCTCCGGGTCATCCGCCACGGACCGATGCTGGTCTGGCGCGAGCAGTTCTTCATCGACCCGTTCAACGTCTTCCTGGTGGCGCTCACCGCCTTCGTGGGGTTCACCACCGCGCTCTTCTCGCGTCCCTACATGCGCATCGAGGAGCACAAGGGTCGGATCACCCCGCGCCGCCTGCGGCTGTACCACAGCATGTACCAGCTCTTCATGGCGGCGATGCTGCTGGCGCTGCTGACCAACAACATGGGGATCCTCTGGGTGGCGATGGAGGCGGCGACCCTCTCCACCGTCCTCCTGGTCTCGCTCTACCGGACCCGGGCCAGCCTGGAGGCGGCCTGGAAGTACTTCATCCTCTGCGGAGTGGGGATCGCCCAGGCGCTCTTCGGGACCATCCTTCTCTACTTCGCCGCGGAGGGGCTGCTGGGCGCGGAGGGGATGACGGCCCTCCTCTGGACCCATCTCGACGGCGTCAAGGCGCACCTCGAGCCGACGGTGATCGCGCTGGCCTTCGTGTTCCTCCTGGTGGGCTACGGGACGAAGGTCGGTCTGGCGCCGCTGCACAACTGGTTGCCCGACGCCCACGCCGAGGGCCCGACCCCGGTCTCGGCGGTGCTCTCGGGGTTGCTGCTCAACGTGGCGCTCTACGCGGTGATCCGCTGCAAGGTGCTGGCCGAGGGGTCCCTCCATCAGCTCCCCGGCCGGATGCTGATGGGTTTCGGGCTGCTCTCGGCGATCCTGGCGGCGTTCTTCCTCTGGCGCCAGCGGGACATCAAGCGGCTCTTCGCCTACTCGTCGATCGAGCACATGGGAATCGTGACCTTCGCCTTCGGGATGGGCGGGCCGGTGGCGAACTTCGCGGCGCTCCTCCACATGACGGTGCACTCGCTGACCAAGTCGGCGATCTTCTTCGCCGCCGGTCACGCCACGCAGACCGCCGGCACTCAGCGGATGGACGGCATCCGCGGTCTGCTGGTGCTGAGCCCGACGATCGGCTGGGGCCTGATGCTGGGGGCGCTGGCCATCCTCGGGCTCCCTCCCTTCGGGGTCTTCGCCAGCGAGTTCCTGATCCTCACCACCGCGATGCGCGATCACCCCTGGGCGACGCCGATCCTCCTCGCCGCGCTGGGGGTGGCCTTCGCGGCGATCTTCGGCCGGGTGCAGCCGATGGTCTTCGGGGAGACACACGGCCGGCCCCTGCCGCACTCGCCGGCACTGCTCCCGGTGTTCGTCCACCTGGCGATGGTGCTGCTCCTCGGCCTCTACATGCCGCCGGCTCTGGCCGAGTGGTACCGCCTGGCGGCGCGGTTGATCGGCTGAGCGATGGCACCTGCGACCTCAGCGGTGAAGGGAGTGCCGCTCCTGGCCAACGTCCGGGGCAGGCGCCTCCTCGCTCTCGAGCGCGACCAGTGGAGCGGAATGGCCGAGTCGATGAAGGCCGGTGGAGCGGGGCTCCTGGCCCTGTGGGGCACCGACGATCGCGACCGGGACGGGCGCTTCCGGGTCCACGCGGCGTACCTTTTGCCCGGCGAGGTGGTGCTCGTCGAGCATCCCCTGTCCCCCGGAGACGAGAGCTACCCGAGCCTGGCGCCGCTCTTTCCGGTGGCGGGGCGGCTGGAGCGCGCGGTTGCCGATCTCCTGGGCCTGCGCGCCGAGGGAGGCGACGGGCGGGGATGGCTCCGGCACGGAGGCTGGCCGGAGACCGTCTTTCCCCTGCGGAGAGACAGCGCCGCGACCGGGAACTTCCCCCGCTCCTCGGTGGCGTACCCGTTCGTCGCCGTGACCGGGGATGGGGTGCACGAGATTCCGGTCGGCCCGGTCCACGCTGGAATCATCGAGCCGGGCAACTTCCGCTTCTCCGTGGTGGGGGAGAAGGTCCTCCGGCTGGAGCAGCGCCTGGGCTACACCCACAAGGGAGTGGCGAAGCGGTTCGAGCAGCTCTCGCAGCAGGATGGCCACCGGCTCGCCGCGCGCCTCTCGGGCGACTCGGCAGTCGCCTTCTCCTGGGCGTACTGCGCGGCGCTGGAGACCCTCACCGGTACCGCCGTGCCGCCCCGCGCGGCGGCGTTGCGGGCGCTGGCGCTGGAGCGGGAGCGAATCGCCAATCACCTCGGCGACCTGGGAGCGCTGGGCAACGACGCGGGGTTCGGCCTCGGGCTCGCCCAGTTCTCCCGGCTCAAGGAGGATCTCCTCCGGGCCAACGCGGCTGCGCTGGATGCCCGCTACCTGCTGGATCTCGTGGTCCCCGGAGGCGTGGCCAGCGACATCGGCCGGGAGAGTCGGAACGCCCTGATCCAGCAGCTGGTTCCGCTGCAGACCGCGGTCGTCGAGCTGCGCACCCTCTACGACGAGCATCCTGGGCTGCAGGATCGCTTTCGCGACGCGGGCCGACTGGACCGGGCGCTGGCGGAGAAGCTCGGCGCGGTGGGCCTGGCCGCGCGCGCCTCGGGCATCCAGCGCGACCTCCGGCGGGACCTGCCCTGGCCTCCCTACGACGCGCTGGATCCGAAGGTCGTGGTCCAGAGCACGGGCGACGTGGCCGCGCGGGTGCAGGTGAGATTCGGCGAGCTGCTGGAGTCGATCCGGCTCAGCCGGGCGCTGCTGGAAGGGTTGCCGGAGGGCGCGGTCCGCGTCGAGATCCCCTTCGCGCCGGGGGATCGCCTGGGGCTGGGGGCGATCGAGGGCTGGCGCGGGCCGGTGCTGATCGCGCTTCACACCGGGGCGGAGGGCACCATCCGGCGCTGCCACGCCCACGATCCGTCGTGGCAGAACTGGCCGCTGCTGGAGCATGCCATCCTCGACAACATCGTCCCGGACTTCCCGCTGATCAACAAGTCGTTCAACCTCTCCTACAGCGGGCACGACGGGTGAGGTGATCGATGTTCGACCTGTTCAGACGCATCCTTCGCACCGGAGTGCTGAGCGAGCCCCTGCCTGCACCGGCCGGGCTGCCGGTCGACGAGCGCCGGATCCAGGAGGAGCTGCTGGCGGTGCTCGGCCGTGCGCTGTGTATTCGCCAGGTCGACGCCGGCTCGTGCAACGGATGCGAGCTGGAGATCCACGCGCTGAACAACCCCTATTACAACCTCGAGGGAGCGGGCATCCGCTTCGTGGCCAGCCCCCGGCACGCAGATCTCTTGCTGGTGACCGGGCCCGTCTCGGTGAACATGGAGGAGGCGCTTCGTCGCACGTACGCGGCCACGCCGGACCCGAAGCTGGTGGTGGCGGTGGGGGACTGCGGCGCCTGCGGCGGAATCTTCGGCGAGAGCTACGCCAGCCTGGGAGGCGTGGCAAAGGTGATTCCGGTGGATGTGACGGTTCCCGGATGTCCGCCGAGCCCGATCGCCATCCTGCAGGGGATCCTCGCCGCGACCCGCAAGGTTCCACCGCGCTCGGAGCGCGCCTAGTGCCTCGACCGGGGTGTACTGACCGCTGCGCTGGCCGATCCTCTTGCTGCGACGCGCAGACTCGTCCCTACGCTGCTCGACGTGCCGACGGGCACGCCTCCGCTGCTCGGTCCTCGTGTGCGCCGTCTCGCTTCGGTCTCTGCCATCTCGCTGTGCTCACTGCACCCCGGTCGAGGCACTAGCGTGAGATCCTGCCCGGAGACGGCCTCGCCGACTCCAGAGCAGTCCGACAGGCGGCGGTCCGCTGGTATCCCGCGACCGCCGATGCCGTGAAGAGGGTGCCCGTCGCTGCGCCTCCGATGATGGCATACACCCCCGCGGTAGAAGAGGCGTCCTGGAAGCCCGAGAAGGCCGAGGCGGCGAAGATCCCGGCGCCGACCAGGGCCAGTGACAGTGTGGCCAGGGCGGTGTCCACTGCCGGCGCGGCAACGGAGGACGTGCACTCGAGCGAGGGGGCTCCGGACGGCTGCGCGTACCGGCCTGGCTCCGGCCCACGAGTGAAGATGAAGGAGCAACCGGGGCTCGTCGTCGCGAGGGCGATGATCACTGCGATGCGCTGTCCAGGGATGCCCATGATGCGAAGCTCGCGGTTGCATCCGCTGAGCCACATGGAGATCTCGAGTCCGGGAAGAGGCCTCGCTCCGGGCAGCGCTCATTCGCTGTGCGGCGTGCTGCGCAGCTCTGCAATCAGCTGCGCAGCTTCGCGAACGCCCCCCCCTCAACGCCGGCCGCTGAAGGAGAAGCGGATCGCGTACTCGGTCTCGAACGGCTCCCGCTCGAAGGTGGCCGGGGCGAACCTGGCGCGGGTCAGCTGCTCGATGAACCATCGGCCGGGGGCCGAGTCGGGTCCGCGGCAGTCGTGGGCGTGCCCGGTCACCGAGACCCAGCAGATGACCTCCCCTTCCGCTCCGATGACACCCTCGAGGGGTGTTGGAGGCACCTCATCCAGAAGGCGAGGGGCCTGAAACGACTCATCGAGCCGACCGCAGGCGGCAGTCTGGCCGCCGGCACACGCAGCGCCCAGCAGTCGACTGGCCCGGTGCGGGTCGCGAGTCCCCCCATCCGGCGCGAGGAGGGCGAGCGCCGCGGCCAGACATCCCGCGCCGTTGCTGCCTTTGCATGCCTCCACCTCCCCGGATTCGAGGGGTGGACGCCAGCTTCCCGTGCGCTCGGTGATGGCGGGGATGTCGAAGCGAAAGTTGAAGATGTAAGAGATGCGGACCGGCGTGCCGCCGTAGGTGGCGGGAGCGAAAGAGGCGCTCTCCAGCTTGCCAATCACCCAGGAGTCGAAGCCGGGGAGGGATTTGAGCGTCTGACAGTCCTGGACCAGGCCCTGCTCGGTGAGGACGCACCGGACGCTGAGCGTTCCCGTCACCCGGTGAGCCGTTGCCTGCGGTGGATACGACCAGTCGATGGGTGTCACCGGATGGGGCTCGGTCATCCCCGCGGGAAAGCCGGGCGGGTTCTCGGCGGCGTGGTGAAGACACCCGAACGCGAGCGGCGCACCGACCGCGAACCAGCTCCACGGCGCGAGAATCCACCTGACTCGCCAAGGCTGCATCGGCCGACACCCAATGCGAGTCGCCAGGTCGACGTCTGATCCGACTCGCCTGAAGGACCGACCCTACCTCGAAGTCAGGCAGTCGGGCAGCCGCCCAGTGGCGCATTTCCGATGTCTCTCGCGAGGGGAGCCGGCATGGGCCCGAGCATGTCCGTGCCGGTCCTGGCATCTCGAACGGGAAGCCCCTCGGAACGCTCACCGGCGCTTCCACGAACGAGTGCGCTTGCCAGAGGAGTGGTCGGTAGGTCTGGACGCGGTGATCGGACGGAGCGGGGCGATGCGGTCCGGCCTGACCCAGGAACCGTTTCGTCCATTTCTCACGCGTTCCATGCGGGGCGGTGCTTGACTCGCCCGCCGTCCAGGGAGGTCCGCCATGGGAACCGGCTGCTGTGCGCCGCGCGGTGCGCTCCTCGTCCCCGCCATCGGACTGACCCTCTGGGTCGCCGGAGCGCTCGTGCCGCCGGAGGCCGCCGCGCAGTGCCCGACCTTCGGTCCGCCCACTCCGTTCGGCGCCGCGGCGGGGACGCTCGCCCCGGCGGACTACGACGTCGACGGCAACCCCGACCTCGCGGTGGGCGGCGTCGTGCTCTACGGCGATGGCGCGGGTGGCTTCGGCGCTCCGGTCAGCGTACTGAACATCTCTGCGCTGGCCGCGGTCGACCTGGGCGGCGTCGACCCTCCCGTCCCGGGAATCAACAACGCGGCACCGGAGCTGGTGGGGGTCTCCACGGTCAACGGGAACGCCGCCGTGGGCCTGGGCTCGGGGAGCAGGGGCTTCCCCTTCCAGCTCCTGGCCGGCTTCCCGGTGGAGGCAGCTCCTCCGCGGGCCGCCGTCGCCGCGGATCTCAACGGGGACGGCATCCCGGAGCTGGTGATCGCCTACGGCAACCCGGTCAACGCGCTCTTCGTCTGGATCGGCACGAACACGTCGACGAACTGGGTCAGCGAGATCCCGCCGCTCGAGATCAGCTTCGATGACCCGGTCGCCCTGGCGGCCGGCGACTTCGACGACGACGGTCGGATGGAGCTCCTGGCGCTCAGCCGTCGCTCCAACCTCGTCGCCGAGCTCAAGTTCACCGGACGCCGGACGTTCGTCTCTCAGAACGTCGCGATCTCCGGAGGCCCGACCGCCATGGCGGTGGCGGATCTCGACGGGGACGGGCTCCTGGACGTGGTGATCACCACCGGAAACGGGGAGCTGGTCTCGGCGCTGGGGACCGGAGCGATCGTCACCGGGGCCAACGGGGCGCCCGCGGCGTTCGGCTCGCTCGAGCGGGTGTCGCTGGGCGGTAACCCGCTCGGCGTCGTGCTCGGGGACGTCGACGGGGACCGGCGGACTGATGCGGTGGTGGTGGACCGGGGAACGCAGCGGGTCATCCCGCTCATCGGCGACGGGAAGGGCGGCTTCACTCCGGGCACCGGGCTGCCCACCGGCTCACCCGCGCCGACCTCGGTGATGCTCGCCGACCTCGACCACGATGGCGCCCTGGACATCGTCTCCGGTGACGCGAGCGATGCCCATGTCTTCGTGCGCCACAACGGCTGCGCCGGAGCGGCGCTGGACCTCGAGGTCACCGGGATGGAGGTGACGCAGGGGATCCAGGATCTCGGGAACTCGGTGGTCCTGGTGGCGGACCGCCCCACCTTCGTCCGTGTTCACGTGAAGGCGGGTGCCCCCGTCGACGGCGTGACCGCCCGCCTGGCCCGGACCGACGGCAACGGCACCGAGCTCGAGCGACCCCTCTGGCCGAGCAACCCGGGAGGCAGCATCACCGTCCGTGCCGCCCCCGACCGTTCCGAGCTCTCGCAATCGTTCCTCTTCGAGCTCCCTCCCGCCTGGACTGCTCAGGGAGTGCTCCACCTCACCGCGACCGTCAACCCCGACCACCTCCCCGGCGAGACGTCCTTCGCCAACAACGTCGCCTCCCGGGACGTGACCTTCCAGACCACCAATCCGATCAAGATCGAGCTGGTCAAGGTGAAGTTCTTCACCCGGGCCGGGCCGGACACCGGCTGCGGCCAGGACTCGGTGCCTTCCGACGCCGATCTCGACCTCGCCGAGTCCGCGCTGAGGCGAGAGCTGCCGACGGCGAAGCTGGTCATCACCCGAGCCGCGGACGTCTGGGACTCAGGTCTGCAGCTCGACTGCACGCTCAACATTGCGCTGGGGGTCGACTCGGGAATGGTCCTCGACGCCTTCCGGACCGCCTTCGCCTCCGCGCCGCAGGACCGGATCCGTCTGGGCCTCGTCAAGCGAGACGCCTTCGGCGGCCTCGCCCCCGCGGGCTCCAGCTGGTTCGCCGTCGCGGAGGCTGGGATCGACCAGGTCGCGGTCCACGAGATCGGTCACACCCTGGGCCGGTTCCATACCGTGTCCCCGAACGGTCCGCCCTGCAGTCCGGCGCTCACCCCCACGCGGCTCGACGCCTCGTATCCCTACCCCAGTGGCCTCATCGGCGGCCCGTCCGCGCAGCCCGACCGGTTCGTCGGCTTCGACCTGGGCGACGCGACCGCCGCCCGGTGGCCCATTCTCCGGCGCGTGGTGCCGCCGACGACGGGGGATCTGATGGGGTACTGCCAGCAGACCTGGTCCTCGGACTACACCTGGACCGGCAACCGCAACGGGATCAACGCCCACTTCACCCCCACCGACCCGAGCGGCGACTTCCTCCGCGTGACCGCCCGGCTCGATCCCTCGGGGGGCAAGCTCTCCGGGCTCGGGGCGGTACGATTGGGCAGCGTCGGAGCGCTCGCTCCGCCCTCGCCCGGGAAGTGGCACCTCCAGCTGCTGGACGGAAAGGACGTGGTGCTCTCCGACCACCGGTTCTCACCCACGCCGGACGCCGACGGCCCGGCGAGCGGGATCGAGGAGACGCTCGACTTCATGGCCGGGACGCGGAGCATCGTCGTCCTCGATCCCGGAGGCAGGCGGCTCGGCTCGCTCCCGGTCAGCGCCCATGCGCCGGGGGTCGGAAAGCTCACCCTCTCCACCGGGAAGGTGGTGCCCGCCTCGGGCCCGGTCGGCGTGCTCTGGTCTCCCTCGGACGCCGACGGCGACCCGCTCCTCGCGGATCTCCTCTGGAGCCGCGACGGCGGCAGCACCTTCGAGCCCATCGCCAGCGGGATCGTCGGCTCGACCTACACCTTCGACGCCAGCCGGCTCTCCGGCACCGGGGGCAAGGCCAGCGGGATGCTGCGCGTCGTGGTTCGGGACCCGGTCCTGACCGCGGTCACCGACCTGGGCGGAATCGTCGCCGCGGGCTCGCCCCCGCGCATCCGCATCCTCGCGCCGTTCGCCGGCCAGACCTACGTGCGCGGTCAGACCGCGGTGCTCCGGGCGATCGCCTCCGACGTGGAGGACGGGGTGCTCGATGGAGCGGTGAGCTGGGGCTCGGACCGCGACGGGCCCCTCGGAGGCGGCGCGAACGTGGCGGCCCGCCTCTCGCTCGGGAACCACCTCCTCACCGCGCGGGTGGTGGACTCGAGCGGGAACGTCGCCACCGCGACGACCACGGTCCAGGTGTCGAGCGTGCTTCCGCCCGGAGCGGCTCCCACGGCGGTGGCGGGCAAGACGCAGAGCACCGGGGTCGGGGCGACGGTGGTGCTCGACGGCCGCGGCTCGAGCGATCCGGACGGCGACGCGCTCACCTATTCCTGGCGCGTGACCCAGCTCCCGGCGGGACTGCTGGGACTGACCCTGTCCGGAGGCGGGCCCATTGCGACCTTCGTGGCGCCCAAAGGCGGGACCTACGGCTTCGAGCTGACGGTGACCGACCTGCGCCAGGGCACGTCCACCGACGCGGTGCAGGTCCACGTCCCGAACGTCGTGCCCTCGGTGAACGTCGTCGCGCCGACCTCCGGAACGGTCTTCTTCGCGGGACCGGTGACGGTGCAGGCCACGTTCACCGATCGGGGCCTCGACACCCACGGCTGCACGGTGGTCTGGGACGAGGACACCCGCACGCCGCCGGTGCCGGGGACGCTCTCCGAGGCGGACCAGACCTGCACCGCGACCCGGACCCTTTCCGCCGGGGTGTACTCGGTGCGCGTCTCGGTCCGTGACGACGAGGGTGGCGAGGGCGTCGCCCGGGTGCAGATCATCGTGGCCGATCCGCGGGCGGGGAGAGTCAGCGGCGACGGGCGGATCGTCTCGCCGAGGGGTGCGCTGGCCTCCAGCCCGAGAACGGCGGGCAAGGCGGCGTTCGACTTCCGCTCGGCGTACTCCCCCGGGGCGACGCGGCCGACGGGGGAGCTCGAGTTCCACCTGGCGCGATTCAGTTTCCGGGCCGAGGCCCAGGACTGGCTGGTCGTCTCGGGGAGCCGGGCGCAGGTCCGGGGAACCGGTCGGGTGAACGGCAGGTCGGGCTACGCCTTCCTCCTCACCGCCGCCGACCTGGATCCCAGCAAGGAGTGCGACGAGGACCGGCGGGAGGAGGATCGCGATCGCCGCCCCCACCGGCACCACGACGCTCTCGACCGGTTCCGCCTGAAGGTCTGGAGCCGCGCGAGCGGAGCGGTCGTCTACGACAACGTCCGGGGCGCGCCGGAGGACGTCGACAGCGCCTCACCCCAGAGGATCTCCTCGGGGTGCATCACCGTCACCCATCCCGGGAACCACCCGTACCGGAAGGAGCACGATCGCTGAGCGTCGTGCCCTCCCCGGCAACGGGGCGCTCACTTCTCGTCGTGGGTGGCCTTCAGCTTCGCCACCCCCTCACGCGGGGGGGGGGGACGCAGGGCGTCGACCGACAGGCTCTCTCCGGTGGACACCCACTGGAGCGACGACGAGCGCCTCAGGCGACCAAGGCCGACGGGTCCGAGGGGAGACAATTGCCAGGGAAGACTCGAGATTGGCGGAGCCGGTCGTCGCGAAGATCAGCCCGGCGAGCAGCAGGCCGAGCGGGTGACAGTGGCGCCCCGGCAGGACGAGGTTCAGGAGCCAGTGGTGAGGGCGCTTCGTGGCGAGAACTGCCTCCGGGTGCGAGGGGGCCTCCCCCCGGTGATCACATGCCCCTTTGGGCAAACACCGGCCACCCGGAGCGAGGGACGACCTAGTCCTCGAGGAAGCCCGGCGCCAGCATCCTGAGCATGGCTTCCGGGTTGGCCACCCCCTCGTCCGGGAGGAACTCCGGAAGACTCTCCCCTCGAAGCCGGGCGAGCTGGCACCGCGCGGCAGCCGCAAAGGCGGCCATCTCCAGTCGGTCGAATGCCTCCACCGCTCGCTCGATGTACGTCACCGCCTCAGCGGTCTGCCGGCGCTGAACGGCGGCACTTCCCCGGAGCAGGTCCGCAAGGGCGGACGCCTGCGGAACTGCAACCTTGCCCAGCCGACGGGCGGCTCGCTCGGCCTGGTGAAGGAGCTCCCGGCTGGCCTCGCTCCCCGGTTTCTCCAGGGCAGCCGCTGCCAGCGCACAGCCGCCGCGTACGTTGAGCAGCTGGACGGTGAGCATGGGGAAGCGGAACGTGACCGCCGGGTTCGCCACGTCGTCCCAGCCCCTGCTCACCCCCTCCCACGCCCCCCGGCCGTCACCGGCGTAGAGCCGGATCAGGCTCTCGGCGGTGAGGAACCAGAACTTCTGGAACTGAAACCCACGGACGGACCACCTGCTGGTCACCTCGTGAAGGCTCTCGGTCGCCCCGGCGATGTCATCGCGAGCGAGCCAGGCGGCGACACCGAAGGGCGAGATGATTCCCGCGATCGCGTACAGGTTTCCGCGGTCCCTCGCCTCCCTCAGCCTCGTCTCCACCCGGCGTTGCATCTCCTGCCAACGGCCCAGGAAGAAGAGCGCCCAGACCGCCACCGCGCGCGTCGTCCACAGCTCCCACACCAGGCCCGGGCACTCCTCGCTGAAGATCTTCTCGGCGGAGTCCAGGTGGCCCAGGGCTTCCCGCCAGTCGCCGCCAAAGTACGCCCTCAGCCCGCGTACGCAGGCCATGGATCCGTCGAGCGGGCGCTCGGCGACCTTCCTCCCGTCCAGCTCCATGCGTTCGACCAGGGAGCGTGTCCACTTCGAGTTCGGGGCCTCGATGGCCGCGTGTCCAGCGATCAACGCACGTCCTCGGGCAATGAGGTGAGGTTCACCGAGGTCGAGCGCGCGCAGGAAGTAGCGGACCGCCATCTCCCCGCCGATGAGCGCGTCGACGAAGGAGATTCCCACGCAGACGTTGTAGACGTGCTCGAGAAGGGTCACCTCTCCCAGCGAAAACGTGTCGCGCCGGCGGGGCTCGAGCCCGCGCAGCCAGCGCAGGTAGAGGCGGTGGGAGAGCAGGGACACCCAGGCTCTTCGCCGCCTCGGGACCGGGAACCCCTGGGCTCGCAGGTCCTCGCGGATCAGCCTCCGGCCTTGATCGATCTGGCCGGCAAAGAAGCGCTGCTCCGCGGCCCGTCTGCGGAGCCGGGTTCGCTCCGTGGCCGCGGACTCGCCCTCGGCGGCTTCCAGGAACGTGTCGGCCGCTTCGACGCACCTTCCCGAGTTCGCCAGCGCGCCCCCCAGCGCGGCCAGCAGCTTGACCCGTTGCGGGCTGCCCTCGGGCACCAGACCGATGGCCCGCCGGTAGAGTCGGGCTGCGCGGTCGAAGGCCAGTGCCCGGTCGGCCTGTTCGGCAGCGAGCACGGAGAAGTGGAGCGCCTGCTCCGCATTTCCGGCCGCCTCGTGGTGTCGGGCCAGCACCTCGGGGTCGGCGGAGCCGGCCTCCTCGAGCGCCTCGGCCAGCCCGTGGTGACACTCGCTCGCTCGCTGCGAGGAGAGGTCGGCCAGGACGGCTTCGCGGATGCGATCGTGGAAAGGCTCCAGTCGGCGCTCATCGGCGGCCCCCACGAAGCGAACCAGGTGCTGTGCACCGAGGAGCCCGGAGTCCTCCCAGGGGGAGCCGGAGAGGCCACACGCGCGCCGGGCGACCAGCTCGGTGACCGGATGTCCGGCCACCGCCACGGTCTCCAGGAGACTCCGTGCGGCGGGAGGGAGGCGGGCGAAGCGAACTCGCAGTGCCCGGTGGACATCGGGCGAGGTGTCCAGCGTCCGTCTGGACTCCGGATCGGCCACGGCGCGTGCCAGCTCCTGGATGAGGAACGGGTTCCCGTCCGTCCCCCGGGTCAAGCTGGCGACGTCGATATCCGGCACCGGACCGGGGAGCAGCGCTCGGAGGAGCGTTCCGGCGGCGTTGGCGTCCAGCGGTCGGAGATGCAGCTCGACGGCCGCCCCGAACGGTTCGCCCAGCAGTGCCACGAGACAGGGGCTGCGGTCCCGATCCTCGCTGCGGAAGCCGAGGACGAGGAGCATGGCCGGTGCATCCGGCGGCCGGAGGAGCTCGCGGAGGAGCTTCGCGGTGTCGAGGTCCCCCCACTGGAGATCGTCGATGTGCAGGATGAGCAGCTGTCGGTCGGCCACCCGCTGCAGGAGCTCCCGGAGAGCGCTGAATGCCTGCCGCCGGATCTCCTGCTCGTCCAGGGTCACGGCCCGGGCGCGAAGCCCGTGCCCGCGGATCGCCGGAACACGGTCCATGACCGGGAAGAGGCGCACCAGTGCCGCCACCTGACGGGGCAAGAATTCCGTGGCCACACGCTCCGGCCCGTTCAGCAGCCGGCAAAGGTCGTCGATGAGGCTGTCGATGCCCTGGTAGGGCACTCGTTCGCGCTCGTAGCAGCGCCCGCGCAGGACGAGGGCGCTGCTCTCTCGCTCCGCTTGTCCGAGAAAGCGCTCGACCAGCGACGTCTTTCCGACGCCGGACGACCCGTCCAGGAGCACGGTGACCCCTTCTCCGTCGTGGACCCGGGCCAGAGCATCGCGGAGCTCGCTCAGCTCCCGCTCCCTGCCGACCAGGAGCTTGTCGCCCGGGAGATCCGTCTGTGCCCTCGCGCTGGACTGGCCATGCCCGAGAACGGTCTCGATCTCCTCGGCTCCGGCTCGGGCCTGGGGGTCTCGAGCGATGAGCGACAGGCAGAGATCGGACAGGTCAGCCGGCACGTCCGCCATCAGCGCCCTGGGAGAGACCGGATCGCCCCGCTGCTGGTGGGCGATGATCTCATGCCAGGTCCCCTTGAAGGGGACCCGGCCGGTCAAGGCCTGGTAGAGCATGACTCCGACCGAGTACCAGTCACTGGCCGCGGACACGGCGTGGCCAAGAAACTGCTCCGGCGACATGTACTCCGGCGTCCCCGCGAGCTCGATGCTGTTGCCGAGTGGGCTCGTCTCGAGCTCCCTGGCCAGGCCGAAGTCGAGCAGCACGACCCGGTCATCCGGCGTCACCCGGACGTTGGAGGGCTTGACGTCTCGATGCAGCTTTCCGCTGGCATGGAGCGCGGAAAGACCCCGGACCAGCTCCGCCAGAGCGGCGCGCAGCCGGCGCTCGTCCAGAGCGCCGCCGGGGCGGACGTGGCTCAGGAAGTTCGTCCCTGGGACGTACTCCATGGTGAAGAAGACCGAGTCCTTGTCGGCAAAGAGCTCGTAGAAGCGGATGAGATTCCTGTGGCGCAGGTCGGCCAGGGCGCGAAACTCGTGCTTCAGCCGATAGATGAGCTCGGCCCGCCTGACGGTGATGGTCTTCAGGGCCACCTCTTCATGGGTCTCCCCATCTCGGGCGAGGTACACGACACCGAAGGCCCCTTCCCCGATGCGTTGCAGGATGTCGAATCGCGAGGAGGCGACCACTGGAGCGAGAGCGCCAGCGGGCAGTGGAGGGATCTCCGGCGGCCGGTCCGGGGGACGATCGAGCGGCGCCGTTACCACGTCATCGGTCTCCTGCGCGTCGGCAGCCTGAGGAAGTGCCTCCGTGGGGCGATTCACCGGCACGGCGCCGGCGTTCGCGTCACCATCCGCGTCGACATCGTGCTGAGAACGCTCCGTCGCCACTTGGCCCCCGCTACGCGCACCGGGCCCCGGGTTCGCGGCGCCCTGCATGCATGGGCTCGAGAACTGTACAGCTCAGCAATCCAGGGGCCAGCCCGGTCTGCATTTGCCAACAGGCGACCTGGTTTGCCTGGATTGCGCAACGGGATGCGCAGGATGTGCAAGGACCGGCTCATCGGCTGTGCGGACGTGGAAGGCGATACTTGGCGAGACGGTTCACGAGCGTGCGGCGGGAGCAGCCGAGCTCCTCGGCCGCGCGGGTCTGGTTCCCGGCACAGCGAAGGAGGGCCTCCTCGATGCGCTCCCTCTCGCCGGGCGGGGCGGGTGCCTCGGCGTAGAGCGTGGTGTGCGGCTTCTCCGCCGGGAGCAGCTCGGGGGTGATCACCCCGCTCGTGCAGAGCACCGCCGCCCGCTCGATGGCGTTCCTGAGCTCCCGCACGTTGCCCGGCCACGAGTAGCGCCGGAGAGCGGCCCACGCCTCCGGGGTCACCTCCGGAACCGGCCGGCCTGCCTGGGCCGCCGCCTGCTCGAGGAACAGGTGTACCAGGCCCTCCAGCTCACCCGGGCGCTCTCGGAGAGGCGGCACGGTGAGCGAGATACCATCGAGTCGAAAGTAGAGGTCCTGCCGGAACGTCCCGGCCTCGACTGCCGCACGCAGGTCGACGTTGGTGGCCGAGACGACACGGATGTCCACCGGATGCGATTTCACGCTCCCCACCCGTCGAACCTGACGCTCATCGAGCACCTTCAGGAGCTTCTTCTGGATCGAGAGCGGCATCTCGCCGACCTCGTCGAGGAAGAGCGTCCCACCGCTTGCCGAGTCGATGAGACCGGGCTTGGCCGTGACTGCTCCGGTGTACGCGCCCCGCTCGTGGCCGAAGAGCTCTGCTTCGAGGAGGGACTCGGCGAGCTCGGCGCAGTTCAGGGCGACGAAGGGCCCCGAAGCGCGCGGAGAAAGCCGGTGGAGCTCGGCTGCGAGGACGCCCTTCCCCACGCCGGTCTCTCCCAGGAACAGGACGTTGATCGGACTGGGGGCGATGCGCTCCAGCAGGATCCGCCGCAGCTGGTCCATGGCCCCGTCCCGGCTGAGCACGGGAGCGACGGTATCCCGTGGCGGAGCCGTTCCCCGCAGCGCCGCGTTGGCCCTCTCCAGCAAGAGCGCCGAGGTCCGTCCGTCGGCGGGAAAGCTGGCCATGCCGAACTCCGCCAGCTTCTGGCCGGAGGAGATCGACGCCGCCATCCGCCGCGAGCGCGCCTCGGCGAGGGCCCCGCTGCAGTCGACGAGGAGCACCTCGTAATCCCCGGGGCCGTACTCTCCCAGCACGTCACCAGGCTGGATCACTCCGGCGAGCTTCTCGTCTGCCGTCGCAGCGGGCCCCCCTGGCGCACGGATCCGGAGGACGCTGAACTGGCTGCCGGCACGCACGGCGCGGCCGCACTCATCCTCGACGCGGTTCACGAAATCGTCGTGCGCGTGGAGGCGCACCCGCCTCGTCTGGGAAGACATCGCCCGCTGAAGAACGAGCAGGGTCCGACCGATCTCCACCGCGTCGCCGGGCTGCAGCTCGACCGTCTCGCCACGACCGAGGTCGCGCCCCCGTACGCGCGTTCCGTTGGCGCTGCCCAGGTCCTCGACCTGGACGCGGTCTCCGAGAAGGTGAAGATGGAGATGCCGGCGTGAGATGGCCTGATCGTCGAGCCGCAGGTCAACGCCCTCGCCCCGTCCAATGCTCAGCGCAGCCTGCCCGGGCAGGAGAACCACCTTGGACCCGTCTCCGGCGAGTACGAGCAGTCTCAGCCTGCCGGACGGCGAGCCGGTACCCGGTCTCAGACTCAGCGTCTTCGGGTCGGAGTCCATCTGGATTCCCCCACGGCAAGACGGTACCTCGCGGTCACGCCCGAAGGAATCGCTCGGCGGCCGAGGGCTGCGCAGACCGAGCATCTACGTCCACCGTTCCCGCAGCTCGTGCCCGGAGGCCCCCCGCCGTCCGTGCCGCTCGGCTCGCAAGGCCTTCAGCTCCGGAGTCGAGGCCTCGAGGTCGCCGTGTTCCAGGAACCAGCGAAGCGTGTCCCTCACCGTCACCTCGAGCGGGCGGTTTGCGTAGCCAAGTTCACCATTTGCCTTTCGTGAGTCGAGGAAGGTGTAGCGGCGCGCCCCCCGAACGAGCTGGCGTGAGATCGGACAGCGCTGGCCACGAATCCGGGCACCGAGCTCACGCAGGCCGGCGACGGTCAGCATGAGCGGATACGGGACGCGGAGCGGCATCGGTACTCCCGACAGCCGTGACACCATCCGCGCCAGCTCCCCGAGCTCGAGGTTGTACCCCCCCAGGAGGTACGACTCGCCACTGCGGCCGCACTCCAGCGCCTCGGCGTGGGCGTGGGCCACGTCCCGGACGTCGCAGTAGGACCCGCCTCCGTGCACGTAGGCAGGGAGCTTCCCGCGGGCGAGCATCAGCACGGTGCCGGCGCTGGAGTGGTAGACATCGCCGGGTCCCAGCGTCACCCCGGGACGCAAGATCACCAGCGGGAGCCCGGCTCGGCCCAGCTCCAGCGCCACTTGCTCGGCCCGGTGCTTGGAGACGAAGTAGTCGACACGAACCTTCTCCGCGGATCCCCGCCACCGCTCGTCCACTGCCAGGGGTTCCCAGGTCCCACCAAGAGCCCCCGCCGAGGCGACGAACACGGCGCGCCGGACGCCGGCACGGAGGGCCGCTCCGAGCACGTTCCGTGTCCCCCCTTCATTCACCGCGAGGAGATTCTCTCGGTCTCCGGCGCGGAGCCGGGCCAAGGCAGCGGCGTGGATCACGACCTCGCAGCCAGCGACGGCGCGGTTCACCGAGGCCGCGGCGGTGATGTCACCGACGAACCGCTCCCCAGGGATGTCCCGGACGTTGTCCAGGCAGCTCCGGGGGCGGACCAGCAGCCGGACCGCGTGCCCACGGGAGGCGAGCTCGCGCGCCACCCACGACCCGACGAACCCGGTTCCACCAGTGACCAGGACCTTCATGCCGGACGGGTCTCCAGCGAATCGCGTGCCAACCAGATGCCCTGCGCGCGCCAGCGCCGCTCGGAGAGGCGCCGCGAGCGGCGCGAGCAGGTCGCTCCGTCTGGGCGAGCTCGCCTTGCGCGAGTTGAGCAACGCGGCATGCGCACCGTGCGCAGGCGAATGGACAGGCCATCAGAATCACGGTGCCGCGCCGCGGGCACGCGCATTGCTCCCTGGCCGATGCACGCTCGCCCCGATGGCGAGCTGCAAGCGGGGGGTCACACCCATGTACGTTCGTCACGCGGTCTCGGTCATCGTCGTCTCCTCTCTCTTCGCTCTGGGTTGCCCCGGGCCCGGCCCTTCGGGCCTTTGCCAGGGGGTCGCAGACCCCTGCACCGCTTTTCCCGCGGGGACCTCGGAGCAGACGGTCTCCGCGGCCTTCGCGCGGGCCGCTCCGGGCGCCACGCTGGTCTTCGACAGCGGCACCTACGCCTTCAGCAACACCCTGAACCTCGCCGCGGTCGCCGGGGTCACGGTGAAGGGCCAGGGCGCGGAGAAGACCATCCTCGACTTCAAGGGCCAGGCCGCCGGGGCCGACGGGATTCTCGCCGACCGCACCGATGGGGTTGCGTTCCGTGACTTCTGGGTACGCGATCCCATCTCCAGCGGCGTGCGGGTGAACCACGCGAACGGCGTGGTGATGCACGGGCTCAAGGTCAGCTGGACCACGCCGGACATCTCGAAGCACGGGGCGTACGGTCTCTACCCGGTGCTCTCGAGGAACGTGGTGCTGGAGGACAGCGCCGTCTCGGGCGCCTCCGACTCGGGGATCTGCGCCTCCCAGCTCGACCACGCCATCGTCCGCCGCAACGAGCTGACCGGCAACATCGCCGGGATCATCGTCCGCAACCCCTACCTGCTCGACCTCCTGGAGAACCACGTGCACCAGAACAGCGTGGGGGTCATCGTCGGCACGCTCCCCGGCGACGAGCAGCTGAACGGCCACGACATCCGGATCTCCGGGAACCAGATCGTCGACAACAACGTTCCGGGGCTCGACCGGCCCGATGCCACCGTGGATCGGGTTCCATCAGGTACCGCGCTGGTGATCACCGGGAATCATCGGGTGGAGATCTCGGGGAACACCATCACCAACCACGGCACCAACGGCATCGCGGTGGTGAGCCTCCTCTTCGCGCAGATCCCGCTCGACCCCGGAGTCGACCCTTTCCCCACCGACGTCTACGTGCACGACAACGCCCTGAGCGGCATCGGCGCCACGCCGGACGTGAATAAGCTCATGGGCGCGCTCCTCGCGTCCGGGGCCGCGGCCTGGGACACCTGCTGCGGCGGCCACCTTCCGGACATCCTGGTGGACGGAATCGTGAACCCACTGCTCCCGCCCGGCCCCAACCCGATGGGCTGGTGCATGAAGCCGGGCACCGCCACCTTTGCCAATCTCCACGCGGACCTGCTGGATCCGGAGATAGACAACCTGGGCGCCATTGCCGAGACCACCGCCTCCGCCCTGGACTGCGCCTCGCCGGTGCTGACGCCGGTGGTCGTGCCGGGAGCGTGAGGTGGGAACCCGGCATCGAGCGTGGCTCGGGGCAGCGGCGCTGGTGGCGGCCGCCGTCGCCTCCGGCTGTGGGGGCCCCGATGGCCGCTGCATCCCGCCGTCGGGAAGCTCGGAACCACCGGGAACTCTCGCGGAGTGGTGCATGGTCTCGCTCGACAACGGCCTGATCCTCCTCGAGGAAGGCGTGGAGTACTTCGAGCTGAACACACCGCTCTTCTCGGATGGAGCGACCAAGCTCCGGACCTTCTGGATCCCCCCGGGGGGCGCCGCCCGTTATCCCGCGGACGGAGGGGTACTCGAGTTTCCCGAGGGGACCGTCCTCACCAAGTCGTTCCGTTTTCCGCCCGACCCGCTTCAGAACGGAGGACCGGTCCGCTTCATCGAGACCCGGGTGGAATGGCTCTCGGGGGGAACGTGGCGCGCCGTCAGCTACCGATGGAACGACGCCCAGACCGAGGCCCGGGTCAGCTATGCGGGCGAGGTCGTGCCCCTCACCTTCGTCGATGGCGACGGCGTGCTTCAGTCCGCGCGCTACCTGGTGCCGAGCCAGCAGCAGTGTCGCCAGTGTCACCAGGACGGGGACCGGCTGCAGCCGCTCGGGCCGAAGCCGCGAAACCTCAACTTGGAGCTCGCTTCATATCGGGGCGGGGGAGGAAATCAGCTTCAGAAATGGGCTGCGAAGGGCGAGCTCGTCGGACTGCCTGCGCTGAAGGACATTCCCCGGCTGCCGGTGTGGTGGGATGCCCGCACCGGCCCCCTCGACCAGCGTGCCCGTGCCTACCTCGACGTCAACTGCTCGCACTGCCACCGGCTCGGGGGCGAGGCGGAGAACACCGGTCTGGTGCTCACCCTGGAGCAGGAGGACTCCTACCACCTCGGGATCTGCAAGCAGCCCGGCGGGACGGGGCCCGGCCCGGGTGGACGGCCATGGGAGATCGAGCCCGGGCACCCGGAGAACTCGGCGGTCATCTACCGGATGTCGTCCACCACGCCCGGAACGGCGATGCCACAGATCGGTCGGAGCCTGGTGCACGCCGAGGGGGTCGCGCTCGTCGCCGATTGGATCGCGCAGCTCCCCGGAAGCTGTCCCTGAGCCTCAGGGAGCGGACAAGCTTCGGCGGCTTCTCCGGGAAAGGAGATCTTCATGCCTCGACCCATGGTGCTGCTCGCCCTTCTCGTGCTCTGGGCCACGGGTTGTTCATATGCTTTCGTCCATGGGCCGCCGGCACCAATCGATTCGGCGCCCGCCAGTGCGCAGGAAGATTCCAAAGGACGAGTCACCTGCACGACCTCCAACGATGTTCCGATCCTGGACACGGTCCTGGGTGTCACGCTCGTAGGCGTCGGAGGTGCGGGGGTCGTGGTCGCAGTGGCGAGCAGCCACTGCAGCGGCCCCTGCGACGCGCCGAACGCTTGGGGGGACGTCCTCATCCCCTCGGCGGTCATGGTTGCGGTAGGAGCGGTCGCCCTCGCTTCGGCGATCACTGGGTACGGACGAACCGCCGATTGCCGCCGGACGGTGGAGACACTTCCCAGCGGTCCCCGCCAGGGCGCCCGGCACCTTCTCGACCTGGACGCCATCGCCGCAGCTCGTGCGCGGGAAGAGCGAGAACAGTTCTGAATCACGACGGGGGAGGTGGCAACCCGCGCCACCGCCAGATCCAAGCGGCGAAAGGCGTTGGTTGCCACTTCGCCAAGTGACTCAAGTGATTGACGAAAATGACCCTGCCGGGATTCGAACCCGAGTTTGTGCCGTGAGAGGGCACCGTCCTGACCACTAGACGACAGGGCCGTCCTTTGCCGCGAAGCGCGCTTCTCTACCGAGCCTTCCGCCGCACGTCAACGGAAGCGGGCTGGACGTCCGCGTCCAGCTCCAGCCAGGCATACCCGCACACCGTGCACACGGCCTTCCGGCCCTCGGGGAAGGTGAGCCCGGTCTTCACCTCCACCGCGTGCCCGTCCGGTGCGGGGCAGCGCGGGCATGGGCTCGAGGGCGGACGCACCGGGTAGTCCCACTGGTGCGGGGGCAGCCGCAGCACCCGGAACCACTCCACGACGAGTGACTCGCTCCAGCCCACGTCCACCCGCCGGCCGGGCGGCACCAGCCCCCGTGCGAGCCCCAGCCAGTACACGCGCAGCTCCTCCACGTGGCGCTTCATCCCCCGGGCGGCGAAGGTCGTCCCCAGCATCTCGACCATCGCCATCAGCCGGGCCCGGTCCATGACCGGAACATGCGTTCAGTGGCCTGGAGGCGTCAACGGTCTTGGCAACCCCGCGCCGCTGCTAGGGTCCCCCGCCATGGCCGAGACCCGGGTTCACCACCGCACCTGCAACCTCTGCGAGGCGATGTGCGGCCTGCGCATCGAGGTGGAGGGCGACGCCATCCGCTCCATCCGCGGCGACCCGGACGACCCGTTCAGCAAGGGGTTCCTCTGCCCGAAGGCGACCGCGCTCGAGGACGTGCACCTCGATCCGGACCGCAAGAAGCATCCGCTTCGCCGCACCGGCGAGGGCTGGACCCCCATCGGATGGGACGAGGCATTCGACGAGGTGGCGAACCGGATCGCCGAGATCCAGGCGCGCCACGGGCCGGACTCGGTGGCCATCTACCTCGGCAACCCCAACGTCCACAGCCTCGGGGCACTGACCCACGGACTGCCGTTCATCCGGGCGCTCCGCACCCACAACCGCTACTCGGCGACCTCGGTGGACCAGCTGCCGCACCACCTCGCGGCGACGACGATGTTCGGGCACATGCTGCTCCTGCCCGTTCCGGACATCGACCGGACCCAGTTCTTCCTCGCCCTCGGCGCGAACCCGCTGGCCTCCAACGGCAGCATGATGACCGCGCCGGGGATGCCGCTCCGGCTCAAGGCGCTGAAGGCGCGCGGCGGGCGGCTGGTGGTCGTGGATCCGCGGCGGACCGAGACCGCGGAGGTCGCCGACAGGCACTTCTTCATCCGCCCCAGCACCGACGCGCTCCTCCTCGCGGCGCTGGTGCACACCATCCTCGAGGAGAAGCTCGAGCGCCTCGGCCGCCTCGCCGACTTCACCGACGGCCTCGAGCAGGTGCGCGCCGCCGTCGCCCCGTTCGCGCCGGAGCGAATCGCCGGGCCCACCGGCATCCCCGCCGAGCAGATCCGCACCCTGGCCCGGGACTTCGCCCGCGCCGAGTCGGCCGCCGCCTACGGACGCGTCGGCCTCTCCACCCAGGCCTACGGCGCGGTCGCCCAGTGGCTCATCCAGGTGCTCAACGCCTTGACAGGAAATCTGGACCGGCCGGGCGGCGTGCTCCTCACCCGGCCGGCGGTGAACCCGCTCGGCCTCACCCCGCGCGGCGGCTACGCGCGGCACCGCACCCGGGTCCGGAAGCTCCCCTCGTTCGGCGGCGAGTTCCCCGTCGCCGCGCTGGCCGAGGAGATCCTCACCGAGGGCCCCGGCCGCATCCGCGCGCTGGTGGTGGTGGGCGGCAACCCCGTCCTCTCCACGCCCAACGGCGCCCAGCTGGAGCGCGCGCTCGGCACGCTCGACCTCCTGGTGGCGGTGGACCCGTACCTGAACGAGACCACCCGCCACGCCCACGTCCTGCTCCCGCCCACCACCGCGCTGGAGCGCGAGCACTACGACGTCGTCTTCCACCTGCTGGCGGTGCGGAACACCACCAAGTGGTCGCCGCCGCTGTTCCCGCCTGCGCCCGGCGCGAAGCACGACTGGGAGATCTTCCAGGCGCTGACCCGCCGGCTCCGGACCCGCGGTCCGAGGCGACTGCTCCGCCCACTGCGCGCAGTCGTGGATCGCCTCGCGACCCCGCGCCGTCTCATCGACCTCGCGCTGCGCACCGGCCCGTATGGCCTCCGCTCGCCCCACCGGCTCTCGGTGGGCAAGCTCGAGAAGCGCCCGCACGGGGTGGACCTCGGTCCGCTCGAGTCCTCGATGCCAGAGCGGCTCATGACCCCGGGCAAGCGCATCCAGCTCGCCCCGGAGCTGCTGGTCCGGGACCTCGCCCGCGTCGGGTCCGAGCTGCTGGCCTCACCGCCCGCGCGGAACGGCGAGCTGCTCCTCATCGGCCGCCGCGACCTCCGGAGCAACAACTCCTGGATGCACAACAGCCAGCGGCTGGTGAAGGGTCCCGAGCGCTGCACGCTCCTCATGCACCCCGACGACGCTCGCGCCCGCGGCCTGAGCGCCGGTCAGACCGTCGACGTGCGCTCGCGGGTGGGCAGCGTCCCGGTGCGGCTCGAGCTCACCGAGGCGGTGATGCCCGGCGTGGTGAGCCTGCCGCATGGCTGGGGACATGGCCGTCCCGGCGTCCAGCTCCGGGTGGCCACGACGCACCCCGGGGTGAGCCTCAACGACCTCACCGACGACCGGGCGGTGGACACGCTCCTCGGGACGGCGGCCTTCAGCGGCACGCCGGTGCACGTCACGGCGACCCGAGCCGGTTGACCCTCAGGCGTCGAAGGGGTGCCAGAACGCGTCCGCCGGTGGCGGCGGTGCGTCGGGCAGGAGCTCCCGCCAGGCCTCGGCCTCTGCGGTGTCCGCAGGCTCACGGGTCTCGATGAGCCGGAGGCTGTGAGGGTCCCGGAACCGGGTCGCGCGCACCGGGTGAGGGATGCCCTGCCAGTAGTACACGGGCCCGAGATTCTCCATCTCCACCAGGTCTGTGCGCTTCACGGGGCAGCTCCCTTCGCGGCGGGAGATAGCGGGTGAACGTTGACGTGACAATGCCGTGTCGGTCTGACATCCGGACGGTCGGCTGCCTCAGGCGTGGCCCGAGACGGGGGCGTAGACCTCCACCGGCTCGATGCCCAGGCTCCTGCCGGCCAGCTGCACCAGGGCCCGGGCCACGGGCAGTCCCCGGTTCGACGCGTGGCAGGACAGCTCCGGCTCGAGGTCCCGGAGGTCGGCCTCCAGCTGCAGCGCGAACTCCAGCAGGAGCGCCACCGCCCGGGAGCGTGGGAGCCCGCTCTCCTGGACCCGTGCCCGGAGCCGCTCCTCCAGCTCCGGGCGGAGCCGGACGGTCACGCTCTTGCCCCTGCCGCGCGGGGCTCGGGGACGGGTGGGGAGCACGGGCATGGTTGCCTCCTCGGACCAGGACGGAGGGGAGGTGCGCACGGCTCCCGTGGGTGCCAAGCGCGCGCCCGCGGCCGCCCGTACTTCCAGGCACTTCTCCGCAGGGGGGTGAACACCCAACCCAGGAGGTCGCCGGGCGGAACCGGCGCGTGGAGGTCTGGCGAGTGCGTCGGGCGTGGGGGATGGCAGTCCTGACCCTCAGCGCTCCTGGTCGGTGGGACGGAGGAGGATCTCGTTCACGTTCACGTGCGGTGGCTGGCTCACCGCGTACAGGATGGCCGCGGCGACGTCCTCGCTCTTCAGCTGGCGCATGGAGCGGGCCCAGGTGTCGATCCGGTCGCGGGTCTCGGCGTCGGGCACGTGCTCGCGCAGCTCGGTGTCCACCGCACCGGGCTCGATGAGAGTGACCCGGATACCGTCCCTGTACACCTCGCGCCGGAGCGCCTCGGAGAAGGCGCCCACCCCGAACTTGGTCGCGGCGTAGACCGCCGCGTCGGGATTGGCGACCCGTCCGGCGGTGGAGGAGATGTTCACCACGTGCCCGTCCTTCTGCCGGCGCATGTGAGGAAGGGCTGCGCGGGTGGTGACCATCAGCCCGAGGAGGTTCAGGTCCAGCATCCGCCGCCAGTCGTCCACCCCTGCGCGATCGACAGGCGACAGGAGCATCAGCCCGGCATTGTTCACCAGCACGTCGATCCGGCCCCAGCGCTCCACCGTGCGTGCGACGATGGACTCGGCCGCCTCGACGCGGGCCACGTCGGCCTCGAGGACCAGCGACTCCGAGCGCAGGTCGGCGATGCGGCGGGCCACGCCGTCGAGCCGCTCGCGACGGCGGGCGGCGATGGCCACCCGGGCTCCGGCGCGGGCGAGGACCAGCGCGGTGGCCTCGCCGATGCCGGAGGAGGCGCCGGTCACCAGGGCGACCTTGTCTTTCAGGGGAGAGTTCATGGCGGACACACCTAGCAGCTCCTGGCGTGCCGCGGACCCACGCCCTGGGGAACGGGCAACGGTGTGTTGCCCGGCGGAGGCGCTGCCGGACGGCTAGGTCAGGGCCACCTGGAGGAGAAACTCATGGACATTGGACTTCTGGTGTTGCGACTGGCGGTGGGTCTGACGATGGCCGCGCATGGCGGTCAGAAGCTGTTCGGATGGTTCGGCGGGTACGGGCTGGCCGGGACCGGTGGCTTCATGGAGAGTCTCGGCTTCCGCCCCGGCCGGGTGCACGCGGCGCTGGCGGGAACTGCCGAGACCGTGGGTGGGCTGCTGCTCGCGCTCGGGCTGCTGACGCCGGTGGGCTCGGCGCTGGTGATCGCGGTGATGGTGGTCGCCATCGGGAGCGTGCACCTGCCGAAGGGCTTCTTCGTGAGCGACGGCGGGTCCGAGTACAACCTGGTCATCATGGCCGCGGTGGCCGCGCTGGCCTTCACCGGTCCGGGCGCCTACTCGCTCGACGCGGTGGAGGGGCTCGAGCTCGCGGGCTGGCTCCCCGGCGTGGTCGCCGTGGTCGCCGGGCTGGTGTTCGGCGGTGGTGCGCTGGCGGCACGCCGGCCGGCGCCGGTCGCCCGTCAGAGCTGAGCTGGCCGAGGCCGGCGCGTGGCGGAGCGACTCCCGTGGCGCGCCGGTCAGGCGTCGAGCCGCGGGCCTGCACCGCCTGCGGATGTGGGCCTTTTCGGCTGTGGCGCAGCGCGCAACACGTGCGGGCCCAGTGACCTCCGGCGCCACAAAGGACTGCCCAGGTCCTTGAAATCGCTGGGCTCCGGATTGGTTTGGCCGATGCAGTTCTCCTGGGAGGTCCGGCGACGTCCGGGCGCGAAGGAGCCACTGCGATGCAGCGCTTCACCGGGTCTGTCTCTTCCGAGTCCCCTCGACACGGCCGCGAGCCGGTCTCCCGTCTGGTCCGGGCGATCCGGAGCCTCGCGGTGGCCGAGCGACCCGCGATGCGCTGGGCAGAGATGACGCCGATCGACTTCGAGGGCGAGGACACGAGCCTCACGCAGGAGCAGCTCGAGGTCCTTCGCTGACGAGAAGGGCGGGGCACCGGACAGGGGACCGCGGCGCAACGCGGACCCGTGTCCGGTGTCCTCCGCCTGGGCCATCGCATGACCCAGAGCCTCCACGCCGCCCCATCTTCCTCGTGGCGCACCCGCGCCCGGGATCTGCTGCTCCGCCTGGTTCTCCCGTGGGCGCACGATGCTGGACGGTTCGTCGTCTGGGCGGAGATGAAGGCCGTCGACTTCGACGGTGAAGACACGAGCCTCACCGAGGCCGATCTGCAACTCATGAAGTGAACGTCTGGTTCTGCGGGGCACCTCGAGCGCTCGAGCCGTGACGCCCTGCGTTGACCGGGGGATGTCCGGCGCCGGCTCCGAATGCGGAGCACCCGAGCGCGGCGGTCGGATAGGGTGCCGGCGCCTCTGCCGTGCCCGCTCCAGAGAGCTGCGTTTCCATCGGGGCACCCCGGAGGCCCGACCTCTCACGCCGAGGAGCTCCGATGAAAGCGGTCACGCTGCTTGCCGTGCTCGTTCCACTCGTTGCACTGGCCGATTCGCCCTTCGACGGGACATGGGTCTCGAAGGAGGAGTCGGCGACCATGGACAAGAAGCCGTACGTGATCTCGCTCGCCAAGGACGTCTGGAGCAACCAGACCGCAGTCCCGCCGATCAAGATCAAGGCCGATGGGACGGACCAGCCGGTGAAGGGCCACGCCTACTACGACACCGTCTCGGCCAAGAGCTCCGGTCCGGAGGCCGTGGAGATCACCAGCAAGAAGGGTGGGAAGGTGAGCGGGACCAGCACCTTCACCGTCTCGGCCGACGGAAAGACCCTGACCCAGAAGTGGACCGATCAGACCGGCACCGAGGTGGCCAGCGGCGAGACCGTCTACGAGCGCGTGGCGCCCGCGGCCGCCGGAGCCCACGCCGTCTCGGGCTCGTGGAAGGCCACCAAGGTCCAGAACCTGAGCGCCAGCGCCCGGACCATCACCTACAAGAGCACCGCCGACGGGATCAGCATGACCACCCCGACCGGGCAGAGCTACACCGCCAAGTTCGACGGCAAGGAGGTGAAGGTGGCCGGAGATCCGGGCGGGACGACCGTGGCCCTGAAGAAGGTCAACCCCAACGCGTTCGTGGAGACCGACCACCGGGGCGGCAAGGTGGTCGAGGTGGACCACTGGACCGTCGCACCCGACGGCAAGACCATGAAGGTGGAGTGGGAGACCATGGACACCAAGCGCAAGGGCAGCTACGTGCTGGAGAAACAGTAGCCGCAGCTCAGTGGGCGTGGGCCGCGCCGGTCCTCGATGCCGAGCACACCCTGCCAGGGAGTGTCGATGGGCCCCGCAGCCTTCCGGTCGCCGCTCGAGACGGCCACCTGGGCGACCGCGCGGGGGGCGGGGAGCGGGGCCCAGGCTCCGGCTCGGGGCGAGGGAGGTCGGCGGAAACGAACGGCCACCCGCGAGGTCGAAGACCTGTGCTTTCATGGCGTACCCGGGACATGGCCAGCAGCCCAGTCGACAGCCTGAAGCGAGCGGCGGCCGAGGCGGCGGCACAGCGCGTGGCCTCGGGAATGGTCGTGGGGCTGGGGACGGGCTCGACCGCGATCCATGCCGTTCCCTATCTCGGCCGACGATTGCGGGAAGGCTCCCTTCGCGAGATCCGCGGCGTTCCGACCTCTTACCAGTCCATGATGCTCGCCCGGGAGGTCGGCATTCCTCTGGTGGGGCTCGACGAGATCGAGCGCATCGACCTGGCGATCGACGGCGCGGACGAGGTCGCTCCGGACCTGACGCTGATCAAGGGCGGCGGCGCGGCGCAGACGCGGGAGAAGATCATCGCCGCGCTGGCCGACGACTTCAGCGTGGTGGTCGACGAGGGAAAGCTGGTCGACCGCCTCGGGTCGAAGTACCCGGTGCCGGTGGAGGTGCTGCCCTTCGCCGTCGCCCCGGTTTCACGGGCCATCGCGCGGCTCGGCGGAGAGCCGACGCTGCGGATGGCGGTGAAGAAGGCGGGGCCGGTCGTCACCGATCAGGGGAATCTGATCATCGACGTCCACTTCGCGTCGATTCCCGACCCGGGGCGGCTGGAGCGGGAGCTCCGGATGATTCCCGGCACCCTGGAGAACGGGCTCTTCGTCGGACTTGCCCGCCGGGTCTTCGTCGCCGGCCTGGTCCAGGGCGTGCCGACGGTCCGGGAGCTGCTGCCTCGATCGTGACTGTCCCGGCCCCGGGGGCGGGTCATCCCGTGGGCCGCAGGACGGGGAGCACCTCCTCGGTCTGCTCTGGCCTCCCCCGTCCCCAGACCAGTGCGTAGAGAACCGGCACCGCCATCCGGCTGATGAGCAAGGAGGCGATCTCTCCGGCGGCGAGCGAGATCGCCAGACCCTGGAAGATGGGGTCGAAGATGATCATCACCGACCCTACGGTCACCGCCAGCGCGGTGAGGAGCATCGGCCGGAAGCGGACCGCCCCGGCGTCGACCACCGCCTGCTCCAGCGGCACTCCCTGGCGGATCCTGGTCTCGGCAAAGTCGACCAGGATGATGGAGTTCCGGACCACGATCCCCGCCCCGGCCATGAAGCCGATCATCGAGGGAGCAGTGAAGAACGCCCCCAGGGCTGCATGCGCCGGAAGGATGCCGACCAGCGAGAAGGGGATCGCCGCCATGACCACCAGGGGGGTCAGGAACGAGCGAAACCATCCCACCAGCAGGCCGTAGATGAGGAGGAGGACGATCACGAACGCGCGGCCCAGATCCCGGAATAGCTCGAGCGTGATCTGCCATTCTCCGTCCCACTTGATGGCTCGCTGCGCGTCGCTGGGCGGCTGAGTGGAGTTGTAGATGACGACGGGATCGGCCATCGCGGCAAGGGACTTGTTCATCTCCAGAATCGCGTAGGCGGCACTCCCCGCGGCCCCGGCGACGTCGCCGGTGACGTAAACAACTGGCAATAGATTCTTGTGGTAGATGCTCCGGTCCTCGCTGGTACCCTCGACGCGGACGAGCTCGCTGAGCGGGATCATGGCCTGACCACGTCCGTCCGGAATCTGAATGGACAAGAGATCTGCGGTCCGGGTTCGCTGCATCCGGGGCAGGTCGAGCACGATGTCGACGTCCTCCTGGTCACCCGGCACGTGCAATCCCCCGACCGACTCGCCGCCCACTGCGACCCGGAGCGTCCGGGCGACGGTGTCGGCAGTGATGCCGTGGAGAGCGGCCTTCTCCTTGTCGACGACCAGGACCTCCTTGGGATGCGGAGACTCCACGTACCAGTCGACGTCCACCACCCCGGGCGTGCTGGCGAAGAGGCTGCGCATCTTCTCGGCCAGCTGCTGGCGGGTGCCACCATCGGGTCCGTAGACCTCGGCGACGAGTGTCTGGAGAACCGGCGGCCCGGGCGGCACCTCGGCGACTGCGATGCGGGCCCCGTGACGGGCGGCGATGGCGGCGACGGTGGGTCGAAGGCGGAGGGCGATCGGGTGGCTCTGCGCCGCGCGCTGGTGCTTGGGCAGCAAGTTCACTTGCACCTCCGCCATGCTGGAGCCCTGGCGCAGGTAGTAGTGCCGCATCAGCCCGTTGAAGCTGTAGGGAGCCGCCGTCCCGACGTACACCTGATAGTCGGTGACCTCCTTCTCGCCGCGGATGGCGGCGGCGATCTCGCGGGCCGCCTGGGCGGTCCGTTCCAGCGAGCTGTCCTCGGGCATGTTCAGGACGATCTCCAGCTCGCTCTTGTTGTCGTAGGGCAGCATCTTCACCCGCACCCAGCCGGTGGGGACGAAGGCCACGGCTCCGAGGAGGAGCAGTCCGATCAGGAGGAAGAACGACCAGCGCCGGGCCGATCGGCCGACCAGCCTGGACATCAGCCAGCGGTACGCACGGGTGCCAAGGTCCTCCCGACCTTCCCCGGGGGCGTCAGCCACTCTGTGCGTCTTGAGGAGTCGCACGGCTGCCCAGGGCGTCACCACGAACGCGATCAGCAGAGAGAACACCATCGCCACCGACGAGCCGACGGGAATCGGCCGCAGGTACGGACCGCTCAGCCCCCCCACGAAGGCCATCGGGGCGATGGCGGCGATCACCGTCAGCGTCGCCAGCACCGTCGGGTTCCCGACCTCGGTGACTGCCGCCACGGCGATCTCCTTGATCGAACGGCGCTTCGACGCGTCGAGATCACGGTGGCGGACGATGTTCTCGACCACCACGATGGCGTCATCGACCAGGATGCCGATGGAGAAGATCAGCGCGAAGAGTGTGATCCGGTTGAGCGTGTAGCCCAGAAGGAAGAAGACCAGCAGCATCAGTGAGAGGGTCGACGGAATGGCGACCGCCACCACCAACGACTCGCGCCAGCCGAGCATGAACAGGACCAGGAGGGCGACGCCCACGATCGCGATGGCCATGTGCAGCAGAAGCTCGTTCGACTTCTCTGCCGCCGACGCGCCGTAGTGGCGGGTGATGGCGATGGAGATCTCCCCGGGAATCGTCGTTCCCTTCAGGCGATCGACCTGGGTCAGCACGGCCCGCGCCACGGCGGTGGCATTGCTCCCCGGCCGCTTGGCGATGGAGAGGGTGACCGCGGGCTCCTCGGCGACGACGCTCCCGGTGGTCGCCGCCCCGGTGCCGTAGAGGACGTACTGCGTCGGTTCCTCGGAGTCATCCTTCACCTCCGCAACGTCACGGAGGTAGACCGGGTTGGCCGCGTGCACGCCCACCACGACGGAGGCCACGTCGTCGGCGCTGGCGAGGAACGCGCCCGTCTGGACGATGACGTCGCGGTCGCCGGTGGTCAGCGTCCCGGCGATCTCCTGGCGATTGGCCGGGCCGAGGGCCCGGAACAGATCCAGAACCCCCAGCCCGCGCGCAGCGAGAGCGACCGGGTCGAGGTGGAGCCGCACTTGCCGGCGGTAACCGCCGATGAGGGTGGTCTCCGAGACCTCGGGCACGTGCTTGATCTCCGCAGCAACCTGAGCTGCCACCCGCCGCAAGGTCAGGTGGTCGTACCGCTTCGAGTGGAAGGTGAGGGC
>Ga0335084_10000080_pt1 | contig 62104 bp, 45 predicted proteins | sample Lox_Sample_44_FD_206721 | JGI IMG/M metagenome (GOLD analysis project Ga0335084, IMG submission 206721) | Soil microbial communities from Loxahatchee National Wildlife Refuge, Florida, United States - Lox_Sample_4.4 | ecosystem: Environmental > Terrestrial > Soil > Wetlands | place: USA...
CTGCGCTTCCCAGGTCGGTACCTTCGAGCCGCGCTGTTACCGAGACGTCGCGCTGCAAATTTTCCCGGCGAATCTCGGTTTGTGGAGGAAGCTCGGTGACGGTGGCCAGGGCGCCAAGGGTGGCGGTCTTGCCTGTGCTGCTGGTCAGCAGCGTGTCACGGATGGCTTCGAGGGATGCCCGATTTCCCGGGGGGAATCGAACCCGCACAAGGTAGGGGCGATCGGCGCTGATCAAGGGTGCAGCGGCAGGTTCGCCGCCCAGAATCGCCGCGGCATCGGTGGCAATTTCCTCGGGCGTGAATCCGGCGCGGGCAGCGACAGCCGGGTTGATCTGGAAGGTAGTCGCGGGTCCGCTGATAGTGTTTTCGATTCCATCGAGCACGTCCACCACGCCGTCGATCTTGGCTATGGCGGCTGCGACCCTCGGGGCCCAGTGTTCCAGTAGCACGGGGTCGGGCGAAAATAATTTGATCTGGACCGGCTCCGGTTCGCTGGTCAAATCCCCGATCATGTCCTGGAGCACCTGTACGAACTCGACCCGCACCGCTGGCTCCTGGGTGGTTACACTGCCTCGCACTTCCTCCATGAGGTCGTCGATGTTGCGACTACGATTCTCTTTTAGTTTGACCAGAATGTCGCCGCGATTCGCCTCCGTCACTGCTGCCAGACCCAATTCCAGACCAGTGCGCCGCGAAGTGCTCTCGACCTCGGGTACGGAATTCAGGATTTGCTCCATGTGGCTCACCATGCGGTCGGTTTCAGCCAGCGAAGTGCCGGCGGGCGTCCAGTAATCCAGGGTAAATCCACCTTCGTCCATCTCCGGCATCAGGTCGGAACCGGAATAGCGATAGCAAACGTACGAGGCGGCCACCAGCGCCAGGCTCAGACCTGCCAGCCATGCGGGATGGGCGAGGGCCTGTCGCAGCCACCGGGCGTGGAAGTCTACGATCTTTCTGAAGAATTCCCCGAGCGAAGCATCTTCGGCAGCCAGCAGCCGTGCCATGGACGCTTCCTCCGTTCCCTCCGTTGCTTTGCTCTCGCGGTCCTGTTTGCGCCTCCCGATGAAGTACTGGCTCAGACTCGGCGTCCAGGTCAGGGCCAGGGCCAGCGATGTAAACAGAGAAACACTCATGGTCACGGCCAGGGCGCGGAAAAACGTTCCGGTCACTCCGGTGATCGAAATCAAGGGGAGAAACACCACCACCGGCGTCACCGTCGAACCGATCAGAGGGATCGTGATCTCCTGCAAAGCGCCGTGGATGGCCTGCAGCCGTCCTTCGCCGGCGTCGCGATGGAGCACGATGTTTTCCACCACCACGATGGCATCGTCGATCACCAGCCCCACGGCTGCGGCCAGTCCTCCCAGAGTCATTAGGTTGAAACTCTGGCCCAGGAGTTTGAGCGCGATGAAGGTCACCAGTACCGTGACCGGGATCACCAGTCCGGCGACAATCGATGTTCCCCAGTCGCGCAGAAAAACCACCAGGATGATGGAGGCCAGAATCAGGCCGAGCAGAATGGCATCACGCACGCTTCTGATGGAATCGCCAACGATGATGGACTGGTCATAGAACGGCTTGATGTCAATTCCGGGCGGCAGCGATTTGCGAATCTCGGCGACTTGACGGTGGATCTCATCCGCCACCTGGATCGTGTTGCTGTCGGGCTGCCGGTTGATGTTAAGCAGCACCGCGGGCTTGCCGTTGGCTGTGACAATCGTATATACGGGCTTGACTCCGGGCGCGACCGTGGCCACGTCGCCGATGCGTACGGGAATTCCCGCGGGCGTATTCCGGATGACCGTGTCGGCGATCTGCTGGGGCGTTCGCACCTGCCCGCTCACCAGTGCCAGCACCAGCTGATGGTTGCGTTCGAAGAGGCCGGGAGAATCGATGACGTTGGTGCGCCGCATCGTGTCCAGGATGTCGGTGACGGTGAGGTTCGCGGTCAGCAGCTTGGCGGGGTCGGGTGTGATATGGAATTCCGGTTCCTGTCCGCCTTGCACCAGAACCGTGGATACGCCGTCTAGCCGGTTCAGCCGCGGCTTGAGGTTGTAAGTGGCCATCTCCCAGAGCTGGGTTTGCGGAACGGTTGTGGAGGTCAGGCTGTATCCGATGATGGGAAAGCTGGCGAAGGTCATGCGGTTGGCCACCACACTGGCGGTTGGCGGCAGGTCGGGCTGGACGCGGGCCAGGGCGGCGTTTACGTACTGCAGGGTGAGGATCGTATCCACCTTCCAGTCGAAGAACAGATCGATTTCGGCGGAGCCGCGGCTGGTGATGGAGCGCACGTCCTGCAGTCCGGGAACGCTGTTCACGGCTTCTTCGATGGGACGGGTAATGGTCACCATCATCTGATCGGTGGGCATGACTCCGTTGTCTACCGCGATCAGGATGCGTGGAAAGTTGGTTGCCGGAAAGACTGCCACCGGAATGCTGAAGGCCAGATAGCCACCTACCAGGGCCAGGGTCAGGATCACGAAGATCAGAGGCTTAGAGTACCGCGAAAACCAGTAGGCCGAGTCTGGAGAATTCGCTTCGCGGCTACTTTTCATTCTGGCTTTCCACTTTGATCCTGCTCTTGTCCGGTAGGCCGTAAGCCCCGGAAGCGACGACGCGGTCTCCGGCTTGCAGACCTTCGTTGATCTGTACCGCATCGCCCTGGCGAATGCCCACGCGCACGTTTTTCTGGTACGCGTGGTCGTCGCTGCTGACCTGCATGACCGAGGTCGTTCCGTCTTGCGCGGTCAGCAGCGCCGCAGCCGGAATGATCAGGGCGCCCGGAATGGTCTGTGCCAGCATGGCGACCTGCACGCTGGTACCCGGCTTTAGGTGCTGGTCGGCATTCTTGATTTGCACCCAGATCTCGACCGTGGTGCTGTTGGGATCCAGCGCCGGGCTGACCACCGTGATCTTGCCTTCGATCGGACTCTCTTGCCCGGGAACGGTGACGGTTGCCTGGTCGCCCACCTTGAGCAGAGCAGCTTCGGGTTGGGGAATGTGGGCGCGGGCGATGACCTGGGAAATGTCCATCACCGTCAGCAGCGGGGTGCCGGCCGCGGACATCTCGCCTGGATAGAGCGGGCGGTCTGCGATCACGCCATCCATGGGGCTGCGGATTTCGGAGTAGCTGAGTTGTGCCGCCGATCCCAGGTATTTGCCCTTCGCCGATTCCAGTTGTCCCGCTGCGGACTTGAGCTGTTGCTGTCTTCCTATTTTCATCAGCGCATCGAGCTGCTGCTGTGCGATTTCATACTGGTTCCGCGCATTCGTCAGGTCCACCCCCGCCTGGTCGAGCTCCTTGCGGGGTAGCGCCCCTTGCTGAAAGAGTTCCTGCCGGCTGTCGTAAATTTTCTGCTGCGCGGCCAGGAGTTGCTTAGCGGCTTGCGCGTCGAGCTGCGCCTTCTGGACTTCCTGAGGAAGGGCGGAGACTGTGGTGGTTTCGTAAGCGGCCTGGGCCTGATCATAGGAGCCCTTGCTCTCCTGGGCCGCGGCTGCGAGGTCGCTATTCTCAAGCACTGCCAGCAACTGGCCTTTGTGCACGCGGCTGCCGCGCTTGATGTAGAAGGCTTTCACCGGCGAGCTGATTTTTGGCGTGATGGCTGCCTGTCGCAAGGGGAATAAGACGGCTTCGGCCGCGACCGTACGTTGCAGAGTTTCTTTTTTCACCGTGACCACCTGCACCGGGACTGCGGCTTCTTTCTCAGCGGAATTGCTGGAGCAGCCGGACAGGAAAAGCAAGGGAATGATGGCCAGGGTGACCGCCCGGCCCAGATGCGAAGTGTTGAAAGAAGTGCAGGTGACGGTCTTCACCGCTGGGAAATCAACTTTTGGTTGGGTGGTGCAGGGCCTTGGCCCCGCAATGCGCACTGTCAAATTCGGGGGAGCTTCAGTCCCCGGGGTACTTGTGTCTCTTTCGGGGACTAACCCACCCTGTCTCTGCAAAGAACGGAGAGACGAGGACGGAGCCCCCTTGCGAGTTTGTATCTCTGGTGTCAGAAGGTTCCTGTCAGGGTTTGAAGGTTCGCCAGGGCCATGCGAAAGCGCGACTGGCCGTCACTGAATGCGTTACGGGTCAGAGTAGAGGTATTTTGTGCGTCCACCACTTCCAGGACGGTGGCTTCTCCTGATTGATAACGCAGCGTGGTCAGGCGCAGGCTTTCCGCGGCCAGTTCCGCCGACTGACGTAGAGAATCCAGTTCCAAGCGCGCGGTGTGGGCCTCATCGTACAGCGCCCGCAACCTGGCCAGCAGCTGGCGTTGGGTGAATGTCAGCTCCAGTTGCGCCTGCTCGCGCCGCAGTCCGGCCTGCTTCAAGCGGCTGCGATTGGCCCCCCAGTTCCAGACCGGTAACTGTAGTGTCGCAGTAGCGGCGTAACCGAGATTGCGCACCGCCAGCTGCGAGGCTGGATCGAACTGGCGAGTGGCAAAATGGTTGGCATCAATCCCGTAAAAATAATCTAGTCTGAGCGAAGGCAAGAAACCAGACCACGCCACGCCAATTCCTTGCTGCGCTTCCTGGAGCGCCCCCACCGCTGCCCGCAAATCCGGATTCTGGCGGGCGGCCGCGCTCTGGACTTCGGCGAAAGAGGGGAGGGGCTCTGGGGTTTGCAAGTCGTCGACTACGCTGAACTGCTCGTTGAAATCAGGGAAGATGAGCACCGCCAGCTCCAGCCGGCCGCGATTCATCTCGAGCTCCGCCTCCTGCAGGTCGCGCTGCTGCTGTTGAAACTGAATCTGGGCCTTGATCACATCCGAGTGCGCCACCTCGCCGCCCTGTTCGAGCTTCTGGCTGATATCGAGAAAGCGTCGGCCCTGGGCCGCGGCGCGCTGGGAGGTGTCGTACTTCCGCTGCGCCACCAGGAAGCGGTAATAGGCTTGAACTACGGTCACCACCAAGCCGCGAGCCGCAATCTCGGAGCGGGCCCGGGCCACCGCTTCCGCGGCCCGCGTGCGCCGGTACTCCGCGATCCCCTGCAGGGAAATATCCTGGTGAATATTGCCCTGGCTGAGATACTCATGGACTCCGTTTGCGGCCACGAATCGCCCAGTGGGCGTGCCGTTGCCCTGGGTGTAGAGGAGTCCTGCATCGTAGTTCACACTCGGGAGCAGAGCAGCGCGGCCTTGTACGCGGTCTTCCTTCGCAGAACCGTAAGCGGTCAGGGCGGCGTGATATTCGGGATTATTTTTCCGCGCGCGGGTGATGGCATCCTGCAGAGTCACAGTAAGAGGAGCGGCGTTGGTGGCCTGATTCGAATTGCCGGCCACATCGACGGCAGGCAGCGAGTTCCGGGCGGAGGCCATCGTGAGCAGACCCAGCATTGCGAAGACCAACCTCATTCCTTTGCCGATATTGCGACTGCAGTAGTGATTTGACATAGGCGTCACCGTGGTCGGGGCCGAACCCTAAATACTACCCGAACCTACCTTAAGGGAAGCTGAAGCGGGCCTGAGGGCAAGTGTCGCCGCCCTCCCGCGATCCAGCCACACCGCCGAGGGCGGGACGCCCTCGGGACAGCCGGCAAGATGCCGGCGCTACCGGCTGGGTCGGCTATTGTCTGGGAACGGGCAGCTCCACTGTCATGCGGGTTCCCTGACCTGGGGTGCTTTCCGCCGCAATGGTTCCGCCGTAGGCTTCCACCAGAGCTTTGGCGATGGCCAGGCCCAGGCCAAACCCGCCGGTGGCGCGGGCCCGGGAGCGGTCTCCGCGATAGAAGCGCTCAAAAATCTTGGGAAGATCAGCGGCGGCAATACCGACGCCATGGTCCTGAAACGAGACCCGCACCTGGTCGCCGTCACGGGCTACCGCGACTTCGACCGTTGTGCCCTCGGGACTATAGCGGACGGCATTCTCCAGCAGGTTCGTCCATACCAGCTGCAAGTCCTCGGGGTCGGCGCGGATGGGGACCGGCCCGTTGGTGGCCAGATGAATCGTGGTGTTGCGAGACTGGGCGAGAGCGTGAATTCTCTCCACTGCTTCTTCGCAGGTGGTGTTAATGTCGATGAGATCGAGTTTGCGCCCCTGCGCATTCTGCGCCCACTGCTCGGCCCGGGCCAGGCGAAGCATCCACTGCAGCAGTTGCTCTAACCGGTCCAGATCCTGCAGCGATGCCTGCAGGCCGGCGCGATACTCTTCCAAGCTTCGCGGACGCTGCAGCAGGGACTGCAGGGTGGACTTCAGCACCGCCACCGGCGTCTTCAACTCGTGTGCGGCGTTGCCCACGAATTCGCGCTGCTGTTTGAAGGCGTACTCCAGACGCGCCAGCATCTGGGTCATCGATTCGGTCAAAGGGCGCAACTCCTCGATCTCTTCTGCCTCCTTGGGGGGCTGAAGCTTCCAACTCTGGGTGGAGACCAGGGCAGCCTGCCGGGCCAGAATCTGCAGCGGCAGCAGGCCGCGTCGAATCCTCCACGAAGCCAGGCCTGTGGTCACGCCGAGCAGGAGCAGGCTGGCGAGGGCAATGGAAGCTCCCGCGACTCTTACCTGGTGTCGAATCCGGACCAGGGGCGAGGCATACACGATAGTCAGGGTCTGGGGATGGAAGGCCGCACCCTCTTCCCGGTCCAGCACCCGCACATGGGTCATGCGCAGAGCGTGATAAGGGACCCCATCCCAGGTGAAGTTCCAATGTTCGCTGGGGCCGGGCTGGAACTGCAGGCCTTCCGGCCAGTCTTCGGAACGGGTGAGAAATCCAGTGCGGTCGGCCCAGACCGTGAACTGGTCGGGATGATTGGGATCAATCGACTCGGGCAGCAGGCTGTTGTCGAAGTACACGTGCCCGCTGGCATCTTCGGTGTAGCGAACCAGCACCGCCACGCTGGTAGCGTGCGCGAGCATGCTGGCGTCGAGCGTCGAAATCAGTCGCAGGTAGGTGACCAGAACGCCTATGACCACCAGTCCTGCGGTGAGGATGATCTGCGACAGCAGGACTGAAGCGATGAGCCGCCGTTGGATGGAGTCGCGCCGCATGTCGTTATTTCGGAAATCAGTCCTGCAACATATAGCCCTGTCCGCGCAGGGTGCGGATCAGCTGTCGCGATGATCCCTGGTTAAGTTTGCGCCGCAGCCCGGAGATATAGACTTCGATCACATTGCTGAATTTTTCCCAGTTGTAATCGTACAGATGCTCGAGCAACTCGGTCTTGGAGACCACGGCGCGCGGCCGGTGCACCAGGTACTCGAGAACGCGATATTCCATGGCAGTCAGGGTGATCGCCTTTCCCCCGCGCTGCACGGTGCGGTTGACGGTGTTAAGTTCGAGGTCGCCGATGACGACCACCGGGGAGGGCTGTCCCTTGCCGCGACGGATCAAGGCCTTGGTGCGGGCCAGCAGCTCGCCCAGATCGAATGGTTTGGTCAGGTAGTCGTCGGCCCCGGCGTTGAGCAGGGCGACGACGGACTCCTTGTCGTCGCGGGCAGTCAGCACCAGGACGGGTGTGTGCTGACCGGACTGGCGGATTCTGCCCAGCAATTCCATCCCGTCCAGTTTGGGCAACATGAGGTCGAGCAGGACCACATCGTAGGGATTCGATTCGGCCAGAAACAATCCCTCCTGGCCGTCGGCGGCAATATCGACTGCGTAGCCGGCGCTCTCCCGCAAACTGCGGGCGACGTTCTCGGCCAGCCGGAGCTCATCCTCAACCACCAGCACGCGCATTCTGTCCCCCTGTAGGCAATTCTATCCGGACGCGCCCATTGTGGGACAAGGTGCCCCGCATCAGTCCGGCGGCTTACTCCAGACACAACGGGCCATAGACCAAAATGTAGCATTCGCAAGGCTCTGTCCCTTTGTGCAAAATGGCGAAGCTTTGGCGAAGCAGTCGCTTATGAGTAATCCCGATCGCAAGCCCGGAGCAAGCGCAGCCGACAAGAGCGATCGAAACAAAGGAAACGCCATGCTAAGCCTGAACCAGATCAAGATTACACCGCGCGATGGGCAAGTCCTACAGTTGCTGATACAGGGCTGCAGTAACAAGGAGATCGCGGCCCAATTCAGCATCAGTCGGCGTACCGTTAAGTAACATCTGCGGACGCTGTTCCTGCGGGCGGGCATCCGGGACGGCAGAAAACGGGTGAAGCTGGCAACGGCGATGTTCGTAAAGGAGCGGATGAAACATGCCACCCCGTGAGCGGCTGACTGCAAAGGAAATGCAAGTCGCGGGCCTGGTCTGGGAAGGCCAGACCAACCGCGAAATTGCCCGAGCCATTGGCACCACCGAACAGGTCGTGAAAGACTATCTGCGCAACACCTTCGACAAACTGGGAGTATGGAGCCGCCTGGAACTGGCGATCTATATCGCCCGGCACGGCGGCGAGAGATGGCAGGAAGAAGTGGCCATGCGCCCGAGAGATGTCTTGTCCGGGACGATTGCTTCCTGAGCGGGTTGAACCCGATACCTGGGCGGATAGCAGGGCCTGTCATGACTCGATCGAGCGGTGTCGTGTGCAAGCTTGGCTTGGGCTGCGATTTTTTCTGGCGCGTCGGAGAATCGTCAAAGGAATGCCAGACTTCACGGTCGCCGAGACATGGCGCCAGCGTTCGAACCTCCCGCCCAACAGAGCTTGGACGGGGATGCTCGGAAGTTATTTAGTGGGATAAGGACGGGTGGCCCGCTCGTCTTTGTCTTGGGCAGCGTCTTGAGCATTCAACCTTTGTCTTGACCTATTCAACCTTGGGATCGAGACGGGTGCGTGTCGGCGTTTTCGCGAAGACCCGAAAACAGGATGAGGTACTCCGGCGGCGGGGAAAAGGCTGCAAAAGCTTGCATTTTGCTCGCTGGCTGTCTTTTTTGATATCCCGTAAGTAGTTGATGATTAATGACCTATGCCCGCCTTTTCAGAGGATTGATCCCGGCAGTTCAATTGCTTTCCTCAGAGTGGGGCGCAATCCCAGGACCCTCCGGCGCTTTACCTAAGCCAGCAAAAGTCCGACCCCTCGAGGCAACAATGGCGTACAAGGAAACGTTTTGGATGGCTTGCGACTCGACCGAGCAGATGCGGGCCGAGTATGGTCCCTTTCACACCCGCGCCGAGGCTGAACAGGAGGCCAGAAAGCTGGCCTTCGGGTACCTGCTGCGCTATGAACACATCATTGGCGACAATGAAGACATCCAGGAAGTGCGCTGTATCTTTGTGGAACTGCCTCCCGGCCCGGTTGCTGTTGCCCCTCGCCTGATTCGAAAGCTGCATACCCGCTGCGCCACCTGCGGCGAAAGTGCGATTCATGATGAAGCCTGGCAAGCTGAAGTCTGGGCCGACATCCACGAGTTTGAGCACTCGCGCCACCGGGTGCGTCTCTTCGAGCAGACCCGGGCTGATGGTTTGAAGGAAATTTCCGACTGGCGAGACACCTGCGCCTGAATTTGAAGTTTCAAGATTTCAGCTTTCAAGGTTTCAAAAACGAGGCCTTTGAAACTTTGAAACCGTGAAACTTTGAAACCTTGAAAGCTGATCTTTCGAAGTCTGCTTTTCGCTTAACAGGTGAAGCGCGAGGCCCTTTTTTGCTAATCTGTTGGCCGTGACTTCCACCTTCGACGGACTCCTCCGGACAACATCATGATGCTGGTCCTCTCGGTGCTTTTGGCGCTGCTTCCGCTTCTGGGCATTGCCTGGATCGTGCTGTACGGTTCGATTACCACGGTAGACGGGCTGTTCATGTCCCTGATCCTGCTGGCCATGTCGGGCATCGTGGGTTTGAACATTCTTATCGAACTGCGCAAGAAGAGCAGCGGAAAGCAAAGCGCTGTGTCCGCGACCTCGACCGCCCCCGGTGGGCTCAGGCAAGCGGGCAGAGTGCAGAGTGTTGAGTTCTACGAATCGGGCGTGGGCCAGCCCAACAAGTCGGTGGTGACGCTGTCCGACGGCGGGGGTACAGCGAGCCTGCTGGTGCTCGAGGGAGACCTGCGGAACGCCCTGCCCGTGGGCCGGAAAGTCTTAGTCACGTTCCGCAAGGAGAGCGGACACAACGTGCTGGTGGACGTCGATTATTCCTGAAGTAGCTGGTTCCGACCAGCGATTACGAAGGTAATCCCGAAGAAAGTTTTTCCCGCTCCTCGCCCACCTCCATTGCGATACAAATTTTAAGGACGAGTGTTGCAGATCAGGGAGACCTGTGTTTGCGAGGAGGGGGAATGTCGCAGTCCGGTGAAGAGCACCCAGCCCAGCCCTCCATGTTGGTGCGCGCGGAAGAGATTCAGCAGCAGATTCAGCAGCTTTCGGGACGCGACCTGCAGCTCTGGTCAATCGGAATTCTGGTGATGCTGGTCCTGACCTCGGGCCTGCTCGCGCTGGTTCTGCCAAACCTGGTGTGGTCGCAGCTGTTTGCTCACATCGACCGCTTTTATCTGCCCCAACTCTTCTTTGGATTGATCTCTCTGATCTTACTGTTCAACATCTATCTGTTATCGCAAAAGCGGACCCTGAACAGCACCCGCCTGGCCTTAATTCGTGAACTGGTCCTGAACGAGCGGCTGGAGAGTTTGTCCCTGATTGACCCGCTCACCCAGTTGCTGAACCGGCGTGCCTTGAATGAGCTGCTTCCGCGCGAGGTGGCGCGTGCCAACCGGCTGGGCAGCAGCCTGACGTTCATGGCCATTGACTTGAACGGGTTTAGCGCCATCAGCTCCAAATTCGGAGCCCTCGAAGGAGACAGAATCCTGGTTGAGTTCGCCAAGATATTGAGGACCGTCTTTCGCGGCGCCGATCTGGCATTCCGCCAGGGCGGAGACGAGTTTCTGATCATGATGCCGGACACCACCGAGGAACAGGCCGATTGCCCGGTGCAACGGATCCTGCGGGAAGTGGACCAGTGGAACCTGGCCAGCAAGAAGGGCTTCGAACTCTCCTTCAGCTGGGCTCTTGCTCCTTATGTCACCGGCTCCGATGCCGAAGATGTCTTGCGGGCGGTCGATCGCAAGATGTATTCCAAAAAGCATAACCTGATGCCAGTGTTCTAATAGCGATCCTTACGGAAAACTTGGATTGCTCGCTGGCCTTGCGCTACTATCCCTCGGGAGTTCTTGTCTGTGCGCTCTCAGCCTCGATGGTATGCCCACACGTTCTTCCTGCTGGCGCTCACTCTGAGCGCGGTTCCGGTTGCGTTCGCCGGCGATGCGCAATGGATTGAGGTCAAGTCACCGCATTTTTCCGTGGTGACCGATGCCGGAGAGAAGCGCGGACGGGAGACCGCCATGCGCTTTGAGCAGATGCGCGCCGTCTTCGATGTTCTGATGACGAAGGCGAGCGTGAATCTTCCCGTACCACTGCAGATTGTGGCCTTCCGCAATGCGAAGGAAATGCGGCCGTATGCGCCTCTATGGAATGGCAAGCCAGTGCAACTGTCGGGGCTGTTTGTGGGCAGTGAAGACCGCAGCTTCATCATGCTCGACATGTCTGTGGAAAATCCCTGGGGTGTGGTCTTCCACGAGTATGCCCACCAGCTCATGAACGGAGTGCTCACGGCGCGTGTGGATTCGTGGTTTGAAGAAGGTTTTGCCGAGTACTTCTCCAGCATCGAAGTCGATAGTAAAGAGGCCCGGGTAGGTAAGATTCCGGAAGATGAGTACCTGGTATTGCAGCAGAACGGCATGATGAAAGTTGCCGATCTTTTTCGGGTGCAGCAGAATTCCTCGACCTACAACGAGAGCGGCAGCCATCGCACCGTCTTCTATGCCGAATCAGGGATGGTCGTACACTATCTCTACGACAACAACCTGATTCCCAGGCTCACTCAATATTTCGATTTGAAACTAGTCAAGAATGTGCCGGTCGAAAGCGCCATCCAGCAGAGTCTGGGCATGAGTGCGGCAGATTTCGACAAGGTGTTGCGGAACTACGTCAGCGGCGGCCGCTTCAAGTACTTTCCCATACCCACGCCGGCCAACATTGTCAGCAGCGCCTATGAGGTTCGGCCGCTCAGCCCGGCCGACAGTGGCGCCGTGCTGGCCGATCTTCACTTGCACTCGCTGGATTACCGGGAGCAGGCCGTGGCGGAATTCGAGGAAATTCTGAAGGCCAATCCCAACAATGCCGCGGCTTGCCGCGGTCTGGGCTATGCCTATCTGCAGAAGCAGGCCTTTGGCCAGGCCGCAGAATACTTCAAGCGCGCGGCGGAGGGCGACTCCACGGACCCCCGCGTGCATTATTACTCGGCGCTGCTGATGAGCCGCGAGGGCGCATTTGCCAACCCAGCGGACTTACCGGAGATGATCAAGCACCTTGATACCGCCATCGCGCTCGATCCCAATTTTGCGGACTCTTACAGCCTCCTAGCGCTGGCCCAGATGTCGGCCGGAGATCCGGTCAAGGGACTGGTCAGCATGCAGAAAGCCGTGTCGCTCAGCCCTCGAAACGAGAAGTATCAGTTCAATCTCGCACAGATCTACATGAATAACCGGCAGCCTGATGCGGCCATCGCAATATTGCAGGGGTTAGTGCGGAACGGCATCCCGGAAGTAGCGGAGCGCGCCGGTAGAGCGCTGGAGGAAGCGGTTCAATTTAAGACGGCGATCGAGGAAAGGCAGGCGGCGGGTGTTGGAAATGTAATTGGGAGCGCCGCAGAAGCACACGCCTGCTGCTCGACCGGAACCGGTATCGATACGAGCTCCATCGTCGAAGAGCAGGTTCGCGTAATTCCAAGTCAAACTCCACTCAGCTTTCTCAAAGGCACAATCATCGGCGTGGACTGCTCCGCCCCACCCGCGGCAACCCTGACCGTGGTTGCGAACGGAAAAAACTGGAAGATGCAAGTACCGGACAGCAGAAAGGTGCCGCTGATCGGAGGGGACGGGTTTTCCTGTTCCTGGAGCAGACAGAAGGTAGCGCTCAACTACCGGGGAACGGGCGACGGTGAGGGCAGGGTAGTCTCGATCGAGGTTCAGTAAGACACAATCAGCCATTCCGGCGGGACAAGGCGCCGGCCGCGGCCTGGTCCAGCAGCCAAATCAATTGGCCGTCTGTCGGCTGCACCTTTTGCGCTGGCAGATCTGCGTTGCTGTTCTCGAGAACTTGGTGGAGAATTGCGGCTTTGTCGGGTCCGCTGGCCAAAAAAATGACGCAAGCGGCGGCATTCAGGACCGGATAAGTGAAAGTAATGCGGTGGGTGTTGAATTTTGGCACCCAGTTGGCTACCACTAAACGCTGGCTTTCGTTTAGCGCGGCAGTGCCGGGAAAAAGGGAAGCTGTGTGCCCGTCGGGTCCAGTGCCTAGCAGTATCAGATCAAAGCGGGGAAACTGGCCGGGCGCAAGGTGAAAGGAATCTTTGAGCGCCTGCTCGTATTGCAGGGCCGCGGCGGCCGCATCTTTCTCCTCAGCATGGATCCGAAAGACATTTTCCGGCCGCACCGGCACCTTCGATAGCAGCGCCTCATTGGCCATGCGGTAGTTGCTTTCGGGATGGTCGGGTGGAACGTAGCGCTCGTCACCCCAGAAAAAGCAAACCTTGTCCCACGGGATAGTGGACTTGGTGGCCAGCAGGGAGTACAGCGCCTTGGGCGTCGAGCCGCCGGAGAGCGCTACGGTAAATCGTCCCTTGGCTTGCACCGCCTGGGCGGCCCGGGCGGAGAAATCCGCCGCTGCGGCCTCAAACAATGCCGCCGCAGTCTTCAAGATGCGAATTCCAGGTCGAGGCAGCATGCAGGAATTATTTTACGCCGCCGTATTTTTGACCAGGGCGCACCGGGCGGCCCCCAGCAAAGCGATGCGGTCGTTGGTGATCACCCTCACCGGCATGGCCTCCAGCAAGGCTTGCATCCGGCCTTTTCCCGTGAAGGCTTGCATGAACAGCGGACCGGAGAGTTTGGAAAGCATTTTGGGAGCGATTCCGCCGCCCAAATAGATCCCGCCCGTGGCCATGATCTTGAGCGCCAGATTACCTGCCTCGGCGCCGTAGATGGAAACGAATAGGTCCAGCGCCTGTTCACATAGCCCACACTTACTGTCGATTCCGGCCCGTGAGATCGCGGCCGCGGGATCTGAGTGCGACATTTCATCCGCCAGCCACTGGGGCGGGGCTCCCCGTCCGGTGTCGCGCAGAAAGTTGAAAACATTTACCAGGCCGGGACCGGAAACGATGCGTTCATAGCTGACATGGCCGAAGCGGATCTGCAGGTAATTGAACAGTTCGACTTCCAACTGGGTGCGCGGAGCGAAATCCGCGTGCCCGCCTTCACAGGCAAAAACCTCGTGCCTGGTGCCGTCCCAATACATTCCGGCTTCGCCCAGTCCGGTTCCGGCTGCGATTACCGCCTGGTTGCCCACGGGTTGTCCCTTCACATGGTTGAGCGCGACCACGTCCTTGGCATCAAGAGCGGGAATGCCCCAGGCATTGGCTTCGAGATCATTGATCAAGAAGGCCTTCTTGATCTTGAGCTCATCGGCCAGACGCTTGGACTCGATGATCCAGGGAAGATTGGAAGCCTCCACCCGCCCGTTGCGCACCGGACCAGCTATACCAAAGCAGGCAGTGTCAGGATGCAGATTTGAAGTATCCACGAATTTGGTCACGATCTCATCCAGGCCGGAGTACTCGCGGCTGGGAAAGATGGATGCGGAGACTAGGCTGAAGCGGCCATTCACCGCGTCGAAGAAGGCCAGCCGGGTGTGGGTACCTCCAATGTCGCCTGCCAGAATCATTTATCGAAATTCCTCCAGTGGCGGCCGTCGCGTTCCAGCAGGTCCTCGGCCTCTTTGGGGCCCCAGGTCCCGGCGGCGTAGTTGGGAAAATTGCGTGGCGGTAGCGCCTTCCAGACATCCAGTACGGGGCTGACCACACACCATCCCGCTTCAACCATGTCCGCGCGCTGGAACAAGGTGGCATCGCCGATCATGCAGTCGTGCAGCAGGCGCTCGTAGCCGGTGCTGGGGATGGCCCCGAAATAATCGGAATATTCAAAGCTCATGTTGACCGCGCCCAGCCGCATCGCCGGTCCCGGCACCTTGGCAGCAAAGCGCAGAGAGATACCTTCTTCCGGCTGGATATGCAGCACCAGTTGGTTGGGCATGAGGTTTTCTACGGGGGTGTCGCGGAACAAAACAAACGGGGCGCGGCGAAACTGGATGACGATGCTGGTGCTACGGCTGGGAAGGTGCTTGCCGGTGCGAAGATAAAAGGGAACGTCGGCCCAGCGCCAGTTGTCAATCTGCAGTTTCATGGCGACGAAGGTTTCGGTCTTGGAGTCGGGGGGAACACCGGGTTCCGCGCGGTAGGCAGGCACGCGTTCTCCGCCGACGATGCCTTCGCCGTATTGACCGCGAACCGTCCGGGTCAGCACATCTTCCGAACTCATGGGCTGGATGGCATGCAGAATCTTTCCCTGTTCGTCGCGGACGGCATCGGCGCGAAATGATACCGGCGGCTCCATTGCAGTCAGGCTGATGAGCTGCATGATGTGGTTGGGTACCATGTCCCGCAGCGCGCCGGCCTTGTCGTAATAGCCACCGCGCTTCTCCACGCCCACGGTTTCGGCGACTGAGATCTGTACGTGATCGATGTAGCGCCGGTTCCAGATCGGTTCGAAGATTCCGTTAGCGAAGCGCAGCGCCAGGATGTTCTGGACGGTTTCCTTCCCCAGGTAATGGTCGATGCGGTAGATCTGCTTTTCCTCGGCCACCCGCAGGAGGCGCTGGTTCAGCAGCCGGGCCGATTCGAGGTCATGGCCAAAAGGCTTTTCGATGACCACCCGCCGCCATCGTTGACCCTCCTGCTGCATGAGCCCCACCTCGGCCAAGTGCTCCACCGCAGGGCCGAAGTAGTCCGCCGCAGTGGCCATGTAGTACATGTGATTGCCGTGGGTGGAGTGGTCGCGATCGACTTTGTCGAGCAAGTTTTTCAGTTGCAGATAAAGGTTCTTGTCGCTCATGTCGCCGCTCAGGTAGTAAATGCGGCGGACAAACCATTCCCAAATGTCGGGGTCCACCTTGTCGGTGGCAAATTGCTTGATGTCTTCTGAAACTTTGCCGCGAAAATCCTCGTGGGACAGAGGCGAACGCGACACGCCGATGACGGCAAACTCCCGCGACAGCAAGTCGTATTTCGCCAGATTGTAGAGCGCAGGGATTAATTTGCGGCGGGTCAGGTCGCCGCTGGCGCCAAAAATTACCATGGTGCAGGGATCGCTGGGCTTGCCGATCCGTTGCTGCTCCACAGCAGGCATGACTTCAGTCTGGGCCATATCTACTTCTTGATAGTTCCCGGTTCGACGTGACCACCGAATTGTTGCCGCATGGCAGACAGCATTTTTTCCGCGAAGGTGTGTTCCTGCCGCGAACGGAACCTGGTATAGAGCGCTGCCGAAAGAACATCGACCGGAACCGCTTCGTCAATCGCAGCCTGAATGGTCCAACGGCCCTCGCCGGAATCCTGAACGAATCCGGTGTACTCGGAGAGTGTGGGATTTTGCGCCAGGGCGATCGCGGTCAGGTCGAGCAGCCAGGAACTTACCACACTCCCGCGCCGCCAGACTTCGGCGATGTCGGCCAAGTTCAGGTCGTAGCGATGTTCTTCCGGGACCTCGTTGCTGGTGGCATTGCGGAAAATATCGAAACCTTCGGCGTAGGCTTGCATCAGCCCGTATTCAATTCCGTTGTGCACCATTTTGACGAAGTGGCCCGCGCCCGAAGGGCCGCAGTGAATGTAGCCTTCCTCGGCGCTTCCCGGCATCTTCTCGCGTCCGGGAGTGCGGGCAATATCGCCGCGTCCAGGGGCCAGCGTTTTGAAGATCGGATCCAGTTGCTGCACCACGTCCTTGGGCCCGCCGATCATCATGCAGTAGCCGCGTTCCAGTCCCCACACTCCGCCGCTGGTCCCGACGTCAACGTAGTGAATGCCCTTTTGCCTGAGCTTGGCGGAACGGCGCACGTCGTCTTTGAAATAGGAGTTGCCGCCATCGATGAGAATGTCACCGGCCTGCATGCGTTGGGCCAAGGCGTCCACCGTCTGCTCGGTGGGGCCGCCGGCTGGAACCATCAACCAGGCGATGCGGGGTTTGCCCAGTTTGCCGACGAAGTCATCAAGAGAAGCGGAACTGATCGCGCCCTCGCCGGAAATCTTTTTTACATTATCAGCGCTCAGATCGGTGACCACCAGTTCGTGGCCGCCGCGCATCAGTCGGCGTGTCATGTTGGCGCCCATCTTGCCCAGACCGACCATTCCCAGACGCATAAATCCGCTCCTTATCGAATATTAAATCGTTTCTATAGCCCACCGCCACTGCTTTCGGCGGCCATAGTGTAAACCAGTGTAGTATCCCGGGACGAAAATCAGGTTAGAGCTCGATGAAAACGCGGCCGACAACCGGCCAAGAACGGCTGCCGGGTCCTCGCCTGGACGGGCATGCAAGGCCCGGCGCCCTCGTTCCGCCAGCAGCTGGAAGTCTCCCCGGGCTTATACGTCGGCCACCACAGCGTGCAATTGATCGCTGTGGGCGATCTGCTGTGGGCGATCTAAGGAGGATGCCGGGCCAGCCCATCCATTTGGCTTCGTCCGCCCCGGTCCAGAGCGAGGCAGCGTGCTGCCAGAAACGACGGACCTTGTCGCCCGCGCGCCAATCTTCAATACTCGCCTTTACCGTGGCTGCCCGGCCTCGGGCAGTTTGGAGGTCCGCAGACTTACTTTCGGACTCATTTGGATTTCGAACTCTTTTCTACTGCCTCGAGTAGCTTGTCGAAGGCCTCGGAGAAAAGACGAACTCCGTCATCGGTCAACTTGTCCGTGACTTCTTTCATCGATATGCCAAGTTTGGCTGCGGTTTCCATGGTCTTGTGGGCCGCCGGCAGATCTTCGGTAAGGCTGTGGCGGGGCTTCCCATGATCGCGGAAGGCGTCAAGCGTGGCCGGCGGAATGGTGTCAACCGTGTCTGGCCCGATCAGTTCCTCGACGTACAGCACATCGCGGTAAGCCGGGTTCTTGGTGCTGGTGCTGGCCCAGAGCACGCGCTGCGTTTGTCCGCCCTTGGCCGCCAACGCCTTCCAGCGAGGCGTGCTGAATATGGCTTGGTACTTCTCGTACGTCTGCTTGCCGTTCGCGATGGCCACTTTTCCCTGGACGCTCTTCAGTTGTTCCTGCTCGCGGGCATCTTTCGAAGCCTTGAGCCGGGCGTCGATGATGGCATCCACAGCGGAGTCAATGCGGCTGATGAAGAAGCTGGCTACGCTGGCCATCCGGCTGACGTCGCCGCCTCCGGCGGCATATTTCTCCAGGCCGGCGATGTAGGCTTCCGCCACCTTCACGTAAACTTCCTGCGCGAAGAGCAGGGTCACGTTCACATTGATGCCTTCGCTGATCGCCTGCTGGAAGGCGGGGATGCCCTCGCTGGTGCCGGGAATCTTGATCATTACATTCTCGCGCCCTACGGCCTTCCACAATCTACGCGCCTCATCCAGTGTGCCCTTGGTGTCGCGGGCCAGATGGGGCGAGACTTCGAGGCTGACATAGCCATCGCGCCGCTTCGAACTCTGATAAACCGGACGCAGGAAGTCGGCTGCGTCCTGGATGTCGCGGATGGCGAGAATCTCGTAACGCCCCTTGGCATCGAGATCGGTCCGCGAGCGCAAGGAGTTGAGCAGATCGTCGTACAACGAACCGCCGGCAATCGCTTTTTCGAAGATGGTCGGATTGGAAGTCATACCCCGGAGGCCGTCTTCGTCGATCAGGCGTTTCAGTTCGCCGCTGGTAAGCAGGTCGCGGCGGATGTAATCCAGCCAGACCGATTGGCCGAATTTCAAAAGCTCTTTCAGGGGGTTGGTGGCCTTGGCGGTTTCGAGAACTCCAACTGGTTGCATGTGACCTCGCTTTTGGTCGTCAGTCGTCAGTCGTCCGTCGTCAGGAAAATCTGGTTTGACTCTGCTGACGACTGAACACTGACGACGGACGACTATTTATTTCCCCAATGCTTTTCGGGCCACCGCGACTACGTTCTCCGTGGTGAACCCAAACTTTTGCTGCAAATCCTTGATTGGCGCCGAGGCGCCAAAACGGCGCATCCCTATCACGGTGCCGGATGGGCCAACATATTGTGACCAGCCAAAGGTGGAGGCCTGCTCTACCGCAACCCGCGCCTTTACGTCAGGGGGCAGAACCTTGGCCTTGTATTCGTCGCTCTGATGCTCAAAAAGGTTCCACGATGGCATGCTTACGACGCGTGCCTTGATGCCTTCAGCTTTGAGTTGTTCGTAGGCGCTCACGCACAGCGAAACTTCACTACCGCTGCCCATCAGGATGACTTCCGGTTTGCCGTCGGGGGCGTCGGCCAGGATATACGCGCCTTTAGCAACCCCTGAAGCCGCCCCATACTTCGAACGATCGAAAGTGGGAACGGCCTGCCGGCTGAGCACCAAAGCTGCAGGTTCATGCTGCAGCGGCATGATGACCTTCCAGGCCTCGACCACTTCGTTGGCATCCGCGGGACGTATCAACATCAAGCCGGGCATGGCGCGCAGCGATGCCAACTGTTCGATCGGTTGGTGCGTCGGACCGTCTTCTCCGAGGCCGATGGAATCGTGCGTCCAGACATAGATGGTGGGAATTTCCATCAGAGCGGCCAGCCGGACCGAGGGCCGCATGTAATCGCTGAAGTTGAAAAAGGTGCCGCCGAAAGGCCGAACCTTCGACACCGCCATGCCATTCAGGGCCGCGGCCATGGCGTGTTCGCGCACGCCGAAGTGGAGGTTGCGTCCGCCGTAGCTGCCCGCCTGAAAATCTCCGGCTCCCTCGAACTTGAGCCGCGTCCGGTCGGAACCCGCCAGATCGGCCGAGCCGCCCACCAGCCAAGGAACATTTTCCGCGACTACGTTCAAGACTTTCCCCGAACTCTCGCGGGTGGCGATGCCCTTTGCGTCGGCGGGAAAGGTGGGGAGGTTCTTGTCCCAGCCGTCGGGCAGCTCACGCTTTTGCATGAGCTTGATCTGGCTCGCCAGGTTGGGATATTTCTTTCCGTAATCCGCGAACAGCGTCTCCCACTTCTGGCGCAGCTCCCCGCCACGTTTGCCGATGCCGTTCTTGAAGTTTTCCAGCACCCCGGCGGGGACGAGGAATTTTGCGTCCTCGGGCCAGCCATAGAATTTTTTTACCAGCCGGACTTCTTCTTCTCCCAGAGGTTCGCCATGAGCGGCGCTGGTGTCCTGTTTGTTGGGCGATCCGTAGCCGATGTGGCTGTTTACCCGGATCAAAGTGGGGCGGTCTTTTGTTTTCAGGAAGCCGTTGTAAGCGTCGGCCAGCATCTGAAGATCGTTGGCGTCGGTGACGTGTTCCACGTTCCAGCCGTAGCCTTCGAAACGTTTTCCGACGTCTTCGGTAAACGAGACTTTGGCCAGGCCATCCAGCGTGACGTGATTCTCGTCGTAAATCCAGCACAGGTTGGAAAGCTTCAGGTGCCCGGCCAGGGAGGCGGCCTCGCTGGCGACGCCTTCCATCATGTCGCCATCGCCGCACAGGGCGTACACGTTGTAGTCAAAGACCTCGAAGCCGGGCTGGTTGAAATGCGCGGCCAGCCATCTGCCGGCAATCGCCATGCCTACGCTGTTGCCAACGCCCTGTCCGAGCGGGCCGGTGGTGGTCTCGACACCCGCGGTCAAGCGGTATTCAGGATGTCCGGGGGTCTTGCTGTCGAGTTGGCGAAATCTCTTGACGTCGTCGAGCGTGACTGCGAAGTCGCCCAGCCGTTCGTACTCGGGATTAATTCCACGCACCTGGGCCAGATACAGCATGGCGTACAGCAATATGGAGGCGTGGCCATTCGACAGAATGAAGCGGTCGCGATTGGGCCATACCGGATCGGCGGGGTCGTAACGCAGGAACTGCTGCCACAGGCTATAGGTTACCGGCGCCAACGCCATGGGCGCGCCCGGGTGTCCAGAGTTCGCCTGCTGCACCCCATCCATTGCCAGGGTGCGGATGGTGTTGATGCACAGCATGTCCAGTTGCTTGCCGGTGGCCAAAGTTTGCTCGGTCGCTACCATGAAAACTCTCCCTCTGGAGGGTACGTCATCAACCGACGCGGATGGAAGTGCACTGTCCCTTAATAATTTGTCAGGAAACGGAATTCACAATTCACCCTATTTCAGTTTATCAATTTCTGCCAGCCCATGCTTCGGCAATGAATATGTTGGACAAGTGCCCCTTGGTTGTGTGGGCGGACACTCCTGTCCGCTGAAGTTGACGTTCTATTCTTGATCGAGTTTTTGTTCTTGGCTTTCCCTGTGCGGACGACAGGACACATGTCATTCTAAGATCTTAGGTCAAAGTCAAAGGCGTCGGACAGGAGTGTCCGACCCACACACAGCCGGATTGCAGCTGTTCCTGGGCGCCTATAGCGGGATAGATGATCGGAGGGGTCTAACGCTTCATCTGGGCCAGGTAGCCATTCTCGCTGTTGTAGCCCTTGGTCGTGCTTTCCACGAATTTGAGGAAATGCCGCAGGTTTTCGCGCTCGGTGGGTTCGAGCTCAGCAAATTTAATGCGCACTCCGAAGGAGGGACTGCTCTTGGTCACAATTCCGGTAAGGATGATGCCTTTGATCCAGATTTTTCCGTTCGCCAGCCAGAGACCAATTTCAACCGTTACTCCTGAGGGTACGGGAGAGGCGGTTTCGACGAAGCATCCCCCGATGCTGGTGTTGGACAGATTTCCCCAGATGGGCACGGCCGAGTTACTCAGCCGCAACTCAACCGCAACGAAGCACCGCATGCGAGCGTGACGGCGGCGATCCTCGCCCCAGGTGGGGGTGAAGATGTCTGGTTCGAAGGGCGGACTGGCACCCGGGCTGGTTGCCACCGGCGACGCGGGTGTGGGTTGCTGCGCCGGGGCCGGCTGGGCCTCCGGTGCGGCTGCGGCCGCTCCCGAGGTGCTGGCGGCCTTTGCGCCCCCACCCTTGATGTTGCGCATAGCCTCAAGCAGGGCCTGGTCACGCTTCTCGGCTGGAGCCTCGCGATAGACCTGCAGCAGTTCTCCCAGATGGCTCACCAGGGCGGGATCGGTCAGAAGCTGGGTCCAATCCGCACCAGTGCCGGAATACTTAGGGTCACTCATAAGATAGAAATATTCCCAGGAAACTTTGGTTATGCCTCCACCAGATTGAACCACGATGGTCGCGGGAACAAGATGACTATAGTCACTGGTCTCTGTGACCTGCGATGATTACCAGTCCGGCCAGTACGAGGGGCAGGCGGCGCCCGGGCTGGGGTCCTGAGGAAAACGGCAGGCCGGTACTTGTCATCCAGGCAACATCCCAAACAGTAATGCAGGCGATGCTCAAGATGAAAAAACTTGATATTGAAGGTTTGAACGTGATACCAGGCAGAATGACAGCAGCGCTGCTACCCCGGGCTGTTATAGGGCCGGAGGTCATGTTGCGCCCGGAGAGATTTTCGCCTCGGCTTGACACTAGATGGATAATCGTTGCTCGGTATAGGAATCCGATGAGTGCGTCTTCAGCTCCTGTTCTCAATCGGAAGCCGTCCTCTTCCGGGTTGGGCTTGGCGTGGGTCTTGATGTGGTTTGCCCTCGCTATCCACGTTGCCGACGAGGCCCTCACTGGATTTCTGGCCGTATACAATCCGACGGTTCTGGCGCTGCGTGCGAAGCTTGGCTTCTGGCCGATACCAACTTTCGAATTTCGGGAATGGCTTGCCGGTCTGGCGATCGGCATCTTTGTGGTTGCCTGTTTATCTCCTTTTGCCTTCCACAATGCGCCCTGGATTCGGTCCATCCTTTATTTTCTAGCCATCGTCACCGGCATCATTAACGCACTCGGACACACGCTCGGCACCATACTGGGCCATACAGTAAGCACGATCCGGTTCCCGCGTCCTGCTCCTGGTTTCTACTCCTCACCTTTGTTACTGATTGTCTCGATCTATGCGCTTGTGCAACTGAGACGAACGCGGTAATCGCAGCCTTGCTGCCCTCGGCGTGGCACGTCTTCATTCCTGGGAATCAGATGAGAGTGAATAGTGAATATAGTTACAATCAGGCCGTTACGCTCACGATGCGCGCAAGCTGGCCGACCTATTGCGTACGGGAATGTTGCGCCCGGTCTATCACGGGGAACATGGCCTGCGGACGCTGCGCGAGTTGGGGCGCAGCTATCAGACCCTCAGCCAGGATCCTCGACGCTTCTTGCCTATTGCGACCTTGCGGATCGATCCCCTTGGCTCCGAGTTGTCCGCGCCGGCACCCGGCGACGGCGGGGGCATACCTGGGTCCCTCCGCACAGAATTTTTTTTGCATTCCGAATGTTCCCTGAATGGAGGCTGCACATCGGCGGAGTCGGGTTGCCTGTTCCGTTTCCGGAACGCCAGACGAAGCGCTGAGGCACGGCGGTAGATGGTTCTTCTTCCAGGAAGCTGGGTTCCGCAATTACTTCCCACTCTCCGAATTGGGTTCTACCTCCCGGACTGGGGATCGTGCTGAAGTCCGAAGACGGAGGCGACCTGGATCATCGAAACGAAAGAGAGGCGGCAGAGCAGGGACGTACCGGGAACCGGTCCAGAGGAGCGAGATCATCCGCAGGCCTTCCGAGGTTCAGATCGTGCAGATTCGCGGCGCTTTACAACTGGGCACTGGCGTGTACAGCTCTTGCCAGACGGTCCTAGCTACGGGAGACGCGCGAATGGTCATTAACTTGGCCGAAGTGCCATCGCCCACCCGTCAACATGCCCACCCGTCAACATTGACAGGGGCACGGCGATTTGTTAGATTGCCGGCTCAAGTTACGGGAACCGCTCCGAATTTGCACGTGCGCGGGACCCCGCACCCTCCCCTTTTTTCTTCGTTGTCTTTGCGAACGGCAGCGGGCGACTGCCAGAACAAGAATGCCGAAGTCGACATCCGTCGATGTGCAGGCCCGGTTCCTGAGCTCCCTGCTCCAGGAACGTGAAGTCCAGCCACGCGCCTTTCTGTTGGCCCAGCAAATCACGGAAATCCTGCCTGGCGCCGCCGCTGTAGTCTATCTGCTGGAAGATCACCGGGGAATAACGCGCTGGTCTCCCAAGGCGGTCGCCGGCGATATTCACCTCGACGACGATGTGATTCCTCTCGATTCCGGTATCCTGGGACTTCTGGCCAAGGAGGGCCAGCCCTTGCTCGTCTCCGGGGCGAACCTCGTCCGTGAAGACTATGCTCACATGCACGCCCGACGCAGCCTCCTGTCTTTGGCCTATGTTCCAATGATCGTCAACGAGACCCTGATCGGGGCCCTGGAAGCAGTCACTTTCGACGAAGCAATCAATCCTTCTGATCTCTCCGGGTTAGTCGAATTGGTGGAATATGCGGCTCCTGCGTTTTCGAGCGCAACTCACTACGAAGCCGAACGCAACTCGCATCTCGCATCCATCTCCCGGTTGACCCAACTCTATGACGTGGAAAAAGTCTTCAACTCTACACTGGAAATGGACGAGCTCAATCCCATCATCACCGCCAAGGTACGCGAGATCATCGAGGCCCAGGCGGTAAACCTCTGGCTGGTGAAAGATGAGCAGGAACTGCTGCTGATGGACCGGGCCGGTGAGGATGCCACGTGCGAAGTGGGTGCTTCGGAAAAGAGTGGAGAGGGCTACGTGTCCGCAGTCTCCGACTCCGGCGAAGCTCTGATCATTGAAGATGCCGGCGACGAGCGCCTGCAGCGTCGAAACGCGGGTCGGGAAGACGGTATCTTCTCGGCCATGGTGGCTCCCCTGGTGGCCAAGGGCTTCGAAGTCGGCGTCATCGAAGTCATCAACAAGCTGGATGGAACTCCTTTCGACGAAGACGATCTTTTCCTGCTCAGTTCCATTGCAGAGACGGCGGCGTCGGCGCTGAACAACGCCGGCATGCTGCAGGCCGAACGTAAGGTTGAAATCCTCGAAACCCTGGTCAAGGTGAGCGCAGAAATCACCTCCACGCTTGATCTGGACCGGGTGCTGGACGCGGTTGTGACCGGACCCGGCGCGGTGATTCCGTATGAGAAAGCGGCCATCGCACTGGAGGAGCGAGGACGCCTGAAGGTCCGCGCCATCACCGGTATGCCTCGGATCAACCCGCAAGATCCCAACGTAGTCCGCCTGCAGGAGCTGCTGGAATGGGCGTCACTATCCAGCGAAGCCGTGTCTTTCTCGCAACACGGAGAGCAATTCGAGGATCCACGCCCTGAGACCCAGGCCAAGCTGGACAAGTACTTCGCCGAGACCGGCATGCGCGGCTTTTACGCCGTGCCCTTGACCGACGATGACGGCAGAGTCGGCACTTTATCGTTCGAGAGCAGCGACCCCGACTTCCTCGTCCCGGCCCACCTGGAGATGATCAAGATTCTCGCCTCTCAGGCGACGGTGGCGCTGCGCAACGCCTCCCTTTACCGCGAAGTTCCTTTCATCGACCTGTTGAAGCCGGTCCTCGACCGGAAACGAAAATTTCTCGCACTCGAAAAACGGCGTCGGGCGTTGCTGGTGGCAGGCGCGGCTGCAGCGCTGCTCTTCCTGCTGATCTTCCCCTTGCCCTTGCGCGTCGTGGGCGACGCTTCAGTTAGTCCCACGCAAAGCGTTCTTATCCAGCCTGAGGTGGAAGGCGTAGTCCAGCGCGTCAACGTTCGCGAGGGCGATGCGGTGAGCGCGGGCACTGTCCTGGCCAGCCTTTCGGACTGGCAGTACCGGGCTCAACTGGCCGCCGCCCAGGCCAAGTATGAGACGGCAGTCTCCCAGATGAATCGGGCATTGAACAGTAGCGATGGCGGCGAGGCCGGCATTCAGCGCATTCAGGCGGACTACTGGGCCTCGGAGCTGACTCGCGCTCGCGAACGCCTGGATCGCACCCAGTTGCATTCCCCCATCAATGGCGTAGTCGCAACCTCGCATGTGGAAGACCTGGTAGGGCGGAAGCTCATGCCCGGCGATACGTTTGCAGAAGTCGTCGATACCTCGCGCGCCATTGTGGATGTAGCCATCGACGAGGACGACGTCCTGCTGCTTCATCCCGGCGAGAAGGCTTCGGTGAAGTTGGACGGCTTTCCCACGCGCACCTTCCACGGCGTGGTAGCGGTAGTGAGTCCGAGAAGCCAGGTGCAGGGATCCGATCGCGTCTTTTTCGCCCGCGTGGCAGTGCCCAATCCCGACGGCGCCATCCGCGACGGCATGCAGGGCCGAGGCAAAGTTGTAACGGGATGGAGTCCAGCCGGAATAGTGCTCTTCCGCCGCCCGGCCATCTGGATCTGGTCCAAGCTATGGTCCTGGTTCGGCTGGTAAGAAGTAGGTAACGCCGGCTGTCCGGCGGGCATCCTGCACGCCGAGTAGTGATAGAGCGATAGGTGCGAGGCCGGAAGTAGGAGGTCTTATGAAATGGGTTATCCCGCTCCCGATACTGATGACAATTGCGCTGGCCCTGAGCGCCTGCAGTGACTCCAGCGAAACCCCGCGAGTAGCCGCGGCAGCACCAGTTGCTCCCCTGGTTCCCGTCGCCACGACTACATCAGACGACAGCGCCTTCGTGGCTTCAGGTCCCATCGTGGTCGAGAATCAGGTGGATGTAGCTGCCCTGCGCGAGGGCGTCATCGTCTCCATCCTGGCCGAGCCGAATACTCAGGTGCGCAAGGGCCAGCTGCTCGCCCGTCTCGACGACCGCCAGATTTCCGCTGACCTCGACGCTGCCTCCGCCAAGACCCGCTCCATCCAGGCCAACCTTAAAAACTGGGAGGCGGAAACCAAGGTGCTGGAATCCGATCTGACTCGAGCTCAAAAGCTGTGGGAAGCCGGCGTATTCACCAGGGAGACGCTGGAGCACGCTCAATACAAAGTGGAGGCGGACCGGTTCGAAATCAGCCGCGAATCAGAACTGTTGACCAATGCCCAAGCCACCGAGCGCTCGCTTGAACTGGAAAAGGAAAAAACTCGGATCACCGCTCCTTTTGACGGTATCGTTGCCCGCCGCTACGTCCGGGCGGGACAAAAAGTCGCGATCAGTGACCGCTTGTTCTGGGTCACGGCCGTGTCACCTCTGGAAGTCAAGTTCACACTTCCAGAAAGATTCGTGGGCAAGCTTAAGAATGGGCAAACCGTGACCGTTGAGTTAACCGACGGCTCGTCGGCGGTCCATCACACGGCAACAGTCCGCCAGATCAGCCCCGTGGTCGATCCTTCGAGCGGAACCATCGAGATCGTGGCCCGGCTACAGGGCCCCGCACCAGACCTCAGGCCGGGAATGCTCGCCACCATCCGCCTCAATAACCCGAAATGAATATCCTCGAAGCCCTCGAGGTAGCGTTGCCTGATCTTCCGGCGCAGGCGGCCCAACGTCGCTTCCCCAAGCTCGATCCCCGCGTGATTTCCCGGGAGCACATCGAGCAGGGCGAGCGCGTGGTGCTGGCAAAAATGCCGGGGAGCGACGTTTACCTGCGGTTCACTCCCGAGCAGTGGCAAACGCTTCAGCTCTTCGATGGCGAACGGTCTTACGCGCAGATTACCGACCTGATCCACCAGCAAGCCAACGTCGCTTTTACCGAAGAAGATGTGCGGGAGTTCGCCGCCGGCCTGGAAGGCCAGGGCGACCTCTTTTACAAGACGCCGCTCGAGAAAAACATCACGCTCAGGCAAAAAATGAGCAGTGGGCGGCAAAAGCGCAGCCGCTTTCACGTCGCCGACGTCACCGACATCCCTCTGCATAGCTGGCCCCACGCCGACGACTATTTGACTACGATCAAGCCCTACCTCGAATGGGTCTACACCTCATGGTTCACCCTGCTGACCCTCGCCATGTTCGGAATCATGATCTGGATGTGGACGGACAGATTCGGCGAGATCTGGAGCGACAGTTTTGCCTTCTACAATTTCACGGCGAAGAGCAGTTGGGACCTGGTGGAATTCTGGTTCCTCTTTGGCGCCATGGCTTTTTTCCACGAAACCGCTCACGGTTTGACCTGCAAACATTTCGGTGCCCGGGTGGAGAGTATGCAGTTTCTCCTGATGTATTTCGCTCCCACCTTCATGTGCGATTGTACCCAGGTCTGGATTGTGGGGGACAAAAAGGCGCGGATTTCGACCATCATTGCGGGAATCTGGGGCGACCTGATGATCTGCGTGGTGGCCACTTTCTTCTGGTGGGGCACGGCCACCGGCATGTGGATCCACGATTTTGCTTACAAAGTCATGATGGTGACCGGAATCGGCGTCACCATCCTGAATCTGAACCCACTCATCAAGCTGGACGGCTACTACCTTTTGTCGGAGCTGATTAACGAAACCGGCTTGAAAGAGGAGTCAACCGCATACGTCTCAAGCTGGGTGCGCAAACATGTTTTTCGGCTACCGGCCGAAGTCGAATACGTTCCCCGGCACCGCCGGGTTTTGTACATCGTGTATTCGGTGCTCTCCAGCGTATATAGCTATCTGCTCATCGCCGTGGTGGTGGTTTTCGTTTACCACATCCTTGTAAATTACACACGCGAGTGGGCCTGGCTGCCCGCTCTCCTGCTCGGCCTTAGGCTTTTCAAGTCGCGGATCGTGATGCTGGAGCGATTCATGAGAACTGTTTACCTCGACAAGAAAGAACGAGTGCTCGCCTGGTTCACTCCTGTCCGACTTGCGGTCTTTGGCGTTGCGGTCCTAGCGATGCTTTTTGCGCCGCTGTGGCCGGAATTTGTGGAAGGCCGCTTCGCGCTGGAGCCGCTGCGAAGAACACTGGTCCACACCGAAGTCCCGGGAACCGTGGCCGAAGTTCTCAGCGAGGAGGGACAAGCGGTGGCCGCTGGCGCCCCATTGTTGCGCCTTCGCAATCTGGAACTGGAGTCGGCCGCCGCCCTGGCCGGAGCTGATCTGCGGAACGCCTCCGCTCGCGCCGTCCGGGCCGGCATGAGCTACGAGAATTTCGGCCCTGCGGAGCGCGAACGGCAGCAGTCCACCGTGCGTCAACACAGCTTCGCGGAGGAGGTCAATCGCCTTGAAGTTACCAGCCCCATCAGCGGCATTGTTACCACTCCGCGGTTACATGATCGGCTGGGTACTTACCTGAAGTCCGGAAGCGAGGTCGCCGAGGTGGCCGACATGTCCACCATGAGGGCCCGCATCTACATTCCGGAATTCAGCATGCGGGATATTCGCCTGGGGGCCCCGGTGCGCCTCCATGCCGAGTCACAATTCCAGCCCTGGTCCGGAACCCTGGCATCGCTGGCGCCAGCCTCCACCTTGATTGAGACCGGGTTGATCGAAAGAGCTCAACTGGAAGGTATTCGGGCTCCTAGGTTTTATGTTGGTAGCGTGGAACTGCAAAACCGGGGCGACTTGAGAGAGGGAATGAGAGGAAACGCCAAAATCCAGGTCGGCCGTCGCAGTGCAGCCGAGTTTGCCTGGCGCTTTGCCCGAGACCTTGTGGGCCGGCGCCTATGGTGAGACCCATCACCAGTTTCACCAGCGCCTGTAGGGCCGACAGAAAAAAGAGGCTGCAACCTTCTGCAGCCCCCTTCTTTGTGGCGCGCGAACCAGACAACTAAGAGCTAGAGCACATTAGGCTTTCGCCCGCACAGCGGCCTTGACCGTTGGACGAATGGCCGCCTTGACCCGCGCTCTCACCGCCGCCTTGACCGTCGGACGAATGGCCGCCTTGACCGCAGCCTTCACGGCGGTGCGAGCAGCGGGCTGCACTGACGGCATGAAGCTGGGAGTTTTGGCTGGCGTGGCCAGAATGGCGCTCTTCACTGCTGACCGCTGGCTGATCAAGGATTTCTTCTGTACCGACATGACGTCCTCCGTCAAAGTTGAATTTTGATGTCTTAACCGCGGGTGCGATTTGTTTCACCCTGTCCGGTCCGGTTTTGTTATAAGCAATAGCTGTGCCAGACCAACCCACACGCCTTAGTTTGCGGGATCGTCAATCAAGTCAATAAGATGCGCTCCGTATGGCCGGCGGGAAATTCGACTCGAGAGTCAGCTCCTCTCCCAAAAGGTTAAAAATTAACCGCCGCAGGTTTAATAATTAACCCTGCAGCCCGTATTTCCGGCACAGGTACTTCATCTTTTGAGCGTTGATCTGAAGCAAGGAAGCGGCCGCCACCTTCTTGCCCCCGGTCCGGCGCAAAGCCGCCTGCAGATAGGCCAGTTCGATCCGGGCCATCTCCTGGTCAAACGAAATTCCCTGTTCCGGAATCAGCAGCGCCTCCTGCTTGGCCATGCTGCTGTACAGGATCTGCTGGGGCAGGTGCTTGGCGCTGATCACCGCGCTCGAGCCCATGATCACCAGCCGCTGCACCAGGTTTTCCAGCTCGCGGACGTTCCCCGGCCAGTGGTATTCCTCAAGGATTTCCAGGGCGTCAGAGTCCAAGCGTTTCAGAGGGAGACTGTTGGCGGCGCAATACATGCGCAGAAAATGGTCCAGCAGGATGGCTACGTCACCCGGGCGCTCGCGCAGGGGGGGCAGGACAATGGGAACCACGTTGATCCGGTAATAAAGGTCTTCCCGGAAGCGTCCCGCCCGCACCGCCTGCTCCAGGTCTTCATTGGTGGCAGCAATCAGCCTGAAGTCGATCTTCTTGCTGGCCCGGCTGCCAATGCGCTGCACCACGTGCTGTTCGAGGACCCGGAGCAGTTTGCATTGCAAGCCCAGGCCCAAAATCCCAATCTCGTCCAGGAACAAGGTCCCGCCGTTGGCCGATTCGATATGGCCGGCGCGGGACTCGTGGGCATCCGTGAATGCTCCTTTTTCATGGCCAAACAGTTCCGCCTCGATCAGGCTTTCGGGAAGCGCTGCGCAGTTCACGCTGACGAAGGGCTTGTCCCTTCGCGGGCCGCCGGCCACAATAGCCTGCGCCACCAGTTCTTTGCCGGTGCCGCTCTCTCCGCGGACCAGCACGTTGACGGCGCTCTCCGCCACCCGGCCGATGGCGTCGTACACCAGCCGCATGGGCTCGCTCCCTCCAATCAGCTGGCAGAACGAGTTTCGTTCGCGGGCCTCCTCGCGCAGCCTGCGGTTCTCGATGGCGGCGGACCGCTCCGCCAGCGCGGTCCGGAGTACGGCTTGCACGTCCTCAAAATCGACCGGCGCGACGAAACAGTGGCTGATTCCCGCCTGTTCGAACTGCCTTCGCGATGTCTTGTTGTGCGATCGGGTAAACCCGAGCAAGACCAGATCCTCGTCATGGTCGCGAAGTTTGCGTACCCGTCGCAGCGTTTGATCGTCGGAGGCATGCGCGGTTTCAAGGTCCAGAATCACTGCTTCGACCGTGGCCTCGGCCAGCAATGGGAGCACCTGTTCGCCCGAGCCCAGCAGCGTGGTATGGAAGGTGGACGCCAATACTTCCTGGGCCGCCAGTTGCACCGACTCATCGGTGGTGACAACCGCTATGCGCGGCGCCGCGCCGGAGGGTATAGTATCGGTCGCCATAGGAAGACCCTCGCAATCATTGGGCCCGGAGGAGGCAGGAGGATTATAGGTCAATTTTTCACCCAGGCTAGGCAAATAATCGACCTGCCCACTGGTTAGGTTCGAGGACATAGATTCCGCTTCGGGAGGCGGATGTGCTGGCTTCAGGCAAGGTGATTGGCTTTGTTCCCACCCAAGATCCCACCAGCGACCTCTAGCGTGTCAAATCTCGAACCCGTCCGAGATGACTCGACATCGAAGAAGCCTGAATGATAGCCAGGGGTAGTGTTCATGCGGGCGGGACGCCTCTTCCCTACCCCTCAGGTGTACCCGAGCGACAGCGACCGAGACGTCCGGGCAGGGATGGCAGGGTTACGACACAAGTCCCGACACAAGGACGCCCACGATTCAGTTTAGAGCCAGGCCCGACCATTCCAGCCTTAAAAAGCAGCATGCGAGGGCGTTCCGAGCCGCGAATGCGGAAGCCAAGAAGAACCGTGTCGCGCCCATAACGCCATTTGTACTGTACTCATTTCGGCATACCTTTCTGACGCGGCATGGGACAGTCTGGGTGCGACGCATGGACGCTCGCCCGGAGTCGCGGGGCACAGCTCCATAGCGATTTCCAGCCGATACTGTTCACCCCTCAGAGCACACGGTACTCGCGGCCATGTCTCGGCCGGGTGGGCACAATTCTGGGCATGGTGCAGAAACAGCCAAATGCGCGTTGAGGTCAGAGTACCGAGAAGTGATTGAGCTAAAAGAGGAAATCTGGTGCGCCCGGAGAGATTCGAACTCCCGACCTATTGCTCCGGAGGCAATCGCTCTATCCATCTGAGCTACGGGCGCGTTGTGCCTAATTATACATTCCTCCAATTGTGCCAGCTGGAGCGTGTTCCTAGAGCAAGATGCCGCGCAGGATGATCTGTGCAACCGAGAAGTAAATCACGAGGCCAGTGACGTCCACGAGCGTGGCGACAAAAGGAGCCGATGCACTCGCGGGATCAAGACCGCAACGGCGGAGCAAGAAGGGCAGCATGGATCCCGCGCTGGTGCCGAACATCACCACCCCGATCAAGCTGCATCCGATGGTGAGTGCCACGACGACGTAGTGCGGCCCGTAGGTTCCGCGCAAGGCATGCCAGAGGAAAATACGCGATATCCCTATGACCCCGAGGATCATTCCCAATGTCAGACCCGCCGCCAGCTCGCGCCGAATGACGCGGAACCAGTCCTTGAGTCGAATTTCCCCCAATGCCATGGCCCGGATGACCAGGGTTGTGGCTTGCGAGCCAGAGTTGCCCCCGCTGCTGATGATAAGCGGAATAAATAAAGCGAGCACGACGGCGCGCTCGATTTCGCCGGAAAAGAAACCCATGGCGGTGGCCGTCAGCATTTCGCCTATGAAAAGAATGGCGAGCCACCCCGCCCGTTTGCGCACCATCTGGCCGAACGTCACTTCGAGGTAGGGACCGTCCAGCGCCTCCATACCGCCAATCTTGACGATGTCCTCTCCGGCTTCCTGCTGGACCAGTCCGGCGACGTCAGCGCTGGTGATGATTCCCAGCATGCGACCCTCCGGACCAAGCACGGGTACCGCCAGCAGGCGGCGTTTTGCCAGTAATTGAGCGACTGTCTCCTGGTCAGCATCTTCCAGGACAAAGACGTAATCAGTGCGCATTATCTCGCGGACCTTCCGGGACCTTTCCGCAGAGAGCAGTTCACGGAATGAAACCACTCCCATAAGGTGTTGCGCTTCATCAAGCGTATAGGCGTAGTAAATCATCTCGACCTGACCGGCCTGTTGCCGGATCTCGGCGATAGCCTCCTCGACTGTGATGTCGGGTGAAATCCGCACGTAGCCGGCGTGCATCAAGGCGCCTGCTTCATCTTCCGGATAGGGAGAGGCCGACCGTCCGTGGCGGCTGCGCTCGGCGACGACCGTCACTTCCATTTCGTTGGCTCGCTGCAGGACCTGGTCGGTAAAATCCAGCCCCGGAAACCAGCGCCGGGGAGACCCGGTGCTGCGATTCAGGAAGAGTTGGGTAACGCCGTTCTTGCGCGCATAGTCGACCAGGGTCTGCGCCGGATCCCGGCCGTGAATGACCTCCGTAGCGATGCGCAAATTCTCGGCAAAGCGCAGGTGGCGATCAACCGTCGGGCGGTCCTCCTCGTGCACCGCCCGCGAGTCCTCTTTGGAATGAACGTACACCGCCATGCAGACTGCTTGCAGATGGTCGGCCACGCGTCTGGCCCGGCGCAACAACATGGCCGTGGACGGGTCAGCCGTGATGTTGACCAATATTTTTTCGGCTTGCGCCTCGGAGGGCTTGACCTTTCCTTTCTGACGGGCTTCCAGTACTTGCGCGGTCTGGCGGATGGCCAATTCCCTTAAAGCAACCAGGACCGGCTCCTGAAAGAGCTGTCCGGATTCGCTAGTTGCCCGGTCCAGTGGATAGATGGCACCGCGTTCCAGGCGGTGAAGCAGGGCCCGTGGTGTGACGTCGACAATCACCACCTCGTCGGCCTGCTGAAAGAGCCAATCGGGCACTGTCTCGCGGACGCGTAACCCAGTAAGCTGCCAGATCTGGTCGCTCAGGCTGGCCAGGTCCTGTACGTTCATGGTGGTGAGAACGTCGATGCCAGCCTCGAGCAGCACTTGAACGTCTTGCCACCGCTTTTGCCGCGCCGAGCCCGGAGCATTGGAATGTGCCAACTCATCCACCACGCAGACTCGCGGACTCCAGCGCAAGACGGCCTGGACATCCAACTCTTCCGCGGTACTGCTACGGTGCACAACTCGCGCCAGAGGAACGGCCTTGAGTCCATCCATCCGGTCGCGAATGTCGTTGCGCTCGTGCGAGTCCACAAACCCGATGACCAGGTCGATTCCACGAGCGGTCAAGGCTCGCGCGTCCTCCAGCATCTGATACGTTTTCCCGACACCCGGGGCGTAGCCGAGATAGATCTTGAGATGACCTCCAACGGTTAGGTGAGTCATAGCTTTGCCCTTCGTCTTGAGGAGCCTGGGGTCAGTGGGGAAAAACGCGAACGTCCATACCGTCAGCGGCCCTTATCAAACGGCTTACTGGAGTTCCCCACAAGCGCGCTCTCCAATCCTTTTTCGTGCTGTGTCCGACAAAAATCTGGGTCACGCCGTGGGAGCGCGCATATTGCACGATAGATTCGACTGGATCATCAGATTCCAACACATCCACCTGGGCGCCAGCCTCACGCGCGCGGGCCAGTTTTTCCTCCATGGCCCTATGATCTTCCTCGGAAGAGTTTGGCAGCCTCACACCAATGGCCATGACATCGCAGTGAAAGCGGGCCGCACTTTGCCGAGCGCTGGCGATCATGCGATCGGGGTTGGCATAGGCCGTAAGGCAGACAAGAAAGCGCTCATGCGCTGGGGATGCGGACTCGATCTCGTGGGAGTGCAAATAGCGTTGCAGTCCGGCGTCAATCACATCGGCGGAGAGGACCAGGGCCATCTCTCGCAGCGCCGCCAGTTCCGGAGGTGCATCCTCCGTAGGAGCATCGACGACCACGATTTCGTCCGCCGTGTTGAGGAATTCCCGGGGGATGGTCTCACTCACTGGCCTGCCGGTCAGCTTTTGCGCCGCCTCGCGCTGGTCAGCGATGTGCTGCAGATTCACTGACGCGATGACGTTGATGCCGTGGGCCAGCAACTCCTCGACATCCTCCCAGCGGTGGGTGTTGCGGCTGAACGGGTTATCGTAAGCCAGCCCATCAACCACACAAACTTGCGGATGGCGCTGCAGTATCGCTGGGACATCGATGACAGGAACGCCTTCAACGTCGATGGTGGGAACAATTTCGAGCGAGCTCAGGATGGGTTTGATTTCTGCCGGGACTTGAGGTTGAAGGGCCCCTACGACGACGTCTTGCCCGCGCTCCTTTCGCCGCCGCGCTTCGTCAAACATGCGGAACGACTTGCCCACGCCCGACGCATAGCCCAGAAACACTTTCAACCGCCCCCGGGATGAGTCGCCCTGGGTAGCGCCGGGCCGAATTGGTTCAGCACCAGACATGGCTGGGGGATTGTAGCGCAGCGACGGCACCCGCGAAACCCCAAGGACAAGAGTGTCGCTCGCTCTGGTAATTCGCCGGGCGGCCGTTATTGTTTGTGATCCTGAAGCCAGATAAGTTGGATTGACCGAGCGCCGGCTCCAGCCTCCACGCTTAATGCACGGCCATCAATCATGGCCCATCTACTGGAGATGACGGACGAGTCTTGGGCTGACAGGCCCGGAGACAGCTGTCGAGTGTCGGAGCGAACGACTCCGATGCGTTGGCTCGCAGATAAACCTTGCCGGCTGGGAGAGCTAGAGATCGGTGGTAGTCCGATCAGGTGTTGCCGATGACTAGTAACGTCCCCGGCCGCCACCACCGCCGCCACGGCCCCCGCGATCCCGGCCTCCGCCGCCTCCTCCGCCGCGTTCCACCTTGGGACGGGCTTCGTTGACGTTCAGAGTGCGCCCGCCCACCTGGGTGCCGTTCAGGGCGGCGATCGCTTTGTCTCCCTCTTCCGTGTTGGTCATCTCCACAAAACCGAATCCGCGTGAGCGGCCGGTGTCCCGGTCGGTCATGATGCTGACGCGGTCAACCTGTCCGTGCGCCTCGAACATCTGCCGCAGCTCTTCCTCTGAAGTATTGAAGTCGAGGTTCCCTACGAAAATATTCTTCAAGCGAGTCGCCTCTAATTGAGCTATCTGAGAGTGACTGACTTCGGCGGAAAAGCAAAGGCTGGTTGGCCGTCTTACAGCCGGAGCAGGCGAACAGTCAAATGCGTGGGGAAGTATAGCAGGTCTTTTCGCGGTGGGAAGTTATTCCGCGAACCGCGTTGGGGACGCGGTTTTTCCGTGGGAGAAAGTCGGGCCGCCTAGCAATCATCCACCTTCCAATAGCCTTCGCGCTGATACCCCATCTGCAGTAGCCGATTCTTAGGGTCGTGCCGTTTTCCACAGCCAGGACATTTCAGATAACGGCTCCAGGCGGTTCCCTGGCGATCGTAGTTTTCAGAGACGGCGAAAGTGATCCCGCAGCTGCAAGGGACAAGGTACATTTTCAATGGCTGGTTGCCGCCCTTGGACATTCCGCGAGTATACAGTCACTGCTCCAGATCAAAATCCCCCTCCTGCCTCTACAAAGAACGAAGAGACGAGGATGGGGCACGCTACTCTTCGACCGCGACCATCGAACTCTTCTTACTGCGTTTGTTGGCCGGGAGGACTTTTTTGCGCAGGCGCAGGGACTTGGGAGTGACTTCGACATATTCATCGTCGGTGATGAATTCGATCGCCTGCTCAAGATTCAAATTGCGGAAAGGAACCAGGCGGATCGCCATGTCGGAGGTGGAGGAGCGCATGTTCGTGAGTTTTTTCTCACGCACAACGTTTACGTCAAGGTCGTTGTCTTTGGCGTTTTCGCCGACAATCATCCCTTCATATACGTCGACTGTGGGGCCGACAAAAAGTTCTCCGCGCTCCTGCAGGTTATACAGAGCGTATGGTGTCGTGACCCCGTTGCGGTCGGACACCAGCGCGCCCGTCAGGCGATGCGGAATTTCGCCCTGCCACTCGATGTAACCATCGAACAGGGCGTTCATTACAATGGTGCCGCGGGTGTCAGTGAGCAACTGGCTGCGCAGGCCGATCAGGCCGCGGCTGGGGACGCGGAACTCGATGCGCACCCGGCCGTATCCGTGATTGTGCATGTTCAGGACTTCGCTCTTGCGCGCGCCCAATTGTTCCATGACCACGCCGACGAATTCCTCTGGCACATCCACCGTGAGCTTCTCGATGGGTTCCATGACCTTGCCATCGACGCGCTTGGTGACAATTTCGGGCTTGCCGACCATGAGTTCGAAGCCTTCACGGCGCATCATCTCGATCAGGATGGAAAGCTGCAGTTCGCCGCGTCCCATGACGACAAAGGAATCGGTACTTTCGGTTTCTTCGACGCGCAGGGAAACATTGGTGAGCAGTTCTTTTTGCAGTCGTTCGCGTAGATTTCTGGACGTGACGTAGGTTCCTTCGCGGCCGGCGAAGGGCGAAGTATTGACCGTGAACAGCATGGCGATGGTGGGCTCGTCAATGGCAATGTGGGGAAGAGGAGAAGGGCTCTCGGCGTCGGTGATGGTTTCACCAATGGTGATGCCTTCCACCCCGGCGACGGCGATGATGTCTCCCAGCGTGGTGTCGGTGATGTCAACCCGCTTCAGGCCAGAGAAGGAAAACAGCTTGGTGATTTTCGTTTTGTGCAGCGTACCATCCAGCTTGGCAATACCGACATCTTCGCCCGTGTGCATGGTCCCGTTGAAGACGCGAGCGATGGCGAGACGTCCGAGGTAGTCGCTGTAATCGAGATTGGCCACCAGAATTTGCAGCGGCCCTGCGGGATCACCTTTGGGTTCCGGGATGGTCTTGACGATGGCTTCGAATAGCGGCTGCAGGTCTTCACCAGCAACCTTGATGTCGGTGGACGCGGTTCCGGTCTTGGCGTTTGTATACAGGACCGGGAAATCGATTTGCTCTTCCTTGGCGTCGAGGTCGATGAAGAGGTCGTACACTTCGTTCAGCACCTCCTGCGGACGGGCATCGGCCCGGTCAATCTTGTTGATCACCAGAATCGGCGGCAGATGCGCTTCCAGCGCCTTGCTCAATACATAACGCGTCTGGGGCAGGGGGCCTTCGCTGGCATCGACCAGCAACATAACGCCGTCCACCATTTTGAGAGCACGTTCTACCTCGCCGCCAAAGTCGCTGTGGCCGGGCGTGTCCACGATGTTGATCTTCACATTGTGATAGAAGATGGCTGTGTTCTTGGCCAAAATGGTGATGCCACGTTCGCGCTCCAGGTCGTTGGAGTCCATGACGCGCTCGATCAAATGCTCGTTGGCGCGAAACGTGCCGCTTTGACGCAGCATGGCGTCAACCAGGGTGGTCTTGCCATGGTCTACGTGGGCGATAATGGCGATATTACGAATGTTTGAAGTCAAAAGTCGGTTGCCTTCCTGAGGCCGCTTCTAGTACCACTTTACTATGTATTTGAAGCTCCGCAGCGAGTAGTTTCTCGTGGGGCTGGGGCCTGCTCCGCGCGGACAGCCGCTTCCAGAAGAGAAGAGGGTGGGGCACGCCGGGCCTACAACACCAGATCCGTTTCGGCCTTTGTCCGCAAGCGATACCAGATCACGATGGCAGCCAGCGAAAAGATAAAGATGATGGTGGAAATGGCGTTGATCTCCGGAGTGATGCCGCGCCGCAATCGTCCCCAGATTTCGAGCGGCAGCGTATTGTCGCGGCCGATCAGGAAAAAGCTCACCGCGATTTCGTCCATGGAGAGGGTAAAGATGAGCAGCGCTGCACCGATGATCGACAGCCGCAGGTTGGGAAGAGTCACACGCCAGAAGGTCTGCCAGTAATTTGCCCCCAGGTCGAGCGAGGCTTCCTCCTGGGCGCGATCGAGCTTCTGCAAGCCGGCAAAGACTTCGGTGGTCGCGACCGAAATCAGGGCCGTGCCGTGGCCCAGCACGATGGTCAGCAGGCTCAGTCTCACCGTGCCCGCCTGGAACAACATCAGCAGGGAAAGTCCAGTGATGATTCCGGGCAGGATCAATGGGAGCAGTACCAGCCGGCGGAACAGGGTCTTGCCGGGGAAGCTGGCACGATCGAGCGCCAACGCGGCGGGAATACCAAAGGTCAGCGAAATCGCCATGGCCGCAAGAGCCACCAGCAGACTGTTCAGCACGGACGTCCAGATGGCATCATCGGCAAACAACAGGCGATACCAGTTCAAGGTCAAATCGCGCGGTGGAAATCCAGCCACCCCTGAACCATTGAACGAATAAACGATCAGAGTAACGATCGGCAGATAAAGAAACCCGAAAACGACAGCAGCGTGCCAAGGCATCCAGCTCGACGCAGGTACCGTGTGTTCGCTCGGATTCATCGGAAGCTCCATTTCTTTTCCAGGCTTTCCGAGAGAAACAACAGACCCAACACCAGGGCCAGCATGCAGAACGAAATCGCGGCGCCCAGGGGCCAGTTATAGGCCGCGCCGAACAGGCTGACCACGATGTTTGAAATCATGATGCCGCTGGGGCCGCCCAATAAGAGCGGGGCAAGAAAATCTCCCAGGCTTAGCACGAATGCGAAGGTTGCTCCGGCCAGGACTCCGGGAATGGAAAGAGGGAAGATCACCCGCCAGAAAGTCTGGAAGGGCGAGGCGCCCAGATCGTGCGACGCCTCCACCAGGTTGCGCGGAATGTGCTCGAGCGCGGCATATATCGGCAGGAACGTGAACGGGGTGTAGATGTGCGTGAGCGTCAGGACCACGGCGAACGGGCTGTACAACAGGAAATCGAGGGGATGGCTGGAGAGATGCACGTATTGCAGCAACGTGTTGAGCACGCCGTCGCTACCCAGGATGGTTTTCCACGCGTAGGCACGCACCAGGTAGCTGACCCATAGCGGGATGACCACGAGTTGGTAGAACAGATCTTTTCTTCGTCCCGCGTGAAACGAGAGATAGTAGGCCAGCGGATAGCCCAGCAATAAGGAGAAAAGTGTCACCCGTGCCGCGATCCCCATCGAGCGCGCCAGGGTTTGCCAGTAGACATTCACCTGCACGAGTTGCCGATAGTTGTCGAGCGTCCAGGAATGCACAATTTCCTGTGACGACGAGACCGACCAGAAGCTGTAACAAAAAAGAAGAGCGTAGGGGAGGAGCAGAAACACTGCGACCCACAGCAGGGGAGGAATCGTAATCGCGGCTCGATAGGCGCGGGAGAACATAAAGGTCTACGTCAAAAGCGGCGGACAAGAGTGTCCGCCCACACGTTCAATTCTTTTCCGAGGCTCGGACCGGCACCGCATCGGCCGAGGAAAACTCAAAATCCACGTCTCCCGTCCAGCTCTCCCGGGAGGCGGCGCGAATTGAAAGCACCAGGCCATCGGCACACTCAACCTGCAACAGCTCTGTGGCCCCGTGAAAAGCCTGACGCATAATCTGGGCGCGAAAGCGCACAATCGCGGTGCCGCTGCTGGATCCCGCGATGCGGATATTTTCAGGGCGCAGCGAGAACAGGCCGGGGCCGTCGCGCAATCCGGTGCGCCAGGCGAGCGAATGGCAGCGCGCCACTCCATCCTTTACTTCCCCGCTGAGCAGATTGGTGTGGCCGATGAACTGTGCCGTGTAGGCCGTGGCCGGGCGGTTGTAAATCTCTCGGGGAGAAGCGACCTGTTCCAGTTCTCCCAGGCGCAGCAGCGCGATCCGGTCGGACATGACCATGGCCTCTTCCTGGTCATGAGTGACGAACACGAAGGAGATTCCAACTTCACGCTGCAGTGATTTCAGCTCCACCTGCATCTGGCGGCGCAGGCTGGCATCGAGCGCAGAGAGAGGCTCGTCCAGCAACAGCAGCCGGGGACGATTCACCAGAGCGCGCGCCAGGGCGATGCGTTGCTGCTGTCCGCCGCTGATCTTTGCCGGCTTGGCAGACGCGTAGGCGGCCATCTTGACCATATCTAATGCCTGCTGCACCCGGGTCGAGATTTCCGGCTGTGGCAGCTTTGCGACCTTCAGTCCGTAGCCCACGTTTTGCGCGACGGTGAGATGAGGAAACAGAGCGTAGTGCTGGAAAACGGTGTTGACGCGGCGCCGGTAGGGCGGCAGATTGTCAAGGCGCTCACCGGCCATGAGAATTTCGCCGGAACTGGCGGCCTCAAAACCAGCGATGATGCGCAGCAGTGTGGTCTTGCCGGAACCGCTTTCACCCAAGATGGTGAGGAATTCTCCCTCAGCGACTTGCAGGGAAATGTCGCGCAGCACAGCGTTTTTCCCGAACGACTTGGCGACCTTGCGGATGTCGAGCAGCGGAGATGTCGACGAGGGTGTCGAGCCGGTGGTTGCGGGTTCGCTCACGGTAGCCAAGGTTGTACGAGCACTTCGTAGCGCCGGCATCCCGCCGGCTGTCCGGAGGGCAACCGCCCTCCGCCTCGCGGGCGATTCGCCCGCGACCACACTAACAACTACTGTGCTGCTTTTACTTCATTCCAGATTTCGTTGTACTTGGCGCGGCGTGGGACATTCTGCCAGAAGTAAAGACGCTTCTGATAGTTATCCACATCGTCGAGATGCAGGCCCTTGATTTCATCCGGCGTCATGAATTGTGCCGCCTGCGGGTTCGCCGGAGTGTAACCGGTGACGTCTGTCACCTTCTTTTGGGTTTGTGCCTCAACCATGTACTCCAGAAATTTGTGTGCCAAGGCCTTGTTCTCACTTCCAGCGGTGATCATCAGGTGATCAATCCAGCCCGTGGTGTTTTCCTTGGGGATAGTTTCGCCCGCCGGAAAATTGATCTTGCGCAACTGGTTGGTCATCAGCGGCCAGCCCATGGCTGCGACCACCTCGTGATTCTGGAAGAGGTTGGTCAGTTCGCCTCCCGTCGACCACATTTTGCGGATGTTCGGCTTAAGTTCCAGCAGCTTTTTCTTGACGGCGTCGAGCTGTTCGTCGGTCAAGTTGTAGAGCTGCGAGGGGTCGGGCTTGTCGTAGCCCAGAATTTGCGCTGCCATGTACACCGTGGAAAGGTCGTCCCACACCGAAATTTTGCCACGATATTTCGGGTCCCAGAGGCTGGTCCAGCTTTCCGGAGGCTTAGGGAAAACCGTGGTGTCGTAGATGAGAGGGTCCGGTCCCCACATGAAGGGCACGCCGTACACCTGCCCTTTGATGCGCACCAGGCCCAGCGATGTTAGTTGGGGAGAGAGCTGACCGTAGCTGGGAATCTGCGAAAGATCGAGCGGCTGGGACAATCCTGCCTCGGCGATGGAGGTAGCGACATCGCTCGACGGCGAGATCACATCGTAATTTCCCGCGCTGCCGCCGCGCAGCTTGGCGACCAGTTCATCACTCGAGCCCATGTACGAGGCGGAAACCTTGCAATGGTATTTTTCTTCAAAGGCGTGTACGAAGGACGGATCGGCATAGCCTTCCCAGACCAGCAGGTTCAGCGTAGGAGTCTTCTTGCCGCAGGAAATTGAGACAACCATGGCGGCAAGCAGTGAAAGTGAAATCGCCAAACGCCGGATCATTACTTCGTCTCCCCTGTAACCGGCTTATCGGGTGCCTGATACACAACTTTTCCACCAACCATGGTCAAAGATACTTTCATATCCGCGACCTTGCTGGGATCGAGCTTGAACAGGTCCTGGGAAAGTATGATCAGGTCAGCAAGTTTTCCCGGCTCGATCGAGCCTTCCGTTTTTTCACGATGTCCGGCAAACGCCGCGCCCAGAGTATAGGCCCTGATAGTGTCTTCGAGGCTGACGCGCTCCTGCTGCACAAAGCCGCCGGGAGGATCGCCTTCGGTCGTCTTCCGGGTGAGTGCATTCTGCACTCCCGGCCAGGGATTCAGCGTCACCACCGGCCAGTCGCTACCGAAGGCAAGCACACCGCCCGTGCTCTCGATGCTATGCCATACCCAGGCCCGTTGCGCGCGCTCAGGGCCCACGTTGCGAGCCCAGATTCCCAGCGTGTCTTCGTCGGGATAGGCATGCAGGGGCTGGAAGCTGGCGATGACTCCCAGTTTGCCGAAGCGGGGAATGTCCTGGGCGCTGATGGTTTCGATGTGCTCGATGCGGGGACGCATGTCCTGCGTGTGATTGGTTTCAGCGGCGTCTTGATAAGCGTCGAGGGCCAGCCGTACCGCTTTATCGCCGATGGCATGGGTAAAAATCTGTAACTTGCGGCGGTCGAGTTCGGTGATGGCCTGCTTGTACTTCGCAGGGTCCCAGAATAGTTTGCCGATTCTCGTCGGATCGTCGCTGTAAGGTTCGAGCATGGCCGCGGTGTGAGCTTCCACCACGCCATCGAGCATGGTCTTGACCACGCCGCCTGAAATCCAATTGTCGTGATAAGTACGGCGCGCCTGCTCGATTTTTTCGATCTCATCCGGTTTGAGTTCGGGCGGGTCTAGGAAGTAGGCAATGTAGAAGCGGAGCGTCAGTTCCTGTTTCCTGCGCAATTGGTTATAAAGGTCGAGCCATTCGAAATCCCCGCCGGCGCTGTGTACCCGCACCAGGCCAAACTTGTTGGCCTCGCGCATGCCCAGGCGAAGAGCCGCCAAACGTTCTTCCTCAGTCGGCTTGGGAGTGAACTTGTCGATCAAGTCATCGGCCGATTCCTGAAGCGCTCCCGTAGCTTCCCCCTGGGCGTCGCGCATGATCTTGCCGTTGGGAGGATCAGGCGTGTCGCGTGTGATGCCTGCCATTTCCAACGCCTTGCTATTGGCCCAGGAGCTGTGGCCGTCGAAAGCGCGCAAGAATACCGGACGATCGGGAACCACTTCGTCGAGAAACTTCTTGTCCGGAAGAGCCGAGGGGCCGAATGTCGGGTAAGTCCAGCCCATCCCCAGAATCCATTTTTCTTCAGGATGAGCGTCGGCGAACGCTTTCACCCGCCGCTGGATCTCAGCCACCGATTTGCTTCCGTTGAGTTCGACCTGGGTGAGGCCGATAGAACCTTCCATAAAGTGGATGTGACAGTCAACGAAACCGGGAAGGACCAGTTTGCCTTGGGCGTCGATCACTCTCGTAGCAGGTCCGCGATAAGCTGCAATGTCTTTTGCGTTCCCAACGGCAAGGATCTGTTCTCCCTGGATGGCGACGGCCTCTGCCCAGGGTTGCTTGGCGTTCACGGTGTAGATCCGCGCGTTCACAATAACCGTGTCTGCCGGCGCCGATGGCTGTGCCCAGGCGCTGCCCAACAGAACGAGTACAACCAGAAAGTTCGGAAGACGACGCCAGCCCATGTGAGGCTTCCCGGATTCGACCAAGATTCTCCCCCGTGCTTCGTTTTCAGAATTCCGCCCGCTAGAACGTAGGCGGCGTATTGACCCACAGCACCCAGGTTTCGCTGCGGCCCGGGTTTTTCCAGCTATGCGGCGTGGCGCTCTCGAAATAGAAACTGTCGCCCGGCTGGAGATGGTACTCCTCTTCTTCCAGAGAAATCTGCAATTCTCCCTGCAGGATGTACAGAAATTCCTCGCCTTCATGATGGTAAGACTCGCCGCTGCCGGAGTGAGGAGCGATCCGGAACAGGTGCGGCTCCATCACCGTGTTGCCCCAGGCCAGCAATTCCATGCGTACCCCCGGGCCAGCCTCGAGCACCTTGCGTTTGTCCGGAGACACCAGACGGACATTCGATTCCGCAGGATCAAAGAAGTCCAGGATGTTGGTCCTGTAGAACCGCGCCAGCTTGCGCAGGGTCGAAACCGAAGCGCTCATCTGCGAGCGCTCGAGCGCGCTCAGGAACCCCAGCGAGATTCCCACCGCTTTGGCCACCTGGGCCAGGGAAAGCCCGCGGCGGCTTCGCAGCTGGCGCAGGCGCGTGCCGATCGCATTGGAGGCGCCGTTCGAAGCGGAGCGCAGCAGGCCGTCGCGCTTCAGAAGCTGCACGATGGCCGGCGCGTTCATGCCGCGGACTTTGCGCAGAAAGCGCGCCCGCTTGAGCAGCTTCACATCTTCCGGCGCGTACAGGCGGTATTTGCTGGCGGTGCGGTGCGGACGAGTGAGACCCAGGCTTTCCCAGGAGCGGATGACGGACGGGGAAACGCCGACCAGGCGCGCTACATCGCCGATTTTCAAGTAGGGTTTGCGCTCTGCCGACTTCATCCCCAAGCCCTGCTCCCCCCAATTTTAACGATCAGTACTAACGCTATTTTTTGCTTGACAGTTTGCGGATATTGCCTCTAACCTTGCGCGATTATAGCAAGGTTTGCTTTGTACACAAGCTTTGCTTTTTGCAATTTGAAAACTCCACTGCCGCACCACGGAGATTCCCCATGCCTTCGTCGACAGCGCGCTGGACGAGCCGCTGGCTCGTCGTCCTGTTTTGTCTTGTCTCCTCCACTTTCCTTCTGGCCCAGAGCACAGGCGGCAGAATTCTGGGGCGTGTGGCCGATCCCAGCGGCGCGGTGCTGGGCAACGTAAAAGTCACGCTGGTCAACGAAGCCACTGGCGCCAGCCGCGAAGCCCTGACCAGCGACGGCGGCGACTACGTTCTGGTCGAGGTGCAGCCGGGCACCTACCGGGTGGAGTTTGAGGCGCGCGGCTTCAAGAAGAATGTCCAGAAGAACATAGTGGTGCAGGTCAACCAGGTGGTGACTCTGAACTCTACCTTGCAGATTGGCGGCACCCAGGAGATTGTCGAGGTAACGGGAGAAGCCCCGCTGGTTGAGACCACTAGCACGCAGATGGGCGCGGTGGTGAACCAGCGCGCCGTTTCGCAATTGCCGCTCAACGCCCGCGACACCTATCAGTTGCTGCAGTTGCAGCCCGGCGTGCAATCACAAACCGGCACTGATCTTTTCTACGGCAGCGATAATGCCGGCGTGGTTTCGGTGAATGGCGGACGCGGAAGATCCAACAATTTCAGTGTGAACGGCGGCGATGCCAACGACCAGTTTGCCAATCTGCCCGCGGTCCAGCCCACGCCGGATTCCATCGAAGAGTTTCGCGTGCTGACCAACACGTTCGATGCGGAATACGGCCGCAACTCCGGCGCGGTGGTTAACGTAGTGACCAAGTCCGGTAGCAATACCTTTCATGGCAACGTGTATGAATTTTTCCGTAATAAGGTGCTGAATGCGACGGGTCCCCTGGACACCGAAAAGCCTGATTTCAAACAGAACCAGTTCGGGGGGACATTTGGCGGGCCCATCAAGAAAGACCGGACATTCTTCTTCGCCTCGTACGAGGGGCGCCGCATCCGGCAAGGAATTTCGTCAGATGCCATTCAGGTGCCGACCGGCGATGAACGCGCGGGAAATTTTTCCGGCCAGAGCGTATTTTCCGGCACTCTGAACGACCAGTTCGTAGCCGACACGTTGAACGCCCGCCCCGGCTGCACCGCGGCGGTCCAGGCCGCCGGTGGCGATCCCATCGCGGCGGGGACCGATTTCTCGAATATTTTCCCTGGTAACATCATTCCCGCCGAGTGTATGGATCCGACCGCGGTGGACTTGATGAACCAGTTCGTGCCTCCCTCGAACCGCCCCGACGGAACCTTCCAGACCGTCGCCGGTATTCACCAGGACCGCACCGACCAGTTCACCGTCAAGTTGGACCACCGGATCAATGAGAAGCAAAATTTCTCCGCCTACTACTACTTCGACGACAGTACGCTGTTTGATCCCTATGCGCGCTTCCAGGCCGGCGGCGCCACCACAGTGAATTTTGGCGCCAACAGCAAGGACCGGTACCAGCAATGGAACCTCACCCATAACTTCACGATCAGCAACAATCTGGTAAACGAGGCCCACTTCACATACTTCCGCGAGGCCCAGGGAAATTTTCTGCACCCACAGCACACCAACCTGGTGCAGGACTCCTGCGCCACGGTCGCGTCCGACGCCTGCTTCAGCGACGGAACTGCCGCCAACGATACCGGCATACATCCCCGGCTGGGAGCCGGGCGTGAAGGCGTGCCCTTCGTGGATGTATCGGGCCTGTTTTCCTACGGCAACAACTTCGAAGGCGAAATTCCGCAGATCGGCAACACGTTCCAGTGGTCCGACAGCCTGAGCTGGGTGAAAGGGAGTCACACCTTCAAGTTCGGCGCCGATATACGCCGTCAGCGTTTTGATCAGACTCTTTACTACAACGTGAACGGTCTATACAGCTACTACGGCGGAAGCAACAACGATGTGGGCAGCGATGACCTGATGCCTAACTATCTCTTGGGTCTGCCCGACAGCTTCAGCCAGGGCTCGGCACAGGTGGAAAATGTGCGCAGCACAATCTTTGCCCTATTCGCTCAGGACAGTTGGAAGATCACGAAGAACATAACCTTCAATTACGGGTTGCGCTGGGAATTGTTCACGCCGCTCACCGACATCAGCAAGCATGTACAGAGTTTCCGCCCCGGACAGGTGAGCACGGTTTATCCCTGCCAGTTCACCGATCCGGTGATGACGACGATTTTCCAGAATGCCGGAGTGGCCAATCCGGATTGCGACAACACCGGCGTGGTTCCCACTGGACTGGTGGTGCCCGGCGACGCGGGCGTGCCCGCGGGCCTGACCAGCACCTACTACAAGACCTTTGCTCCGCGCCTGGGACTCGCCTGGAGCCCGGGCGAGTCCGGCAAGACCAGCATCCGGGCAGGATGGGGGCTTTTCTACAATCCGATGGAGCAGTTGGTGCTGGAGCAGTTCAGCGCCGAGCCTCCGTTCGGCGGCAGCAACATCATCAACGCGCCACTATTCAACACCCCATACCTGCAGCAGGATGGCACGCAAAAACCCAATCCGTTTAACGGGATTCTCAATCCCCCGCGGGGACAGGCGGTGGACTGGGCGCTGTATCGCCCCATCCTGCTCTACGGTCAATTCCAGCCGCATCTGCGGACCCAGTATTCCACCCAGTACAACGTGAACATCCAGCGCGAGCTCACCAAAGACCTGGTTCTCCAGGTGGGCTACGTGGGCTCGCAGGGTCACCGTCTGCTGGCCAGCCACGACGTGAACTTCGGCAATTCGCAGTCCTGCGTTGACCTGAACAACATGGCTAACATTTATGGCGATGACAGTCTGACGTGCGGTCAGTTCTATGCCGACAGCGCCTTCTTCATTCCGACCGATGAAGGCGGCACACCGACGGTTGCGCCGCCCGGCGGTTTGCACCTGCCCTACGGGCCCGCTGGCTCCAGGACCATCGCAGCAGGCACTCCGATCTCCTCAGTCGCTCCGGGCGGAATCACGCTGGTCGGCCTTCGCCCCTATTCGTCCCCTAACTGCAATCCTCTGGATGGAACCGCGTGTCCGCAGGATGGCACTCCGGTGTTCTCCAGCATCTTCGCCGAAGACACGATTGCCAATTCCAACTACAACTCGCTGCAGGTCTCGCTGGAAAAGAGGTTTTCGCATGGGGTGCAAGCCCAGTTGGCTTACACCTTCAGCAAGTCTTTTGATCAAGCGTCCAGTTTCGAAGGCGAACTGAATCCGCTTGATCCGCGTGGCACTTATTCGCTCTCGCAGTTCGATGCACGGCATCGACTCGTGCTCAGCTACATCTGGCAGCTGCCTATCCCGAAGTATTCGGGCTTCGCCGGCAAAGTGCTCAGCGACTGGGATATCTCGGGGATCTACACTTACCAGTCGGGGTTCCCCATTCGCATCACTTCGTCCGCCGACAACGAACTGATGTACAGCGCGTTCTTCGAATATCCGGGAGAACCCGACCAACTGGCGCCGTTCCGCAGAACAGACCCGAAAGCCACCGGCGGCTACTGGTTCGATCCCAACAGTTTCACCGAGAATGCTTCTGACGATAGCCAACCGCTTTGTTCGGCGGGCGCCGCGTTCAATTGTTTCGATCCCAGCCTGTTTGGCCGGATCGGGAACGCCAAGCGCACGATCTGCTGCGGTCCGCCAGTCAACAACGTTGATTTTGCCGTGCACAAGGTGCTGCCGGTGGGGGAGTTCAAGCGGTTTGAGTTCCGCGCCGAGCTCTTCAACCTCTTCAACCATACCCAGTACAACAATCCGGACGGGAGCACGACCGACGGTTCGGATTTTGGCCGCATACTACGCGCTAAGCAACCGCGCCTGATTCAGCTGGCCTTGAAGTTCTACTTCTAGCGGGAAAGCGTTAGAGTAGAGACAGCTTTCAAACCCGGACGGCTGCGGTCGTCCGGGCATTCTAATGGCCGCGATCAGAGCGGCTTGAGCCACTCCTGGAGACCCTGATGTACCCCGCACTGCAGCAAGAGCTCGAAACCTTCGAGCGCCGCACGCCAAAATCCGCCGCCGCTCACAAGAAGAACCTCAAACGCATCCCGCTAGGCGTGGCCAGCAACTATCGCGCTTACGATCCCTACCCGATTTTTGTGAAAGAAGGATCGGGAAGCAAGTTCCGCGATCTAGACGGCAACGAATATATCGACCACAACCTCTGTTTCGGCGCGCTGATGGCCGGACATTGCCATCCCGCAGTGATGAAGGCGGTGGAAAAACGGCTGAGCACCGGCACCATGTTCGGCATGCCGCACGACATGGAGTGGGAACTGGCGGAAGAAATCTGTAACCGCTTCCCGGTCGAAATGGTGCGCTTCGGAAACAGCGGTACGGAAGCCACCATGCATGCCGTCCGCCTGGCCCGGGCCGCGACTGGCCGCGACAAGATCGTAAAGTTTGAAGGCGCCTACCACGGCCTGCACGATTCTGCGCTGGTCAGCGTGAAGCCGCACGCGCCCGCTTACGGCGATGTCAACGCTCCTACCTCGGTCCCCGGTGGACTCGGAGTGCCGAAGTCAGCGGTGGCCAACGTACTGATCGCAACCTTCAACGATCTGGCGAGCGTCGACCTGCGTTTCAAGCAGAACCCGGGCGAGATTGCAGCCATCATCCTTGAACCGATCCTGATGAATGTGGGCTTGTGCATTCCGCAGGCGGGCTTTCTGCAGGGGCTGCGTGAGATTGCAAATCGCAACGGCGCGTTGCTGATCTTCGATGAAGTCAAGACCGGAGCGAAACTGGGATGGGGTGGCGCCTCCGAGTACTTTGGCGTGACGCCGGACATGATCTGCCTGGCAAAATCGATCGGCGGCGGCTTGCCGCTGGCGGCGTTTCTGGCCCACAAATCCGTCATGGACCTGATCTCGCAGCACAAGGTCTTTCACGGTGGAACGTACAACACCAATCCGGTTTCGATGGCTGCGGGCCTGGCCACGTTTCGCGAGGTGCTCACTCGCGAGAACTACGCGCACGTGGACAAGCTCAGCAAGAAGCTGACCGAAGGTTACAGGAAGATCGTCGCCAAGTCGGGATTGCAAGCCTACATCGCCAGCGCCGGTGCCAATGGTGCATTGATGCTTTATCCCAAAGAGATTCGCAACTACCGCGACTGGGAAGCCATTGACGTCGACCTGTGGCGCCACTACTGGTTCGCCATGGTCAACCGCGGCGTGATGGCGCAGCCTTATTGGTGGGACGAGCAGTGGACCATCTCCGTGCAGCACACCGAGGCCGATATCGACAAGCACCTGTCCGCATTTGAAGATGTGGCCCCGGCCCTGGCCAAGGCGCAGCAGGAGCGAGTAGGGGAAGTTGTAGCCGTCGCGCACTAGGAAGATTTTCGTAGCGCCGCCGTCCCGGCGGCTGTCGTGGGGGCGTCCCGCCCCCACAGCGAGGGCAGGATGCCCTCGCGACAGCCGGCAAGATGCCGGCCCTACCCAACCCAAAACCAAGGAGCAGGTATTGTCCGCGAACGATCCTGACCAGCCGCACCTGAAGCGCGTCCTCGGTCGCGCAGATTTGGTTCTGTTGTTCGTGGTCGCGATTTTCAATCTGAATGTGGTCCCGTCGATAGCGGCCAATGGCGGGGTCACGGTCTGGCTTTGGATCGTATCGCTGCTCCTGTTTTTCTGGCCCCAGGGCGTCGCTGTCATCGAACTGGCGCACCGCTATCCGGGAGAAGGCGGCGTATATCTGTGGGCCAAGGAAGTTTTCGGCGATTTTCACGGCTTTCTGTCAGGTTGGTGCTACTGGACCAACAACATGCTTTACGTCCCGACGGTGATGCTGTACTTCGTCGGCGTATCAGTGTTCGTGTTGGGAACCAACCATCAGGCGCTGGCGGATAACAAGCCGTTTGCGCTGGTGGCGTCGCTGGTACTTCTGATCGTTCTGGTGGTCCTCAACATCGTGGGCCTGGGAGTGGGGAAGTGGGTCAACAACCTGGGCGGCATTGGAACGGGGATTGCAGCCGCTACGCTGATTGGCTTGGGATTGGTCATCTGGATGCGATTTGGCACCACCGTGCGCTTCGCGGATTTCCGGATTCCGGCGAACCCACGCTTTGTGCTCAACTCCTTCGGCGTAATTTGTTTTGGACTCGTAGGCCTGGAACTGGCCTCAGTCATGGGAGACGAGATACAGGACCCGCAGCGTACCTTGCCGGGCGCGGTAGCGTGGGGCGGAGTGCTTTCCGGGTTGCTGTACATCGGCGCCACGCTCACCTTGCTGATTGCGGTCAGCAAAGACCAGATCAGCGTGCTGCAAGGCATCGTGCAGGCCGTGGGCAGCATGGCGGAAAGGGTAGGAGTGGGTTGGATCGTAGCGCCCTTTGCCTTGCTGCTGAGTTTTTCCATCGCCGGAATCGGCTCGGCGTGGTTGGGGGGATCAGCGCGCATTCCCTTTGTGGCCGGGCTCGATTCGTACATGCCGGCGTGGATGGGGAAGGTGCATCCTCGCTATGCGACTCCCTATGCCGCGCTGATCGTTCACGCCGCGGTTTCGATGGTGCTGATCGTTATGAACTTCATCGGCGCCGGAGTGCAGGAAACGTTTCAAAAGATGCTGTCGTTGGCGGTGGTGCTGCAGTTGATCCCGTTTCTCTACATGTTCGGGGCGCTGATCAAGCTGGCCTTGAACTCTTCTGCGGGGGAGGGGCACTACAGCAAGACGACGCTGGTCCTGGCCGGTATCAGCGGCCTGGTGACGACGACGCTGGGAATCGTGCTGGTATTTTTTCCCGCGCAGCAGATCAGTTCGTTGTGGTCGTATGAAGTATGGATGTTCGGCGGCACGCTGTTCTTCATTGGCCTGGCTGCATTCTTCTTCTATGTGTACGGTAGCCGCAAAGTGAAAAGTGTGGGCACGGGCGTTTCGCCCGTGCGCCCGAGCGAAGCTCGGCAATAGATCGACCCAGCAGGAGGCCTCATGCCCGGCGGAGTGAAAACCGACGTACGCACCTACCAGCTTTACATCAACGGCGAGTGGGTTGACAGCAAATCTAGCAAAACTTTTCCGGTTTACGATCCATCCAGCGAAGAGGTGATCGCGCAAGCCCCGGATGCGAATTCCGTCGATGTGAACCGCGCCGTCGCGGCTGCCAAAGCAGCTTTTGAGGATGGTCCATGGGCTACCACGACTGCGCAGGAGCGCGGCCGCGTGCTCTTCCGTCTGGCTGAAAAGATTCGCCAGAACACGGCCATGCTGGCCGAACTCGAATCCCGCAATACCGGCAAGCCGATCGTCGAGGCCGAATACGATATTACCGACGTGGCCACCTGCTTTGAGTACTACGGCGGGCTGGCGACAAAAATCCTCGGCTATGTAAATCCGGTTCCGGACAACGCCATGAGCCTTACGCTCAAGGAACCGATCGGGGTCGCCGGCCAGATCATTCCGTGGAATTACCCGTTGCTGATGGCGGCGTGGAAGCTCGCGCCGGCGTTGGCCGCGGGCTGCACCTGCGTGCTCAAGCCGGCCGAACAGACTCCGATTACTGCCTTGGAGATGGCGAACTGGCTAAGCGACGTGGGCCTGCCACCAGGTGTGGTCAATATCATTACTGGTTTCGGTGAGACTTGCGGCGCGCCGCTGGTACAGCATCCCGATGTCAATAAGCTTGCGTTCACCGGCAGCGCCGCGGTAGGGAAGATCATTGTCAAACAGGCCGCCGACACGGTCAAGCGGGTCACCCTTGAGCTCGGCGGTAAATCGCCCAACGTTTTCTTCGCCGATGCGGATTTCGAAGCCGCCATCGACGGTGCGCTGTTCGGCGTCTTCATCAATCAGGGCGAAGTCTGTTCCGCCGGCAGCCGCATCCTGGTGCAGAAGCCGATCTACAAGAAATTTATCGATGCCATGGCGGCGAAGGCCAAGACCATCAAGCTGGGTGCGCCCCTCGATCGCGACACGAAAATGGGACCGCTGGTGAGCAAGGAGCAGTACGACCGCGTCCGTTCCTATCAGGAGGTCGGAAAGAAAGAAGGCAAGCTGGCGGCCGGCGGCGGCCGCGCGGAGAAGTTTGCCAAGGGCTACTACATCGAACCGACAATTTTCTACGATCTCGATAACAGCTCCCGCATCGCTCGCGAAGAGATTTTTGGCCCAGTTGCGGCGGTGATCCCATTCGAAGACGAGAAGGATGCAATCCGGATTGCGAACGATTCTCCCTACGGACTGGCGGCAGCAGTCTGGACACGCGACATCTTCAAGGCGTTCCGCACCGTGAAGGCGCTGCGTGCCGGCATCGTCTGGGTCAATCACATGCAGCCTACATACGTCGAGGCGCCGTGGGGCGGATATAAGCAATCCGGCTTTGGCCGCGAACTGGGTCCATGGGGGATCGAAGAATATCTGGAAACCAAGCAGGTCCACATTAACCTGAACGAGGCCCCAATCGGCTGGTACTGAGCAGTCGTCGGTTGTCGGTCGTTGGCCAACGACCAAACCGCCAACGACCGACGACGACTTTGAGAAACTAACATGGCAACGATTCAAATACGAACCACGATACCCGGACCGAAATCGAAAGCCCTGGCTGCCCGCCGTACCGATGCCACTCCACGTGGCCTTTCTATTGGCACCCCGGTCTACGTGGCCAAGGCGGAAGACGCCTGGCTTGAGGATGTCGACGGCAACCGCTACCTGGACTTCGCCGGTGGCATCGGTTGCCTGAACGTAGGACATCGTCGTGAGCCGGTGGTCTCCGCAATCAAGGCCCAGGCCGATCGCTTTCTTCACACCTGTGTTCAGGTTACGCCCTACGAGGATTACGTGCGCCTGGCCGAACGCATGAATCAGGTCACTCCGGGCAAGTTCCCGAAGAAGACTCTATTTGTGAATAGCGGCGCGGAAGCGGTAGAGAATGCGGTGAAGATTGCCCGTGCGCATACCGGCCGGTCCGGCATTATTGCGTTCGAGGATGCCTTCCATGGCCGCACTATGATGACGCTGGCGCTGACCAGCAAAACGCATCCTTATAAGGCGGGATTCGCTCCCTTTCCAGGGGATGTGTACCGCATCCCTTACGCCTACTGCTATCGCTGCTCGTATTCGCTGAAGTATCCGTCGTGTGAGCTGTTCTGCGCGCGCCACCTGGAAGACACTTTCAAGCGCGTAGTCGCATCGGAGGATGTGGCGGCCGTGATTGCCGAGCCCGTTTTGGGTGAAGGCGGGTTCGTTGTCCCGCCTAAAGATTTCTTTCGAGTGCTGATAGAGATTTGCCACCGGCACGGCGTGCTTTTCATCGCGGATGAGGTGCAGAGTGGATTCGGCCGTACGGGCAGACTCTTTGCCAGCGAATATTACGGCATCGAGCCGGACCTTGTGGTGACGGCGAAATCCCTCGGTGGAGGACTCCCCCTGGCGGCCATCACCGGCCGCTCGGAAGTCATGGATGCTCCTGGCCCCGGCGGACTGGGCGGAACATTTGCGGGCAATCCGCTTTCCTGTGCGGCTGCGCTTGCAGTGTTGGACATCTTTGAAAGTGAAAACCTACTTGCCCGCGCCAACGAATTAGGAGATCGTTTTCAGAAGCGGGCCCGGCAGTGGCAAAAACGTTGGCCGATTGTCGGGGACATACGAGGCTTGGGTGGAATGCAGGCGATCGAGTTAGTGCGCTCCGCCGAACCTCGCGAACCGGCGCACGAGGAAACTAAGCAGATCACGCAATACTGCTACGAGCACGGTCTGATTACGATCACGGCTGGCTCTTATTCGAACGTGGTACGCGTACTGGTGCCGCTGGTAGTCAGCGACCAGCAGCTGGACGAGGGCCTGGATGTGCTGGAGTCCGCGCTCCAGATGGTGTATGAAAAAAGAGGCGCCATCGCCGAGCCGGTCTAAAACTGCGTGGTCGGGGGTGACTCGCCCGCGGGCCGGAGGGCGAGATGCCCTGCGGACAGCCGGCGGGACCCCGGCGCTACAATAACCCTGAGATAAATCTATGACGGTTGCTACAGCGACTTTGACCAAAGTTCCGAACTTCGTTAATGGGCAGTGGGTCGATTCCAAGGCCACTGAATGGCTTGATGTCACCAATCCGGCCACCGGCGAGGTTATCGCCCAGACTCCGCTTTCCAGCGCTGCAGAAGTCGCGGCTGCGATTGAAGCTGCAGCCTCTGCCTTTCCGGAATGGCGGCGCACCCCGGCTGAAGATCGCATTCAGCCGCTGTTCAAGCTGAAACATATTTTCGAAGAGCAGATCGAGGACCTGGCCCGTGTCCTCACCACGGAGAACGGCAAGACTTTTACCGAGGCCAAGGCCGAGTTGCGACGCGCCATCGAAAACGTGGAAGTTGCCTGCGGGATTCCCACCATGATGCAGGGCTACAACCTGGAAGACGTGGCCCGCGGCATTGACGAAACGATGATCCGGCAGCCGCTGGGCGTGGTCGCCGCCATCGTTCCCTTCAATTTTCCGGGAATGATTCCGTTCTGGTTTCTGCCCTATGCGATTGCGACCGGAAACACCTTTGTCCTGAAACCGTCGGAACGTGTGCCGCTCACCATGAAGCGGGCCTTTGAGATGATGGAAAATGTCGGATTACCCAAGGGCGTTATCAACCTGGTGAATGGCGGCACGAATGCCGTCAACGCGCTGCTGGATCACCCCAAAGTTCGGGCCATCAGTTTTGTCGGTTCCACTCCGGTGGCGCGCTATGTGTACGCGCGGGCCGGCGAGAACGGGAAGCGCGCGCAATGCCAGGGTGGGGCCAAGAACCACGTGATTGTTCTGCCCGATGCCGATATGAAAATGACCACGCAGATCATCGGCGACAGCGCCTTTGGTTGTGCCGGGCAGCGCTGCCTGGCGGTTTCCGTGGCGGTTACGGTTGGCGAAGCGCAAAAGACTTTCCGCGATTCGATTACCGAAGCGGCTGCATCGTTGCGCGTAGGCAACGGCCTCGACGAGGGCGTGCAGATGGGACCGGTGATCACGCCGCAGAGCAAGTCGCGGGTCGAGACGTTGATTGCGACGGGCGAGAAGCAGGGAGCAAAGGTCCTGCTAGACGGACGCAATTCGCGCATCCCAAAAGGCGAAGCAGGGAATTTCGTAAAGCCGACGGTTCTCGACGCGGTTCCCGCTACAAGCGAACTGACGGAGACGGAAATCTTCGGTCCAGTGCTGAGCCTGGTCCACGCCAACGATATGGACGAGGCGCTGGCCTTCCTCGATCGCAGTCCGTACGGCAATCAGGCCTCGCTATTCACTTCGAGTGGAGCTGCGGCACGCCGCTTCCGCTATCAAGCGCCGGCGGGCAACATCGGCATCAACATCGGTGTGGCCGCGCCCATGGCGTACTTTCCCTTCAGCGGCTGGAAAGACAGCTTCTTCGGGATCATGCACGCCCAGGGACGCGATGCCATCGAGTTCTATACTGAAAAGAAAATCGTGGTCGAACGCTGGGCGAAAGACCATTCGCGAAAATTCTAGATTTCCCACAGCCCGCTTAGGAGCGACTGCCTTCACCCCTCGGCCGAGCGAGGCTGGGGCTAAAACGTCGGCCTGGCGGAAATTCCGAGAAAAAACTGGCGAGCTATGCTCGCCCGCCCGGACGGGGGCGTCCGGGCCTACGTAAACCGAGGAATTCATGTCAGACACGATCCAGAAATACAAAGACTATGTGATGACTGGCTTCATGAAATCGGTCGTGCCCATTGTGATCGACAGGGCAAATGGAGCCATCGTTACCGATATCAATGGCCGCGAATATCTCGATTGCTTTGCCGGCATCTCCGTGGTCAATGCCGGGCACGGCAATCCCAGCGTAATCGCGGCGGCCAAGGCGCAGATGGACAAACTGGTCCACTGCTCGTCCTACATCTATCACGTGCAACCGGTAGCCGACCTCGCAGAGAAGCTGGCCCACATCGCACCCCGCGGCCTGACCAAAACGTTCTTCGGTAACAGCGGCGCTGAAGCCATCGAAGGCGCCATGAAGCTGGCCCGTCTGTACTCCGGGAAGCATGAATTCATCGCGCTGCACGCTAGCTTTCATGGGCGTAGTTGGGGAGCGCTTAGCGTCACCGGCAACATGGGACGCAAAAAGCGCGGCGGACCTTATGCCGCCGGCGTGACTTTTGCCCCGGCGCCGTATGCCTACCGTTCCCAGTGGCCAGGCGATCCGGAAGAGTGTGGACGGCAATGCGCCCGGGCCATTGAAGACGTGATCCGATTTACCACCGCGGACGATGTGGCTGCATTCATCGCGGAGCCGGTCATGGGTGAAGGCGGAATCATTGTCCCGCCGCCCAATTATTTCAAAGAGGTGAAGCAGGTTCTCGACCGCCACGGCATCCTCTTCATTGCCGATGAAGTCCAGTCCGGCGTTGGCCGCACCGGCAAGATGTTTGCCATCGAGCACTATGGTGTCGAGCCCGACATTCTGGTCACCGCGAAAGGGATCGCGGATGGTTTCCCGCTGAGTGCATTCACGACCCGCCCTGAAATCGCGGCGGCTTACAAACCCGGTGATCATCTTTCCACGTTTGGCGGCAATCCCGTGTCTTGTGCCGCCGCGCTGGCCAACATTGAGTTCATGGAGAAGGAGAATCTTCCGGCCCGCGCCACGGAAACCGGCAACTACGCCATGGCCAAACTTCGTGAATTGCAAAAGGACAATCCGCTCATCGGCGAGGTGCGAGGCTCGGGATTGATGATCGGCGTGGAATTGATCAAGGACGAGAAGCTCACACCTGCCACTTCCGAAGCGGAAACCATCCGCGACGGATTGCTGCGCCAGGGCGTGCTGGTGGGCGTGGGCGGCGTCTATGGCAACGTCATCCGCTTTCAGCCTCCGCTGATCATTGCCCGGTCGCAAATTGATCGAGCGATCGCGGCTTTCGCCAGGGCGTTGCAGGAAGTGGCGCAGCCGGCACAGGTGTAGCCCCACATTCCCTCAAAGATTCTGTCCTCTTAAGGAACCGGTTCGGATTACCTTGGTCATCTTTGCCCGTTCGGGCTACGTGAAAATGAGGTCAACGAAGTGGAGCGGGTGTGGACCATATTGTCAGAACCTTCGATAGCAGGCTGGGGCGAGCTTGTGCCCAGACTAGCTGTCTCCTTGTCCTCATTTGTCTAATTCCTGCGCTGCTGAAGGCGCAAACGCCCGACCCTGCGCCTGAGATGGAACGACCCGTTCCCGTCCTTACCGGAAATGCCGGCTTCTTTACCAACGTCAATGGCGGCGAAACCGAGCTTGTGCCATCCGTCACTCCTGTGCTCCTGCTGCCCCTGGGAGATCGCTGGCTGGTCGAATCTCGCGCGGAATCCAAGGCGAATTCGAACGGGACTGGGGAACCGGGCCCGATGGTGGAAGGGTGGAGCAGGAGATCGACTACCTGCAACTGGACTACATTGCGAACCGATACCGAAGATCACGAAGGCATGAATATGAAAGTGCTGGTCGTGCCGTAAACCTTAGGAGTTCGTGATGCGCAAGACTTTGGCTGGATTGGGATGCTTTTTGCTGGTCGCCTTTGTGCTCGCCCACGCGGAGAAAACCCCAAATCTTTCGCGGTGAAATCGGCGACACGCAATGTGCTCTGAACATCCATTCCCTGACCCGTTCGCACACCGAGATGCTGAAATCCAAAAAGATGGGGGCACAGCCGCCGACTGCGCTATTGCGTGCGATACTTGGGCGGCGATTTCGTGTTGTCGTCGAAGAATGAGGTTTATCGGCTCGACAATCAAGACAAGGCGCGGCTCTACGCTGGACAGAAAGTAAAAATCACAGGCACGCTGGAATCAAAAAGCAAGACCATTCACGTGGTCGATATTGGACCCTGGCGTTGAGCGCCGCGGCCGATTCATGCTCCTGCCGGGTGTTTCTTTTTCTTCTGTACTTCAGAGATCACGTACACCATCAGAATTCCCAGCTCTGGCTCGATGGGATGGCGATAGCGCGGATGCGGGAAGACGGCGTAGTACACCGCCGGGTAGCAGAGAATCAGCCAGAAGAAGAGCCAGGCTCCGTGGTGACGCTTGCGCAAGGCGCGTCCCAGGCCCCAGAAGGCAAGCACCGATGAAGCCAGGAAGACAGAGTTTTTGACAGGTGCCAGCGCCGGAATCTCCGACAGTCGTGGCACTCCGCCCCAATAGTAGATGAAGCGCTTCAAGCAGAGAACCGCGAAGCGCGTGTAGTCCTGCCGAATGAAATCGACGGCCTGGCGCTCGCGCTCGGCAATGTAGGCGACCTCACCCATGCTGCGGTAGAGTCGCATCTGATAAACATTTTGCGTGGGATGGAGATATTCCCTCCAGGTTCCATCCGCCCCAGGACCGTTTCCGATGCGCAGTTCGGCGCCAAAATTCGAGCGCAGAGACACTACTCCCAAGATCCGGTAATTGCGTGCCATCCAGGGGGCAACGCAGGCGGCGAATACCAGCGCAGACAGCACGACCCCGGCCAGCGAGGGCTTGCCGCGCTTCAGACGCCGGTACCAGGCGTAAAGTCCGGCGGCCGGCAGAAAGGCGAGCAGGGAGGTGTTGGCCAGGGCCGCGATCCCCCAAAGCAAGCCGAATTGAATCCATGGAGCGAGCCCGTCCCGTTCTTCCATTTCAAGCGCCAGCCAGAACAGGAGCGCAAGCAGCAACGCCGCCAGACTTGTCTCCCATACCCAGCGCGTGCACCAGTACATTACGGAGGGCGTCACAGCCCATAGCCAGGCCGTCCACACCGCCAGCTTCTCGCTGAAACATCGTCTCGTGATTAGAAAAATGGGTATGCAAGTCAGAGCGGATAACACGCTATTGATGCCCAGTAGAACCACTGCCGAGGCGTGGGTATAAATCCCGAACAGCCTGAACACTCCCGCGATGAGAAATGGATAGAGCGGCGGTTCCCATGCTGTCGGTCCTGTGGCGGCGCTGAACGGGTTGCTGAAACCCTGACCCAGAGCGAGAGAGCGCCCGATGCGGCCCATTTCCCAGCCAAAGCTGAAGTTGTTGTCCAAGGTCTTGAATTTGTAGGTGTGGGCGACAATGATCCAGCCGAAGCGCAGAGCGAATGCGACCAGCACCATCCAGAAGAAAGATGTGCGCGCCAGGTGCCACCAGCGGATGAAAGGGCCTAGTTTGTTCGTGTCAGTCGGGGAAGTGCTTGTGGTGGCATCGGCCATGTTTGGCGTAGTAAGACTCTGAACAGTTCCATTTGTAGCTGATACGACTGAGACCGGCAACAGCGGATTGGCGCCGCCGCATGAGCGAGGATGCTCGCACCTGCGTTCAGCCTGTCGTTGAAGAACTGCGGCAGGGCGCATATATTGTATCGGGATGCCCTCTGCTTTTGAACGGGGATCGGGGACACTACATGGGCTGGCTGCAGAACAAGTTCGAAAAGAATTTCATGATTACCACAGTGGACTACGTGTTCAACTGGGCGCGTAAGTCGGCGGTGTGGCCGATGACGTTTGGACTGGCCTGCTGTGCCATCGAGATGATAGCCTCCTCCACGGCGCGCTTCGATATTGCCCGCTTTGGCTCTGAAGTCTTTCGTCCCAGCCCGCGGCAGAGCGACCTGATGATCGTGGCTGGCACGGTCACGTTGAAGATGGCTCCGGTGGTGAAGCGCATTTACGACCAGATGCCCGATCCCAAGTGGGTGATCTCAATGGGAGCATGCTCGTCGGTCGGTGGTCCCTTCAATACCTATGCCGTGCTGCAGGGCGTGGACAAGATCGTCCCTACGGATGTTTATGTGATCGGCTGCCCCCCCCGTCCCGAAAATTTGTTCTACGCACTGCTCAAGCTGCAGGACAAGATTGATCAGATGTCGTTGGCCAAGCGTCCCACCGAGGTCCGGCTCGACCCGAATATGGTGGAGAATTTCAAACGCCAGGTGATGATCGCACAGACGCTGCAGCCAAAATAGTCGTCAGTCGTCGGCACAGTTCCCAGGGGGCGGTCGCCCCGGCTGTTCTGACCGAATGCAGCTCGGCAACCTGGTTTCATCATTCTGAAAGGCCTCATGTCCAACTTTGTAAAACTCACGGTTCAATCTGAACTCCCTCCCCCAGACGAAGCCAAGGAATTTCACCTGGGAGACAAAGTCATTTGCATCGCCAACGTAAATGGCACCGTCTCCGCCATAGACAACGTATGCCTGCATCAGGGCGGTCCGCTGGGGCAGGGAGTGATTGAGGGAGGCAAAGTGGTCTGCCCGTGGCACGGCTGGCAGTGGGACCCGAAGACCGGGCAGGCGGGTCACAACCCAGGGGCAAGAGTTGCAGTCTATCCGCTGAAAGTGGAAGGCGGCGACGTTCTTATTGAAACATAAGAACCAGGCAACCACGGAGGACGCAGAAGACACGGAATCGCATTGAATTTATCCGATGTAGCGAACGAATTTCTCCGGCTGGTTGTCGAACCCCGGGAACACTTGATTCAGGGCCTGATTGCCCAGATGTCGCTCCACGGCTTCGCCGAGTACGCGGCGGAAATCAGTAGTCACCGCCAGGTCTCGGCCCTCATAAAGTTGTGACTGATCGAGGCCGGGCCAGCGCCCGTACACTTTCCCGCCTTTTACCGGGCCGCCCATCACGAACATCACATTGGCATGACCGTGGTCGGTGCCACGGTTGCCGTTTTCGCGCGCAGTGCGGCCGAATTCCGACATGGTAACTACCACCGTTTCTTCGGCCTGGTCTCCGAGGTCAGTCCAGAAAGCGCCCACAGACTGGGAGAAATCGCGCAGCACATTCGCGATCTGACCCTGAGTGCTGCCTTCGTTCACGTGATGGTCCCAGCCGCCGATGTCGGCAAACGCTACTTGCACGCCCAGGTCCGCTTTAATGAGTTGGCAGAGTTGTTTCAGGCTTTCGCCGAAACGTCCCCGGGGATAATCCGCCCCGGGTGCTGGCTTGTACTTTGCCGGATCGGCTGCCTTCAACATTTTCACCGCTTCAAAAGTTTCCTGGCCGGTGCCGTGCAAGACGGAGTCCACCGAGTTCGCGTACATGGCTTCGAAGGTGTTG
>Ga0335084_10000081_pt1 | contig 62082 bp, 48 predicted proteins | sample Lox_Sample_44_FD_206721 | JGI IMG/M metagenome (GOLD analysis project Ga0335084, IMG submission 206721) | Soil microbial communities from Loxahatchee National Wildlife Refuge, Florida, United States - Lox_Sample_4.4 | ecosystem: Environmental > Terrestrial > Soil > Wetlands | place: USA...
TCACCAGCGGCTTCATGGACAGGCCCTGCACCAGGATGGAGAACACGACCACGAAGTAGGTCATCACCAGGAGCAGGTCGGCCTGCCGGGCGGGCAGGTGGTCCCGCAGGACCAGGGCGAGCGCCACCGGCAACCCCCCTCGCAGCCCGCCCCAGGTGAGGAGCTTCACGGTGTGCGGTGCCGGCGAGGTCACCACGCGGACCAGCTGCAGGGACAGTCCGGTCGCGACGAATCGAGCCAGCAGCACCGCCGGGACGGCCAGAACCCCCGCCAGGACGTACTCGCGACGGAGCGACAACGCGAGCACCTGGAGCCCGAGGAGAACAAAGAGGAGCGCGTTGAGGATCTCGTCGATGAGCTCCCAGAACGTGTCGAGGTGCTGGCGCGTGCGGTCGGACATCGCGAACGCCCGGCCCTGGTTGCCCACGAGCAATCCCGCGGTGACCGCGGTGATGGCCGCCGAGAGGTGCAGGCGCTCCGCCCACGCGTACCCCCCCGTCACCAGGGCCAGGGAGATGAGGATCTCGATTTGGTAGTTGTCGACGCGCTTCAACATCAAGTAGGCCAGCAGGCCCAGCAGGAGGCCGAGCGCAGCCCCGCCCAGGACCTCCCGGGCGGCGAGCACGAGCAGATCGAGCGCGAGGCCTCCTCCGGCCGGCATGGGGCGGCCGCCGAACTGGAGAAGGGCGAGAAACACGACCACGCCCACGCAGTCGTTGAACAGCGATTCGCCGGCGATCTGTACCTCGAGGTGCCGCGGCGCCCCGAGCGACTTCAGCATGCCCAGCACCGCGATCGGGTCGGTCGGGGAGATGAGGGCTCCGAAGAGCAGGCACTGAGACGGCGTCAGGCCGAGCTCCAGCCAGCGATTGGCCAGCCAGCAGAGCCCTGCGACGATGACCGTCGACAGGAGCGTGCCCACGATGGCCAGGACCCCGATGCTGACCCGGTGCTCGCGTAGATCGCCGAACTCGATGTGGAGCGCCCCCGCGAAGAGCAGGAAGCCGAGCGCGCCGTGCAGCAGGAGCTGGTCGAAGTCGATGGCGGCGAGGAGGCGCTCGGCGTCCACCTTGATCGTCGGGTAGACGAGCGACAGCGCGATGAGCGCCAGGGATACCACGAGCCCGATTGCCATGATGCCGACCGTGATGGGGAGCCGGACGTAGCGGTCGTTGACCCAGCCGAAGGTCGCGGCGAGGACCAGCAGCACCGCCAGCAGGTCGAATATGGCCATGACGCCTCGTCGAGCGGGGACGATAGCACACCAGCGCTGCCGCTCGTGTCGTTGACATCGGCACGCTTTCGGCAGATCCTCCGAGCGAAATGCTGTACGAACGTCTGTTCCTCTCGTTCCACCATGTGATGTACAGCTTGCGCGGCGGCTTCCTGGTCCGCCCGCTCATCATCGCGCTCACACTGGGATCGGCGGGCGCGCTCCTCTCGGCCCTGGAAGAGGCCGTCCCCGCCCTCAACACCTGGGCGCCGAAGGTCTTGTTCCCCTCGCACGCCGATCCCCAGGTCGCCCAGGTCATTCTCGCCGCGATCGCGGCCTCGATGATGACGGTAGTCTCGATCGTCTTCGCCATCCTGCTGATGACGCTCACGCTGGCGTCGATGCAATTCTCCCCGCGCATCATCGTGAGCTTCGCGCGAGATCGCGTGACCCAAGGGACGCTCGGGATGTTCCTCGGCACCTTCTCCTACTGCGTGGCCGCGCTTCCGGCGGCGCGATCGGTCCCGCAGCCCTTCGCGCCCGTCGTGACGGTCCTGGGCGCGATGCTGCTCGCCCTCGCGTGCGTGGCGTGGCTGCTCTTCTTCATTCACCACATCTCGCAGGCGATCAGCGTCAACCACATCGTGGAGAAGATCGCGAGCGAGACGGAAGCCATCATCGACGAGATCATGCCGGAGCCGCGGCGGCGTAGTCGAATCGCGGAGGCCGCCGCGCCCGCGCCGACCGAGCGCGAGGCGGCAGTCTTGAGCGAGGTGTCCGGCTACGTCCGCTTCGTCGACATCGGTCGGCTGGTGTTCCTGGCGAGGTCCTACGGCGTGACCATCCGGATCGTCCGGCGGGTCGGCCACTTCGTCCCGGGCGGCGTTCCGCTGTTGACGGTATCGAAGGAAGATCGCCTGTCCCCGGCCAGGAGCGCCGAGCTGCGGGGGGCCTTCGACCTCGGCCCGACCAGGACCCTCCAGCAGGACGTCGAGTTCGGCATCCTGCAGATCGTCGATATCGCACTGCGGGCGATCTCGCCGGCCGTGAATGACCCCAGCACCGCCATCAACTGCGTGGACCAGCTGAGCCGGCTCCTGATCCGCTTCGGCTCCCGGGAAGCACCGGCGTCTCTGCTCTACGATCCTCCGGGTGTGCTCCGCGTCAGCATGCTCTGGCCGGACTTCGACCGGCTGGTCGACGTGGCATTCGACCAGATCCGCCTCTACGCGCGGGCCGACCTGGCGGTCAGCCTTCGAATGCTGCGCGCCCTCGGCGACGTCGCGAGGACCATCCCGGAGCCCGCCGTCCAGCAGAGGCTCGCCGAGCGAGGGAGACGGGTCGTGGAGGGCTGCGCGGAGAGATTTGACGAGGACGAGCTCGGAGAGCTGCGCCGGCGCGCGGCGACGTTGGAGCGGCTGGTCAGCATGCCGGGCTGACGACTCGCGCCGCGCGCGGTCTCGCTCACGGCGCGAACGCGTGCACGGCTTCCTCCTTCGTGGCGTAGATGTCGAAGATCCGATGCATGCGCACGAGCTCGAACACCGCGCGGACCTGCTTGGACATCCCGCAGAGCTTCACGTCCCCGCCCTTGGCGTTCAGCTTCCGCAGGCACGAGATGAAGGCGCCGAGTCCCGAGCTGTCCACGAAGCGTAACCGGCTCAGGTCGAACACGAGCTTCGTCGTGGCTTCCAGCAATGGGGCGACGTCGAGCTTGAACTCCGCCGCGTTGCTCGCGTCGAGCTCCTCCGCGGGCACCACCGCGACGGTCACGTCGCCGATCCTGTCGAATGCGATTGCCATCGTGTCGTCCTTCACGTCAGTAGTTGCGCATCTTGACCAGGGCGATACAGTTCCCTCCCCGCTCGTCGCGATAGTAGCGCACCTCGTCGACGCTCCTCGTGATGAGATAGACGCCGAACCCGGACTCGCGGGATCCGTCGAAGGAGGGCAGGGGCACCGCCGACGGATCGAAGGGATCGCCGAGATGGTGCAGCCGGACCGCGACATGGTCGGGAAACGCTTCGGCCTCGAGATGAATGCTTTGGTCGGTACGGCCATGGTAGGCGTGTTTCATGACGTTGCTGGCTGCCTCGTTCACCGCCAGCTCCAGCTCGGCCACGCGGTCCTCGTCGAGGGGCGATCCGGCAAGGGTGCGGCAGAAGGTGCGCACGAATTCGCGGGCCCGGCTCAGGTCCCTGAGATCGCTGCGGATCTCCATCTCCTGTCGAGCGAGGGGGAGCCGACGTTCTCCGACTTCGACGGCCACACACGTGAGGTCGTCGGTCGTCCGATCCGATCCGGCAAAGGCCAGGACGGCGGCGCGGATGGCGCCCACCAGCGCGTCGGGCGCCAGATGACCGTTCATCCGGACACAGGCCAGGAGGCGATCGGTGCCGAATAGCTCACCTGCGGCATTGGACGCTTCGGTGATCCCGTCCGAGTAAAATAGAAAGACGTCTCCGGCCTCGAACGGGACGGTGATCTGATCGTAGATCTCGCCTTCGCGGATCCCGAGCGGCAGATTGTCGCCGTGGACCATCGCGCAGAGATTGGTTGTGGCGCGCACGTGGATGACACCCGTGTGCCCGCAGTCGACGAGGTCGAGGCGGCGGCGGGTCAAGTCCACGCGGGCGTAACACAGGGTCACGAAGCTCTCGAGTTCGATCAGATGACGCACCATGCCCGCATGAGCCAGGGTCACGACTTCCCGGGGCTCCGGAAGTGCACCGGCTGGAGAGAGCGCCATCAAATGGCACAGGGCCTCCGTGAAATGGCTCTTGGTCGCCGCGCCCAGGAGCGCGGCGGGGATTCCCTTGCCCATCACGTCGGCGACGATGACGTCCAGGCTGTCGTCCTGGTGGGTGAAGAAGTCGTAGAAATCGCCGGCGATCCGCTGCGAGGGGATTGTGAGCGCGGCCACGCGCAGGCCGGGGATGTCCCGGGGCGGCTCGTCGAGGAGGAGCATCTGCTGGATCCTGAAGCCGATCGCGACCTCGCGCTCACGAGCCATCTCTTCCGCCTCGGCCCGCCGGCGCTCGGCCTGCGTGCGCAGGGACACGATGCCGTAGCCGAGATCGCCGGCCAGCTCGGTCAAGAGCCGCACTTCCTCGGCCCCGAACGCCTCGACCTCCGAGGAGTAGATCGTCAGCGCGCCGAAGGGCTGGCCCTCGGCCACGAGGGGGATGGCGATGCTCGAGGCGTACCCGCGGCGGAGCGCGTCCGCGCGCCACGGCGCCAGCCTGGGATCCGTGGCGATGTTCTTGGCGATCTGGATCTCCCCTGCGCGGATGCAGGTCCCCGTCGGCCCGCGGCCGCGTTCCGTGTCGGCCCAGCTGATGTTCGCCGCCGTCAAGTACCCTTCGTCGAATCCCGCTTGCGCGATGGGCCGCACGGTCCTGGCTGCATCTCGCTCCGCATAGCCGACCCAGCAGAGTCGATACCCGGCTTCCTCGACGATGATCCGGCATATCTGCTGGAGCAGCGCGGACTCGTCGGTGGCGCGGACCAGAGCCTCGTTAGAGGTGCTGAGCGCACGGTGCGCGCGATTGACACGACGAAGGCGCTCCTCCCCGCGCCGGCGCTCGATGGCCATGCCGAGCACGTTGGCGACCGCCCGGAGGAAGTTGACCTCGTCTCCCGTGAACAATCGCGGACGTCGGCTATGGGCGCCCAGGGCGCCGTATGGGCCTTCCGCGGTGGAAATGACCACGCTCATCGCGCTCACGACCTCTTCACCGAGCAGCCGCGGCAGCGGGGCGAAGCGTGTTTCCGTCGCCGCGTTCTCGATGATCACCGGGCGGTCGCTGAGGACGGTGTAGCCGGGCTGGGAGCCACGACTCTTCACCGTCGCTCGCCCCACGACCCCCTCCTTCCAGCCGGCCCCCGCTCGCAAGAGGAACTCGTCGCGGCCCGGGAGCATCTCCGCAACGTTGCAGTAATCGACGCCGAGAGCCCGGGCCACCCGCGTGACCGCGCCATCCAGCACCTCCTGCAGGGGTGCGCCGCGCAAGGCGTCTTGCCCCAGCTCGGCGGTTTCCACCTGCAGGCGAGCCAGGCGGCGGATCTCGTCCTCCGCCCGCTTCCGCTCGGTGATGTCACGCGCCGCGGCGAAGACTCCGATCGCCCGGCCCCCGCGGTCCCGGTAGACCGAGGCGTTGTACAGGACCGACGTGAGGTGTCCGTCGCGGTGGCGAAGCTCCAGGGCGTAGTCGCGCACGAAGCCTTCCTGAAACACCCGCCGGTAGCCCGCCCGAGCCTTCTCCGGGTCGGTGAAGTAGTCCGAGAAGTCCGTGCCGATCAGCGCCGCGCGAGGCTGCCCGGTCGCCGCCTCGGTGGCCGCATTCACATCGGTGATCCTCCCGTCCGGGCCGATGGTCACCAGCGGGTCCAGGGCAGCCTCGATCAGGCTCCGGTCGTACGCGCTCGCCAGCCGCAAGGCCTCCTCTGAACGCTTGCGCTCGGTCATGTCGTAGACCATCGAGCGGCTCATCAGGTAGTGTCCGTCGGGATCGGTGATCGCCGTCGCGCTGATGAGCACGGGCAGGATCGTGCCGTCCCGGCGGATCAGATCGAACTCGATATCGCGGACCGCGCCTTGCGTCTTCAGTCGCGGGAACTCGACCTGGAAGGTGCTCAGGCTGCTCGGCGTGAGGAGATCCGGAAACTTCACCTTGCCGATCACGTCCTCTCGCGCATATCCGAGCCATTCGAGCTCGGTGTCGTTGATCCGGACGAAGACGCCGTCCTTGTCGAGAGAGTGATAGCCGCAGGGCGCGTGGTTGTAGAGATCGCGAATCTCGTCCATCGATCTCTGCAGGGCCTCCTCCGCCTGCTTGCGCTCGGTGATGTCGTCCACGGTGCCGCGCACGCGCACGACGTGGCCGTCGGCATCGCGCTCCACTTCGCCGCGGCCCGTGACCGAGCGCCGAGCCCCGTCGGCCCTCACGAGCTCCAGATCCAGCTCGTACGGGGCCCCCGTCCGCACCGCTTCTTGTACCGCCGCTTGCAGTCGGGCAGAGCTCTCCGCCGAATAGAAACGCAAGTGCTCGTGGTAGGCGGGAGGGGGCAGCTTCGGATCGCGGCCAACGATGCGGTACAGCCCTTCAGACCAGGTGACCTTGTCGGTCCGTGGCTCCCACCCCCAGCTGCCCACTCGGCCGAGGCGCTGCGCTTCTCTGAGCTCCTCCTCTCTCCGGTGCAGAGCGTCTTCCGCTCCTCGGCGTTCGATGTCGGCGCGATCGATGAGGAATCCGACCAACACCGTGAGGTTTCCCAGCAGGGCGATCATCGCCACGACCATCAGGCTGCCCCCGGTCCACTCGGAGGAGAGACCCGCGGACAAGGCTTTCCACCACAGGGCGCCGATCAGGATCGGAACGACGATGGCCGCGGGCAACAGCCACCGGACGAGCGTTCCGCCGACACTCCCGCTGACGAACAGGGCCGTGACCCCCCGTTCGGTGCGCGCACAGACCACTCCGAGGGAAAGCAGACACAGGGTGACCGCCGTTTGCAGCGCGATGTGCGTGTAGGAGATGCCGGACTTGAGAAGGAAATCGAGGAGGCCGAGGATCGAGGCGAGTCCGGCCACACCCGCCAAGACCTGGGCGGGCGAATACCGGTTCGATCGCCACCAGATTGTCCAGTCCAGCCCGAGCAGCGCGAGCCCCAGGAGGAAAAAATCAAGGGCGGTGATCGGCGCCATCAGGCCTGGACGAAGGCTTCCAATCGCGTCCGCGGCGGTTTCCTGGAACAGCAACTGATCGATCCCAAGGTCCCAGCCGACCACGTGCTCGGTCAGGCTCAGCAGGCCCGCCGCCGCGGTGAGGACCGCCAGCAGCTGACCGCCGAGCTTCCGGGCTCCGGGGACATGGCGATCTTCCACGTTCCGTCTCAGCCACAGCGAGAGACCGATCAACACCAAGCAGACGGCGGTGTTTGGCTTGATGACCACCTGACCCGGGATGACGCTCTTCAGGACGGGAATGCGAAGCATCCAGCCCGCGAGCCCCAGCACTCCGACGGCGGCGGCCACCAGGCAGGTGAACGAGACGAAGCGACTCAGGCCTCTGACCACATCGGGGTCCGACAGCGCGCGTGCCGGCTGTCCGGCGGACGTGCGGATAGGGCGGGCGGCCACGACCACCCCGATGGCGTGCCCGCGGTCGTCCCGATACACGGACGCGTTGTAGAGCACCGACGTGGTGTGTCCGTCGCGGTGCCGGAGCTCCAGGGGGAGGTCGCGCACAAAGCCCTCGCGCCATGCCTGCTGGTACGCGGGCCGGGCCCGCCCCGGCTCGGTGAAGTAGACGGAGAAATCCGTGCCGATGAGCTCGTCTCGCGGCCGGCCGGTCACCGCCTCGGTGGCGGTGTTCACGTCGATGATCCTGCCGTCGAACCCGACGGTCACCAGCGGGTCGAGGTTCGCCTCGATCAGGCTGCGGTTGTACGCGCTCGCCGCCCTCCCGGCCTCGGTCTCGGCGGCGCGCCGTTTGGCCCGCTGCGATAGCTGCCCCGCGGTGACGGCGGTGACGAGAAAGGCGGTGAGCGCGATCCAGTTCTGCGGATCGGTGATGGTGAAGGTGTAGATGGGCGGCAGGAAGAAGAAGTTGAAGCACAGCACGGCGAGCACCGACGCGACCATCGCCGGTCTCCCGCTCCACACGGTCGCCACGAAGAGGACGACGAGCAGATACGTCAGCGCGACGGTCGTGGTGCTGAGCATGGCGTGAAGCGGCGCGAAGATCGCGGTCACGACCGCGACGCCGAGGACGGCCGCCCAGTATGCGGCGCCTCTTCGGTGGGAGATGTCGGCTAGCATGAGGGGCCACCTCCGCGGGGAGCTTCCCGTACGTCGCCCACCAGGGACTCCAGGACATCTTCCAGGGTGACGATGCCCAGCGTCTTTCGATCGTCTCGGTCCCGCACGATGCCCATCTGGCCGTGGCCCTCCTGCAGGAGCCGCAGGATGCCGTCCTGGGGGAGGTCAACGGGGATCTTGATCGGGGGCCGTGCGGCCCGCTCGAACGCGGCGTTGGACTTCTCGCGCAGGAGAAGTGTCCATGCGTCCTTCATGCCGACGACCCCGACCACGGAGTCGAGCCCGGCGCGGCAGAGCGGGAGTCGCGCGTGCATGTGGCGGCGCAACACGGCGAGGTTCTCCTCGAAGGTGCGGGACAGTGAGATGAAATCGACGTGCTCGGGGGCGATCAGGATCTCCTCCGCATCCTTGTCGGCGAACTCGAAGGCCCGGGCCATGATCCGGGCTTCGCCCTCGGTCAGGACACCCTCCTCGTGGGAGTCCGTGAGGACCAGCTTCAGCTCCTCCTCCGTGAGCGGCGTCCTGGGGACCTCCCCGTGGCCGAGGCCGCGCAGGGTCCAGGTCGAGAGCATCTCGAAGAACCAGCGGAGGGGCCGCAAGACGACGTGGAGGACCTGGAGGGGGCGCGCGAGGACGAGCAGGAGATGCTCGGCCCGCCGGATGGCAAGATGTTTTGGCACGAGCTCTCCCAAGACGACGTGCATCGTGGTGATGAGCAAGAACGCGAGCATGGCCGCCACGACGTGGACCATAGTGGTAGGGAGGTAGGATCCAGGAAGGAGCAGGACGAACAGCCGGGCGAACGCGTCCTCCCCGAACCAGCCCACACCCAGACTGGCCGCGGTGATGCCGATCTGGGTCACCGCAAGGTACTCGGTCACGCCATCGACGACGAGGATCGCGTGCTTGGCGGCCGCCTGCCCCTCGCCGGCCAGCTCTTGCAGGCGCGTCCGGCGCACGCGGACGATGGCGAACTCCGCAGCGACGAACACGCCGTTGACGATCACCAAAACGAGGACCGCGAGGATCGGGAGCAGGAGCCTCACGACGACGTTGGCCATTGTCCACGCCCTCTGGGGCCCGGCTATGGCGCGATCGTGGACGTGGTGAGCATGCCGGCGCCCACGTGACCGCCGACGTGACAGTGGGGACCCGTGAAGCGCATCGACATTCAGGGGATGCACGCGGCGTGCCGCACGCGAAATGCTTTTACGGCAGAGAGTTACCGGCGCCGCGAGGACGCGGCCTGGGGCGACGGTGCCTCAGTGCCGCCCCGAGAAGAGAGCCTCTACACGCTCTTGACCTGCCAGATGTCCCGGGCGTACTCCGCGACCGTGCGATCGCTGGAGAATCGGCCGATCCGGGCGACGGTCAGGATCGCCTTCGCGGCCCATGCGGAGGGCTGGCCGAATTCTTCCGAGACCGCGCGCTGCCGGTCTATGTAGGCCGGGAGATCGGCCACATGGAAATAGACGTCGCCGCCATCGAGGATGGACTCGCTGATCCAGCGCAGCAGCCCCGCCTCGTCCGGGCACAGCAGGTTGGAGTCGAACGCATCGAAGATCCGCTTCACGTGCGGGAGGTGCTCGCACAGGTCCCGTGGGCGGTAAGTCCCGCCCGTGCGCAACCGCTGAATGTCATCTGTGGTGAGCCCGAACATGAACATATTCTCCGCTCCCAGCTCGGCGACGAGCTCGATATTCGCCCCATCGGGGGTGCCGATCGTCAGGGCGCCGTTCATGGCGAGCTTCATGTTTCCGGTTCCCGACGCTTCGGTGCCGGCCGTCGAGATTTGCTCGCTCAGATCCGCGCCGGGGATGATTCGTTCCGCCAGGGACACCCCATAGTCGGGAATGAACACGACCTTGAGCCGCCCATCCACCCGCGGATCGTTGTTGATGACCGATCCGACGCTGCAGATCGTCTTGATGATCTGCTTCGCGGCCAGGTAGCCCGGCGCCGCCTTCCCGGCAAAGATGTAGGTCCTGGGCACGGTCGGTGATGTGCCCTCCTCGATCAGGCACAGGTATTCGTGCACGATGTGCATGACATTGAGCAATTGCCGCTTGTACTCGTGAATCCGCTTGATCTGAACGTCGAAGAGCGAATTCGGGTCGACGGTCACTCTGGTCGTCTCCGCGATCACCCGGGCCAGCCGCTCCTTGTTGGACCGTCTGATGGCCATGAATTCTTCCCGGAATGCCCCATCGTTCGCCCAGGGCTCCAGCTCGCGAAGCCGGTCGAGGTCCGTGATCCACCCATCGCCGATGGTCCGGGTGATCAGGCGAGCCAGCAGAGGATTGGCCTGCAGCAGCCAGCGGCGCGGGGTGACGCCGTTCGTCTTGTTGTTGAAGCGCTCCGGCCAGAGCCGGTAGAAGTCCGGAGCCAGTGTCGTCTGCACGAGCCGGCTGTGAAGTGCGGAGACCCCGTTGACGGAATGGCTGCCCATGATGGCCAGGTGGGCCATGCGCACCTGCTGCGGCGTCCCTTCCTCGATGAGCGACATCCGCTGCAGGCCTTCGCGGTCGCCCGACCATACCGAGGCCACCTGGTCCAGGAACCGGCGGTTGATCTCGTAGATGATCTGCAGGTGCCGCGGCACGACGCGCTCGAGCAGGGCGACGGGCCACTTCTCCAGCGCCTCCGGCATCAAGGTGTGGTTCGTGTACCCCATGGTCGCCTGCGTGATCTTCCAGGCCGTCTCCCACGGGAGGCCACGCTCGTCGATGAGGATGCGCATCAGCTCCGCCACCGCGAGCGCGGGATGGGTGTCGTTCAGCTGGATGGCGACCTTGTCCGCGAAGGCGTCGAAGCTCCGATGATCGCGCTCGTAGCGTCCGATGATGTCCCGGAGCGCGCAGGCGACCAGGAAGTACTCCTGGACGAGACGGAGCTCGTGACCGGGAGGTACGGTGTCGGACGGATAGAGCACCTTGGAGACGGTCTCCGACGCGATCTTCTGTTCCGCGGCTCTCACGTAGTCGCCGGCATTGAAGATCTGCATGTCGAAGTCGTGCGACGCCCGCGCGGAGAACAGGCGGAGCACGTTCACCGTCCGGCCGCCGTGGCCGACGATGGGGTAGTCGTGGGGCACGCCGATCAGGAACCGCCAGTCCAGCCACATGGGATTGTACTGGCCTTCGCGATCGATCCCGTGCTCGATGCGGCCATAGACGGGGATCAGGCACGCGTGCTCGGGTCGCTCGATCTGCCAGGGCGTCGGGAACGCGAGCCAGTTGTCCGGCTTCTCTTTCTGCTGGCCGTGCTCGATCTCCTGGCGGAACACGCCGTACTCGTAGTGGATCCCGTAGCCGTAGCCGGGCATGTCGAGCGTGGCCAGCGAATCGAGGAAGCAGGCCGCGAGCCGGCCCAGCCCGCCGTGGCCGAGCGCGGCGTCGTGCTCGCTCTCTTCCACGTCGGCCAGCTCGACCCCCAGGTCTCGCAGGGTGTCCCGGCACAGATCGTAGATGCCGAGGTTGCTCAGGTTGTTGACGAGGGACCGCCCGAGCAGGTACTCGATGGACAGGTAGTACACGTGCTTGGCGTCCGCGCGCCGCTGGCGCTGCTGGGTCTGCAGGAGCCCGTCAATCATCAGGTCCCGAACCGCGAGGCCGACGCACTGGAAGAGTTGGCGCGGCGACAGCTCGTCCCACGGCTGGGCGATGGAGTATCGCGCGTGGCGCGTGATCGCCTCCCGCAGCGCTTCCGGCGCTGCGGCGAGAGCGTCGCGAGCGACGGTCACTCGCTCCACTGCCAGGCTCGAGTCTCCGGCGTGGCCGTCAGCATGACGGGCAGTGCCAGTGCACGGATTGTGCCCCTCGAGGGACGAACGGGATTCCGGGGCGTTGGACACGCGCACCCGCGCGCGGTGTCCCGGCGCTGCCTCACTCGGTTGAGGCACCAGTGGTGCACTCACTCGCCCGAGTGCTGATCGTGCGACGGAACCCGGCTGCATTCCAGCAGTCCGGCGTGGCATCGCCCTTGCACTCAGTACGCCGATGACGTGAGCTCCCATCCGCGCGTGTCGAGCGATCCCCACCGCGACCCGCAGGAGTTCCTTCGGCGGGCGAACGAGGAGGAAGCGCGCCGGTTCCGTGGCAAGCTCAAGGTGTTCTTTGGATGCGCGGCCGGTGTAGGGAAGACCTACGCGATGCTGGAGGCGGCGCGCGAGCAGCGCGCGGCGGGCGTCGATGTCGTCATCGGCGTCGTGGAGACCCACAAGCGGCCCGAGACGGAAGAGCTTCTCGCGGGGCTCGACGTCCTGCCGCCGCGCCTCGCGCAGTACCACGGAACCGTCCTGAAGGAGTTCGACCTCGACGCGGCGCTGGCCCGCCGGCCGACCCTGATCCTCGTCGACGAGCTGGCGCACACGAACGCGCCGGGGGGCCGCCACGCCAAGCGATGGCAGGACGTGCTCGAGCTGCGCGACGCGGGTATCAACGTGTATACCACCGTGAATGTGCAGCACCTGGAGAGCTTGAACGACGTCGTAGGCAAGATCACGGGGGTAACCGTGCGCGAAACGATCCCCGACTCCGTGTTCGCGCAGGCCGACGAGGTCGAGCTGATCGATCTGTCCCCCGAGGAGCTCCGGCGTCGCCTCGAGGCGGGCAAGGTGTACATCCCCGAGCGGGCGGGGGAGGCGGCGCGCAATTTCTTCCGCGAGGGCAACCTCATCGCGCTCCGCGAGCTGGCGCTGCGCTGCGCGGCCGACCACGTGGACGCGCAGATGCAGCGGTATCGCCGCGACCGCGCCGTCGCGCCGACGTGGCCGGTGGTCGAGCGCATCATGGTCTGCATCAGCCCCGATCCGCTCTCGGTGCGGCTCGTCCGCGCCGGACGCCGTCTCGCCACGCGGCTCGGGGCCCAGTGGGTGGTGGCCTACGTCGAGACGCCGGCGCACGCAACCCTGTCCGAGGAGAACCGCGCGCGCGTGGCGGCGACCCTCCGGCTCGCGGAGCGGCTCGGCGCGGAGACGACGACGCTGACGGGCCCGAGGGTGAGCGACGAGATCCTCGCGTACGCTCGCTCACGCAACGTCAGCCAGATCCTCATCGGCAAGCCGGCGCGGTCCGTGTGGAAACGGATCCTGTTCGGCTCCGACGTGGATGCGCTGGTACGCGGCAGCGGCGACATCGACATCTCGGTGATCAGCGGAGAGCGAGAGCGCGACACGATCGAGCCTCCGCGCGTCCGAGCGCGCCCGGCCGGCGCGGCGGCCTACGGCCTGGCCGTCCTCGCGGTTCTCCTCTCCACGGGCGCGGCGTCCGTGGCGGCTGTGATGTTCCCCCGCTTCGAGCTCTCGAATATCGTGATGACGTATCTGCTCGGGGTGGTGGCGGTGGCCGCGTGGTTGGGACGAAGACCCGCGCTGCTCGCGGTGCTGCTCAGCGTCGCGACCTTCGATTTTCTCTTTGTTCCGCCCTACTACTCGTTCGCCGTCGATTCGCAGCACGTCGTCACGGTCACGGTCATGCTGATCGTCGCGCTCGTAGTCAGCGGGCTCACGGTGCGCGTCACGAGGCAGGCGGAGGCCGCGCGCGCCCGCGAGCGGTGGACGGCCGCGCTCTACGCGCTCGACCGAGAGCTCGCCGGCGCGCGGGGCATCAGCGAGCTGCTCGAGGTCGGCATCCGCCACGTCGTCGAGGTGCTGGGCGGACAGATCGCCATCCTCCTTCCCGACGGCCAGGGCCACCTCCAGACGCGCGCGACGCTGATGTCACCGTCCCGGCTCAGCCCCAACGACGTCGCGGTCGCGCAATGGGCGTACGAGCACGGGCAGCTCGCCGGAGCGGGAACCGACAATCTCCCCCGCGGGGAGATACTCTTCGTTCCGCTGCGGGCCTCACGGGGTTCGGTCGGCGTGCTGGGCATCCGTCCGAGCCAACCGGGAGCCCTCGACGATGCGGAGCCACGGCGCCTCCTGGAAGCCTTCGCGAACCAGATCGGACTCGCCTTCGAGCGCGGGCTCTTCGGAGAGGAAGCTCAGCGGGCGGAGCTTCGCCGCGAAGCCGAGCACCTGCGGAGCTCGCTCCTGAGCTCCGTGTCGCACGAGCTGCTCGCGCCGCTCGACGCGATCACGGACGCCGCCAGCACTCTGATTGCGGGAGGCGACACCCTCGACGCGGCGACGCGGAGGGGACTCGCCGAGGCGATCCACGATGACGCCGACCGGCTCAGCCGTCTCGTGGGCAACCTCCTCGACATGACGCGACTAGAGTCCGGCGCGGCACGGGTGCACCGAGAGTGGCAGTCCCTCGAGGGCGTGGTCAGAGCGGCGCTCGGGCGCATGGGCCCGCACCTGGAGGGGCACCCGGTGAGCACGGACCTGCCCGCCACGCTTCCCCTCGTGCCGATCGATGGTGCGCTCATCGAGCAGGTCTTCTTCAACCTCCTGGACAATGCCGTCAAGTACACACCCGAAGGCTGCCCCATCGAGATCACGGCCGGAACCGCGAACGGCGTGGTCAGCGTGTCGTTTGCCGATCGAGGTCCCGGCCTGCCGGCCGAGGACCTCGACCGCGTCTTCGAGAAGTTCTATCGGGCGAGGCCGACGGCGGGCCGCGGCGGGGCAGGACTCGGGCTCACGATCTGTCAGGCGATCGTCAGCGCGCACGGTGGACGCATCTGGGCGGTGAACCGTCCCGGTGGCGGCCTCGTCTTCCACTTCACGCTCCCACTGTCGGAAGGACCGCCTGTCACGAACCGCGGTCAGGGGGCAGGGGCGCCGTAGCGCACGCGCAGCTCGAGATTGACCTCGAGCACGTTGATGAGCGGTTCGCCCACGAGGCCGCCAAGCGGCGCCCTGGCCTTCGACCGCACGAGGTCTCCGATCTCCGCCCGGACTCGCGCCGGATCGCGCTTCGTGTTCTTCGCCCACTTCGACGCGACACGGTCCAGCTGGTACTCGGCATTCTGCCGGGTGATATGCGGATCCAGACCGGAGCCCGAGGCCGTCACCATGTCACCCGGCAGCGGTTCGAGATCCGCATCGGCGTGCTCGTCCCGCCACATGTCGAAGAAGATCGACTGGATGTCCGTCCCTTCGCGCACTCGCTCGATCGTTGTCACGCTCCTGCCGTCGGCCGTCTGGCGGGTGACGGCGGACGGGAAGTGCCCCGGGCTCTCTTTCGCGAAGGTCGTGAAGAAGACGACGGCCAGGTCCGGTGCCTTCGAGGGTGCGCCCGGGTTGTCCTTCACCCACCTCGCCACGACGTTCGGATGGCTCTTCGCCCACTCGTTGACGAACTGTTCGCGGACGGGCTCGGCGGTGACCCACGAGCGCGCGAGTCCGGGGTGAGCGCCGGCCCACTGGGCCACGATGTGCGGCGCTCCCCCGAACCGGTCCGCCTGGAACCAGCGCTCGACGTCCGGCCCCACGAGCTGCCCCTGCTTCGGACCGCTCTTGTACCTGACGATGGGGCCGAGCACCCGCGCGACACGGTCACGGAGCAGGTAGTTGGAGGGCGCCAGCGACGACGACGCGGAAGCCGACCCGTCGTACGACGCGGCAGATGGACGTGGCTGGAAATATTCATCCCGGGTGAACGGCTGCGCGATCAGCAGCGAGCCCACCGGCTTGCCGTCCAGGCCGCGGAGCAGGCTTCCATTCGACTGGAACGGGAAGACCGCCTGGCCGAGGGCCAACAGGACCGCCGGGTAGACGCCACAGAGAAGGACGACCATGAAGCCCAGCAGCCAGAAGCTCTTCGAGACGTCGCGCAGCATCGGATGCCTCCCGGAGGTCATCACGCGACCAGGCCCAGCGTCACCATGACGAGGTCGATCACCTTGATGCCGATGAACGGCACGATCACGCCGCCCAGTCCCCAGATCAGAAGATTTCTCCGCAGCAGCGCCTCCGCACCCAGGGGTCGGTAGGCGACGCCCTTCAGGGCAACGGGAATCAGCAGCGGGATGACGATGGCGTTGAAGATCACAGCGGCCAGGATCGCCGAGGTCGGCGAGTGCAGCCGCATGACGTTCAACGCGCCGAGCCACGGCAGCGTTCCGGCGAACAGGGCCGGCACGATGGCGAAGTACTTGGCCACGTCGTTGGCGATCGAGAAGGTGGTCAGCGCGCCGCGCGTAATGAGCAGCTGCTTGCCGATCTCGACGACCTCGATGACCTTGCTCGGATCGCTGTCGAGGTCGACCATGTTGCCGGCCTCTTTGGCGGCCTGGGTGCCCGAGTTCATGGCCAGCCCGACGTCGGCCTGCGCCAGCGCGGGGGCGTCGTTGGTGCCGTCGCCCATCATGGCCACGAGCTTGCCCTCGGACTGCTGCCGGGTGATGTACGCGAGCTTCGATTCCGGCGTGGCCTCGGCGACGAAGTCGTCCACGCCCGCCTGCTGCGCGATGGCCGCCGCGGTCAGCGGGTTGTCGCCGGTGATCATGACGACGCGCAGGCCCATCCGCCGCAACCGCTCGAAACGCTGGCGAATGCCCGGCTTGAGGATGTCCTCGAGAACCACGACGCCCACGATGGCCGTGTCGTTCGCCACGACCAGCGGCGTCGCTCCGCGGGCCGCGACCCGGGTCACGGTCGGCATCAGCTCCGGGGGAACCTGACCACGCTGCTTCTCCACGTACGCGATCATCGCCTCCACCGAGCCCTTCCGGATGCGCCCGCCGTCGGGAAGGTCGATCCCGCTCATGCGGGTCTGCGCGGTGAACGGGACGAACCGAGTGCCGGGCGCCGGATTCTCCGTCACCTGGCGGACCTGGACCGCCGCGACGATGCTCTTGCCTTCGGGAGTTTCATCGGCCAGCGAGGCGAGGGCGGCCAGGCGCCCGACCTCCTCGGCGGTGAACGACCCGATCGGAAGGAACTCCGTCGCGCGGCGATTCCCTCGCGTGATGGTGCCCGTCTTGTCCAGCAGCACCGTGTCGACGTCCCCTGCGACTTCCACGGCCCTGCCGCTCTTGGCGATGATGTTGGCACGAAGGGCGCGGTCCATGCCGGCGATGCCGATGGCGGCGAGCAGGCCGCCGATGGTGGTCGGGATCAGGCAGACGAGGAGCGCGACGAGGGTGGGCACGTCGGTGCCGAGGCTCTTGATGGGCTCGCTGAGCCCGAGGTACGTCATCATGTACTGCTCGGCGTTCCACGCCACGGCCCAGAGCGGGACCACCACGATCGTGAAGATCAGCGTGAACGCGGTGAGCACGAGCGTGAGCGCGATCTCGTTTGGCGTCCGCTGGCGCACCGCGCCCTCGACGAGGGCGATCATCCGGTCGAGGAACGAGTCACCCGGCGCGGCGGTGATGCGGACCACGATCCGGTCCGACAGCACGAGCGTGCCGCCCGTCACCCCGGAGCGATCGCCGCCCGCCTCTCGAATGACCGGCGCCGACTCGCCGGTGATCGCCGACTCGTCCACGGACGCGATCCCCTCGATGATCTCGCCGTCGCCCGGAATGACCTGCCCGGTCAGCACAACGACGGTGTCTCCCGCCTCCAGTTCCGTCGAGGAGACCTGCTCGATCCCGCTCGGGCCCTGACGCCACGCGGGCGTATCGCGCCGGGTGCGACGCAGGGATTCGGCCTGCGCCTTGCCGCGCTCCTCGGCGAGGGCGGTGGCGAAGTTGGCGAAGAGCACGGTCAGGAAGAGCCAGGCGTCCAGCGCGATGAAGTATGTGATCGCGACCTGGCTCGACGACGCGCCCAGGGCCGCCTGGAGAACGAAGAGAAGGGTCAGGATCGCGCCAATCTCGACGACGAACATCACCGGGTTCTTCCACTGGATGTCCGGCCGCAGCATCACGAGCGCCTGCTTGAGCGCGGCGCGCACCAGGTCCGGCGCGAACAGGTCCTCGCGCTTGATCCGGCGCGTCGGCAGGGCGGGTCCGGCGGGGGCCGCGGGAGCACTCATCGCGGACACCTACCCACCGAAGGGGATCGGCCCGAGGTGCTCGGCAAGGGGCCCGAGGACCGCGATCGGTAGGAAGAGGAGGGCGCCGATGATGAGGATGGTGCCGAGCACCAAGAACCCGAACGTGGGCGTGTCGTCCCTCAGCGTTCCCATCGTGAAGGCCGAGGGCTTCTTTCTGCCCAGACCCGCGGCCAGCGCCATCGGCGCGACGATCGGCAGGTAGCGGGCGAACAGCATCACGAGACCGCCCGCGATGTCCCACGGCACCGCGGTCGGGGCCGGGTTCGGATTGTTGTTGAACCCGTAGGCCACGCTCAGCCCATTGAAAGCGGCGCCGTTGTTCGCCGAGGACGAGGAGAACTGAAAGACGATCTGGGAAAGCCCGTGAGCGCCGGGATTGCTAACGGCCCGGGTGCCCCACGGGGTCGCCGCGAACAATCCGCTCGGTCCCAGGATCATGATCGGGTGCACGAGCAACGCGAGCATCGCGAGCTTCATCTCGCGCGCCCCGACCTTCCGGCCCAGATACTCGGGGCTGCGCCCCACCATCTGCCCGGTCACGAAGATCCCGATGACCAGGAACACCAGCAGATTGATCATGCCGACGCCCTTGCCGCCGTAGACGCAGTTGAGCCACATGCCGACGAACGGCGACAGCGCGGCCAGGGGATTCAGGCTGTCCATCTCGCAGTTCACGGCGCCGCACGTGAAAGTGGTCGTGATGGCCGCGAACGTCGCCCCGGCGGAGGTGCCGAATCGCAGCTCCTTCCCCTCGAGGTTGCCCAGGTGCTGGTCCACCGGAAGTCCGGCGACAGCGGGAATGGAAAGCGCGCGCGTGCCTCCCGCCGCGGCCGCCCCAGGAATCTCGAAGACGCCACCGGCGGGGCGAGCGGTGAGGGCCGGATTCCCGTGGAGCGTGTCCCAGTAGATCGACCATCCGATCAGGCTGATCAGCATGACCAGCATGACGGCGTAGAGAACGATGGCATGACGCGGTCTACCGAGCATCCGGCCGTACATCAGCACCAGCGCCATCGGGAAGATCATCATCAGCAACGTCGTCAGGATGTTCGTCGCGGCGGTCGGGTTCTCGAGCGGATGAGCGGAGTTCATCCCATAGAATCCGCCACCGTTGGTGCCGAGCATCTTGATGGGGACGAAGGCAGCCAGGGGGCCGACCACGATCGTCTGCGGCCTCGGTTCCCCCTGGCCGGTCGTGCCCATCGATCCGGCGTCGAGCACGGAGACCTCGTGCGCGCTCCGATACGTCATCGGCATTCCTTGCTGGAGGTAGAGGAGCCCGGCGATCAGCGCGATCGGCACGAACGCATAGACCACGACCCGCCACATGTCGACGAAGAAGTTGCCGACCAGCGTCTGGCCCCGCAGGAGCCGGATGATCGCGGCCAGGGCACACAGTCCGACCGCGGCCGAGAGAAAGAGGTTCGGGATGACGAAGAAGATCTGGCTGAAGGTGGACAGGTGCTGGTCGCCCGCATAGTGCTGGAGATCGGTATTGGTCATGAACGAGATGACGCTGTGGAAGATCGTGGTCGGCGACAGCATGCCCCGCCCGAGCGGGTTCAGCGGCATGAGCGGCTGCAGGGCCAGGACGACGAACCCGTAGACGAACAGCGTCATGTTGAAGACGAGCAACGAGACCGTGTATCCCTTCCAGTCCTGAGGCCCGGTATCGAGCCGCTGCTCGAACCAGCGCAGCACGCGCGGCAACGCGTAGTTCCCCTCCATGATGAAGGCCGCGTAGCGACTCAAGGGAATCGACAGCGCCGCCGCGGTCGCCAGGATCAAGAGAGGAAGAAACCACATGGCGGACCTAGAATCGTTCCGGCCGGATGAGGGCCGCGAACAGGTAGATCAAGACGAGCACGGTGACGACGGCCGTGACGTAGATCACCGCGTCAGATCTTCTCGCACGCGATCACGAATGCCAGACACAGCCCCATCCCGGCGAGGCCTAGCAGGAACATTGCGGGCAGCCACACTACCAAGTTCATATCGCGCTCCCTTCCGCGCTCGGCCGCACGAACCCTGATTGGAGGAATGCAGGCAATATGCCGAGCGAGGGCGTGGTGAAAACCCGTTACGGGCCGGTGATATAGGCCCCCGCGCGGGCGGCGGAGGGTCTCCCCCGGCGTGGGGTGGGTCCGCCCCATATGTGGCGTCGCCGTCACACGCGACAGACCTCAATCTCCGCGATGCCGCGCCACCAGAACGGCACTGGAACGGGCCGCCAGCTCGTGGCAGGTCCCGTTGGGGAGACGAGCCTCTTCCCCCACGGCGCAGGCGTCCCACGGGGCGGGTTGCGCGGTATCGACCACGATGCGCCATTCTCTCGGCGGCGACGGCGGCGGGAGGACGAAGGGACTCGGCTCCGTATCGGCGTTGAACATGAGGTACAGATCGGCGTCATCCTCGGCCCGGATCAGGCACGCCAGGCGCTTCTGACGGCCGTCGAGCCAATCCGGGCTCCGTCCACTGGGATCGAACCAGTGGATATCCTCGTCGCGGTAGAAGGCCCCCTGACGCAGGACGGGGTGGGCCCGACGGAGGGCGAGCACGTTCCGGGTGAAGCGCACGATCTCGTCGTGCCGCTGCCGGAACGACCAGTCGACCCAGCTCGTCTCGTTGTCCTGGCAGTAGGCGTTGTTGTTCCCGCGCTGGGTGCGGCGGAATTCGTCCCCTCCCAGAAGCATCGGCACCCCCCGAGAGATGGCCAGGGTCAGCAGGAAGTTCTTGATCTGCCGCGCCCGTACCGCGTCGAGGGCCGGATCGTCCGCCTCCCCCTCGACCCCGTAGTTCGCGCTGTGGTTCTCGTCGGCGCCGTCGCGATTACACTCGCCGTTGGCCTCGTTGTGTTTCCGCTCGTAGCTGACGAGGTCGTTCAGCGTGAAGCCGTCGTGGCAGGTGACGAAGTTGATGCTGCACTCGGGGCCCTTTCCGGACCCTCCGTAGAGATCGGAGCTTCCACAGATGCGGCTGGCGAAGCGGCCGACCATTCCCGCGTCTCCCCGCCAGAAGCGGCGCACGTCGTCCCGGAAATGGCCGTTCCACTCGGCCCAGCGGCGCAGGGAGAACGCCCCGACCTGGTAGGCGCCGGCGGCGTCCCAGGCCTCGGCGATCAGCTTGGTGTCGCGGAGGATCGGATCCTCGGCGATGCGCTCGAGCAAGGGCGCATCCGCCAGCACGCGGCCCTGGCGGTCGCGGCCGAGTACCGACGCGAGATCGAAGCGGAACCCATCGACGTGCATCTCGATGACCCAGTAGCGCAGCGCATCGAGGATCACGTCCCGCACGACCGGGTGCGCCGCGTTGAGCGTCTGGCCAGTCCCGGTGAAGTCGCGGTAGAAGCGCTTGTCGTCCTGCAGCCAGTAGTAGATGGCATTGTCGACGCCCCGAAGGCACAACGTCGGCCCCAGCTCGTTGCCCTCTGCGGTGTGGTTGAAGACGACGTCGAGGATCACCTCCAGGCCCGCCCGGTGAAAGGCTCGCACCATCTCCTTGAACTCGAGGAGCTGGGCGCCGTGCTCGTGGATGCTCGCGTACCAGGCGCGTGGAGCGAAGAAGGCGATCGGGTCGTATCCCCAGAAGTTCTTCAGGCGCTCCCCCGTCTGAGGATTGCTGCGCGGCAGCTCGATGCCGCCACACTCCTGGACAGGCATCAGCTCCACCGCGGTGGCGCCCAGATCCTTCAGGTGCGGGATCTTCTGGATCAGGCCGCGATACGTCCCCGGGAACTCCGTGCCCGCGCTCGGAGCGATCGTGTAGCCGCGGACGTGCAGCTCGTAGATGACCGTCGATTCCCAGGGGTGGCGGAGAGGCTGATCGCCCTGCCAGTCGAAGTCTCCGTGGGTGACGACGCACTTGGAAGCCGTGTCCGCATTGTCCACATCGGAGAACGACAGGTCCTTCGCGGGCGAGGACGGATCGTAGCCGTCCGCGCGGTACACGTCACCGCGGGCGACGGGCGCGATGGCGGTCGCGTAGGGGTCTACCACGAGCTTGTTCGGATTGAAGCGGTGTCCCTCGTGGGGCGCGTACTGTCCCGCGATGCGAAACCCGTAGAGCTGGCCCGGCGGGATGGCGGCCAGCCACACGTGCCAGATGTCACCGGTCTTGTTGCGGGCGGCGTCGAGAACGATACTGCGCGTCGGGGTGGCGTCCTCGGCGTTGGCGAAGAGGTCGAGGCGGACGCCGGTGGCGTGCCGGCTGAAGATGGCGAAATTGACGCCTTCTGCCCGCGGGCGAGCGCCGAGCGGGAAGGGCACGCCCGAGCGGACGGCTTGCACCTCGCACAGGCCGAGCAGCCGCTCCAGCGCGGCCAGCTCCTCGGCGCGACGGGCGCGGGCGCGGGAGGCGGCTGGTGGCTCGGGAGGTCGCGTCGACATCGCCGGCGCCGCTATCGCAGCATGAGCTGCTCGACGAGCGGGCCGAGCGCCAGGACCGGCAGGTAGCTCAGTGCGCCCACGATCAGGATCGTCGCGATCGCGAGCCCGGCGAAGAGCGGCGTGTCGGTGGGCAGCGTCCCGGCGGTGACCGGCTTGCTCGGCTGCTGGGCGAAGCGGCCGGCGAGCGCCAGCGCGGGGATCGCGAGGCCGAAGCGGCCGGCCATCATCGCCAGCGCGGTCGTGACGTTGTAGAAGGGGGTGTTGGCGCTCAGGCCGGCGAAGTTCTGGCCGTTGTTGGCCATCGACGTCGTGTAGGCCACCAGGATCTCGCTGAGCCCGTGGGCGCCCTTGTTGGTGGTGAGGCCGGCCAGGCCCGCATCCGTCACCAGCGCCGCCGCGGCGAGCGGCAGGATCGTGAGCGGCGCGATGATGGTGTACAGCGCGATGAGCTTCATCTCGGTGACGGTGACCTGCTTGCCGAGGTACTCGGGCGTCCGCCCGATCATGAGACCGGCGACGAACAGGCCGACCAGCGCGATCAGCACCAGGCTGTAGAGCCCGGTGCCGAGCCCGCCGAACACGACCTCGCCGAAGAGCATGTTCAGGATCGTCACCAGGCCGCCGACCGGGGTGTAGCTGTCGTGCATCGAGTTGAAGGAGCCGGTCGCGCCGTTGGAGGTGGTGATCGCGGCCAGCACCGAGCCGCCGATCCCGAAGCGCGCCTCCTTGCCCTCCATGTTGCCGCCGGCCTGGAGATCGCTCAGGGTGTGGTCCACCCCCTGGGCCGCGAGGGTGTGGCCGCGGTGCTCGGCCATGTCGCACACGAGGAGGCCCGCCGCGAACAGCACGACCATCACCACGAACAGCACCCAGCCCTGCGCGGGCCGCCCGGTCATGCGCCCCAAGGTGTAGGTGAGGGAGGCAGGCAGGACGACGATGGCCAGCAGCTCGAGGAAATTCGCGAGGGGAGTCGGATTCTCGAAGGGGTGCGCGGCATTGACGTTGAAGAAGCCGCCCCCGTTGGTGCCGAGGTTCTTGATGGGCTCGAGCGCAGCGACCGGGCCCATCGCGATGACCTGCTCGGTGAGCCGCGCCTTCTTCGTCTTCGGCCGTCCGTTTTCGTCGAGGATGGGCTTGCCGTCGGGGTCGGTCACCGGCTCGTCGTACTCGACCGGCTGCACGAGCGGGACGTGCGCGTACCGCGCGAAGTTCATGGGCACGCCCTGCCAGACGAGCACCGGGGCGCTCACCACCGCGAGAGGCAGCAGCACCCAGAGCGTCGCGCGGGTCACGTCCACCCAGAAGTTGCCGAGCAAGGGCGTGTGCTGCCGAGCCAGGCCCCGGATGAACGCGATGCCCACGGCCAGGCCGGCGGCTCCGGCCAGGAAATTCTGGGACGTGAGGCCGACGACCTGGCTCAGGTAGCTCATCGTGGTCTCGCCGCCGTACGCCTGCCAGGTCGTCGTCGTCGCGAAGCTGATCGCGGTGTTCATCGCGAGGTCGGGAGCGAACGGCCCCGGCCGGTACGCCGGGTCGAACGTGTGGAGCAAGGGCTGCACCCGTAGTATCGCGTACAGCAGCAGCGTTCCGCCGAGACCGAATCCGACGAAGCACCCCGCATAGCGCTTCCAGTCCATCTCGGCGGCGGCGTCGACGCCCGCGAGCCGGTAGATGACTCGCTCGAGTGGGCGCATCACCGGGTCGAGCCAGGTCCGCTCGCCGCTGAAGACCCGGGCGAGATAGCCGCCGACCGGCCTGACGAGCAGGGCGACGATCAGCAGGAATCCGCCGTACTGAGCGAGATTTGCTGCGCTCATGCCCTTCCCTCCTCGCACCGCACTCCGCCTCCGGCGGGCCCGACGGGTCCGGCCATCTCCGCGGGAGGCTCGAGGCCGGCCCGGAGACGGCTCACATCCAGCGCGCATGGTCTCATGTATTCGGCGGGCCCGCGCGCCGTCGTGGCGCGCGGTACGGGAAGGGAGGTGAAGGAGCGCCGCCACGGAATGCGGGCGGGGCGGCGGCGCCCCTTCACCACGACACGGTCGGTCTCAGCTCGCGCGGTGGTCGCTCTTCTTGACGAAGGTATGACCGTTTGCGCAGACTCGCCACTGCGGCCGCACCCCCGCCCGGGACGCGGACCCGCAACACCCGCACCGCGCGTTCGAGTCGAATCCCTGAGCGGCGGCGCCCAGCGGCGCCGTCTTCTGTCCCCCTCTGTCGGCTGGCTTCTTGCCCATCTCACTCCTCCAGTTCCTGCTGCGTGCGACGCAGCATCCGATGGCCTTCCGCAGGAAGGCCCGTTGACAACTGTTCAGCGGCGGCGGCGCCTCCGGCGCGCGGCCCTGCGCCCCGGGAATCTCGGGGTGCCGGGATGCCGGTCCCCCTTTCCGTAGTCGGGGTCGCAGGCCGGGCTGCAGAACCGCGCTCCGTCGCCCGCGAACTCCTGCTTGCACGTCTCGCAGCGGGGCATCACGTCCCCTCCTTCACGCGGCGCGCTTGCCGTCGAAACCGCGCGGCGTTCCGCCGATCGACTGACTCGGCCGCGACGGTATCGTCGGCGACACGGCAGTGCTCCGTAGCATGCCGGCCTCGTACGCCCGCCGGCGGTACTTCGCGCGATTCCTCTTGGTCATCCGCCCCATCTTCAAGCTCATGTCGGGCCTCCTTGCCCATCGGGTTCCGATCACCTCAATTCAGATGGCGGAAGCCCCTCAGAGCTGCGTCAAACCGGAGGCGGCGGGCGTCAAGAGGACCTAAAGAATCGGGGGCCTCGCGGATCTTGACCATTTCTTGAGGCGGACGGCTCCCGGTTTACCGGCATCTTCACTCGCCGGGACTGTCTACTCGAAGCGAGGGTCGAGTACCGGTAGACCGCACCGGTCGCCGCTCGGTCACGTGCATGCCTGCGACCTCCAGAACGGGCCGTCTGCTGAGCCGGCTGGTCCGGGTCTCCTGCCGACGCCCGGGCCTGACGGTCCTCGTGTCCCTGCTGTTCGCAGCCTTCGGGGTCGCGTACACGCTGCACGCGCTGACCTTCAAGACCACCACGCGGGCGCTGCTGCCGCAGAACGCCGGGTATGTGGTCCGCTACGCCGAGTACGCCCGCGATTTCGGCGAGCTGCAGGACATCGTGGTCGTGGTTGAGGCGGGCTCGTTCGAGGGCGCGCGGGATTATGCCGTCCGCCTGACCGGGGAGCTGCGGCAGTCGCCGGTCAAGTTCAACCGTATCGCCTACCGCATCGACCCGAAGCGCTTCGAGGGCCGCCAGCTCCTCTATCTCTCCACCGGGGAGCTCAGGGAGATCCGCGACAAGATCTTCGACCACCAGGAGTTCATGGAGAGCTTCGCCGGCGACCCCAGCCTGGCCCGCCTGCTCGAGGGCATCAACAGCCAGATGGCGGCCGCCTTCGTCTCGAATCTCTTCGACCTGGGCCTCCAGGACAAGGATCTCCCGGTAGACACGCGCTTCCTCCGCGTGCTGCTGGACCAGATCTCGAGCCGCCTCGAGCGCCCGACGCCCTACCGGTCGCCGTGGGGCACGCTCTTCTCCTTTGGCGAGGACCCACCGGTCGACGCCGGCTACTTCCTCTCCGAGGACAAGAGCCTCCTCTTCATCCTGGTGGAGACACCGGAGAGCCGCAAGGGCAGCTTCGTCGGCGACCAAGGGGCGATCGAGGCCATCCGGCAAGCCGTGGCGCGCCTGCGACCCGCCTTCCCCAACGTGCAGGCCGGCGTCACTGGCGCTCCGGCCCTCTCCAACGACGAGATGGCGACGGCCTTCCGCGACAGCGAGCTGGCCACGGTCCTCGCCTTCGCCCTGACCCTCCTCGTGATGACGCTGGCCTTCGCCCGGGTGGGCAAGCCGCTGCTGATGCTGGGGGTGCTGGCGGTCACGCTGGCCTGGTCCATGGGGATCGTCACCCTCGCGGTGGGCCACCTCACGCTGTTCTCGGTGATGTTCATCTCCATCGTGATCGGGATCGGCACCGACTACGGCATCTACTACCTGTTTCGCTACGAGGAGGAGATCTTCCTGGGCCGGAATCTGAAGGATGCCCTGGACGTGACGGCCGCTCGCACCGGCCCCGGCATGCTGATCGGGGCTCTCACGGCCGGCGGCACGTTCTTCGTGCTGATGCTGACGGACTTCCGGGGCATCCAGGAGCTCGGCTTCATCGCCGGCATCGCGATCCTGCTCGCCTGGCTCGGGATGATGACACTCTTCCCGGCCCTCCTGGCGCTCGTGGACCGCCACCACGCCGCCCGGCCGCGCGACCAGAATCCGCCGGCCCACCAGCTCGCGCGCATCCACGTGCCGGTGCTGGACCGCCTGACCGCGTATCCCCGGACCATCCTCGCCTCGGCTGCGGTTGTCACCGCTCTGTCGCTGTGGGCATTGCCGCGCGTCGGGTTCGACTACAACGTGCTCAACCTCCAGGCGAAGGGGACCGAGTCGGTGACCTGGGAAAAGCGGATCCTGGCCACTACCGGCCGGTCCGGTTTCAACGGGCTGTCCTCCGCGGCCACCCTGGACGAGCTGCGCAGCAAGCAGGAAGCGTTCGAGCGATTGCCCTCGGTCTCCGAGGTGGACTCGGCGCTGCGGATGATCCCGGACGAGCAGCCGGAGAAGATCGCCATCATCAAGAGCTTCGCCCCGCTGGTGGCGCCGGTGCGGATCGGGCACTCGAGCCCGGTGGACCTCGACCGTCTCAAGAGCGCCCTGGCCGACGTCAAGCGCCGCTTCGACGTGGTGGCAGCCGAGGCCGGCTCCAAGCTGCCCGCCGACGTGAAGGCGGCTCGGGAGAAGACGACGGCGGTGCTGCGGCAGCTCGACCGCGTGAACCGGGACTCGGCCGAGGCCGCCCTGAACTACCTGCAGGTGCAGCTCTACCGGGACTTCGTGAACAAGTTCTACGGTCTGCAGCGCAACCTGGACCCTGCCGCGGTCACCATCCGGGACGTGCCGGAGGAGCTCCGGCGGAAATTCATCGGCGAGGACGGCCGCTTCCTCATCCAGATTCATCCGAAGGTGGACATCTGGGAACAGGAAGGTGCCCGGCAGTTCGTCGGCGAGCTGCGCTCCGTGGATCCCGAGGTCACGGGGCCTCCGGTGATCACCTACGAGGCCACGGTCCTGATGGAGCGGGCCTACCTCCAGGGGGCCATCTACGCCTTCCTCCTGGTCGGAGGGCTCAGCCTGCGGATGATCCGTCGCTGGCGTGAGACGCTGCTGGCGCTCCTGCCACTGGTGCTGGGACTGCTGTGGACCATCGGGCTCATGCACGTCTTCGGCATCCGATTCAACCTGGCCAACGTCTGGGGCTTGCCCTTGATCATCGGCACCTCGGCCGAGTTCGGGCTCAACGTGGTCCTCCGCTACCTGGAGGGGCGCTCCCACGGCGGTCCGCTGGTGGCCCGAAGCACGGTCATGGGAGTCGCGCTCAGCGGGGGTCAGACCATGGTGGGCTTCGGCAGCCTGATGATCGCGACCCACCGGGGGATCTTCAGCCTGGGTGTGCTGCTCACCATCGGAATGGCCTGTGGGCTGGTGGCGTCGCTGGTCGTCTTGCCGGTCACCCTTCGGGGGCTCGCGCGGAGGTCGGGCCGGGCGGCCGAGGTACTCCAGATCAGGTCCGAGCGCGTATGAAGGCCTCCGAAGAGGACGGTGCAAACAGTGCCCGAGGGCCCGGTGCTAGACTGCATGAGCCATGAGTTCGAAGTGCGTGCTCCTTTGCCCGGTCCGGAGATGTCGGCTGCCCCTCGTCGGGGACGAGCGCCGACTGTGCTGCTCACGCGAGCACTCGTTCGACGTGGCCCGGAGTGGCTACGTCAACCTCCTGCAGCCGCAGGATCGGCGATCCGCACGGCCGGGGGATGCGCCGGCGACGGTACAGGCGCGGCAGCGGCTCGTCGCGCGAGGACTCGAGGCGCCGATCACGAACGCGATCCTCGAATTGTTGGCGCTCGAGCCCGGCGACGCGGTGCTCGACATCGGGTGCGGTGAAGGCCACCATCTGGCCACCATCGCCACGCGGTTCGGATGCGAGGGGCATGGCCTCGACATCTCGGTGGCCGCGATCGAGGCGGCCGCGAAGCAATATCCGGGGCTTCACTGGGTCGTGGCAAACGCCGATCGGTTCCTCCCCTTTGGCGACGCGTCGTTCCGGCTGGTGGTGTCCATCACCGCGCAGAGGAACCCGGAGGAGTTCCGACGGGTGCTTCGCGACGACGGCACCTTCCTCCTCGTCATCCCGGCGCCCGACGACCTGATCGAGCTCCGCGAGCTGGTGCTCGGGAAGGGGCTCCAGCGTGACCGAGTCGAGAAGGCGATCGCCGCCTTCGCGCCGATCTTCGTCCTCGACCGGCACGAGCGTATCCGCCATGCAGTCCATCTCGATGCCGTGGCGGCCCACGACGTCATGGCCAGCTCCTATCGCTCCGGCCGCGCGAGCCGGAAGGCGAGGCTCGCCGCGGTCTCGGAGCTCGACGTCACCCTGAGTCGCGACGCCCTCCTGTTTCAACCCGCGCGTCCACGCCGACGAACCAAGACGGAGGAAGAGTCATGAACCGAGCCGACGATATTCGAGTCTGGATCGTGACGGGGGCGCTGGGCTCCATGGCGCTGGCGATCGTGCTCATCCCGCTCCGCACGGTGGTGGCCGCCTCGAACCTCGCGTTCGTGTTCATGGCATTCACGATCATCGTGGCGGAGCTGGGCGGTCGCGCCCCGGCCCTCGTCACTGCGCTAGTGTCGGCGATGAGCCTGAACTTCTTTCTCACCGAGCCCTATCTCACCCTCGCCATCACCAAGCGCGAGGATGTGATCGCCTTCTTCGCGCTGGCCGGCTGCGGGCTCATCGCGGCCGCGTTTGGCCGGCGGCGGGAGCGCCTGTCCGAGGTGGCGGGCCGCGCCGATCGGGAGCTCGGCGTCCTGAGCCGGTTCGTGCAGCGCGCGCGGAGCGTGCGGGAGACCGGGAGCCTGCTCGAGGATCTTCGCGGCGACTTCGACTTGGGCGGGCTGGTGCTGCGAGATCAGAGCGGCCGGGTGCTGGCCGCCGCGCCTGAAGCCGCGGGGTCGCGTCCGGCCCCGCGAATGAACCTCACCGCCGACACCTTGTTCGCGGCGGCTGACGACACCCAGCGATTCGGATCCCGCGGCCTGCGGCTGCCTGACGGCGGGGGGCGGCTCACGCTGCAGACCGCGCGGGGTCCCGTCACCCTGGATCTCTGGGAGGGCAACGAGGAGGGCTTCCGCCAGGACGAGGCCCGGACGCTCGCAATCGCGGCCTCGATTCTCGGTCTCGGGATGCGGTAAGCGCTCGCCTTTCGTGGTAGCGTGGCCTATAGACATGAAGGGCACTTCGCCACGCGTCTATCTGGGCCTGGCCGCGCTCGCGGTGCTGCTCGCGTCGCCCTCGCTCGCGCTCGCGGTGAGCGAGCCGGAGCGGCTGTGGACCGTCGGGGATCGCGCGTTCCAGGACGGGCTCTACGCGCAGTCCCGGCGCATGCTCGAGCGGCTCGTCGAGCGCTTCCCCTCGGACAGCCGGGCGGGCGACGCGACCCTCCTGCTCGGCAAGGTGCGTCTCGCGCAGGGCCAGCTCGAGCCGGCGCTGCAGGCGTTCCGGCAGGCCCAGTCGCTCTCCCCGGTGCCGGGCCGGCCCGACGAGGCGCGGTTCTGGGAGGGCGAGACCCTGTTCCGGATGAAGCGCTATCCGGAGGCGCGGGCGATCTACGACCGGATCCTCACCGATAACCCGAGCTCGCCGAGCGCGCCCGACGCGGTGTACGGGCTCGCCTGGGTCAACGTCGAGCTGAAGCGCCGCGACCAGGCGGTGACCGAGTTCCGGCGGCTGCTCACGAGCTACCCCGAGAACTCCAACGTGCCGTCCGCCACCTTCTATCTCGCGCGCACCCTGCTCGAGCTGAAGCGCGCCGACGAGGCGGCGAGCCTGCTGCGCGGCTTCGTGACCAAGTACCCCGACAATCGCCTGCTGCCCGACGCGCGCTACACGCTGGGCCAGGCCCTCATCGCGAGCGGGCAGACCGACGAGGGTGCCGCCGAGCTGCGCGCCTTCGCCAAGGCCTATCCCCATCACGAATTGGCCGGCACCGCTCGACGCAATGTCGTCGACACCCTCGTGCGCCAGGGCAAGAAGAGCGAGCTGGCCGAGGAGTACAAGACGCTGGTCGCGCAATCGCCCGCCACCGCGGAGAGCCTCTACGACGCGGGGGTGGTCGCGGGCAAGATCGGGCGTCCCAAGGACGCCGATGCCGCGTGGGCGCGCTTGCGGAAGGACTTCCCCGATCATCCCCTGAGCGGGCGGGTCTCGCTCGAGATGGCCCAGACCGCGTTCGGCAAGAACGCCTTCAAGGACGCCTCCGTGCTGGCCCGCGCGGCGTCCCGCAGCCCGGAGGACGCCGTTCGCAGCGAGGCCTTCGTGCTGCTCGGCGAGAGCGAGCTGAAGCAGCGCCGCCACGCCGCCGCGATCTCCGCCTTCAAGTCCGCGGCCGACGCCCCCGCCATCGATCCCGCGATGCGCTACCGCGCGCTCGCCGGCACCGGCCTGGCCTACGAGGAGCAGCGGCAGTGGTCGCAGGCCGCCAAGTTCTACGAGGAGGCCACGAAGAGCCCGGACAAGACGCTCTCGGCGTGGGCCAAGGAGCGCCTCGCCGCGGTCAACGCCAGCGGCAAGTCGGACCCCGATGAGTCCAAGGCCTCCCCGAAAGCACCCACGAAGGCCTCCCCCGGCAAGTCCAGCGCCCCGAAGGGCACGAAGCCATGATGCGGCTGCGCGCGCTGGCCCTCGCCGCCGTCCTCGCCCTTGTGGTCGGATCGAGTGCGCGCGCCGAGATCACGCTCATGCTTCCGCCACCCGACGTGGCTTCGCTGCTGCCCCTGGCCGCGCCGCCGCTCGACAAGCCGCCGGTGCCGGTGCCGGCCGTGCCGCTGCCGCCGCTGCCGCAGGGCATGCCCGAGCTGCCGCCGGCGCCGATGGTGGGCAACCTGGGCGAGCGGCCGGTCGCCCCTCTGGCGCCCCCGCGCTTCATGGCGTGCAACCCGGTGGGCAGCCTGTTCGGGGTGGCGTCCGAGCTGATCGAGTGCGGTCGCGCGCGCTATCAGCGCGGCGAGCTCGAGCCCGCGCGCGAGGCCTTCCAGAAGGCGGTCCAGGAGGCCTCCGACCGCGGCCAGATCCGCGAGGCGCGCTACTGGCTCGCCGAGACGCTGCTGCGGCTGAACAAGCCGACGGAAGTCGAGCGGCTGATGGTGCAGGTGAGCCAGGACGATCCGCGGGGCGAGCTCGGTCTCTACGCGACCCACCAGCTCGGCTGGGTCGCGCTCGAGCTCGGCCGGCCCGATCGGGCGCTGACCTACTTCGACACGCTGCTCAAGTCGGGCGCCCCGCCGGCGGTGATCCCGTACGCGCGCCACGGCCGCGCGCTGGCGCTCTACGGGCTCAAGCGCTACCCGGAGGCCCGCGACACCTGGGCCGGGCTCCTCAATCAGAGCGCCCCCCGCTCGGTGGCCTGGGAGGGCACGTTCTGGCTGGGCGACACGCTCGGTCGGCTCGGCGACTATCCGGGTGCGGTGCAGCGCCTGCAGACCTTCGTGTCGGGCGGCCCGCAAGTGCTGATCGACGACGGCTTGCTGCGGCTCGGCTGGTGGAACCGGGCAGCCGGTCAGCCGCTCGAGGCCGTGAAGGCGTACCGCGGGATGCTCTCGGCCTACCCGCAGTCGCGCGAGGTGCCGTGGGCGCGCGCCGGCCTCGTGCAGGCACTGCTCGATCTCGACGACTATCCGGCCGCGCGGGAGGAGGCCCGCAGGCTCGAGCAGGCGAACCGGACCGGGCCGCTGGTGGTGCCGGCGCGACTCCTGCTGAGCCGCTGGGCCGCCGAGAAGGGCCGCGTCGAGGAAGCGCGCGAGATCAACGACGAGCTCCTTGCCCGCACCCTCGATCCGGCCACCCGCTCCTACGTGCTGGTGCTGAGCGCGGAGGCCAGCCGCCAGGCCGGCCAGGGCGCCGACGCGCGCGACCGGTTCGAGCTGGTGCGCAGCGCGCCGGGCTCGCCCGCGCTCGGCTCCTACGCCACGCTGCGGCTGGCCCAGCTGGACTTCGACACGCGTGAGTTCGCCCAGGCGGCCGCCTCGGCCCGCCGGCTGCAGGCCGACTCCGGCGTGTCCGCCGAGATTCGCGCGGCCGCCCTGGTGCTGGGCGGCGAAGCCGCCTACTGGGCGCGAGACTATGCGCAGGCCGCGACGGCCTACGGCAGCTTCCTGTCGGGCTACCCGACGTACCCGCAGGCGACGGTAGCGACCATGGCGCTGGGATGGGCCGAGCTGCGCGGCGGCAAGCCGGACGCGGCGCGCCAGCGCTGGACGCGCTTCGCCCAGCAGGCGCCAACCGACCCGCGCGCGCCGGAGGCGCTGGTGCTCGCAGCGGAGCTGGCCGGCCGCGCCGGTGACTGGGCGGGGGCGCAGAGCCTGCTCGACCAGGTGGTGGACCGCTATCCGAACAGCCCGCACGTCGAGGTGGCGATGCTGAACCGCGCGATCCTCTCGGTGCGCGCCGGCCGCGGGGCGGACGCGCTACCCGAGCTGGGCCGTCTGGTTCAGCGCGGCCCGGTCTCGCCCTACGTGGGGCGCGCCCGCGCCACTCGCGGCGTGGCCCTGCTGGCCGCCGGCAAGCCCGCCGAGGCCGAGCGCGACTTCCAGGCCGCGGTGACCGCGGGGGAGACGGGTGTCGCGTATCTCGGGCTGGGAAGCGCGGACTTCGCGCGGCAGCAGTGGGACGCGGCGGCTCGCGACTTCAGCAACGCGAGGGACGCGGGCGGGGCGGTCACCGGCGCCGCCAACTACGGCATTGCCGCGGTGCTGTTCAACCAGCGCAAGACCGCGGAGTTCAAGCAGTTGGCCACGCCGCTCGTGGCCGGGCCGATGGATCCGGTCACCACGCCGCGCCTGCTCCACGGGCTCGCCGCGGTGGCCGCCGAGGAGAAGCGGTGGCCCGAGGCGCGCACCCTGACCCTGCGGCTCGCCGACCAGTTCCCGAAGTACGAGGGCACGCCCGCCGCGCTGTCCGGCCTCGCGACGGCGGCGGGCCAGAGCGAGCAGTGGGCGCTCTCTCGCGACATGTACGCCAAGCTCGGCGAGCGCTTCCCGGGCAGCATGACCAGCGGAGGCAACCGGCTCGACTACGCGGAGGCGCTGCTACGCACCGGCGCGGCGGCGGAGGCCCGGCGGGCGTTGGAGCCGGCCACCGCGACGGGCGAGGGTCAGGCGCAGTCGCCGCGGGCCTCGATGCTCCTCGCGGAGGCCCAGGAGGCCACCGGCGATCGCGCCGGCGCCCTCGATACCTACACCCGCGCGGTCGCCTCGGCGGCCAGCCCAAAGGAGAAGGCGGTGGGGCTGCTGGGACAGGGGCGACTGCTGATGGCCGACGGCAAGTGGGACGAGGCGCGCCCGCGCCTCGAGCAGGCGCTCGACGCCGGCGAGGGCTCGATGGCCTCGGAGGCCGCCTACCGGCTCGGCGAAGGGTATCGCGCCACCGGCAAGACGCAGGAGGCGGCGGACATGTACCTGACCGCGGCCTATCTCAGCACCGACTCGCCGTGGACGCGCCGCGCGCTCGTGGCCGCCGGCCAGGCCTTCGCCACGCTCAAGCAGAAGGATGCGGCGGTGATCGTGTACCGGAAGGTGCTCGCGATGTCCGGCGTGGAGCCCGACCTGGCCGACGCCGCCCGCAAGGGCCTCCGCGGCCTCGGCGCCAGCTAGACCGGGATCGTTTTCACCACCTCGTCGAGATCCGGGTTATCCCCCGCGTAACGGTCGCGCCACTCGTAGCGCACCCGATCGCCCGGTCCCAGCACGAATGTCCCGCCCTGCTGGACCACGTCGCCCTGGCGGGTGCCTTGCCGGAATCCCTGCGCGACCGCGCGCACACCCTTCAGCACCGCGAGGGGATGATAGGTGCTGGCCCAGCCGTGCACCAGGCCCGCGGTCCGGAACGCGCGCAGCGACGGATCGACGAAGAGAAGGCCCTTGTAGCTCGTCACGGCGCGGAAGCCCGCGATGTGCTCGGGCCGGGCGGGGCCCACCACCACGAGCGTGGCGGAGCGGCGCTCGATCTCGGGCAGACGCGCGGCCAGACCAGCGACCTGCTGGCGACAGAACAGTCAGCCGAAGTGGCGGACGAGGGCGAGCACCACCGGCTGTCTGGCCCAGAAGTCGCCGAGCCTCACCGCGGCGGACTTCTCGTCGAGCACGGTGATCTGGGCCAGCGCGGCCGCGAGCAGATCGTCCATGGCACATGCATTGTAACCGGCTTGCATTCTCACTAGAATGGGCCGCGCACATGGTCACCCGGGGCTACGGCGGCCGCATCCTCTTCGTGGACATCACGGACGGCCGGAGCGAGGTCGAGCTCGTTTCGGACGAGATGGCCCGCAGCCTCCTGGGGGGCAACGGCTTCGCGGCGCGGCTCCTGCTCGACCACGTGCCCGCGGGCGTGGACGCCTACGATCCGGCCAACGCGGTGGTCTTCGCGGTGGGGCCCATCACCGATACCACCGTGCCCGGCAACAGCCGCGCCTGCGTGGCCTCGAAGTCTCCGCTCACCGGGCTCTTCTTCGACTCGACGTTCGGCGGCCGCTTCCCGGCCACCATGAAGCGCACCGGCTTCGACGCCGTCGTGATCGTGGGCCGCGCCGCCGAGCCGGTGTACGTGAAGGTGACGGAGGCGGGAGCGGAGATCCGACCCGCGCGCGGGCTCTGGGGCAAGACCACGCGCGACACCGTGGCCGCGATCCACGCGGTCGAGGGCGGAGACGCCGACGTGATGGCGATCGGGCCGGGAGGCGAGAACCTCGTGCGCTTCGCGGCGATGGGCACCTACTGGAAGAACCGCGAGGCCTTCGCGGGCCGCGGCGGGCTCGCGGCGGTGCTGGGCAGCAAGCGGGTCAAGGCGGTGGTGGTCGCGGGCGCGCGCAAGACGGAGCTGGCCGACGCCCCCGCCCTGAAGACACTGCTCGAGCAGCAGCGCGAGCCGCTCAAGACCGGCACCAAGGCGCTCTCCACCTACGGCACCCCGTTCCTGGTGAAGCCGATCAACACGCTGGGCGCGCTCGGCTCCTACAACCTCCGCCAGGAGGTGTTCACCGACGCGATGGCCATCTCGGGCGAGGAGATGCACGCGCACTTCCACGACCGGGACACCACGTGCCTGAAGTGTCCGGTGGCCTGCGGCAAGCAGTATGAAGTCCGCGAGGGCGAGCTGGCCGGTCTCCGGGCCAAGATGCCGGAGTACGAGACCATCTTCGCGTTCGGCTCGATGCTCGGCAACGCGCACGCCGCCTCGCTCGCTCGGGCCAACGACCTCTGCGACCTGCTCGGCCTCGATACCATCAGCATGGGCGTCACCCTCGCCTTCGTGTGCGAGGCGCTCGAGCGCGGCTGGCTCCGCGAGAAGGACGTGGGCCTGCCCTTCGGGTGGGGCGACTGGCGCGGGATGCTGCGCCTCATCGAGATGACGGCCGCTCGGGAGGGCTTCGGCGATCGCCTGGCCGAGGGCGGCTGGCGGCTCGCCGAGTCGGTGCACGCGGAAGGCACGCGCCTGGTCTACGCGGTCAAGCGGCTCGAGCTGCCCGCGCACTCGGCCCGCGCGCTCAAGGGCATGTCGATCGGCTACGCGACCGCCACCCGCGGGGGCAGTCACCACGACACGCGCCCCACCCCGCAGTACGCGCAGAACTTCGATCGCCGGAGCCCCGAGGGCAAGCCCGAGTTCGCGGTCCGTAGCCAGCACTTCACCGCGGTCGACGACTCGCTGGTGCTCTGCCGGTTCACCTCCGAGCGTGGCTTCGGGCTCTACGTCGACGAGCCGTACGCGCGGATGATCTCGGCGGTCACCGGCTGGCGCATGACCGTCGAGGAGCTCGAGCGGGTGGGGGAGCGCGTGATCAACCTCGAGCGCCTCTTCAACGTGCGGGAGGGCGTGCGCCGCCGGGACGACGCGCTGCCCTGGCGGGTGATGCACGAGCCCATCCCGGACGGGCCGTCGGCGGGTGCTTACTGCCCGGCCGACGAGCTCGACGCCATGCTCGACCGCTACTACGCGCTGCGCGGCTGGGACGGCGACGGCGTGCCCACCCGCGATCGTCTCTCGGCCCTCGGTCTCTAGCCTTTCCGCGAGGTCATCCCATGCCGGTCACCCGATTCGAGATCACGCTGCGGCGTCCCCTGGCCGGCGAGCCCGCCTACGAGGAGCTGAAGGGCCGGTTGCACTTCGCGATCGACCCGCGGCACGCGGCCAATCGCCGCATCACCGACGTGGAGGCGGCGCCGCGCAACGCGCAGGGCCGCGTCGAGTGGGACTCGGACGTGTCGATCCTGCTCCCGGTCGACCGAGCCGGCTGCAGCGGGCGCGTGCTGCTCGACGTCGTCAACCGGGGCAACACGGTGGCGGTGCCGAACTTCAACCGCGCCACCCGGCCCGCGTTCGGCCCCGGGTCGGACCCGAACCCGCCCATCGACGTGGGGGACGGCTTCCTGATGAAGCGCGGCTGGGTCGTGATCTCGTGCGGGTGGCAGGGCGATCTGCCGCGCGTGCCCGGGCTCATCGGTATGCGCACGCCCGAGGCCCGCGACGCGCAGGGCGTTCGGCTCCGCCGGCGCGTGTACACGCAGGTGCAGTCTACCGGACCGGTAGCCGACTTCCTGCTCTCGGACCGGGGACACGTGCCATATCCGGCGGCGGATCTCCAGGAGGTCGACGCGCTCCTCACGGTGTCCGATCAGCCCGACGGGCCCGTCACCGCGATCCCCCGCGATCGCTGGCGATTCGCGCGCGCGGAAGGCGGCCGCGTCGTCCCCGACGCCGGCCACATTCTGATCGACGGCGGCTTCGAGAAGGGCCGGCTGTACCGGATCACCTACACCGCGGAGGGCGCGCCGGTGCAGGGTCTGTCGATGGCCGCTCTGCGCGAGTCGGTGGCGTGGCTCAAGCACGGCTCGGCCGACGAGGGCAACCCCGCCCCCGGCCGGCTCCGCTGGGCCTACGCCTACGGCCGCTCGCAGACCGGCCGCCTCCTGCGCACGCTGATCTACGAGGACCTCAACCTGGACGAGCAGGGCCGCGAGGCGCTCGACGGTGTCATCGCCAACGTGGCCGGCGGCATGCGGGGCGAGTTCAACCAGCGGTTCGGCCAGCACTCCAAGGACCGTCCCCACATGATGGCGCACCTCTTCCCGTTCACCGATCAGCCGTCGGTGGATCCGGAGACCGGGACCAAGGACGCGCTCCACGCGCGGCTCGACGCGCGGGGCAGCCGGCTTCGTGTCTTCTACACGAACACCTCGGCCGAGTACCATCGCGGCGACGCCTCGCTGATCCACACCGATCCCGACGGCACGCGCGACACGGCCCACGGCCCGAATACCCGCGTGTACCACTTCGCGGGGACCGAGCACGGCCTCGGCATCTGGCCGCCGACCGATACCCAGACCGCGCCGGCCGATCCGACCGGGCCGGTGGAGCGCTCGCAGAATCTCCGCAGCGTGGCCGACTACTCGGTGCTGCTCCGCGCGTGCCTGGTCAATCTGGACCGCTGGGTGGTGGAGGGGATCGAACCGCCGCCGAGCCGGCATCCGCGCGTCGCGGATGGCACCGCGGTCGCTCCTGACCGGCTCGCGGCCGACTTCGCGCGCATCCCCGCCGCGCGCTACCCGCGTCACCACGCGCGCCCGCGGCGGCTCGACTGGGCGACTCTGCCGCCCGCGCCCGGCCGGTCCTTCGGCTCGCTGGTCTCCGCGGTCGACGCCGACGGCAACGAGCGGGCCGGGATCGCGCTGCCGGAGATCGCCGTCCCGCTCGCCGCTCACACCGGCTGGAACCTCCGTCATCCCGACATCGGCGGCGCCGAGCAGCTGCTGGTCTTCGCGGGCGCGACGATCCCGTTCGCGCCCACGAAGGCGGCGCGCGAGGCCACCCGCGACCCGCGCCCGTCGATCGCGGAGCGCTACTCCTCGCGCGCCGACTATCTCGATCGCGTGCGCGAAGCCGCCGAGACCTTGGCGCGAGGCGGCTATCTCCTCGAATCCGACATCCCGCTCTCGGTGGCCGCGGCGGCGCGCCTCTGGGACCACTTCACCCGCTGATCCACGGAGGCTCCGCATGTACGATCTCCTGCTCAAGGGCGGCACCCTGCTGGACCCGTCCACCAAGCTCGACGGAGCGATGGACGTGGCGGTCGAGCGCGGCGCGATCGCCCGCATCGGGCCCCAGATCGCGGAGACCGAGGCCGCGCGCACCATCGACGTGCGCGGCAAGATGGTCGTCCCCGGCCTCATCGATCTGCACGCGCACGTCTTCGAGGGGTTCAATCGCACCGGGGTGAACCCGGACCTGGGTGGCGTCTACGCGGGCGTCACCACCATCGTGGACGCGGGCAGCGCGGGGGCGGCTACCTTCGGCGGGTTCCCGCGCCACGTCATCCCGAACTGCCACACCGAGGTGATCCCGTTCCTGCACATCTGCCAGACCGGCCTCGCCACCCTGCCCGACATCATCGCGGAGAGCAGCATCAATCTCGACGACACGTTGAAGGTCGTGGCCCAGCACCGCGGGCTCATCCACGGCATCAAGGCGCGCATGGTCTCGCCCGCGCTCGAGATAATGGGCATGGAGATGCCGCGCCTGGCCAAGCGGGCGGCCAAGGAGAGCGGCGTGAAGCTGATGGTGCACATCGGCGACACCGAGAAGCGCTACGACCCGAAGGTCATCCGCTCGCTGCTGCCCCTGCTCGAGAAGGGCGACATCCTCACCCACTACTTCACGGCGAATCCGGGCGGCGTGCTCGACGGCAACGGCAAGCTGGTACCGGAAGTGCGCGAGGCGGCCGATCGCGGCGTGTGGTTCGACACCGCCCACGGGCGCATGAACTTCAGCTTCGACGTGGGCCGGCGCGTGATCGAGCAGGGCGTGCTCCCACACTGCATCAGCACCGACCTCACCGTGCCCGGCCGGGTCATGACCGTGCACAGCATGACCGAGATGATGACCCGCTTCCTCGGCCTCGGCTTCACGCTGCCGCAGGTGGTGACGATGTGCACCGCCAATCCCGCCAAGGCCATCGGAGCCGAGCAGCGGATCGGCAGCCTCGCCGCGGGGCGCCAGGCCGACATCTCGGTGCTGGACGTCCGTGCGGGCGACTGGATGGTTTACGATGTCCTGGGCGCCGGGCTGCGCGTCGATCGCGCGGTGGTGCCGTTCGTGACCGTGAAGAAGGGCCGCGTGTTCACCCCCGACTGGGGCCCGCGCTCCTGGGGCTGGGAGCCCGACCGCGCGCTGCCCGCGGGCGGGCCGATCCGCGGCGGCTGCTGCTGAGCGTCGGGACGACGAGGAGAGCGTGACGATGATGGTGGTGCCGGAGTGGTCGAGCCTCGGCCTGTTCGTGATCGCGGCCCTCGTGCTGCTGCTGACCCCGGGGCCCGCGGTCCTCTACATCGTGACCCGCAGCATCGATCAGGGCCGCCGCGCCGGCCTGGTCTCCGTGGCGGGCGTGCACGTGGGCACCCTCGCCCACATCTTCGCGGCCGCCGCCGGCATCTCCGCGCTGCTCGCCGCCTCGGCCACCGCGTTCAGCGTGGTGAAGTACCTGGGCGGCGCGTACCTCGTCTACATCGGCGTGCGGCGCCTGCTCGACCGGCGGTCGCTCGTCGCCGCTTCCCCCGGGGAGCCCAAGCAGCTCAGCCGCGCCTTCCTCGACGGTGTCATCGTCAACGTGCTGAACCCGAAGACGGGTCTCTTCTTCCTGGCGTTCCTGCCCCAGTTCGTGACGGTCTCCCGCGGGCACGTGGGCGAGCAGATCATCTGGTTGGGCGTGGTCTTCGTGCTGCTCGGCGCGATCACGGACTCGCTCTACGCGCTGACCGCCGGCTCCGCCGCCCAGTGGCTCCGCGGTAACCCGCGCTTCCTCGCGAGCGAGCGGTGGGTCTCGGGCGGCCTCTACATCGGCCTCGGGGTCGTGGCCGCGCTGTCGAGCAACCAGCGGAAGTAGTCCCGGCCGCGCAAATCCGAGCGGGGAGAAATTCCGCGAGCTAGAATCAGATCCTGCGTCGGTGGTCCACAGGCGGGTAGCTCAGCTGGGAGAGCACGGCCCTTACAAGGCCGGGGTCGGGAGTTCGATCCTCCCCCCGCCTACCAATTTTCTAACGGGTTAGCGAGCGGGGTTTCGGCCGCCTCGCCTGAACGGGATCGGAAACGGGACCGTCGGCAGCTTGGCGCGGCCTCCTGGAGCTGGACCGGGCTGACGATGTTGTAGCGGTCGAACACGCTGCGCGTCTTGTGGCCGGTGATCGTCATGGCCACCTTCTCCGAGATCCCCTCGTTCACCATGTTGCGGACGGCGGTCCGCCGGAAGCCGTGCCGGTACCGCGTCACCCCGGACGATCTTACCGAGTCGTTTCTCCACCTTCTTCACTCGCTCCACCTGGGCCGTCAGCAGGATGATCAGCTCAGGCGTGAGGTAGACGACGCGGCCCTCGTCGTTCTTGGTGCTGCCCGGATCGAGCCGCACCGTGCCCGCGGCCAGGTCGAGCTGGCGCCGCTCCAGCACCAGCACTTCGCTCTGCATGCGCCAGCCCGCTGATGGTCATCCCGATCAGCGAGCACCTGCGCAGGCTGGCACAGGCCAACGGCAGCGGGATCCTGCGGGCGCCCATCCACGCTTCCACGGAGGACGCGCGATGAGCGCGTCTCGGTGGGCCCAGGACCGCACGTTCCAGTTCGTCGAACTCATCGGCACCCGCAACACTCCGGGCGAGAAGAGCCACGCGCTGTGGTGCGTCCTCCGGCACTTGCTGGTGGAGCTTGGGCACGCCATGCTCAGCGTGGAGGTCGAGGCGTGACGCGAGAGCCGGAGAAGGCGGGAAATACCGCAATCGCCCCCGGAAATGGAAATGGCCTGAGGAGTGGTGGAGCTCATCGAATGAACCAGGGACTCCGGGCGTAGCGGTCCGGGGTTACCGGGGTCGGCGGAGTAGGATCAACGGTCTTTGGGAGATTCCGCTCGACCACGCGCCACTTCCGGAGGGTTGTCAGGCATTTGTCGAAAGCATACTCGCCGCGTGCATTCACGTTCAGTCGTTCGATCCAGATTTCGCCAGTGCTCCGGTCGATCGAACGGACCGTGGCATCGAACGCGGCCGACTCACGCTTGGCATAGTCGACGCAGGTAGCAACGTCCTGCCTCGCCTGGCGTTCGTACGCGGGCGTCACTGCGAATCCACAAAGGAGTCCTGATGCGGCAACGATGACAAGTCGTGTTCTCATGGCCGCCTCCGCGGGGCCGGTGGCCTCGGACGGAGGAACCACGACCAGTGCGAAGATCTGGGGCGCTGAAAAGTGCCCACCCAACGACCGTGGGCTCCGTCCTGGACCCGCGAAGATACAGCCAGCAAGGACCGGGCCATCGCTACCGACGATATCGAGGCCAGCGTTCCATGGCCCGAATCGCCGAACACGCCACACGGGATGTACGGGATCGTTCACAACAACCGTCGCAAATCTTCCGGAACTATCTCACCGTGTAAGAATTCCTAGCTCGGAATCGTAACTAGTTTCCCGTCCGCATACGGCCAATCCGTCACTTTTAGAGGATTCGACTCGTTTCAGGCTCGCTAGATCATCGTTCGCCCCGGCATGCGACTTGCTCTCGAACGCAACTCTAGCAACTGGTGCGGTGAGCATCAGAAGGAGGATTCAATGAGCGCGACCTGTAGGTGTGGAAGCCCTTTTCTGCGTCTGTTCGACGATCTCGGCTGTGTTGGGTGCGGGCGTCAGTGCTGCTGGGGCTGTGCCGTTGTCATCGAATCGGTTGCCTATTGTGTGCGCTGTGCTGAACGGCTCCTCGAAGTTCCCCAGTTCTCCGCGGACCGCGTAGTCCATCCTGCGCGAGATGACTCTCGCGCCGCGCCTCATGACGCATGTCACATCGGACATGCGCCTCCGGGATAGACGGCGTCGCCGGCACCAGACCGATAATTGCCGCGATCAGGGCGACATCAAGCGATGCGCCATTGCGCGAGGGAGGCACGCGCACCGCCCCCGCTGCGATCTGGGATGATCACGAGTTCGAGGACCGCCACGTCGGCTAGGTCGACCCGGTAGTCTTCGACCTCCCGAATTGTGTCCGGCGGGCCGAACGTCCATTGCTGCCGGAGGATGTCCTGGACAGAACGCCCACCGCTGGGCGCCCATCGCAGCACAAACTCCTGGGTGCGCGGCGTATCAGGTTCGACGAACAGCAGCCAAACGCGCGTGAGCCGTTGGGGCCGGTCGAAGAGGAGTCGAATCGTCTGCTCCCCAGGTTCGGCAGCCCGCCAACCCGACTCGTCACCGGGCTCCAGCGCTGCTTCGATGGGATGAAGCGTGTCCTCGGAAGTAACTTCGACCCGGGCCAGCTGCGCTACATCCAGCCAGTTCTCGTCGAGGACCGGGGAACCCTGTGCGATAGGACGGACTAGGCGCTTACGCATCGAGTGAGGTGTCTGGTCCGTGGTAGTTCGTGTGCCCTCGGGATCCCCATCGCGTACCACGCCTCCCGGGTTTTTGATAGACGCCCGATGTTTACCAGCCCAACGCGAGTTGACTCAAAAGCATCGTAGTAAGGAGGCCGACGCAAATCGCAACGGCATACGCGAGCCAATCGTCCATGGCCCTACTTCCTTCTCTTCCTGATCCGGCCCCCGGGCCCTCTTGCACGGCGCTTCGGCGCCATCTCCGTGCGCTAGCAGCAAGAATAGGACCAGGCCGCTTTCCGGGGAAACGGGTGGGCGGGCACCCGATTGACTGGATCGAGTCACTTGACTCCCTGACCGGCAGAAGAAATGACTCGAAAGAAACGCGATGGCCACCGGTCAGCCCACAACCCCTGCCTCGAGCCGCGAGCGAGGCCCTTCCCTGTCTGCTCCTGCTCATCGCGATCGCCGTGGTCCTGATCTGAGTCATCCAGGGGAGAAGACCGGTCTAGGAGCGAGGCCGGGCAAGAGGATGGATCCCACCCGCCCCTAGGTACCGGGGTCACTCCGGCAGCGTGTCGTCCGAGCGCTCCCGGATGCCTTCGATGAGATTCCTGATCGTCGGCACCAGCGCGATCAGGGTGTCTCGTTTGTTGAGGAAGACGTCCGCGCCGCTGTCGAAGGCCAGACGCCTATGCCGGTCGTCTGCGATAGAGCTGAGGACGACCACCTTGGTCTCGGGCGCCACGTGCTTGATGCGCCGAGTGGCCTCGAGCCCGTCCACGTGCGGCATCATCAGATCCATCAGGACGATTCGCGGGGTTTCCCGGCGCACCAGGTCCAGGGCGGCCTCGCCGTCACCCGCCTGACCGGATACACGCACGCGGGGATCGGCTTGAAGGAGCGTGACGAGAAGCTGACGGAAGTCCGCATCGTCATCGATCACGAGAACCTTGGCGGGTGTCATCGCGGGATCGTCCCAATAGGTGCATCTGCGGTGCCAGCCCATCAGCGGCGGACCACGGGGCCGCATCCCCGTCCTGAGGGCGGATCCACGATGCCGGCATGCCGTCGACCGGGAGCCCCGCGTAAGAACTACCGAGTCATCTGGTTAGCCCGCCTGGCCGACGAGGCAAAACCGGGGAGCGAATCACACCAGCGGCTGGCGTGTCAGCAGCTCGGCGAGCACGGTCGGGTTCACTGGCTTGGTGATCTGGGCATCAAAGCCGGCCGCCTTGGCGCGAAGTCGATCTTCGATCTGCCCATAGCCCGTCACCGCGATAAGAACCACATCGCGGTGTCCCGCGGCCCGAATGCGTCTCGCGACCTGGTAACCGTCGAGTCCGGGCAGACCGACATCGATAAGGACGACCTCGGGACGGAGGGCCAGGGCCTGCTCCAGGCCCCGGACGCCGTCCTCCGCTTCGTACACCTCGTGCCCCGAGAGCTGCAGGAGGTGGCGCAGCATCTCACGGCCGTCCTCGTCGTCCTCGACGACGAGGATACGGCGCCGGACGCCGAACGTCGGCGGCGCCGCCTCGGGGGCCGGGGCGCGCCGGACGGGGGCGATCCGGGGGAACCGGACGGTGAACACGCTGCCCTGCCCCGGCCCGGCGCTCGTCACGTCGATCCGCCCACCGTGGAGATCGACGAGCCGCTTGACCAGCGTCAGCCCGATGCCCAATCCGGCTCCCCGCCGGTGGAGGCCGGTCTGGCCCTGCACGAACAGATCGAAGATCCGGGGGAGCAGCTCGGCGGGGATGCCGGCGCCCGTATCCTCGACGCGGAAGAGCGCGTCGGCCGCGTCGCTGGTCACGGTCACCGTGACCCGCCCCTCGGCGGGTGTGAACTTCACCGCGTTGTTCAGCAGGTTCATGAGGATCTGCTCGAGCCGCGTCTCGTCGGCCTGGATCCACAGGTCGTCCGACGCATGACAGGCGATGTGCCGATCGGGCGCGCCTTCTGCGATGGTCATCACGACGCGGTGAGCGGCGGCGCTGAGATTGACCGGGCTCCGACGGAGGTCGATCTTCCCGGTGTCCAGCCGGTTGACGTCGAGCAGATCGTCCACGAGCCGAGCCAGGTGCCGGACCTGTCGCGCAATGATCTGCCGCGCCTTCTGGTCGAGCGACCCGGTGATTTCGACGACGTGCAACCAGACCGTGATGGCGTTGAGGGGATTGCGCAGCTCATGGCCGAGCATGGCGAAGAACTCGTCCTTGGCCCGACTGGCCGCCTCCGCCTCGGCCCGCGCCCGCTCACGCTCGGCTTCCACCCGCTTCTGCTCGCGCACGTCGAGGCCGATGCCGACGCGCGTGTCGTCGGCCAACCGGACGTTGGTCCACGAGGTGGCGACGACCCGACCGTCCTTGGTCGTCATGTCGACGTCGTGCCAGTCATTCGAGAGCGCGTCCATGAACGCTCGGATCCCTGCACGGTAGGCCGGATCGGGATGGCGCGGCGCCATCAGGCCGACCTGCCGGACGTCCGCGGTGGTCCAGCCGGTCAGCCGCTCGAACTCCGGATTGAGCCGCAAGACGTTCGTACTCGGCTCGTAGACGCTGATCATCACCGGGATGCGATCGATGACGGCCTGCAACAGCGAGCTCTCCCGATCGCGGACCCATACCAGCGCCGCGATGACCAGGGTCACGAGGGCCATCGTTGCCATGAAGGCCTGCAGGATGAGCAGCGCGTGCGCCGGGGGCACCAGCGCAAAGGACCCCAGCCCTTGGCGCGTCCCGTACAGGGCGAGCCCCGAGAGGAGGATGACCGCGGTCGCCGCCGCCCGCCGGCCGAAGCGGCAGGCGGCCCAAACCAGGGGAGCGATGCAGAGGAATGCCAGCGGGTAGCGCTCGAGCCCGCGCGGCAGGAGGCCGCCGAATGCCATCTCTCCGACGACGAGAATCGACAGGAACATGCCCATCGCCTCGAGGGGGTGGCCCAGCAGGGGCGACGCTCGCCGGTCGGCCCACAGGAGCAGGGGCGGCGTGACGATGAGCGCACCGGTGAGGTCCCCGAGGGCCCAGGTGGCCCAGATGGCGCCGAAGTCGGTCCACGAGGCGTAGCCGGCCAGCGCCAGACTGACGACCCCGATCGTGGCACTGACGAGTGTGCCGGGGACGACGGCCAGCGCGAAGGCGAAGATGTCCGATGCGCGCGCGAAGGCGTGCCGGCCGTTGGCGAAACGGTTGACAAGCCAGGCGCCCACAAGACCTTCGAGCGTGTTGCCGGCTGCGATGCCGAGCGACGTCGCGACCGACCCGGCGGTGGTGACGTTGACCAGAAAGGCGCCAACCGCCACCGCCGGCGCCACGCGGGGCCCGACCAGCAGGAACGCCGCGAGCGCGATACCGGTCGGCGGCCACACGGCGGTGGCGCTCGCGTGGACGAGGGCGAAGTGGAGCCCGACCTTCCCGGCCAGCACGTAGAGCGCGGTGAGGGCGGCGAGCAATCCCCAGTACCGCACCGTGGAAGCGGGCAGGCTCGGGCCATCCATGGCGGAAGTCATGGTAGCCGAAGGGCCCGAGATGGGCCAGTCGTCGGAGAGTGTAAGGCACTGCGCGAGGAGGAAGAAACGACCCGGTAGGAGCTCCCAGGTCTTCGTCGGCCTGTGGAGCGGTCGAGCGGGGCCCCTACAGAAATCGTGGACTTCGCTCCCATCCGGCGCGGGGATTGGTGGCACGTCGCTTGAAGTACCTCGGGACCCTCTCCGGGCCAGGAGGAGACGATGACACAGCAGGCCGAGACGCGGTCGACAATGCCAGAGGGCAACTGCTGGGGGGTCGTGCTCGCCGGAGGCGATGGCAGGCGCCTCCGCTCCGTGCTACGACAGGTGCTCGGCGACGAGCGGCCGAAGCCGTACGCACGGCTGCTTGGCCCGCACACCCTCCTCCGCCAGACCCTCGACCGGGTCTCGCTGGCGATCCCCGGGCCTCGGACGCTGGTCGTGACAGTGCGGCATCACGGCCACTACATCTCCGAAGAGTTCGCGGGCGCGCCGCATCCCACGATCCTCACCCAGCCACTCGATCGGGGCACCGCGGCCGGCGTCCTGTACCCGGCACACTGGATCGCGTGGCGCAATCCGGAGGCGACCGTTGCCGTCTTTCCTGCCGATCACTTTCTGCTGGGCGAGGTCAGCTTCATGGCGCACGTGGCCGAGGTGGTCGCGTGGGTGAGCAAGAACCCCGAGCGGCTGGTGCTGCTGGGCGCCCAGCCGACCTCGCCCGAGGTGGAGTACGGGTGGATCGAGCCGGACGAGAGCCTAGGCGATCTCTCCACCGGGCCTATTCGCACCGTCCGTCGGTTCTGGGAGAAGCCGGCGGTGGCCCGGGCCCGTGCCTGTCTCAAGGCGGGGCATCTCTGGAACACCTCCGTGATGGTTGGCAAGGTCACCGCGCTAGTGCAAGCCGGGTGGCAGGCGCTCCCGGCGCTGAGCGATCGGCTGGCCGGCATCGAGCCCTTCGTCGGCACCGCCGAGGAAGCCGGCGCCGTCCGGCAGGCCTACGAGCTGGCGCCGAAGGCGAATTTCTCCCGCGAGGTGCTCGAAGCCTGCCCGGACATGCTCGCGGTCTCCCGGCTGCCTCGGATCGTGTGGTCGGACCTGGGGAGCCCGCACCGGGTCATGGAGGCCCTGACGCGGATGCGAATCCGGCCCGAATGGGCGCGTACCCTCGCTCCCGCTTGAGCGCCGGGCCGGCACCCCTTACCGGGCTCGGGCATGGTCATTGCTCGATCAGAGGGCATGGCGGGGAAACCGCACATCCTGATCGTCGACGACGAGGAAGATTCGCGGGCCGCGCTGGAGAAGGTTCTCGGGACCTGGGGCTATGCGACCGATGTCGCATCCGAGGCCCGTGAGGCGCTCCGCAAGGCAACGACCGTGCGGCCGTCGCTCGTCATCACCGACCTGGTGATGCCGGACATCGACGGGCTGAGCCTGCTCGAGAGCCTGCAGCAGGAGTTGCCGCGCGTGCCGGTCATCATCCTGACCGGCCGGGCCTCGGTGGACACCGCGGTGGGGGCGATGCGCAAGGGCGCCTACGACTACCTCACCAAGCCGGTGGACCTCGATCGCGTGCGCCTGCTCATCGAGAAGGCGCTGGACCGGGCGAGGACGCTCGACGAGATCACGATCCTGCGTCGGCGGGTCAGGGAGGTCTGGGGCCTCGGGCGGCTCATCGGGCGCAGCGCGCCGATGCAGGAGGTCCACCGCTTCATCGAGCAGGCGGCCGCCACGCCCGCGCCGGTGCTGATCCACGGAGAGACCGGCACCGGCAAGGAGCTGGTCGCCCGCACGCTGCATGAGCTCTCGGCCCGGGCGCACGGTCCCTTCGTGGCGGTCAACTGCGCGGCGATGCCGGAAACGCTGCTCGAAAGCGAGATCTTCGGCCACGAGCGCGGCGCCTTCACGGACGCGCGTGACCGGCGCGAGGGCTGCTTCGAGCTGGCCCACGGCGGTACGCTCCTGCTCGACGAGGTGGCCGAGATGCAGCCGGGCATCCAGGTCAAGTTTCTGCGCGTGCTTCAAGAGGGCTCGTTCCGCCGGCTGGGTGGCAAGAGCGAGATCAAGGTGGACGTCCGGGTGGTCGCGGCCACCAATAAAGACCCGATCGCCGCCATCAGGGACGGCGCTCTCCGGGAGGACTTCTACTATCGTCTCAACGTCTTCAGCCTTTCGGTGCCTCCGCTCCGCCAGCGGATCGAGGACATCCCGCTGATCGTCACCGGCCTCGTCGAAGAGTTCAACGGCAAGTATGACAGGCGAATCCTGGGGGTCGATGACGCCGCCCTCAAGATCCTGATGTCGCACGCGTGGCCGGGCAACGTGCGAGAGCTGCGCAACGTGGTGGAGCGGGCCTTCATCGCCTGCGAGGGCGACGTGATCACCGCCAAGGTCCTGCCCGCCATCTCGCTGGCGACCGTGAGCACCGCGTGGAGCGGGAATGCGGACGCGCTCACGGTGCCGATGGGCCTGCCCCTGCGCGACGTCGCGAAGCAGTTCGTGCTCCGGACGCTTGCCGCCGAGAACAACAACAAGACCCATGCGGCGGATCGGCTCGACATCAGTGTGAAGACGCTCCACAACATGCTTCGACGCTGGGGGCTGTTGCACCCGACGACCTCGTCGAGCGGTCCGGGATCGGTGCCATGAACGGGCCGACTGTGATCGACGCGACCCAGGAAGTCATGAGCCGGCTCGAGCGGGTCGAGCGTACGCTCGAGCGGCTCTCCGAGGTGCCGGAGGGCGCGACGCTCGCCGCCGATGTTATCGCGCTGCGCGAGGCGGTGCAGCGGCTTCAACGGATCGAACGGGACGAACGGCACCGGTTCGGCCACGACCTGCGGGTGCCCCTGAACGCGATCGCGGGCTGGATCCACCTCCTCCGGAGCGACGCGGCCGCCTCGAGCACGGTGGCGCAGGCCGTGGACGTGTTCGATCGGAACGCACGGACGCTGACGCGGGTCATCGAGACCTACACCGCCGAGGTGGATCGCTAGCGGAAGCCCACGCCGCCCGCGCGGGAGACGAAGGAATGGGAAGATCGACACAGGCGCTCTTACCGCAGGCTCCGAAGTAAGTGTCGAGCGATAAGCGAGAACAGGGCAACCGGGTTCGACTGACCAGCCGCCAAGGGACGCTCGGCAGTGCGCGGCGTCACCTCGGCGAGGAGCACGCTATTGTGATGACGACCCGCGCCGGCGCGCTCGTGCTGGCTGTGTGTCTCGGTTTCGTCTTGGAAGGTTGGGCGGATCCCCGATCCGTCATCATCGAAGATTGGGCGATGGTGCCCATCGGGGTTCGGGGGGTGCCGCCCGGATGGCGCGGCGAGACGTGGGGCTGGCACTCAATGTGGGACTTGACCGTCGTCGAGGATGCGGGCTCCAAGGTGCTCCTTCTTCACAGTCGCGACGATCGCTCGACGATCAGTAAGGATCTTGGGAACCTGGTGGACCTTCGTGCAACGCCGATTCTGAGATGGCACTGGAAGGTCACGGCGTTACCCGCTGGGGGTGACGCGAGGAAGAAGGCGACGACCGACCAAGCCGCACAACTGTACGTCGTCTGGCCACGGTTCCCAGGGATCCTCCGGTCCCGGATCATCGGGTATGCCTGGGACACCACAGCGCCACCGGGTAGCATCGTCCGAAGTCAAAAAACCGGGACGGTGACATATGTGATTGTCCGGTCGGGGACCAGGGATCTCGGGCAGTGGCTCACGGAGCGACGCGATGTGTGGACCGACTACATGACCGTCTTTGGGGACGTGCCAGACAACCCCAACGCGATCGCCCTCTCGATTGATTCCGACGATACACATACATCAGCCGAATCGCTCATCGGGACGATACGGTTTCGGCCGCGATGAGTGGTCGTGACAGGAGCACCCACGAGGTCTTGACGCGATGAGTGAGAGGACTCTGCCTCTGCTGCGCGGCTATGGTCGGCCCGCCGGCCGACTCCGTTTACTCGCGGGCGCGGTCGTATTGGCCGGCGTCGTGGTCGCCTGTGCCCGGACGCCTATTCCGATCACGCTCCCGCGCGTCTCCGTGGAGAACGCCTCCTTTGCGCCAACGCTCGAGGCTTATACGGCAGCTCCGGTCCGATCGGGGAACCGGGTCGACGTGCTCCTCAACGGGGAGGAGATCTTCCCGGCCCAGCTGGCTGCCATTCGCTCGGCGCGGACAACGTTCACGTATGCCCAATACCTCTTCGAGACGGGGCCTCCGGCGAAGGCGCTCGTCAGAGCCATGAGCGAGCGGTGTCGGGCGGGCGTGCGCGGGCACGTGCTCGTGGACGGCATCGGCTCCCAGCGCATGCCGGCGGAGTACAGAGCGACACTGGAACGGGCGGGGTGCGAAGTAGCCATCTTTCATCCGGTGGATCTTCCGACGATCGGCGAGCTAGACCACCGAAACCATCGCCGCATTCTGGTCGTGGATGGGCGCGTCGGATTTACCGGGAGCTCCGGCGCGAGCTCGAAGTGGATGGGCAATGGGCGCCGTGAGGGCTACTGGCGGCAGACCGACGTCCGGATCGAAGGCCACGCCGTGACCGATCTCCAGGCCGCGTTTGCCGAAGATTGGCTGGAGGCGACGGGGCACGCGCTGGGCGGGCCGGGGTATTTCCCACGCGAGGAGGCTCGGGGTCAGGTGCCAGTCCAGGTGGTGCGCAGCTCGCCGGGGCGAGGCAGCCTTGCGATGTACACGATGTTCCTCTTCGCGATCTCTTCTGCCCGGCGGACGATCAGTATCACGAATCCCTACTTCGTCCCCGACCAGCGGATCATGGAGGCGTTGGTTGAGGCGCGGCGGCGCGGGGTGCGGATCGTGCTTCTGCTGCCCGGCCCCATCGATCATGGGCTGGTCGAGGACGCCAGCCGAGCCGGGTTCGGCCGCCTGCTGGATGCAGGGGTCGAGATCTACGAGTATCAGGCAGGACTTCTGCACGCCAAGACGGTGAGCATCGACGGCGTCTGGTCCACCGTGGGTAGTGCCAACCTGGACAATCGCTCGCTCGCACTCAACCAGGAGATCACTTTGGTCGTGTATGACCAACAGATTGCCGGTCGCCTGGACGACATTTTCGCCGCCGACGTCCGTCACGCACGTCGCGTGGATCCCGAGCGCTGGCATGCTCGAAGCCTCTGGCAGCGCTTCCGGGAGGTCCTGTCGGCGCCAGTGCGAAACGAACTCTAGCGGGAGACCGCCGCGCGTTACGGGCTGGCGTCTCATCCCCTGGTGGCAGACCGCCTCCGAACTCGGGTAACCACGCGCCAAGCACTTGTTGCAGTTTCTGCAACTTCGCTCACTCGATCAGCTGATCCGCCCGCTGCAGGAGCGACGGCGGGATCGTCAGACCGAGCACCTTGGCGGTCTTGAGGTTGACCACCAGCTCGAACTTGGTGGGCTGCTCGACGGGCAGGTCGCCGGGCCTGGCTCCCTTCAGGATCTTGTCCACGTAGGTGGCCGCGCGCCGGAACTGGTCCGGATAGTCGGTGCCGTAGCTGACAAGCGCGCCGGCCTCCGCGTACTCCTTCGCCGGCGTCATCATGGCCAGCCGGTTCTGGATCGCCAGCTCGGCAATGCGCTTGCGGTCGGCGACGAATGGCGTGTTCACGCCAAGGATGACCGCGTCGGCGTGGGCCCGCTTCATGGCCAGGAAGGCGGCCTCGAAGTCTCTTCGTTCCCGAGCGTCAAAGCTCTGCACCACGACCCCCAGGGACTTGCCCGCGCTCTCGGCGGCGCGCACGGAGAGCGTGGAGGTGCGATTGTCGGGGTCCCGCAGGACCGCGATTCGAGAGGCTCGCGGGATCATCTGCTTGAGAAGCTCCAGGCGCTTTCCTACCAGATCGCTGTTCAGCGAGATCACACCCGTGACGTTTCCGCCCGGCCGGGCCAGGCTTTCGACGAGGCCCAGCTCCACGGGATCCCCGCTCGTCGCCATGACGATAGGGATCGAGGTCGTGGCCTGCTTGGCCGCGCGGGCGGCTTCGCTGGTGGCGGTCACCACGATGTCGACCTTGATGCCGACGAGCTCGGCGGCCAGGCCCGGCAGTCGAGCCACCTGTCCGTCTCCCCATCGAGGCTCGAAGACGACGTTCTGTCCCTCGAGGTACCCCAGCTGGCGTAGCTGCTCGCGCAACGCCTTCCACCGGGCAGCGCTCGAGGGATTGGGTGCGCCGTAGTCCAGCAGACCGATCCGCACCATCTTCCCCGGCTGCTGCGCCCCGGCAGCGAGCGGCACGGCGAGGAGGAACATGGTCACGCTGTGCAAGAACGCTCGTCGGTCCATCCGGGACGACCCCCTTATGATCGCCAATGTGTGAGAAACAGAGCGGCACGGCGGCCGGGCGCGACGACCATACACCAGCGTCGAGAGAGTCCGCCAGGACGGTGTCCCCGCCCATCGTAGCGCAGCGGGGGCCGCAGGACGAGACCGTGCGGTAGACTTGGCCGCCATGAGCGAGCCACTGCCCGAGATCCTGCCCGCCGATCCACTGTCGCTGGCCGCGCGCTGGCTCGACGAGGCCGCCAAGGTCGTGAAGAGCGCCACCGCGATGGCGCTGGCCACCGTCGACGACGAGGGACGCCCCGGCGCCCGCATGGTCATCTGCCGGGGCTTCGACGCGGTCGAGGGCTGGCTCGTCTTCTACAGCGACCGCGACAGCGCCAAGGGGCAGGCGCTCGAGAAGAACCCGCGGGCCGCGGTGGTCTTCCACTGGGACGTCTTCGAGCGGCAGATCCGCGTGGAGGGGCCGGTCACCCACGTCCCCGAGGCCGAGTCCGACCGCTACTGGAGCACACGCCCGCTCGACGCGCGGCTCGCCGCGGTGGCGAGCGAGCAGAGCCGGCCCATCATCTCGCGCGCCGCCTTCCTGGCCCAGATCGAGGCGGCGCGCCGCGCGCACGGCGCGAGCCCGCCGCGGCCGGCGCGCTGGGGCGGCTACCGGATATGGGCGGAGCGCGTGGAGTTGTGGGCGGGGCAACCGGGGCGCGCCCACGATCGGGCGGTGTGGACGCGCGCACTCCAGCGCACCGAGACGGGCTTCACCGGCGGATCGTGGAGGGCGACGCGACTACAGCCCTGAGGCTAGGAGTGCGCGGCGGGGTGCGGCGGTAGCGTCGAGGCGCACCAGAGGGCGAGGCCGAGCGGGGTCATCGGGACCGGCGCGACCCCGCCCACCGCGAGCACGAACACGATCACCGCGAGGATGCGCAGGGCGAAGCTCACGCGGCACCTCCTGACTTCTGGCCGCCGGCGTCGGGCGACGTGAGGCGCCGGAGGCGGTCCTCGGCCTCGGTGATCGGCGAGCCGCCGTGCATCATCGCCCGGGCGAACTCGAGCATCGGATAGCCGTTCCGTGCCTCGTCCTGGAACCGCTGGGCGAACCCGCCGCTCTTGATGTCCTCGAACGTCTTGCGGAAGCGGGTCGCCATCTCCTCGCGGTCCATCTCGAGCGACCGGGTGATCCCGCCGAACACCGCGGTGGGCCCGTGGTCCTCGGAGGCGCGGAAGAAGCCTTTCTCCCGGAACGCCTGGAACACCGCCTCCATCTCGCCCGACATGTACATCTCGAGCACCAGCGCCTCGCTTGGCACCCCCGCGTCTCGCGCGACCTCGAAGGCCATCATGATGGCCATGCCGAGCATCGCGCCCACCGACTGCTCGATGAAGAGGTCGAGGGTGGCTTCGATCTGGGCGCTCATCTGCACCGCGCCCGCGCGCAGCACGCCGAGCGCGTCGGCGAGCCCGAGCATCCGCTGCTGGGCGCGCCCGCTGCGATCCGCCTCCACCCCCACGCAGGCCCAGAAGCCCTGGCCCTCGAGGTAGCGGGTGCGCGCCTGAGTCCCCGCCATGCGCGGCGCGACCAGCAACACGTCGACCGACGCGGGCGGGTGGATGAGACCGAAGGCGAGGCTGTAGCCGGAGCCGAAGGCGATGGCGCTGCCGGCTCGTAGCTGAGGGGCGATCTCCGCGTCGAAGAGGGTGGGGATCACCTCGTCGGGCAGGAGCACGTACACCACGTCGTCGACCGCGGCGGTCGTGATCGGGACGACCTCGAAGCCTTCCGCGCGCGCCTGACCGGCGTACTCGTCCTCGCGATTGCCGATACGGACCTTCGCCCCGGAGTCACGGAGGTTGAGGGCGGCGGTGCGACCGAGATGTCCGTACCCGAGCACCGCCACCGATTCGCCGGCGAGCGCTCCCGGCGGGGCGTCGGCCGCCCGGTATACCTTGACCGGCGACTCTCCCGGATTCGTCATGGCGTGATCCTAACCCAGATCTCCCGGATTTGCTTCGAGTTACGGTCGTGGCCGCCCTGGCATTGTAGCATTGGAGCGCCATGACCGGCGGAACGCGGGTGGTGACGTGCTGCGTGGTGGGTGGTGGGCCCGCCGGCATGATGCTCGGGCTCCTCCTGGCCCGCGCCGGGGTGTCCGTACTGGTCATGGAGAAGCACGCCGACTTTCTCAGGGACTTCCGGGGCGACACCATCCATCCTTCCACGCTCGAGCTGATGCGCGAGCTGGGCCTGCTGGAGGAGTTCCTGAAACTGCCGCATCAGGAAGTCCCGCGCCTGATCGCCCAGTTCGGCAACCTGACCGTCCCCATCGCCGATTTCACGCATTTGCCGACCCATTGCAAGTTCATCGCCCTGATGCCGCAGTGGGACTTTCTGGACTTTCTCGCCCGGCAGGCCGCGTGTTATCCGACCTTCCAGCTCCTGATGCAAACGGAGGCAACCGGGCTCGTCGAGGACGCGGGGCGGGTGACCGGCGTGCGCGCCACCGCCGCGGCGGGGCCTCTCGACGTCCGTGCCGACCTCGTGGTGGCGGCGGACGGGCGCTCCTCGGTGCTGCGGGAGCGGGCAGGGTTGCCCGTGGAGGAGCTGGGCGCGCCCATGGACGTGTTCTGGTTCCGGCTCTCGCGCCGGCCGACCGATCCCGCAGCCACCATGGGCCGCTTCGACGTCGGTCGCATCTTCGTGCTGATCAACCGAGGCGAGCACTGGCAGTGCGGCTACGTGATCGCCAAGGACTCGGCCGACGAGGTCCGCCGGCGCGGGCTCGACGCCTTCCGCGCCGCGGTGGCCGGCCTGGTCCCGTTCGCGTCGGACCGGGTCGGGCAGATCCGCGACTGGACCGACGTCAAGCTGCTCACCGTGAAGGTCGACCGGCTGCGCCGGTGGCATCGTCCGGGCCTCCTCTGCATCGGCGATGCGGCCCACGCGATGTCGCCGGTGGGCGGCGTCGGCATCAACCTGGCGATCCAGGACGCGGTGGCCGCGGCCAACCGGCTGTGGCGGCCGCTGCGCGACCGCGGTCTCACCACCGAGCATCTCGCCGACGTGCAGCGTCGCCGCGAGTGGCCGACCCGCGTGACCCAGGCGCTGCAGGTGGCCGTCCAGCGTCGGCTCGTCACCCGGGCGCTGGGCGGCGGCCCGCTCACCCCGCCGCTCTTCGTTCGCCTGCTCGTCCGCTTTCCGTTCCTGCGCCGGCTGCCCGCGCGGGCGGTGGGCGTCGGCATCCGCGCCGAGCACGTCCAGACCCCCGCGGTCGCCCGGACGGCGTCGGCATGAGCGCCTGTCCGCGCTGCGCCCACGCCGCGCCCGCGGGCGCGCGCTTCTGCCCCGCCTGCGGCGGCCGGCTGGCCGGGCCCGAGCCCGCGCGCTTCGCGTCGCCCGACGCCTACACGCCGCCGCACCTGGCCCAGCGGATCCTGGACAACCGAGCCGCGCTCGAGGGCGAGCGCAAGCAGGTGACGGTGCTCTTCGCGGACATCCACGGCTTCGTCGACGTCCTGGGCGAGCGCGATCCGGAGGAGCTCGGGCCCGCCCTCGATCGCGTGCGCGAGCTGATGATGGAGGCGGTGCACCGCTACGAGGGCACCGTCAACCAGGTGGTGGGCGACGGGATCATGGCGCTCTTCGGGGCGCCGCTGGCCAACGAGGACCACGCGGTACGCGCCTGCTACGCGGCGCTGCGCATGCAGGCCCAGCTGGCGGCCTACCGCGAGCAGGTGCAGCGTGCGCTCGGCCTGCCGCTCTCGATCCGCGTCGGCATCAACTCGGGCGAGGTGGTGGTGCGCTCGATCGGCAGCGATCTGTCGTTCACGTACACCGCGGTGGGCCAGACCGTGCACCTGGCCGCCCGCATGGAGCAGATGGCCAGGCCGGGATCGGTCCTCGCCACCGACGACACCGCCGCGCTCGTGCGGGGCCGCGTGGCCACGCGGCCGCTCGGCCCCGTGCCGGTGCGCGGGCTGCAGGCGCCCGTCGAGGTGCACGAGATCAGCGCGGCGGTGCCCATCCGCTCGCGGCTCGACACCGCCTCCGCCTCGCGCCCGCGCACGCCGCTGGTCGGGCGCGAGGCGGAGCTGGCCCGGCTCGACGCCGCCATCGACGCGATGCTCGCGGGCAGTGGCCAGGTCGTCTCGATGGTGGGCGAGGTCGGGGCGGGCAAGTCGCGCCTCTGTCTCGAGTTCGCCCGGCGCTGCCGGGCCCGCGGCTGCCTCGTGATCGAGGCGCCCGCGGTCTCCTACGGTCGCGCCGCCGGCTATCGCCCCGGAGTCGAGCTCCATCGCCGATATTTCCAGGTCGAGAGCGGCGACGACGTGGCCACCGTTCGTGACAAGGTCACCGCGCGCCTGCGGGCGCTCGATCCCGAGCTCGAGGACGGTGTGGCCGCGATCCTGTGGGTGCTCGGCGTGCCGGACAGCGGGCTCTCGATCCTGGACCCGGCGATCCGGCGGCGGCACGTCATGCGCACCGTGCATCGGCTGGTGGCGCGGCAGGGACGGCTGCAGCCGTTCGTGTTGATCCTCGAGGACCTGCAGTGGGTGGACTCGGAGACCCACGCGGCGATGGACGCGCTCGTGGAGGCGCTGCCGCCCTACACCCTGGTGGCCGCGACCTACCGGCCGGAGTACGTGGATCGCTGGTCCGGGCATCCGGGCTTCACGCAGGTGCGAGTGGAGGCGCTCGAGGCCCCGGCCACCGACAGCCTGCTCGACGCCCTGCTGGGCGGGGGTCCCGGCCTCGCCCCCCTCAAGCGGCTGGTGGCGGAGCGGACGAATGGCAACCCGCTCTTCCTGGAGGAATGCGTGGCCAGCCTCGTCGAGACCGGCGCGCTCGCGGGCGAGCCCGGCGCCTACCGGTTCACGCGGCCGACCCTGAGCCTCGAGGTGCCGGCCACCGTGCGGGCCACCATCGCCTCGCGCATCGACCGGCTCCGCTACGAGGACAAGCGGCTGCTGCAGGCCGCCTCGGTGATCGGCGACGAGGTCGAGGTGCGCCTGCTCGAGGCCATCGCCGACGTCCCCGTCGACGAGGTCCGGCGCGGGCTCGACCAGCTCCACGCCGCCGGCCTGCTCGACCCGCGCGCGCTCTTCCCCGATCTCGTGTACGGCTTCCGGCACGCGCTGGTGCACGACGTGGCCTACGAGAGCCTGCTCCACGAGCGGCGGCGCGGCCTGCACGCCCGCATCCTGGAGGCGATCGAGCGCTTCTACGCGGGGCGACTCGTCGAGCAGACCGAGCGGCTGGCCCATCACGCCTTCCTCGGGGAGGTGTGGGATCGCGCGGTGAGCTACTGCCGGCAGGCGGGGGCCCGCACGCTCCAGCGCATGGCGAGCTGGGAGAGCGTCTCGTTCTTCGAGCGCGCCCTCGCCGCCCTCGGCCACCACCCGCCCGAGACGATCGAGCGCGGGCTCGCGGTCGACCTCCGCTGCGACCTGCACAACGCGCTGGTGCCGCTGGGCCAGCACGCGCGCAGCGTGGCCACGCTGCGCGAGGCGGCCGGCTTCGCCGAGCTCCTCGGCGATCAGCCGCGCCTGGCCCGGACGCTGTCGTTCGAGAGCACGGTGCACTGGGAGATGGGCGACTCCGACGAGGCGGCGCGCGTGGGCGAGCGCGCGCTCGCGATCGCAGAGGCGACGAGGGACGTGGGGCTGCAGGTGGTGGGCAACCTCACCGTGGGCGCGGGGCGCCGGGCGCTGGGTGACTACCGCCAGGCCCTGGTGGTGCTGCGGCGCAACCTGCTGCTGCTGCCCCCCTACGCGAGCGCCGAGCGCTTCGGCCTGCCCGGCATCGCGGTGGTGCTGACGCGCTCCCACCTGGCGTGGACCCTGTCCGAGCTGGGCCAGTTCGACGAGGCGATGCGCGCGGCCGAGGAGGGCCTGCGGCTCGCGGAGGAGCGCCGCGACAGCTACAGCATCACCTACGCGCTGCTCGGGCTGGGCGGCACGCTGGTCCGCCGCGGGCAGATCCAGGAGGCCGAGCCCGTGCTCGAGCGCGGCATCGCGCTCTGCGGGGACATGCCCGCGTTCTACCCCCCATTCGCGGGCGACCTCGCGCTGATCTACGCGCTCACCGGCCGCAGCGCGGAGGCGCTCGAGCTGGCCGAGCGCGGCGTGCGCCAGGCCCTCAGCATGCAGCGGCTGGGCCGGCTCGCCCTCATCACGGTGCACTTCGGCGAGGCGCGTCTGGTCGCGGGCCAGATCGCGGCCGCCACCGCGGAGGGACGGCGCGCGCTCGCTCTCGCCGAGGCCCACAAGGAGCGTGGCAACAAGGTATACGCCCTCCGCCTCCTCGGGCTGGCCGCCGGGGAAGCGAGCCCGCCCGAGATCGAGCAAGCCCGCGCGCACTACGCGGAAGCCCTCGCCCTGGCCGGCGAGCTCGGCATGCGGCCGCTCGCCGCGCGCTGTCATCTGGGTCTGGGCCGGCTCGCCCGGCGCGCCGGTGACGGCCCGGGAGCCGAGAAGCACCTCGCGCTGGCGCGGGAGGGCTTCCAGGAGATGCGGATGACGTTCTGGCTGGAGCGGCTCGGCGCCGATCAGGCCGGGTCGGCGGTCACCGGACCGCCCGGCATCTGATCGTCAGGTCTCGAGCACCCACTGCACGAGAGTGCGGAGATCGTCCACCGAGAACGGCTTGGTCAGGACGGGATCCCCGGTCTCGGCCAGGAAGGGCACGTAGTCGTCGGCCTCCGCGTGGCCCGTCACGAAGATCACCCGGGGCAGGGCCTGCCCGTAGCGCTTCCGGAGGGCCTCGTGCAAGCCGGGGCCGTCGAGGTTCGGCATCCGCAGATCGCTGATGATCAGGTCGTAGGAGCGCCGCTCGATGCGGTAGAGCGCCTCCACTCCGTCGCGCGCGGTGTCCACCTCGTGGTCGTCGAGCAGCAGGATGTGGGCGATCAGCTCGCGGAGACTGCCCTCGTCCTCCACCACCAGGATCTGCCGCGATTTCACGACGCGAGCATGCGCCTGACCAGCTCCAGGGCGGGACCGGGCCGGAACGGCTTCATCAGCACCGGCGCGCGCAGGTCGGTGAGGAAGCCTCCGTACTGGGGATCGAAGGTCTGTCCGGTCAGGAACACGACGCCGGGCAGCGCGTCGGCGAAGCGCTCCTGAAGCGCGGTGATCAACTGCGGGCCGTCCAGCGCGGGCATCCGCACGTCCGCGATGACCAGGTCGTAGCGGCGCTGGTCGAGGAGCAGCAGTGCGGACTCGGCGTCGTCGGCCCCGTCGACCTCGTGGCCCTCGAGGCTCAGGAGATCGATCAACGACTGCCGCACCGCGAGATCTCCCTCCACGACCAGGATCAGACGCGGGTCCACGGCAGCACCATAGCGGGTCGACCGTAGCTGAGCAAGATCCGCGGCTCGGGGCGGCGAGGCCCTAGCGGCGTGACGGCGGTGGCGGCCCCGCGCTCTTCCAGATGCCGAGCCGCGAGGCGCGCGCTTCCTGCTGGCGGCGCAGCAGAAGGTCCTGGTAGCGGACGTTGGGGCCGCCGCCGACCACCTGGCCGTAGCCGCGTCCGATCACCTCCGCGTTGGCCATGACGTCGCCAATCCACACGTAGGCGAGCAGCCGCCCGTCGGGGTCGCGCTCCTGCGCGTCCAGCTCGAGCCGGACGTTCTTGAGATTGACCAGGCCGCGGTTGAACTGCAGGGCCGCGCGCCCCTGCGGGTCCCCGCCCTCCACGCTCTCGCCGGGCTCGGGCGAGGTGACCCCGATGTAGCGGACGCGCTCGACCTCGCCGTTGACGAAGACGTTGATGGAATCGCCGCTCACCACCCGGACCACCGCGGCGGGCAGGCTGCGCGGTCGCGGCCCGTCCTGCGCCCACGCCGCCGCGAACCCGCCGAGGAGCCCGACCAGGACGAGCGCGTGGCGGCCGGCTCGCCCCACTACTTTCGGCCTTCGCTCAGCGAGCGCTCCAGGGCTTCGCGGCGGAGTCGCTCGGCCGCGAGCTGATCGGTGAGCTCCTTGGCCTGGTTGTTCAGACGCTGCAGCTCCTGGGTCTGCTGGGCCCGCAGGGCGGCCTGCTCCTGCGCGCTCTTCTGGCGCCACAGCGTGTCGGCGGCGACGCCGCCGCCGATCAGACCGAGGACGACCCACACCGCGATGCGCTTGACCGCCGCCTTTCCCAGATCCATTGCGCGTGCCTTTCGTCGGGCTCGGAGTCAGTCCACGAGGGCGATCGCGCGCACCGGCGAGCCGTCGGCGCCGGTCACGCGCAGCGGCAGGGCGATGAAGCGGCAGCGCGGCGCCCCGATCTGATCCAGGTTCGTCAGGTACTCGACCACCGTGATGCCCTGCGGGAAGAAGACGTGGTGCGTGGTGCACTCCTCCCGCGCGACCTTCGTCTCCGGTGAGAAGATCGAGGTGCGGATGCAGTAGTCGGGCGGATAGTCGTAGCCCACCGCCTTCGCCCCGCGCGCCACCAGCCACTCGCAGGCGCTGCGCCCGGTGTAGGGGGCGTCCTTCCAGAAGCGCTCACTCGCCACCGGGCAGCGCCGCGGCCAGTCCGTGCGCAGCAGCACGATGTCGCCGGCGCGCACGTGGGTCGCGTGCCGCTCGAGCGCGGCGGCGGTCACCTCGCCGTTGTCGTCCAGGTGCGTGAGATCCACCACCGCCGCGTCGCCCATCCACTGGTCCACCGGCATCGAGGCGATGTCGCGCTCGCCGGGCAGGAAGTGCACCGGCGCGTCCACGTGGGTATAGGCGTGGCAGCTCACGGTGAGGACGGTGGACTGGAAGTTCGCCCCCGCCTCGTGGGTCGAGCGGCGCTCGCTCGCCACCATCCAGCGGAAGTGCGGCCCGATGGGAAAGCTGAGGTCGACCACACGCATAGCGGCCATCATGGTGTCCCGCGCCCTGCAACTTGTCAATGCGTCTCGCGCGCGGGCCGCGGCTTGACACCGGCGGGCGCGCCGCCCATAGTCCGCTCGGTGACCCATGGCTGACCCCCCGGTTCGACGCGTGGCGGTCGTGTTGTTCGAGGGCTTCACCGTGCTCGACGTCTACGGTCCCGTGCAGGCGTTCGCGAGCGTCCGGCTGCCGCGTCCCGACGGCTCGTGGCACCGGCTGTTCGAGATCATCACGGTGGCCGAGAAGGCCGGGCCGATCAAGAGCGGCGAGGGGCCCACCACCCACGCCGACTATGCGTTCGCCGACGCGCCCGCCTACGACGTCCTCCTCGTTCCCGGCGGCTTCGGCACCCGGCAGGCGGTCGGCAACACGCCGCTTCTGCTCGCCCTCAACGCGGCGAGCCGCAAGGCCGCGGTGACGACCACCGTGTGCACCGGCTCCGCCCTGCTGGCCCGTACCGGCCTAATGGACAACCGCCCCGCGACGTCGAACAAGATCGCGTGGGACTGGGTCGTCCAGCAGGGCCCGCGCGTGCGCTGGAAGCGCTCGGCGCGCTGGGTGGACGACGGCGACCTGGTCACCTCGTCCGGCG
>Ga0335084_10000082_pt1 | contig 62066 bp, 53 predicted proteins | sample Lox_Sample_44_FD_206721 | JGI IMG/M metagenome (GOLD analysis project Ga0335084, IMG submission 206721) | Soil microbial communities from Loxahatchee National Wildlife Refuge, Florida, United States - Lox_Sample_4.4 | ecosystem: Environmental > Terrestrial > Soil > Wetlands | place: USA...
CCGCCAGCGGTGGCAGTGCCTTGCCCTCGGAGGCCATCCGATCAATGCGATCCGCCTGTTCCAAGGCGCGCTCCCTCGAGAGCGTCAGAAACGCACCAATCTGCCCATCTTCTTTCTGAATCCGGGCGTAGTGCGCTTCTGCCAGTGCAAGAGCAGTAATCCGCCGCTCCTGGAGGGCTGTCCGGGCCGCATCAATGGTCAGTGAAATTGGGTCCATTCTGCTAGCGCTCGATTACCTTGGGAACCCGGAAAAACCGCTCGTCGGCATCCGGTGCGTTGGCGAGAGCTTCTTCATGCGGCAACGACTTGCGCAATCCCTCGGGTACATCCTCCCGCATCGCGTACGCAAACCGCTCGCTGCCCTGCTTAGCCTCATCCACTCCATATCGGTCCGAGACCTGCACCATCGGCGGCACGTCCGACGTATCCAGCTCATTCAGCCGATCGACATACTCCAAGATCGAATTCAGATCGCGCACCATCCCGCGACGTTCGTCCTCGGTCAGTTCGAGGTTTGCCAGGTCGGCCACATAGACGACGTCTTTCTCGGTAACTTTCATGGCCCGAAAATCAGCGAATCCTCTCTTCCAGCATCTCTGGTCGCGTTACGACGAACTCAATTTTCCGTACCGCTTCCACCGTGTAGCGATTGATAGACGCCAGGTATCGTGGAGCAAGGCTCTGCAGTTCCGACTTCCATCCCACATCGGTGACCGCAACCTGGAGTACTCCGCCGATAAAACTTAGCGCCCGCGTCCGTTCTGCGACGGCAGACCCGCACACTACTGGCCACGCCATCAGCGGCGCCTGCGCTGGAGGTGCCTCCCGCAATGATCGCGCGACAATCCGTTCCAGGTCTGATCCGGCTTGCTGCAAGAAAAACTCCTCCTCAACGAAAGGAAGATTCTAACATCGCAGCTGATGCCTGCCTCAGACGGGAAATTCGCGCCGCACGAACGCCAGAGCAGCTTCGCGCGACGCCAGACGGCCTTCCAGTTGCGCGTCCTCCACCGCGGTCAGGATCTCGCGGAACTTCGGTCCCGGCATATGCCCTTCGGCGATAAGATCATCACCATTGACCAGCGGCTGTGGACGCATCGTTTCCGGCGGGATCTCCTCCATCTTGTCACGCAGAAAATCGTAAGTTGCAAGATTTCGATGGCTCGCCAGGCAGTCTGCACGATGGAGCAGCAGATGCTCCTCAAAGCATGGCAGGCGCATGAATTTCTTGAGGGTCGCCTGATTCATTCGCATTGCATCTGCAAAGCGCATGTGATTGTCGACCAGCGCCAGGATCTGCGCCGTTTCGTCGTTCGAAAAACGAAGCCGCTCGCAGATCGCCTCCGCCATCTTCACGCCGACCTCTACGTGCCCGTCGAAACGAATTCTCTCCGCCAGGCGAAACGTCGGAGGTTTCCCGACATCGTGCATTAACGCTCCCCAAGCCAAAGTCGTCGGGCAGGGATACGGCAGGTAATCCAGCAGAAGCAGAGTGTGTACAAACACATCCCCCTCCGGGTGAAACTCCGGTGGCTGTTCGACACCCTTCATTGCCGAAATCTCCGGCAGCACTTGCCGAAGCAAAGCCGACTCGTCGAGTAGCAGGAATGCCCGGCGTGCCTGCCCTTCGGTCAACATGCGGGTCAATTCATCGCGCACGCGCTCCCGCGAGACGACTTGAATCTGTTCCGCTAAGTCCCGCATAGCCAAAAAGGTGGTCAGATCGATCTGGTACCCAAACCGCGCTGCAAATCGCACCGCCCGTAGCATGCGCAATTTGTCTTCGGCAAAGCGCCTCCGCGGATCTCCCACGGTGCGGATGATTCCTGCCTTCAGATCACTTCGGCCTCCGACAAAATCGAGCACCTCCCCGCTCAGGGGATCAAGCAGCATGCCGTTAATGGTGAAGTCGCGCCGCTCTACATCCTCCCGCGGATCTTTGCTGAAATGCACCTCGTCGGGATGCCTTCCATCGGAATATCCGACGTCGCGGCGGAACGTTGCCACCTCAACTGCACTGGATTTGGAGGTGGGTGCATCAGCCGGGCGGTCATTCTGGGGAACCGGGACCAATACCACGCCGAATTGCGCACCCACGGCATAGGTTTCGGGAAAGATCGCCATCACCTGTTTCGGTGTAGCATCTGTCGCAACGTCGTAGTCCTTCGGCTCTCGCCCCAACAGCAGATCGCGCACGCATCCGCCCACCAGGTAAGCCAGATAACCTCGGTGGCGCAGTGTCTGAATGATCGATGTGGCGAAGTCTTTGAGCATCCCTTTTCATGATAGCGCCGGGGATGAGGTTAGACTGCCACAGAATAATGTGGGAAGGACTGAAGCCCCAAAGCTAGCTCCGGCGGCTCAACATAGAGTCCATAGATATCGAGATCGTCGGTTCCCACCACCATAGCACCGTACAGATCCGATCCACCAACAAACAAATGGATCAAGCGCTCGGGGAAAAGAAAACCCGATTCCCGTACCTGTCGAATCAGATCGGTCATGGGGATTTCTAATACTATAAGCTCATGCCCGACGCGTACATCCTGGGTATTGAGAGCTCCTGCGACGAAACGGCAGCTGCGCTCGTTCGCTCGGGAGAGCAACTCATTTCGAATGTCGTCGCCTCTCAGATCGCCACCCACCAACCCTACGGCGGGGTGGTTCCGGAGTTGGCTTCCCGCGAACACCTGCGCGCGGTCGTCCCAGTAGTTCGTCAAGCACTGGCGGAAGCCAACCGTACCTACGACTCAGTCGACGCCATTGCTGTCACTCAAGGCCCCGGACTCGCCGGTGCTCTTCTGGTCGGCATCAGCTACGCCAAGGCCCTTGCGTTCGCTCTCGAGAAGCCGCTCATCGCGGTTAACCATCTCGAAGGCCACATTCACGCCGTACTACTCGAAGAACGCCAGAAGGGCAATCGCGATCTGCGATTCCCGGTATTGGCGCTGGTGGTGTCCGGGGGCCACACGCATCTTTACTTGGCCACACAAAAAGATTTGGCCTGGACTTACAAGAACATTGGCCATACGCGCGACGACGCGGCCGGAGAGGCATTCGATAAGGTCGCGAAGCTTCTCGGCCTTGGATATCCCGGCGGCCCTGTGATCGATCGCCTGGCTCCTCACGGCGATCCGTATGCCGTGAAGTTTCCCCCTGCTCAAATCAAGCACCGTGACCGCCGAGGCCGCATGGATGGGCGCGCGATCGATCCCGGTGACGACCACCCGCGCTTTGATTTCTCTTACAGCGGGATCAAAACTGCCATGCTCCGGTACGTTGAATCCCAGCAGATGCACGCCGGGGTGGAAGCGCGGCGCAAGGCTCTGTCGAAAATCACAAAGCCCAAGGTGGAGGATTACCTGGCGTACTCCGACAAGCGAACGTTAGATCTAGTTGCATCGTTCCAACGGGCAATGGTCGAAGACTTAGTGGGCAAAACGTTAGTAGCTGCCGACGCCTATGACGTCGCCACACTATTCGTCACAGGTGGAGTGGCTGCCAATCTGCAATTGAGGCAAACGTTCGAACGCGAGGGCGCCAGGCACGGACTGCCGGTCTTCTTCCCTTCCAGGCCTTTGTCGACCGATAACGCTGCCATGATCGCCGCTGCTGCCTATCCGAAATTTCTCGCGAGAGACTTTGCTCCGATGGACTTCTCTGCTGAGGCGGGAATGGCTCTGCGATGATCGAGAACACTAGGCGGAGAAAAGACAACTATCTTGTAATCAGAAACCTTTTGCCGTGGGTTCAAGTTTCGGAAGGCAGGATCGCCTAGGATCCAGCCGACTGCCCACGACCCTGTTCGTCCAGCACTGCCTCGAGAGCGGCGTCCATCTGGGTCTCGACATCGATATCCTTGTAAATCACAAAGTCCGCCCGTTGATCCGGTTCACAGGCCCCGTTCGCCTTGCTGGTCACCACGAGCACCGGAATTCGCGAGGTCTTCTGGTTGCCTTTCAAGGCGGTGATGAACTCGCTGCCCGACATCTTCGGCATGCGCATATCGGTCACAATCAGGTCAGGATGCACTCGAGATAGCACTTCCATCGCCTCTGCCCCGTTCACTGCGGCCTCGACTGTGAAACCCCGCTCCTCCAGATAGCGGCATAGGCTGTAGCGGATCAGCATCGAGTCGTCGACGACGAGGGCGACTTTCGACATATTGAGTAGAGGGGGCGGACCAGTCCCCAATGCACCCCCTTAACCGAAAAATAGCAGGGCACTCCAGTGGGAACAACGGCAAAACCAGAAGGTACGTTACGGCGGTCACTCCAGCGTAGAAATCAAGTCTCCTGATCCTGAATCCGATCTTCGATATTCATGTCCTTGAACTCGCTGGACTCGAAGATCTCGCCGCACTCCTTGCATTCCACGAACTCTGATTCCTCGTCGCGGCTCACGATCTGCACCCGCAGATGTTTGCAAGGTTGCTTGGTATTCACGTTCGGTGGAGAGGCAGGTGACTTGGCGGTCATGAGATCCAGATGCTTTCGAGGTTGCGATTCATCGATGGGACGGTTTTGTGCTGGAATTTTCGGGTATTTTAGAACGGCTTTTCTGCTTGTCAAGCCCTCTTGTGTCGCTCCGGTCTGAATTCGTAAGAGAAGTTGGTTTCGATGTCTCCCTCCTGACATCGCATTTCCGACCTCTTTCGTCGGACAAGATCAAGCCGCTCAGCCCAAAGTACTTACCATTGGATGAGTGTTCCCAACCACTCCGTGCTCCAACTTGCCCCAACCCTTCAGGTGGCGTAGAATAAATGGCGACATAAAAAGTCGTATTTATATCCGACCAAGTCGGTCGGTTATTCCTGGGGCAGGAAAGCCATTGCTGAAGCTGACAAAAAAGGCCGACTACGCGCTTATGGCCATGAAGCATTTGGCTGAGTGCGCCAGCTTGGGTTCCCGTAGTGCCAAGGATGTATCGGATGCCTACGGCATCCCGCGTGAGGCGTTGGCTAAGATCCTTCAGCGTCTGGCCAAGGCGGGACTGTTGCAATCGCAGCACGGCACAAATGGCGGCTACACCTTAGCGCGGCCGGCACACACGATTTCTGCCTTTGAGGTGATTCAGGCGATCGACGGCCCACTGTTTATCACCTCTTGCGTCACGACTCGTGGCGAATGCGGCCAGAGCGACCGCTGCAATATACGCGAGCCGTTGCGGAAGGTGAACGAGAGCATTGAGGCCGTTTTGCAGCGCATCAAGATCTCGCACATGCGAGAAGAACCGGAAGAGACCGGAAGCCCGACAACCAAACCGGCGGAACTGGTCACGATCAGTTGAACCGTTGAGACTACGAGATTCATCGAACGAATTAAGCCAGCAGGAGAGCAATCAATGAGCACGGATGTAAAGATCCCCCAGGCCGAAAGTCAGGCTCACGTTAGCACTGGCAAGGGCATCAAGCTGCCCATCTACATGGACAACCATGCCACTACTCCGATGGACCCGCGCGTCCTCGAAGAGATGCTGCCCTACTTCATGGAGAAGTTCGGCAACTCCGCCAGCCGTAATCACTCCTTCGGATGGGCCGCCGAAGAAGGCACCGAGACCGCCCGCGAGCGCATTGCCCAACTGATTGGCGCAACGACGAAAGAGGTCATTTTTACCTCCGGCGCCACTGAAAGCGACAACCTCGCCATCAAAGGCGTCGCCGAGATGTATCGCGAGAAGGGCAATCACATCATCACAGCGGTCACCGAGCATAAGGCCGTTCTCGATACATGCAAGCGCCTGGAGAAATATGGCTATCGCGTGACCTACCTGCCGGTCCAGAAAGACGGCCTGATCGATTTGGACGACCTCAAGCGCGCCATGGACGACAAAACGATTCTTGTCACGATCATGGCTGCCAACAACGAGATTGGCGTCCTGCAGCCGGTCGCCGAAATCGGCAAGCTCTGTCATGAGCGTGGCGTCATCTTCCATACCGATGCGACTCAGGCGATCGGCAAGGTTCCGTTCGATGTGAACAAGCAGAACATTGATCTGGCTTCGATCTCCGCGCACAAGATGTATGGTCCCAAGGGAGTCGGCGCGCTGTACGTTCGTCGTAAGAATCCTCGCGTGCAGATTTCGGCAATTATCGACGGTGGCGGTCACGAGCGCGGGATGCGTTCCGGGACGTTGAATGTCCCCGGCATCGTTGGCCTCGGCAAAGCCTGCGCAATCGCACAGGCAGAACTGCCCCAGGAATCGTGTCACCTGTCCGGCCTGCGCAATCGCCTGAGGGATCGGATCATGGGCAGGCTCGACGAAGTCTATATCAACGGTTCGATGGAGCATCGCCTCCCCGGCAACCTGAACATCAGCTTCGCCTATGTCGAAGGCGAGTCACTGCTGATGGGCATCAACGACGTCGCAGTTTCCAGCGGATCGGCGTGCACCTCCGCGACACTCGAACCCTCTTACGTATTGAAGGCGCTCGGCACGGGCGACGACTTGGCCCACAGTTCGATCCGCTTTGGCATCGGCCGCTTCAACACCGAAGCCGAAGTCGACTATGTTGCGGACCGGGTTATTGAGACTGTGGAGCGGCTCCGCGAACTTTCTCCGCTCTACGAAATGGCTAAAGAAGGCATCAATCTGAAAGACGTGAAGTGGGCCGGAGAGTAGCGAGTTGCAAGCCCCGGCCAACTGAGGTTTTGTGATAGCCGGGGTGCTTTTCGGCGATTATGAACCAGCCGCATAGCCGCCAAGTGTGAAAGCCCGGCACAGAAGCGCCGGGAAGGTGAGCAGGCAAGAAACTAGTCCTTCAGGGACAGCACAACAATTCAGGAGAAGCAGAATGGCCTATAGCGACAAAGTTATCGATCACTACAACAACCCCCGCAACGTCGGATCGCTCGACAAGAACAGCGCAGACGTGGGCACTGGTCTGGTTGGCGCCCCAGAGTGCGGCGACGTCATGAAACTGCAGATCAAGGTCAATCCGCAGACCAACGTCATTGAAGACGCCAAGTTCAAGACCTTCGGGTGCGGTTCCGCGATTGCCTCCTCATCCCTGGCCACCGAATGGGTGAAGGGCAAAACAATCGACGAAGCGCTCGCCATCAAAAACACCGAGATCGTGAAGGAACTTTCGCTTCCTCCGGTTAAAATTCACTGTTCGGTCTTGGCCGAAGACGCGATCCGCGCTGCCATCGGCGACTGGAAGAAGAAACAGGACACCGCGAACCCTGTAGCCGCTGAAGCGAAATAGCTGCGAGTCACGACCTGAGAGCAGTTGTTTGCTCCGAGGCTAGCAGTTCAAAGCTAGAAGTTGGTTTATGACAACGGCAACTGAAAATGCGACCATCGCCTCTGCCAAGGGCATCACGGTCACCGAAAAGGCGATCGCGAAGATCCGTAGCGCCATGGCCAAAGAAGGCATCTCGCCGGAGCAGGGAGGCCTGCGTCTTGGTGTGCAGGGCGGCGGGTGTTCTGGCCTGAGCTATAACATCCGCTTCGACACACAGCCACGCGAACGCGACCGGATTTTCCAGTTTGACGATGTCAGAGTTTTCGTTGATCCCAAGTCGTTTATCTACCTGCACGGTATGACCCTGGATTACCAGGAAACGTTGATGCAGCAAGGATTCGTTTTCGTAAACCCGCAGGCCACTAAGTCCTGCGGATGCGGAACCTCATTCTCCGCCTGATGCCTGCTCCTGTGTGGCGCGGGCACCTCGCCCGCAAAATGTAACGCGCCACCGGATCACCCCGGGACAAGGATACGGTTGGTTGTGAGAGGAACCAGAACGTGACCACAAAGTACGTTACCGAAATCGGCGCCAAACCTCTACCTCAGGACACGCACACCTGCTGGTCCTGTGGAGCTATGCGCGCCGCACACTTCTGCGGCTCTTGTGGCAGAGTCCAGCCGCCAGCCCCAGTCGACTACTTCACGTTCTTCGGCCTGCCCCCGAAGTTGAATATCGACGTTTCCGCGTTGGAGAAAGATTTTTACGAATTCAGTCGCAAACTTCATCCCGACTTGAGTGCCCGCGCCAGTTCGCAAGAACAGCAGTGGAGTCTCGAGCAGAGCTCTCTGCTCAACGATGCGTATCGCACGCTCCGCGACCCCATCAAGCGCACCCAGTACCTGCTGCATCTGGAGGGTGTCGCACTCGAAGAGCAATCCAAAAGCGCCACTGAACAGGCCCGCGCCACGGGAGAAGTGAAGAAGCAAATCGTCCCTCCTGACCTCCTTGAGGAAGTCTTCGAGCTCAACATGCAACTCGAGGAGCTGCGCATGAACAAGAAAGTGGGAGAGGACGACCCGAGCCTGAACACCGAAATCGCCCAGCACAAGATTGCGCTGGAAACCAAGTACGATGCGTTGTTGCACGAACTGGAACGATACTGGCTTGACTGGGATACTCTGATAGACCGCAATCATGGTTCAAAAGCCCCAGTCGAGGAGCGCCAGAAGATCACCTCACAAATGGTAGATGTACTGAACCGACGCAACTACATCCGGAATCTCGTGAGGGATGTGCACGCAGCATTGGAAGAATGAACCGGATGAGTCATTGAATCAAAATCAATTTCATGGCTCAAATCGCAGCATAACTCGATGAGTACTGATCACATCGTCGGAATCGACCTCGGCACGACGAACTCGCTCGTGGCCTTTATGCAAGGGGACACCCCCGTCGTGATCCCGGCCGATGACGGCTCGAACCTGGTGCCCTCGGTGGCCGCACTTGATGACAACAACCAGCCCGTGATCGGCAATTCCGCTCGCCGCTATCTGATCGAATCTCCGGAGCGCGCCGTCTATTCGATCAAGCGACTCATGGGCCGAGGCATCGAAGACGTTCACGAAGAGCTCAAACTCTTTCCGTTCTGCTTGGCGGAAGACTTGCAACCTGGAGAGGTGCTGCGCATCAAGCTGGGCGACAAAACCTTCACGCCTCCGGAGATTTCCGCACTGATTCTCCGCCAGTTGAAGCGCAACGCTGAACGCTATTTTGGCGCACTCGTGACAAGAGCAGTCATCACCGTACCCGCGTACTTCAACGACGCTCAGCGCCAGGCCACCAAAGACGCGGGACGCATCGCCGGATTGGACGTTCTTCGCCTTGTGAATGAACCCACGGCTGCCTCGCTTGCCTATGGCCTCGACAAGAAACAGAACGGAATCATCGCTGTCTACGATCTGGGCGGCGGCACCTTCGATATCTCGATCCTCAAGCTGCACGACGGCATCTTCGAAGTTATCGCCACAAACGGCGACACCCATCTGGGCGGCGATGACATCGATAACCTGCTAATCACCATCGCGTTGGACGATATCCGCGGCGACTTGGGCATCGACCTCCGGCGAAATGCCGAAGCAGTTCAAGGCATTCGTAAAGCCGTCATCGATGCGAAAATCGCCTTATCGTCTCAGCCGTCCGTCAAGCTCGACGTCGCACTTCCGCAGAACACGCGCTACCAACGCGAGATCACCCGCGAGCAATTCGAGCAATTGATTCAGCCGATCGTTGAACGCACCGTTGGTCCCGTGAAGCAGGCTCTAAAAGACGCCAATCTCAAGCCCGAACAGATCGATGAAGTTGTCCTCGTCGGCGGCTCCACTCGCATCCCCAAAGTCCGTGCACTGGTCAAAGAGATGTTCCGCCGAGAGCCGCACGTAGACCTCAACCCCGACGAGGTCGTCGCCCTCGGCGCCGCCGTTCAGGCCAATATCCTTGGCGGAGGCTCCGTAGCCACACAAAACATGCTCCTGCTCGATGTAACTCCACTCTCACTGGGCATCGAAGTCGCCGGAGGCGTCACCGACAAAATCATTCTGCGCAACTCCACGATCCCCGCCTCGGCGACCCAGTTCTACACCACGCAGATCGACGGTCAGGCGAATGTGGCAATTCACGTCCTGCAAGGCGAACGAGAACTGGCCAGAGACTGCCGCTCCCTCGCCCGATTCGATTTGAAAGGCATTCCGCCCATGGCCGCCGGTATCCCCAGAGTCGAAGTCAAATTCCTTATCGATGCCAATGGAATCCTCAACGTTTCCGCTAGCGAGCAGCGCAGCGGCAAGCAGGCCGAGATTCAAGTCCAACCCAGTTATGGCCTCACTGACGAGCAAGTTGAGAGCATGATCCTCGATTCCTTCGACAATGCCGAAGAAGATTTCCGCAAGCGCCAGTTGATCGAAGCGCGTAATGAGACCCAAACGATCCTCGCGGCGCTGGGAAAAGGCAAACAGAGTCCGGCCTGGGGACAACTCACAAGCAACGAAAAGAAACAGATCGCAAAAATTGAGAAGGCGCTTGCTGAAGTCAACAAAGATGACGACTATCAGGCCATCCGAAAGGCAATCGACGCGCTGAACCAGTGTACGATGCGCCTCGCTGAGCTGATGATGGACACGGCCGTCTCAAGCGCGCTCAAAGGCAAAACTATGGACGAGACCGACCTGGGCGACGGCCCAACCGCGCCTCATCCTATGGCTAAAGCGGAATTTAAATAGTTTGTCATCCGCGAGCGGCGCGCTTTGCCGCGGAGGACCTGTCTACTTGCTGGGAGTGGCGCCGGGGCCTGAACTTACAATGCAGAACTGAGGTCACAATGTCCGACGAAAAAAACCAAGGTGCCGGAACCGCCATCGTAGAAACGCCGGCCGAAAACCTGGTTCAGATCACATTTCTCCCCGAAGGTAAGACCGTCACGTTTGAGCACGGCAAATTACCATACGAGGACCACGGTAAAGAAGAATCCATCCTCGACATTGCCCTGAACTTCGGCATCCCGCTCGATCACGCCTGCGGAGGTAACTGCGCGTGCACCACCTGTCACGTGTGGGTGAAAGAAGGCGCCGAGAACCTTTCCGAGATGGACGATGATGAGGCCGACCGCCTCGACATGGCCGCCGATCTTCAACTCAACTCGCGTCTGGGTTGCCAGGCACAGATCGTCAAGCCGGGTAAAGTGGTTGTGGAGATTCCGGCATGGAATCGCAATTATGTATCAGAGGAGCATCACTGAAGGGTTTCAAGGGTTAAGCATCGGCTATTAGGAAAGTTTTCTTGAAACATTGAAACCTGGAAACCTCGCCCGACAGGAGCCACCAATGCCTAAGAAACTCACGTGGGACGATGCCGAAGACCTCGGCATCCAACTCTCCGAATCCCATCCTGACCTCGACCCACTCGCGGTGCGCTTCACCGACCTTCACCGCTATGTCACAGAACTGTCCGATTTCGGGGATGACCCAAAAGCCTCCAACGAAGGTAAACTCGAAGCCATCCAGATGGCATGGCACGAGGAGTACCAGGACCGCACCCAAGCCTGAAAACGCCGAGTCACTTTCCAAAGAGGGCCTTCGGCCAGTCCTGCGCTGCAAACCGCATATTTGGTTTTCGCGGGAGAAAACGCCTTTCGAGCATGCAACGGACCGCGATAGCTGATCCTAGCCGACACCATTGGAGCAACCAAGGGCCTAGCAACTGTTGGGCCTCTTATGTCAAAATCAATGCGCCGGTGAAGTTGCCATCTGCAGATAAAACTTCTGCAGCGTATAGAAAGACTTCTTCCTCTCGCCGCGATTCGAAATCACTCCCTTACGGTTGTGATAATCCTGCACTCCCGGCAGCAGTCGCGTTGGTGACCGAAAATCCATCAGGGCCCAAGGTGTCATCCCCACCAGATTTGGCATCTTCTGAATCATTGCCAACTGATGTTGAAACAGACTGTCTTGGTATTCCTCTGTCCACCTACTCATTGAGTCCGAGCACATCCAGAACATCCCCCAGGGGGTCGCTCAGCGTTCGCACGTCCTCACTTGCAGTGTCCACGTGGTTCATCGCCGAGGTAATCAGCCGAGTCGAATCCAGTTCCCTCGCCTCCTCCGCAAGCTGCTTGAGAAACACAAGCCGCTCCGCCTTGACTGGAGTCTCATTCGAAACCGACCACAAGATGACCGCCGCACGGTTGTGGTCCCGCGCAATCATGTCCCGTAACTGCGCCCGAGCATTCTCGAGCGTTGCCGGATTCGTCCAGTCGACATCCCAATAGACCGGAATCTCGGACCACACCAGCAACCCCATGCGGTCGGCCAGCCGGACCTCATTCTCATTATGCGGATAATGCGCCAAACGCACGAAATTGCACCCTAACTCCTTCACCCACCCCAACAGCGTCTGTGCATCCTCCGCACTGAACGCCCGTCCGTCGCGAAACGGAGCTTCCTCGTGCATTGAAATCCCGCGAAGGAAGATCGGCTTCCCGTTCAGCAGAAGCTTGCCCCCCTGAACTTCAATCGTCCGAAAACCGATCTGATCGGTCACCTTATCGCTCCCGCTCGACACCACGACTTCGTAGAGTTTGGGATGGTCAGGCGACCAGCGATCGACTTTTGCGCGGAACATGAACTTCGCTCGGCCCGCAGCATCGCTTACGAAGCTCTGCTTGACACCAACCTCCGGAATCTCAAGGCTGATTGTTTGTCCGGCTTGCGCTCCGTTCAGTCGCACCCACCCCGAGATCTCAGTTTCCGACCCGCGCTCTAGTTGCAACGAGTAGTCTTGAACGAATATCTCCGGTACCTCAACCAGCTCCACATCGCGTGTGATCCCGCCGTAGTTCCACCAGTCGAACCGCAACGCCGGAACGCCATCCGCACGCCGTGCATTGTTCACTTCTATGATCAGGAAATTGCCGCGCTCGCGGATAAGGGACGTAACCTCAAAGTCGAAGGGAGTAAAACCTCCTTCATGCTCTCCCATCTTTTCGCCGTTCAGATAGGCTGCCGCGCGGTAATTTGCCGCGCCAAAATGGACAAAAACCCGCGTGCCCGGCTTCTTGCGATAGTTAAATTCTCGCCGATACCACACCGGGCCCTCATAAAAGATCAACGACTCCCGCTGTGTATTCCAGTCTCCCGGCACGTTCAGAACAGGGGAGAGATCAAAGCTATATTCCACCCGGTCAGTTTTGTTCTGCGGCTTGTCATCCCTGTAGAAATGCGAGCCTTGGCCGTTGTCGAGCGGGTCTACGATCGCATGCCATGCCCCGTCAAGGCTGACAGTCGTTCGGCTCGGAACGTTCCCAATCAGATTCGAAGGAGCTTGCCCGGCAACCGCAGAACCAGCCAACAGCAGCCAAATCCAATGGAATTTCATATGCATCCCCTCCCGGCACTTAGCTGTCCACAATCTTTTTACAACTTCATGACATCGCTCCCGCAGTTCTCGGACTATCCTTGTAGCAATCGGGCTCACACAGAGCCCCTCTCTCTCCGGCCAAATGGAAAGGGCACGGCCATTGCCGTGCCCTTCTTTTTCCCAATCAACATCAGCCCATCGGAACTGCTGCGCTTTCCTCAACATTCGCTTCGCGGAGAAACTTTGCCGCCTCTTCCGGCGGAGTTGGATTAATATAGAACCCCGTCCCCCACTCGAAGCCCGCGGTCTTCGTAAGCTTCGGCATGAACTCGATATGCCAGTGATAGTGATCGTTGGTTGGGTCCTGCACCGGCGAACTATGAATCACCAGGTTGTACGGTGGATTGTCGAGCACGCGGTCCGCCCGAACCAGCAGGTTCTTCAACGCCCGTGCCAGGTTCTCGAACATCCCAGACGATGAGTTCTCAAAAGCCGACTCGTGCTGCTTTGGCAGAATCCAAGTCTCAAACGGAAAGCGTGGCGCGTAGGGTGCAAGCGTGACAAACTTATCGTTCTCCGCGACCACGCGTGTTCCGCCATCCATCTCTTGCGCAATGATGTCGCAGAACACGCACCGCTCCTTATACAGGAAGTACTGCTTAGCTCCCTCAAGTTCCTGCACGACGTTGATCGGAAGAATGGGCAGCGCAATGAGTTGCGAGTGCGAATGCTCCAGCGACGCCCCCGCCGCCTCTCCATGATTCTTGAAAATCAAGATGTACTTGAATCGCCGGTCCTTTTTCAGGTCGAGAATCCGATCACGAAATGTCCATAGAACATCTTCAATTCTCTTCGGGGGGAGGCTCGCCAGCGTCGCGGTATGATCGGGCGTCTCGATAATGACCTCGTGCGCCCCGATCCCGTTCATCCGATCGAACATCCCCTCCGCCTGGCGGTTTAGGTTGCCCTCAATCCCTAAAGCGGGAAACTTGTTAGGCACCACGCGGACCGTCCAACCGGGTGTATCTCGCTGCGGTCCCGGTCCACCGTTTGGGTTTGGGCGGTAAGCCTGGATCTCTGGCGGCGTCTTGCTCTCGTTTCCATAACAGAAGGGACAGAATCCCCCCTTAATCTTCATGTTCTCGCGGACGAAATCGGTGGGCCGCTTCGCCCGGTCCGTCGAAATAATTACCCATCGGCCCACGATGGGATCTTTTCTAAGCTCCGGCACTCCTATGTCCTTTCCATGGAAAATCGCGCAAACCTTACATTTTACGACGCCAAGGAGGCGTTTCGGAATATCTCAATCTGTGGGTGGGGATTACAACCGTCATAGTATACGCTCACAATATCGAACCGCCACTGGCACAATCGTGGCCCAGCTCTCACGTAATCCCGAATCACTTTAGCCACTTCCCGTCTTTTATGGCGGTCCACAGCCGCCTCCGCTGTCTTGACGTCGTACGTAGCCCGTGTCTTGACCTCAATAAAGCAGAGCACATCTCCATCCCATCCGATCAGATCGATCTCTCCGTGACATCGCGGCGAACGAAAATTACGCGCCACTATCACATACCCGAGCTTCCGTAACTGAAAGTAGGCCTCCTCTTCGCCTCGTGATCCTGTTCGTAGATGCTGCGGAGATTTCTCCTCCAGAAACAAGTCTCCCAGCCGGTCAAGTGTGCGCATTGCCATTCGTGTAACGCACGCAGGCATGGTAAGGTCTCGATCCTAGTGTGCCTTACCATTTTCCGACCATGACGAGCCGCACAAAATAGGTAAAAAAGTTTCAGCAGTCCTGATTTGGGACAATAGACGCGAGAATTGGCAGGCAGCAAGAGATTGCCAACATCTAAAAGGTGCAGTTCGAATTTAAATGCGCTCTCGCGACTTACAATTACTTACTCTATCCCCCGTTTGAAAGGAACCCCAAATGGCCAGTTCAACACGCCGTACACTGCTGAGACGAAGCTGTGCCGCCGTCGGAGGCAGCCTCTTGTCTCTCAACCTGCCAAAAGCGCAAGGGCAAAACGAATCCACTGGAGTTTTCCACGTATTCGCCTTTCAATGGAAGCAAGGAACATCGGACGCTCAGAAGGAAAGAGCCCGGAAAGATATTGGTGCTTTCCAGGGGGTGATTCCCGGACTTCTTCAGACCCATGTGGGCCCAAATATCTCCCCACGGGGGAAGGGCTATACGTTTGGGGGCATCATGCGGTTCAAGGATCAGGCTTCCCTGGAAGCGTACTTTGTGCACCCAGCACATCAAGCGCTCCTCACGTGGCTGGTCCCCTTGATTGATGCAATCGAGTTGGACCTTCGTGCGTAATGCGTTTCTCTACTCAACTTTCTTGTACAGCTGCCCACTGAAGCGGTAGATCGTGGTATCAGAATATGGACGTATGCCCGCTCCATTTTCGGCAGGTTTTGTGCCGCTAGACTTGACTATAACGTCCGCGAACCCTTCATGAATCGACCGAGACGTTTCCACGGTTGCCTGCCAGCTGAAGGTCTGATCAGATGGCATGTCGGCTGCCTCATTCGATTCTGCGGTCGCGACCGAAAGAACCTGCCGAAGCTTCTGATTCACCTCGGCCACGAAGGTCACACTTGAACCCGCGTATCCCTGTGCCATGGAACTCTGTTCGAATTCAATGGCAGGCTTCGCTGGTCCAAGACTCCGCACACGAGCGCTAGGAGGTTCTCCAAAGGTGCCTAAATCGGTAACGTGCGGCTGGTCGCAGACGGGTTTCCACACATCGTCTTTGAGGGCAAAAATCACCGCGCCGGTAACTGGAGCGCATGCGTAACAGTTGTTGTTCGGCGGGGCTGTGGCGACGAGGAGAATCCAGCGCAGTGTTCCGGGAAGATCGAAGGGCAGTACGGCAAACACACTATGCTGCAAATCCTGCTTGGCGCCTGATTCAAAATCACCTGGAGGAAACTGCCACGTTTCTGCGATCTCAACTGCCGTTTTGCGAGCCCTTGCCTGATCCCATGTGGCTCTTGCAGAGCTTTGTGCTCCGAATGGTCGGGTCAGGCTGACGATCATGACGACGCCGATCGCTACCCGATACTGGTACCTCATGGTTGTTGGGCAACTACGTGGGAGACATAGTTCGGGTCGCCTGTATTTTGGGGCCGGTCTGAGCCGGGCACCTGTTCCCATTCAATCACTCCACGGTTGTCAGCGCCGACATTCACCATAAGGTTGCCCTCGTCGTCGCAAGGTACGCGAAACTCGTGCAGGACGTTCCCGAATGCATCATGCCCAGCCCAGCCGTTATAGCCGCGGGCGGCGTCGAGGTCCAGTTGTTCGGGAGTGAAGTCCGGTAGCACGATGTCAGACGGAGGATTACGGCCCACATTAAACTGTTGCACTAGCGCTTGGAAGGCCGCTGAATACCGCACTCGTGCCGGGTAGTTGCTTGCACTAGTCCGTTTTTGAGCAAAAATCTGGAGACCGTGATTGACATTCGCCAGCCAATCCCAGTGATCCTCTGGAGCCGGTGGCGGGTTCGTGATTTGGAATAGCCCCACGCCTCCCAACCGGTCACCGCTGAATAGAGGGCACTCGGAGACGCCCCCGTCGCGAGGCGCATTGAACTGGCGGCACCCGCTTTCGTGCATCGCGATCTGCTGCACGATTTGCTTCTGACAAGCTGCATTCACCTCGTCGTGAGCTGGATTCACTCCGCGAATGTGCAGTCCGGTCGTCTGAACGTTAAAAGACTGCGCAGGAAGGTCAACGGAAACCGCAATCGTCAGCTGGCCTCCGCGAACTCGAGGGAAATTGATAGCGGCTTTTCCGCCAATGGTCGTGAAACCGAATTGATCGTTAATCTCTCTGGCTCGGCCGTTCCTGCAGTCTGAACACTGAAATTCGATGCTGACAACCCACTGGAATTTGGCTGTAGCAGTCGGATCGGGATCAAGTCCGGTGAAGCAGACTTCTGCGTGAATCACAGGCATCTGCGGGCCAGTAACGGCGGTGCCGGGTGCTATGTCGAACGTGCTCCCATCGGTCGGAGACACGAATTGGAGTTCTCCCATCGATCAATGCCTCCCTCTCAGTATTGTGTACCAGTCAGGTGGCCGTCCGAAGGACACTGCGATTCCTGAGCCGAACTTTGACATACGAATTTTGGGATGGCCTTCGCAGGCGCCGCCCCCCACCGGAAGAAACTATGAACCAAAAACCAAGTGGAAACTCGTTCGGTCAATGGCGCGTCGGCCATGAAATTCTCGTCCTGTCTAGGAAAGCAAGTCAAGGCAACGCCCTGGGGGAATAGTAAATCCATGCGGCTGTCCGTGGCAGATGCGGGGTATAATCCTGCGTCAAGGGCATTGTTTCCCCCAGACCCGCTCCAATGATGAAGGGACCAACCACCGCGGGATGAAATTCAGCGAAAAGTACGAACTTTTAGAAACGCTGACCACGGGCGCGGTTGAGACTTTTGTCGCCAACGACAAAGTCCGAGGCGAACGTGTCCTCGTGCACATAGTGGAATGTGCACCTCAAAAGCCAGACCAAACTACCGCCGAGTGGGTGCTTAACTCGTTCCGGAAAGAGGCTCCGGAACCTCCAGGACCCGTTCTCGAGACTGGGAAATACAGCAGCCCAAAATACGGGTATGTTGTCGTCAAACCCGCCGACGAGAATGCTGTAAAGGCATGGGTTCGGCGATACGAGCTCCAGGCAGACGAGACGAAAGAAACGCCAGTGCACGGGCCGAAAACCGAAGTCAAAGTTGCTACAGCACCACCCATCGCACCGGTCTCAGCACAACCGCCGCAAGCTTCCGGGTCGATGACACAGCTGCTTCGCGAATTCGATTCGCTAGATAAATCCAAGAGATCTGAGGCGGCCAGATCGATGGATTTGCCGGCTACCAAACCTGCTCCCTCCACCGGTCTGCCGGGAGAGTCCGGGCTGCATGCGTCAGGTCTCTGGGATCCGGCGGGTACAAAGTCCGCCGGTCTATCGAGTGAACCTTCGTTCTCTCCAGCTCCGGCTCCCCGTAAACCTGTCTCCGTCGAGTCGTCCTCTTCTGTCGGTAGGGAAACATCCAAGCCTGGTGAATTTACCAGCTTTTTCCAAGGCCCATTTCAAGGGGACAGGTCTGCGGACATGCCGTCGTTTTCGTCAGAGCCTGTCGAGCCTCCAAAAAAGAGCGTTGGAGAGTTTACGGCTGTGTTCGGCCAGACTTCGCCTCCCGCCCCGGAGTCAGCCGTACCCGCTGGCACGTCAGAACCCAGTTTTACGTCGATCTTCAGGGACATCGGGACACCCCAGTCGACATTCAAAACACCGAGCCGGGTGCCGGGTGAAGTGATTCCCGCCGCACCTGAGCCTTTGCCGACTGCGCCTCCAGTGAGTACGACTCCACTGTCGGATCCGGTCTTCGTCGCGCCAACGCCCACGCCGATTGTGACTTCCGTTCCGACGCCTACTTCTTCGCCGAGTCTGCCTGTCGAAAGGTCGGCTCCTCCGAGCTCATCCAGGCATGGAGACGGCGCGACCGGTGCATTCATGCGTGTCCCTGCCACACCTGCAGTCACAGTCGAACCACAAAGTGGGCCTAGTCCCTACACGCAGATCATCTCCCGCCCGCAGCACGTCGAGACAGAGGAAGTTCCAACGGGGCAAAATCCTGCGGCAGGCGCGAGTCCGTTTGCAGCTCCGCCAATGCCCAGAATTCCCGCTCCTGCGCCGCCACCAATACCCAAGATGCCGCCTCCCGCGAGGATTGCACCCCCTTGTGTGCCTAAAATGAAGGCACCAGCAGTTCCGAAGCTTCCCAAGGTCGATGCTCCAGCGCCACCGGCTGTGTCAATGTGGCCGTTGATCATCACGCTCACAGTGCTTTTCTTTCTTGCGGTGATTCTGGTCCTGTTTTTCGTGCTGAGACACTAGGGTCTTTCGTCCTCAGTTGCGTGCGAGAAATGCCGCAAACCTCAGCTGGATTGGGGAAGGAGGATCAGCAGCTCGAGTGTTGGATTCGGCAGCTCTCCGGGAACATATGCGGCGAAGTTGCGCGCGCGATTGACCGCCTCCCACGCGGCACCAGACTGATTCAACGCGAAGTACTGATATTTAAGCTTCACAGGAATGGCGCTGGGCGGGTTGGTCAAGTGCCTGAGTTGAATGCCTGGCAAAGCTTGCCGAACCAGGTGCTCGATGTGCGTCGCAGAGCACGCCTTCACCAGTTGCGGTACTCTCTGAATCACATTTTCTTCGGTGGTCTCGGCGCTCACGGCCAGATACATGCGCGTATTCGCGAGATATTTGTCTTGGTCGATGGCAGTTGCGTAAATCGAATTGGAGCCAGGCTGAAGTTTCAACGGCAAAGAGATCAGATTGGTGGGCACCACCGTTTCGAGGAGTGCGCGCAATTTCTCATCGAGTTCAGCAAATATGGGCCCGAGAGAATCATGCACATACGCCGGCAGATCGCGGGGTCGCAATTTCTGTGAGAAAGTAGTCAGCGATCCGGCAAGCGAAACCATGGCCGCATAGAGTTCTTCCGGATGGCCCTGTTTGCTCTCGTAAAGATGAGAAAAAACCGGAAAATTCGAATTCACGGTGTATAGCAACCAGAAATTTGCGATATCGGAGGCGGTAAAGTCTGCCAGGCTCTGATTCTTCTGGCGCCGCCCGGCGGAAAGCTGTGTACTACGAGCCGAGAGCAGTTCCACCAGCCCGCGCAACAATCCCACCAGATATTCGTTGGCTCCAATCTCGATCAGTGGAGGGACAAAACGGGGATTGAGCTGATACGTGCCTGCTGTAGTCCGCTCCACGTTCGCGATACGCAGCACTGAGGACCCTTCGCGGTTTTCCGAGTCCGCCAGCAGGCGCATATTTTTCCGCGCGACTTGGATTGGCTTCTCGCTTACCCCGGTGTTCTCGTCGCGAAATGAGGTGACCTCCGCCAGGTAGCGCGTGCCACTTTCCTTACCATCGGACACGTTAAGTCCGCGCTGCCTGTAGTCCGGAACCGCCAAATAGATATCGAGATTCTTTGTGCCAGGATCGAAAAATTCCTCCAGAGACTTCGAGGGTGGCGGAGGATCGGCTTCGGGAATTTCGAAGAGCAGCCCGTCGGGAAAAATGCCGGCGGCCCGCGTCACCGCGAACTGCCCCTCGGCCAGAAGCTCCGCATTGATCTCCAGGTCTCGAAATCCCCACGGACAGAACTTCAGTGCCTGCAAGCGGAAATTGAGCGTGTCCTCAAGAAAACGATCCTGCACCTGCAGGTGCTGTGGTGTCAGAAAAGTGCCCTTGGTCCAGAGAACTGGTTTGAGTTGCTTCATTCGATCAAGACCCGGCGTGCCGCCCTAGACCTGAGAACGTCGTCAGACCATTTTTACACGGCTGCCCACGATAACAATTCTTGAGGCAGGAAGCAAAGGCAAACAGGCGAAGATCCGGCGAAATGAGGTCTGGCGATAAGGCAAGAACTACTGTTTGGAGTCCTGGTCGGAGTTCCAGAGGCCATCCATGAACTTCATCCAGTCTTGCGAGCGGGCCCGGAAAATTTGTCGCGCGCTGCGCGAAAACAGCGCGACACCGAAGTCGCCGCGGGCGCGGCGCAGGACGATCCTGATCTCTTCGACTACATCATCGGGAATAGAGGCATTAGCCTCAAGGCTTTCGAGCAATTCAAACATATCCGGCGCGGCTGCAATGAGGCTGGCATTCGCATTAGCCTCTACCTCTGCGTCCACCGATGCCACCGGCTGCCCACACCTGTCAACGACTCGTGATAGCTTCTGCGGATCAATCCGCCACATCCCTGAGGTTACTCTGCTCTTGGCCATACGACTGCTTTCTAGAAGGGGCTCCCTTCTACAAGTTCTTATCGGCTATTTTCTTGGATGAGCGGTAACCATTCAAGGTTACTAAGGTTTTTACCGGGTGGCGAGAGGGGTACGGGCTAGCCTTTCCGCACTACGCCTGAGTTGGACGACAGGAAATGGAAATCAGTCACATACTTAGGGTTATTCTGGTCGAAGCATTTCACCCATTTGTTTAACGGTCGCGGGGCTAATGAGCCACTTCTCAGGATGGTCATATTCAAAATCAATTGAGATATCCCGGGACAGACTGTCAATGCGAACAAGGCATGCCTGCCATGGTTCTTTGCCGGGTTCCCGCATCGCCTCGCGTAAGTCTCTAAAGACTTTCAGAATCTCAAGGTTCCTTGGACCAGTGGGCATGGGCTTACCCGCCTCTTCATAGGCAAACCCGTTCACTTTGGTGGAGTTCGGAAGTATTTGCGCGACGATGACGAGGTGTCGCCACGGGCGAGCGGATAGGTGAGGATCTTCCATGAGCATCGCTCCGATCTTGTGAACCAAGCTGTCCTTGCCGTCCATTCCCCACCTTTGCCCTGTAATTTACCATTTAACTCGATCGAATGTCTGCCCGGCCTCATTGGCGAAATCTTGCGCATTGTAGTAAATCGTTTCGCCGGTCGCCGGATCCACCACTTCGTACGAAACTTTCACAATGTCGGGCCTGGCGGCTCCAGGCGGTTCAAGTCCAATCCTGAGATTGACCTCCTTGCCACTCTTCACAGCATCAGACAACTCGTTCTCCATGGTCTTGTAGGCAGAGTTATTGAAATTCTTTTCCTGGGGGAACAGATTCACGTCGGCGTCCTTGCCGAGATCCCCGATGAATCGATGAGCAACCATATGCCCACCGACGTCGCCCGCTTTCCCCAGTTCGGCTGCCGCCTTTTGGGCTTTAATGTCTTCCGCAGCTCGCTTCAACCCGCTAAACGACTCGCGCAATTTTGCTTCGGCCCGAATCGTCCGCCCTTGCGAATCTTTGTACCATTTGACAACGTTCTTGCCCTTCGTCGCCTCCTGCACCGTTTCAACCGGCTTGGCTGCTTCGGCTTTTGCCACTTTCTCTGCGGCGGCCGCCTCTGACTGCGGTTCCGGTTCAGTCTGCGGGCCCTTAGCGCCTGCTTCTCCCGCTGCTCCGCCAGCCTTCAGCTTGTTTCCGATCGCCCGCCCCACCTTCGCCAGCAGGGCAAAGAAGGTCATCACTCCAATGATGGCGATGACCTCTGCCAGATCCTTCGCGGCGTCTTCCAATTCCGCTTCCGATGAAGCCGACGAAGTGATCTCAATGACGTTCTTCAGCAGGCGAGCCGCATCAATCGCAGCCCTCCCGAGGAAGACCAGCCCGAACCCCAACAGGAAAGCATCAGCGATTTCGCTGACTCCAAAGAAGTGCCCGGCCGCCCACACGACCAGGCTGCCCACCATGATGCCGAGGTTCGTGGGAGTGAGCAGGGCCGTGAACTGAGCTCGGACATCGGGGCCTAGATACGGTCCACAGTGCTGCAGCACGTACTCGAATCGTTCCGTCAGTGTCCACTGGTCAACGGTTTTCTTGGTCGCGGTTGTGGAAGCAGCGGCAACTACCTTCGCGGGCGCCGCCGGAGGTTTCGCTTTCCAGCTCACCTCCTGAGTCCCCGCAGAGATCAGCGAGAACCACGTGTCGCGGCCGACCACTCCATCGGGCCTGAGGTCCTCTTCCTTCTGAAAGCCCAGCACAGCCTCGCGCGTGGTCGGCCCGAAATATCCGTCAAGTTTGAGTTGCTCTTCGGCGTCGAGGTGCAGATTCAGCAACCGCTGCAGACGCTGCACCTCGCCGCCACGAGAACCCAGCTTAAGCACGGGAAAGCGGTCTGTGCCTTGCTCCCTGTTCCCACCCAACCGCGCGGTGAGTTTCCGACCGTCAAGCTGTGTGGCGGTGGTCCCAATCGGAACATTGGGTCGGTTCTGAATGCGGGCTGATGTCCCCGCATCGCTGACGGGGCTGTTCGTCGGAACACCCAACGGGCCGCGGCCAACATTGTTGGTTTGCCCCAGCACAGAACCTCCAAAGGGAAGAAGACTACAAACTTCCGAAACAATGCGATCTGGTTTCCCGCGCTAGCCCGGCTTCTTTCTGCCCCACCTCTGCTAGAATGCCCCCAACCTGCGCGGGGAGTATTCATATGCCAATGCAAGTCTGTATGGGCGCCACCATGATGTGCACAATGGGCATGGCCCCGAGTTCGCTGGTCGTTCTGCCAGTCAATCGAGTCATGACCGACGAAGTTCCCGACGCCAACATCATGGACCACATCCCGCTGGTCAACATCATGCCGTTTGGCATGTGCATGTCCCCGGCAAACCCGATGGTAGCCGCTGCCACCGCTGCGGCGATGGGAGTCCTTACTCCTATGCCTTGCATTCCCAACACGCCCGCGCCTTGGGTCCCCGGAGCGCCAACCGTCCTGCTCGGCAACATGCCAACGCTCGACAACATATCCACGCTGATGTGCATGTGGGCGGGGGTGATCACGTTCGTTACACCGGGAGAGTTCACAGTGATGGTGCCGTAACGGCCCGCCCTGAGTCTTCTCTAGTTCAACTTGGTCCCTTTGCTGCCATCATCTGCAGTGTCAGGATCCTTCGGGTCCTGCGGCGAATCCGGGCTGCCACTGCTAGGATCCATTGTCATCGCCGGCATACTGCCGCTGTTAATGAATGCCATAGGTGTACCGGTGATGAATACTCCTCCGGGACTAACGTCCACAGAACTGCCACCCGACTTAAGCGTGATTCCCGCCGGACACTCAATCACGATGCCCGCGTTCGCAGTTAGGTGGATACTCATGGCGGTCATCGCGTATCCCATGGTAATGGACTCGTTCTTCCCTCCAGTCACCGAAAGCGAAACATTGCCAGTAATGCTTTCACTCTGATTGCCTGTAACAGAAAGAGACTTGTTGCCAGTGACCTTCTCCATCTGATTGCCAGTAACCTGAAGAGACATGTTGCCGTTGATCTTTTCGTTGTGATCGCCTACAACCTGGAGATGTTTGTCGGCATTGATCTTTTCCTGTTGGTTTGCCGTAACGATCAGATGCCGATTGGCCCCGATGTATTCCCGCGAGTCATTCTCGACACGCATGTCCATATCCCGCTCCGCATTCATGAAGATCTGTTCCTTCCCCTTCAGATCTTCGAAGCGAAGTTCGTTGTAGTTGGCGGAAGCTCCACCTTTTGAACTGCGCGACATGAACGTGCTGCGTGTCTGGTATTGTGGCAGTTTGTAAGGCGGCATCTGGTCTGCGTTGTAGACTCTTCCCGTAATGATGGGACGATCGGGATCGCCTTCCAGAAAACTCACCAGTACTTCCTGACCGATGCGCGGAATCCACATAGCGCCCCAATTGCGACCAGCCCACGGCTGAGAAACGCGAATCCGACACGAACTTTTCTCGTCTTTCTTTCCCATGCGATCCCAGTAGAACTGTACCGTCACTCGTCCGTACTCGTCGACCCAGATTTCCTCTCCCGCCGGCCCAACCACCAGAGCGGGCTGGGGCCCTTGGACGAAAGGCTTCGGCGTAACGCGAGCCGGTCGGTACGGAACGGATGCGGGGATGCAAACAAAGTGATTGGAATAGGTTTCTCCGCCTGCCGTACCAGCCGTTGTGTAACTCTGCCCGGCAGATCCGAAATGACGCACCTCAGTAGCGACATAGTTCGTGTTCTGGTCGGAGCGGTAATGGTTCTTCAGTTCAAAGGAGAAACCGGACATTAGCCCGCGACAATTCCCCGCTCCCGACACGATCATGTACCCTGCTTCTTCTTCCTGCATGCGGACTTTCGCAACCATGTCGCCTTCCTCTTTGGTACTGTGCAGTCCGGGATAGTCATACAGTTCCAGCGGCTGGCTTGCAGAAAGGCTTACGACCGTAGGTTCGTTAGCCAGAAGGCTGGTGGAAGGCGTCCTGAAGTTGTAGTCCGTGACGGAGTACTTACCTGTCTTAACCTCCTGCCCCACGTGCCAGTTATTGATCACTTGAGGATCGGCGAGGCCTCCCACCTCGGTGTCGTAGCTGATGGGAGATCCCGGGCACGCGGTCAATTTGCTTGACTGATCGGCCAGCACCATCGTGTGTTTGCCGTGCGTGGTGTGATCGAAGTAATAGAAGATTCCAGATTCTTCCATCAGCCGCGAAACAAAGTTAAATGAAGTCTCACGGTATTGAACGCAATACTCCAGCTTTGGGTAAGTGCCTTTCAGGCTGAGCTTGAAGTCTTTGAATCCAAACGGGTCGAAGATCTTGCTGATAATGTCGGGCACAGCCTGGTTCTGAAAAATGCGGCAATCCGCCTGCCTCGTCAGAAACCATAGCCAAGGCACAACCTGCGCATGGTAGTGCGTGAACAGGCGCTCATCTGTTTCGCCCTGCGTAAACCGGCTTACATATCCGCTGATGTAGCGCGGAGAGCCATCGGGCAGCTGTAACTTGATCGACACCTTCTGTCCGACAATGTCCTTGAAAGAAATCGAATCGTTGTCATAGGCCAGTAGATCGAGATCGTAGCTGAATAGGCGTGAGATTCCTTCAAAGCCGGTAATCTCCTGCAGAAGTAGCACATCTTTGCCCAACGGAGTATCGATCGCAAGCAGCCGGTGATCTTGCGTGTAGTCTGGCACAATCCCGCCCTTCGTTCTGAATTACTCGACTGCGAAAATACTTCGGCACGGCTCGAGGTGCGCAATACGCCGAAGCAACTCAATTCTGGTACACAAAGCTGCCATCGTCGCCAATTGCGACATTGATTCGCGAAACTGAATCTCCAGCCGCCATGCTGCTCAACAATTGCCGCGAGATATCGGGCAGCAGCGTATTGGTCAGAATGTTATCCACATTCCGGGCGCCGCTTTCCACCTCGGTGCAGCGCTTCGCCACTTCCTCGATCAATGTCCCATCATAGGTCAGATCGATCTTGTGATTCTCCTGAATACGCCGCTGAATCTTTCCCAGTTTCAACCGGATGATCTGCTTCAAATTCTCGTCGCGGATGGGCATATAAGGAATCATCACCATTCGGCCCAGGAACGCCGGCTTGAAGATTTTGTTCAGTTCGGGTTTAAGCGCCTTCACCAGACCTTCGGGGCCGGGCATGGTCTCCGGATCGGCGCAGAGTTTCGCCATGGTATCGGTTCCGGCGTTCGTAGTAAGAATGATGATCGTGTTCTTGAAATCAATTTCACGACCTTCGCCGTCTTCCATCATGCCCTTGTCGAACACCTGATAGAAGAGTTCGAGCACATCGGGATGTGCCTTCTCGACTTCGTCCAGCAAGACTACCGAGTATGGGCGTCGCCGGACCGCCTCGGTCAGCACGCCTCCCTCGCCATAGCCAACATATCCTGGGGGCGAGCCTTTCAACGTCGATACCGTATGCGACTCCTGGAACTCCGACATGTTGATCGTGATCAGGTTCCGCTCACCGCCGTAGAGCAGATCTGACAGTGCCAATGCAGTTTCGGTTTTGCCAACTCCACTGGGTCCGACCAGCATGAAAACCCCTATGGGTTTATTGGGGTCGTCAAGCCGGGCCCGCGCCGTCGAAATTCTCTGGCTGATGATGTCGAGCGCGTGATTCTGTCCGATGACTCGTTGGCCGAGGAATGTTGGCAGCGAGAGCACGGTCGAGATCTCGTCCTTCATCATCTTGCCGACCGGAATCCCGGTCCACGCGGAGATTACTTCGCCAACGATCTGCGAATCCACAGCCACCCGAATCATTGGAGTCTCACCTTGAAGTGCCGCCAGCTCTGCCTCGGCCTTCGCCAACTTGGCACGCAATTCCGCAGGGTCGACGGTTTTGGGAGCCTCTTCGACAGCCGTCGCCGCAGCGGACGACGTTTTAGCCGCTACCGCAGAGGTGGCTGCGGATGCATCGGCGACAACACCGGGAATCTCCGGTGCTGCTGGACCGATGCCGCCCTTTTCGTTCTGGGACGCTACCGCGCCTTCGATTTGGGAACGCAGCTCGCGGATCGTGGTTACCAGATCGCGTTCCTTTTCAAAACGAGTCCGCAGACCGGAGAGCCGCGACTGGATGTCTGCGCTCTTAGTAGCAATGTCCTGCAACCGCTCGCGATGATCGGCACCGGTAGCCGTCTCCCGTTCGAGAATACGCTGTTGCACGGCTAGGTCATCCAGTTGGCGAACTGCGTCTTCAATCGCTGGTGGAGTGGCACTCTGCCCTAAAGCCAAACGCGCGCATGCAGTGTCGAGAATGCTAACTGCTTTGTCGGGCAGCTGACGTCCGGCCAGATAACGATGTGAAAGATGAACAGCGGCGGTGAGTCCTTCGTCGAGAATGCGGACTTTGTGATGCTTCTCGAGTGAAGGCACGATGCCGCGCAGCATTGTCATGCACTGCGTCTCCACCGGTTCTTCCACCTTCACGACCTGGAAACGGCGCGCCAGCGCGGGATCTTTCTCGAAATATTTTTTGTACTCGGACCAGGTGGTGGCTGCGATGGTCCGCAATTCGCCACGAGCGAGCGCTGGCTTCAACAGGTTCGCTGCATCCCCTTGGCCCGCCTGTCCGCCAGCCCCGATCATCGTATGCGCTTCGTCGATGAAGAGAATGATCGGAATTGGTGAGGCCTTGACTTCTTCGATCAGGCCCTTCAGCCGGTTCTCGAACTCACCCTTAATCCCGGCGCCTGCTTGCAGCAAAGCAAGATCAAGCGTACGGACGATGACATTGCGCAGCGGCGGAGGCACATCGCCTTGCGCAACACGGAGCGCAAATCCTTCCACGACAGCCGTCTTCCCGACACCGGCCTCGCCCGTTAGAATTGGATTATTCTGGCGGCGACGCATCAGGATGTCGACCACCTGACGAATCTCGAAGTCCCGCCCCAATACGGGGTCAATCTTTCCTGTTTTCGCCTTCTCCGTCAGGTTGATCGTGAATTGATCGAGGTTCGGAGTCTTTCCTCCCGCCTTCGCACCCGCGGACGGAGAACCGGGACTGGCCGCAGTCGGACTTGCAGACGCCTGCACCTCCTCTCCCGCACTCGAAACGATGGAAACGAAATCCTTCTTCAGAGCATCCGCCTGAATCTTTTGAAACTCCCGGCTGATATCGCGCATGAGCCGGGACAACTCATCGTGGGTTGCCAGCGCGAGAATTGTGAAACCAGTGCGCACCTGTCCGGCGTTATAGTCGATGGAGCCGATCGTCCAGGCCTCCAACAGCATCCGCATCAGGCTGGGGCTGAGCGCGGGCGTGCGCGCGTTCCCGGACTTCAGCTTATCCAGGGCGCGGGCCAGTTCGCCAGAAAGCCTCGAAGTGTCGATTTCGAAATGCTTAAAAATCGCCGCAGCATCGTTGTCGGTGGAATCGAGCAGCTTGGTCAGGTAGTGCTCCACTTCGATGTCATAGTGGGTCCGGGCCAGGCATAATCCTGCCGCAGCTTCCAGCGCCCCTCGGGTCGAGTCGTTCAGCTTACCGATCAGAGACTTGAGATTCATATCGCTCCCCCTTTGTCGATTCGAGCGCCAGCACCGTGTCAGCCGGGTCGCGCCCGAACGGCACTGATTTTACCCAGGACACCCACCCAAGTTGCGGTCCCGAAACGCCTTCCATGCCCAGCGTGCAGGCTGGCACCTGCTCGCGATCGAGAATCAGCTTCACTTCGAAATCCCACTCGTCATTGGAAAAGAACCGAACCCAGCTTCGAAGCGGCTTGAAAGACTTTCCTTCGGGTAAGAAGTCCGAGTATCGCTCGAGACTCAGCGGCCCGAGCACGATCTGCACGCGCGACTGCTGGTTCCACATCTCGTCGCCGACCACGGCTCCAAATCCGAGTTCCCCGCTATCTGATTGCTCTTCCGATAAGCGGCATTGCGTGGCACGGTCCAGGCGATACCACCCACCCGAGAACTGCTCGATCGCCACCGGAACGTCAAAGTAGTCCGCAAGAATTTGCTGCAGGGCCTGCGCGGAACGCGGATGCTGGGAGAGCAACCCCGAGTAATAAATCAAAGAATCATCGGACACGATCTGGCGATCGCGCAGGCCATCGGTGCCAAGGCCGAGCAGGCTCAGCAATTGCCGCGAAAATCGGTCGCGCTCATCGCGCTCAGACGCTACGTCGAAGCGATATTTTCGCCAAGCGCGGTAGAAGAGCGAGATCATCCGGTGATTGAAAATGTCGAGAAAATCGCGGAGCGAGTTATCGCCTTCGCGCTGCCGTTCGATGATCAACGAGGTGTATGGATTGGGTAGAACCCCTTCCGGCCCTGTCAACCCCATGAAGTTGACGGTCATTTCGACTGGTCCGTCTTCGGGCCACTCCGCCTTTTGGATCTGGCTGGCGGGAAAGGCAAGAGAAGGATGCGCGCGGAAGTGCGCGACTTCGGTCTCCGGATGGGTAAATTGCCCGACTGGCCTCTTCTCCGGACGAAATCTTTCGAGGAGGCGCAGAGCCTGAAAGAAATCGAAGCAATGCGGCTCACGGCGGAGCTTCTGCTCGATTTCGGAATCCAGGCAGATTTCTGTGGCTGCCGGATTCTGTAAATTCGTCAGATCAGGATTGACTGTCCCGCTCTCGGTGCCCACTCCTCCAACGCCTCCCTTCGCTGACGACTACGAGCGACTAATTGCGTAAAACTGTTCATCGAGGTGTATAAACCAAAGAATTTCTCCAGCACGCTGGCGAACAAGTATGCTCCGCTGCCGCTGAACTGCTCTTCGTCGAATTCGATTTCGACACGCGTCCCACGTGCAAAACCGACGCCGTAGTCGGACGCAACCCGTGTGAAGTGCCGTCGTGAACTCACCGCGGCGATTCCGCTGATCTGCTTCTTAATGTCGGCGGAGTCGGAGAAGTCGTAGAGCTCAAGAATCTTCTGCAGCGCCTCCTTCCCGTCGTCGACGATGGAAAGGTAGTTCAGCGACAGGTGGGAAATCAGGGACCATAAGGTCTTGCCATCCAGCGGAGGACGCAGGGTGCGCGTCGGTTTATGCAGGGCGACGATCCGTTTTATCGCGGCGCCATCTGTCATTTCGAAATCTCCCGCCTCACTCCCAAACGGGAGCCGCGCGACGAGATCACGATTCGTACACGTGCAGCGAATGGTCACTGTGTCGTAATCCAGCTGCATCGGCCGTGCCGAAAGATCGACAAGTGAGAGAAATACGTCGGTTCCTTCATCGCCCTTGCGGTTGGAGACCGATCGAGTAATGAACCAGTACGCCGGACTTGTTCCCTGTACCGCATGACGCTCGGAGTAGAGCGGATGATAAATGACAGTCTCGTGCGTCTCCGCGTCGGTGCTGACGACTTCGTCGACGGAGTAAATCTCCATCGTTTGACGACGCCGGGCGTCGGGCACAATTGGATACTGGTACCGAGTTTGATCAACCAAGATGGGTTCGGCGACCTGCGAAAACAGATTGATAATAGGCGCACACCCAAGCCGTAGCGTGCGTTCGTTCACGGCCACTTCCAGGCGCTGATGCCGCCCATCCTGCTCAAAGGGAGAAATCATGAACAGCAGCTCAACCTTGGAGGTAAAGCCTGCCTGCTGCAACAGTGATAGCCCCTTCAGGCTCATGAAGAAGAATTTTTCCGGGAACGCGAAGTACTCCTGCAGCAGCCTGTATCCCATGAACGAACGGCGAGGATACGGCAGCACATCTTCGTTCTCTCCAAATCCCAGGGGCTCAAGATTCCTTACCGGTATCTCCCGCACTGGTGCTTTCGGCTTGGCCGGATCGCGCACCAGAATGCGTACGCAGTTCCGACATAGGAGTTCATAGAGCGCGTGCACCACCGAACTCTCGCCGTTCAAGTAAAACGAGAGTGTCTCGAGTTCCAACTTCTCGAAAGACACGTCGGGAAAGCATTCCATCTCAACCCGCAGTACCGCGGCTTCCGACGCACGCAGGGTAGGACGGACCCGATCTGGGGTCATCCACTGCGCCTGCGCGACCTTGAATGGCCAGAGAGTCGTGTCGTACGAGGTCCGGAACTTGCACGGAACACCTTCGACCGGCCGCGAATAGAGAACCGTTCCCTTCGGAATCTTTAGAGCGCTGGTCAGCTTCCCGCCCTCGGGATCGCTGTGAAACTGCGCTACCGTCATCGAAGGCACCGGCCGGAGGTAGTGGGGGTAAAGAATGTTCAACAGCGCTTCGGTGATCTGCGGAAAATCGTCGTCGATGCGCAGGTGAACGCGAGCCGCAAGCAGCGCGAATGCCTCCAGCATACGTTCGACGTGAGGATCCTCACAGCGATCGGATTCCAGCTGCAGGCGGGATGCGATCTTCGGATACTTGTCGGCGAACTCCGCTCCGACTTGGCGCAAGAACGTGAGTTCACTCTCGTAGTAATCTCTCAGCTCATTGCGCAAGATCGGCTCCCTTGATTTCGTACTCGCCTTTTCCCAGTTCGAGAACGGTGTCGAAGCGGACAGCTTCCGGTGCGGGATCCATACACAGCAGCCCCTCAATGACGAACTTCAGCGTGCGATAGGCGCCCTCCACGGGCTCCATGCGCACGCGCGCGCGCTTCAACCGGGGCTCGAATGCGGCGATTGCAGCCTCCATATCGCGCACCAGATCCGCATGATCCCGGGTCGACAGAACGGACTTCGATGACACGTCTGCGAAGCCGTAGTGATAAACGGAACGAGTCGTCTCACGCGCTGAGTCTGGGGCGGGATCGATCGTTCGCCGGGTATTGAGCAGCCACTCCAGATCACGCTTCAGCGCAAACTTCAGTTCGCGCAACGACTGAGCCCGCGACGGTGGAACCTCTGAGCGGGTCTTCGGATCGCGGTCGATCAAGCGATCGAGCACCGAGAGCGTGACTGGTCCGCTAGCATCTCGCCGGGGCATGGCTTATTTTGCGTCTCCCAGCGCTTGTGCTGGATCGAGACGGCATATCCTCTCGAAAAGTTTTTGCTGCGCCGCTTTGTCTGCCTGGATCTTGACGCTCATCTTCATCAGCGTCGCCAAAGCACTGGCCACCAGACCGGGATCTTCCCAATCGTCCAATTTGTGGTTCTCAATAGCGGCGGCGAGATCGTCGAGGATGGGCTGCGCCACATTGGTCTTGTTCGTGGAGGCGCAGATCTCGACCAGTTGCATTCGGCGTCGGAAGCGTTCGCGCCCGGAGCGCCTACGGGCGATGTCTTGTTGCAAGATCTCGAACGCCTTTCGCTCCTGCCCTTCCCGAAGGGCCTGCAAAGCCGCGACATAAGCGTCCGTTGGCTGCCCTGGCCATCGGGATCCGAGTCCATTGGAAGAGATCGCCTTTGCTGCTGCTCCCTCTGCTGCCGGTGCGGGTGCGGGCCCCTGGCTCAGTGCAACCAGCCATGCCCGCGTCTCCGCATTTGCCACGGGAGTTTCGTCCATCAAGGTGGCATCGAGCAACTGCGGAATGTCAGTGACGAGCGCTTTCAGCTCCGAGCGGATAGCGCGTGCGATCGCATCGTATCCGCTGCCCAGTGCTTCACACGCCTCAACCACAAAACGCTGCATGTCGAGCCAGGCTCTGCTGCATGGAAGAGCCATGGCATTTTCTGCAGCATCGAGAAGTTCTTCGTACTTTTTGTCCAGTAGCAGCTTTTTCAAATGCCGCCGCAGTTCTGTCGGCGGAGCTTCCAGCTTCGTAGGATCTGCCTGTTCAATGGCTGTTCGCAGTTCTCCCCACCGGAGCCCGCGCAACATCAGATAAGAAGCCGGGCTCTGAGGCTCACGACGCCGGAGATATCCTGCTGCCTCAGCTACTTTCTTGATGGCCTCGACGCGATCTGGCGGCTCGGAGGAGCCTTCCACTGTAATTAGAACCCCCGTACGAACTGGACCTGGCCCGGCGGCGCCACCCTCCCCCGCCGCACCGGCCACAACCTCGGCGGCCGCAACCTCCTCCACTGGATCGGGTTCCTTCTCGCGCTTCTTTTGTAGGAAGCCATGGATCAGATGCCGGCTCGCCTCAAGAGCCGATTGCAGCGGACCAAACGTTGGCCCTTCGTCGCCAAACTTCTCGTCACAATTTTTCTTGAGGCGAGCAAGGTTCTCCAGGCTCGCATCCAGATCCTTCTCGGCCTGCGCATAGAACTTCTTTGGCGTCTCTTCAAAGGCCCTGTCGAAGAGTTCCGGAGCGAGTTTCCCTTCCTTGATAAGCGCGGAGCGCTTTTTCTTCGCCTCGTCGCCTTTGATCTGATCTTCGTAACCAACCTCTCGCGATTGCTGGTGATCGAGCAAACCGTATTTGGCTTTTTCGACGACAGGCACGAGTTTGAGTGGAATGTCTAGTTTCACTCCGATGAAACCGAGTGGAGCTCCGCGCGATTCCGCATCCCCGTCCTCAATCTCCGGATAAAGGGTGTCCCAGAACTTTTCGACCAGCCCGCAGCACAAAGCCAGACCATCCTTCAGCCCTACAAAACCGCGCTGCTTCAACAACCCTTCGGTGAGCCAGGCAGCCAATTGCAGGTCTTTGGTTTTGTTGGTCAGCAAGTCGGTGGTGAGCTTGATTACCTGTGCATTGTCCGAGACCTTGCGATCCTGCTCGGTCATCCCCGGAGGGGGCTGAGCCTCTTCGCGTCGCGCTTCCTTGATCTTGTCGTAGACGGGATCATAACGGAGATTCGCCCCACTCGGATTGGGGCCCTCAATGGGATTCAGTAGATCGTCAGGAAAGGGCATGTTCGATCAGGCGGCCACAGATGCTGGATTGAACTCGAGCGCCCGCAACTCCAGGAACGGGACTTCCTCGTCATCCACCAGCCACATTTTCTGGCCAAACAGAATTTGGTATTCGCTGCCTTCGGATTTCTCCCATACCGTCATGCGTCCAAGCCGCACTGTTTCCTCGGGATGACGCCATGAAAAAGGCGCGAGCACGGGCAAAAGAACTTCCCCAAGCTCGGTACCTTTGAAGGCAGCGGTCGTGCGGACTACAGCCGGAGTCCAAATCAGGTCGCGGAGTCTTTGCGGCGGCGGGATGTCAATCGAAGCGACGTGCGCCAGTGGTAATAACAAATAATTCCCCGCCGCGAAGATCTCTAACTTCGCACCGACTCTGGGATCGGCATCAGAGAAATAGCTGAAGGATTTCCCGTTCGCAGTACCGCCCCGGTCCGGCGACTCATCGTCCGACTGCGCGCTCGGGAACTCTCTGCGCTCAAACACATCCTGTCGTTGACGCTCGGCATATAGCGCGCTGCGATAGAGCAGCACGCCCATTTCGCTCTGTGGCCCCGCCTGCGCTAGAACCTCCAGTTGCTTGTCGGCGCGCTCGTATTCTCCGGCGAAGCATAGCAGTTCAAACAGGAACGTGCGTCGGCGCGCGTCTGTAGGGTTGTCGCGCAGTTCAGCGCTCAGCGCCTTGATGGCATCGCTTAAGCGTCCAGCCCGGTATAGCTCTTGTGGATTCATTCCGCTACCCACCGCTTTGGAGGATCGGCCCGGTTGAGTGTTCAACAAATGCCTCGGACAAAACTCGTTTTGTCGAAAACAGCGTTAGGAGGCACCCCGACCCAAACGTCTCACATCGTCGGCAGCGCCTCCCAGCCCTGTTTAGCTTCAACGAGCCGTCACTAGGTCTGCTGAACCTTGGTGATATCGTAGGTCGCCGCACCCGCCTTCGTCACCGATCCGGTCGAAGTGTCCTGTGTGAAATAGTCGTATTCGATCTTCTCGTAGGCTATGCTCATGCTCTGCGAAGGTTTCCCTGACGATCCTCCACCAATGCTGTCGCTGGTGATGTAGCAGTTGGTCATGATGACCTGCATATAGACGTATGGGCTCGTGCCGCCGCCAGACTCGCGGAGTGAGAATGTGCATGTCGGGATGTGCACGCCGTTATACAGATTCTTCAGAATCTGATAGCTGGCCTGATCCACCCCAAAGGTGCAGGAGAAGTCCGAAAGCGAGCACTTGCCCGCTGACAAACCCTTGCCACCCACGTCGGCCGGATTCGACGCGCCAAACGAAAAGCTGTCGAGCTCAATGTTGTTGGTCATCCCTTCCGCCTGGGATTCCCCGGTTATGCCGTCAATCAAAAGATACGCATCACTTGCCATTGCAAATCCTCCTCATACACGAACGATTTCAAGGCGCCATGCGGGCCTTGTTTGAAACGCTATACTGCCGGTACAACCGGGTTATGCTTTCGCAGCAGCCGGCAGCTCAGCCACCAGACGCAGCGAAACGTTGAGTTCATCCAGCTGGAAGTGTGGCCGCAGATACGCCACCGCGCGGTACACCCCGGGCTTGCCTTTCACTTCCTCCACATCTACACGTGCTTCTCGCAGGGGGCACTTTGCCTTATCGGTTTGGCTGGCCTTGTCATCTTGCGTGACGTACTGCCCGATCCATCGATTCAGATACCGCCAGCAGTCGTCGCGGGACATGAAGCCTCCGATCTTATCGCGCATCATGGCTTTCAGGTAATGCGCGAACCGGCAGGTTGCCATCATGTACGGAAGTTGAGCCGAAATCCGAGCATTTGCCGTGGCGGCATCGGAGTCATACAGCTTCGGCTTGTTGCACGACTGGATGCTGAAGAACGCAGCCTTATCGGTTCCCTTGCAATGAACCAGCGGCACCAGGCCCTGATCCGCAAGTTCCTTCTCACGTCGATCAGTAATCGCAATCTCCGTCGGACACTTCAGCGCAACGTCGCCTTCGTCGGTACGGAACGTGTGCGATGGCAGGCCATCCACTAGACCACCGCCTTCCACGCCGCGAATCGCCACACACCAGCCGTAACTCGCGAACGCCTGCGTCATCTTCGACGCCAGTGCGTAGGCCGCATTTCCCCAAAGGTACCTGGAGTGATCGGTACCATCGACGCCTTCTTCGAAATTGAACCCTTCCACCGGAGCTGTGTCGCGACCATAAGGGAGCCGCATAAGTATTCGCGGGCATGTCAGCGCGACGTATTTCGAGTCCTCGCTCTCGCGGAATCCTTTCCACTTCGCATACTCGGTGCTGTCGAAGATCTTGCCGATATCGCGGGGCTGATCGAGATTCGTGTAGCTCTCCATGTTGAGCAGTTCTGACGAAGCCGCCGACAGGAATGGAGCATGTGCCGCCGCCGCAACCTGAGAAACCTTTTCTAGCAGCTCCAGATCTTCCGGATGCTTGCTGAATTCATAGTCGCCGACCAGGGCGCCGAAAGGCTCTCCACCGAAGATTCCGTATTCTTCCTCGTAGACCTTCTTGAACATCGCACTCTGATCAAACTCAGGTGCACGCTGCAGGTCACGGAGAAGGTCTTTTTTCGAGGCATTGAGAATGCGGACCTTCAACTGCGTGCCGGTCTCGGACTGGTCCAGCAGGTACTTTAGCCCGCGCCATGTCCCTTCCAGCTTCTGGAACTGGGAGTTGTGCAGGATTTCGTTCAACTGAATCGATACGAGGTGATCGATCTGCGCCACACGGGCTGAAATCATCTGGTCCGCATCGCGGCCTAGAGTCATCGAGCCCTCGAGAACCTGAGCGACGAATTCCTTAATCAGGTTCTTGCCCCGCTCGCGAGCCGCAGGGTCAGCAAACCGGCCCTGCTCTGCGATCTGATCGAGAAGACTCGGTTCTGCCGCCGCCTGCTCTACTACGGCGGAGCCGCCGGCTTGTTTCTGGGTCTCAGGCATTGGGTTCCCCCTTCTGGCCGACTTCGGCCTTCAGCTTGTCGAGTTTGTCGGTCTTGCTCACGGCGTCAAGAAGCGCTTCATCAAGCTTCTCGTTAGTCTGCAACGTGCCCTTCAGATCGTTGAGGCGCGTACGCAAATCCAGCAACTCCTTCAATGGCTTTACCTGGCGCGCCACCTGCTCGGGCTCGAAATCCTCTAGGCTCTTGAACTTCAGATCGACTTTGATTTGTCCTGCATTGGAGTCTTCGCTGAGCTTGTTTTCCACCGCGAACGACAAGTGCGGCTTCATGCTCTCCAGTACCGAGTCAAAGTTGTCGGGCGTGACTTCGACAAAGCGTCGCTCTTTCAATTTCGGCAGAGGTTGTTCAGGTTGACCGGTAAAGTCTCCCAGAACGCCCACCACAAAGGGCAGTTCCTTAATCTCGATTGCGCCTCCGGTCTCCACATCGTAAGTGATCTGAACTCTGGGCGGACGTATACGGTCCAACTTATGCTGAGTGCTCGGTTTTGCCATATTAGCTCCCTACCTCTTCGAGTTTTCGGAGAAGTGCCTTATAAGAACACTGATAAACTTGCAATCGCCGGGGAAGCGGTTGAGGCGGCCCAACCTCACAGGAAATTAGGCCAGATGCCACGGGCCTCTAGGGGCCGTGGGACAAGGGTTTATCATAAGCCCAAACGCCAGTCAAGGACTAAGGCGCAAAAACCGGCGCAACGACTGGGTTTTCGGCCCATTCCCCACCCTTGATTCCACTTCTCCCTCTTCTTCACGCTTCCCATCGCCCCCGAAGCGGGCTGTGCGGCTCACCAATAGACTGAAACCCGCCTAGGCGAACCTCACCACGACCTTTGTACGAAACCAGCGGCATCAGTCCGTCATCGAGAATGCGTTCGACTGCATCTTCCGTTAGCAGTACCTCGGCGCAGGGCTTTGCCTGCAACTCCCCATCTACTCGAAACGTATGCAAGGGCAAGTTCTCAATCTGAGATTGACTACTGCTCTGCATCTGCCATCCTGTTGCCTCAAAAGTCCGTCCTACCATTAAAGCGACAAGAAACGCCGGATTCCCCCACAGATACTCACGGTGGGTGGGCGGTCCGTAAAACTCCTCGAAATCAAAAGAATCCAGCGGCGATGTTTCCTTGCCGTATGGCAATCGCAGCAGGAACCTTGGCAGAGCCAGTCCGACAGATGCGGATTCGGGCAGAGAGCGAAGGCGGTTCCACGACTCTTGCAATTCCGAGCGCTTCCAATCGCGTGGACTCGGCGTCTCCTCCAACGATGAACAGCCAACCAGCGTCGGATCTGCCTCAGCCAACAATGCGGCACCCGCACGACGTGCAATCGTCGCCAACTTCGCAAGCAAGCCCATGTCTTCGTTTACGGAGCAGAATTTGAATGCCCCTACCAGGATTGTGAGAGGATCTGCGCCAGGCGTTTCAACTGTTTTTTCAACAAGCAGGCGAAAAGCGCCTGAATTGCGGAGATCATCCGACGCCATCAAGTCCGAGGTCATTTCCTGCCTGGAGACATCGATGAGATAGAGCTTCAGTTGCGAACCTGTCTCGAACTGCCGAACCAGCAGAAACACTGCCCGCCAGATCCCCTCAAGCGCCTGAAAATCAGGGTGGTGCAGGACGGCACGCATCGTGTCACTAATGGCACGATCTACCGATGCGATCACTTCTGGCTGCCGGGCATCGGAAGCGCTCACGGCATATTTCGCCGCCAACTGCCGCGCGAATTCGCGCACTTCGTCGGTCCGACGCGCGGGCTCGAGGGCGATCCGAGACTCCGTTTGCTCGATCATCTCATCCAGCAAACTGCCAGATGCTAGTCGCACCGGATTAGGCGGGGTGATCCTCGAACTCTCTTTCAGCGGAGCAGTCGGGGCCGCCGGCAGTACCCCGAGTTGCCCGGCTACCTCCTTGAACGTTGACGGATCCTGAAGGCGTTGGCGCAGCCCTCTGAGCTTTTGAAACGCGTCGTTGGCAAAAAGACGATCGGGATGAAAATCGTCCAGCTCCGAAAAGCAAAAGGCCAGCGGGTTCCCGATCCCGGCAGGCAGGTGCAACTCAGGCCGGAGTTTCGAAAGCACCTCGTCGAAGTTGTCCCGGTCGATCAGGTGCGAACGCCGTTCTCCAATTGTCTTCGGGTCCGAGATGCCCCGATTGGTTCGCCCGCTGAAATCGCCGAGAACCGCGATGCAAAAGGGAGTGTCCGCTGAAGGCCGCGAGGCGGCGTCTGCTTCCTCTGCCCGCAGGTTGACGGCGCCAAACTCAAATCGATTGGACATCGAGACTCTCCACACGAACTCAGCCAGAAATCTCGGACGAGTCCCAGCTCTGCGCTATTGATCCCGCCCCTGAGCTACTTGAATCTTTCGCAATCCTTCTCGCGCCTCCGAATTGTTCGGCTGTAATTGCAGAATCGCCCGATATTCCTGCGCCGCCTTTGCGTAATTCCCGTTGCCGGCATCTGACCGTGCCCACTGCAACAACCGAGGAATGTCTCTTTGGGTCATGCCGTCGTACGTACTATTGCCCTCGAATCCCTGAATAGGCATGCCTTCCTGCCTCTTTTTGCCTCTGTCCTTCGCCTTCTTGTCCGGGGGCGGGTTGCTGATAACAGGCGGCTTCGTCGTTACAGGGTGCGAGGTTGTCGGCGCATCTTGGGGAGGAGGCGTAACAATCGGTGGCTGTAGGACGCTGTTCGCGGGTTCGGTAACTGGGGCCGTTACATCTGGCGGCGGCTCGTGCAATTTCGGCTTCACGTTAGATCCCGACCAGGGGTGAAACAGCATCAGTCCGACAACCAGCAATATGAGGAGAACTGCCCCAGCGGCCAGTCTCGATCGTGTCAGGAACGAGTGCTGTTCCCCGAATTCTGCGAGTCCTTCCTCGAAGGCCCCGTCTCGCGCCCGCCATTCGTCACCGATGCCCTTCGTCGCGGAGTGTCCATGTGGCTTGCCAGAGGCACCGGCCACATCACGGCGAGAATCTGCCAACGGCTCGTCCACGATCATCGTGGCCCCAAAAGTAATATCGGCGGTTGGGGAATCACGGAGACCCGCCAGCTTCTCCGCCAAGGTCCACACGAGTTCGGCGAGTCCGGCATGTTCAGCTCCGCCGGTCGTCAGCGCAGGCACCGCACGAAGTTCGATCCCCGGGAGCTCTTTCAACCGCTTGGTGACTTCCTGAGAAAGAATGATTTGACCGGGCTGGGTCAGCCCTAGTGCGCTCTCCGCCGCTCCCTGAACGAAGCCTGTCGAGGGATGGATCAAGATCGCAGCACCCCTATAATCGCCCGGCCGGCAGGTAACAAACTCCAGGATCGCGGTTTGTATGCGCTTCGCCGCGACCAGCGCCTGAAGCGAAGTGTCGAAGTGGGCAGACATCACTCTCGGAGCCTCACTCGCAATACGACCGTGGCTTGCTGCAACCAAGTCGGCAATCATGTAAACAAGAACACTTTCGCTGTTCCAGGTCAGTTCTGCAGTGCGACTGTTCGCATTTTGCTGCCAAATGCGGATCGTCAAATCCGCCGCCTCCCCGATTGAGCCCGGCTCAAGATTCGCGATCTCGAACTCTTTGCTGTCGGTTTTTGATTCGAAAGGCACCATAAAAACTCGGGGGACATCGGGGGGGGAGAGAGAAGTGTCCGGGGAAGTAGGTTACGCCAAATCAGCATGCCTGGCAAACATTTCGCGCGAAATTCCATCCACAATTCTGCCGCTCACATCCCCCAAGCATGCTTGACTTCAATTCAACAGTGAGTATGATACGGGCACCTACGTAGGGGCGAACTTATATGACGTTTGCCGTCACCCCGGGGATTTTATGCCACGACGTTGGAAGTTTAATGCCGTTCTCTGTCTTTGGCCTTTTCTGACGAGAATCTGTCTTACACTCCTCCTGACTTTTTCAGCGGTTCCACCGGCTTACTCGAAAGATGTACCTATCACCGCAATCGAACTTTACGACGGGCCGAACGGTGCCGCTTTTGTTCAACTCACCGGCTTACTCATTAACGGCAAGGCGGAAGTGCGCAGTTGCACCGGTGTCACGCAGATCAACAAATCGAACTACGGGAAACTGCCAAAGATTATGCTCGGTCCGCCGGTGACCTCACTGGAACGGGATGAGAAAGGCACGATGCTCCTCACACGGGGCAGCGAGTCAGAGTGCGTGGTGCCCACAAACCTCAAGTTTGAAAAAGACGAGACGCTCACTCCTGCACAAGTGGCTGACCGCGCCGCGCTCAGCGGGCAGATATTGAGTTCGTCGATCCAGGGCGTGACGACACTGCCAGCATTCAAGCCCACCGTGAAGATCGTTTTCGTGCAGGCTCCGGACACCGAACTCGCTGAATATCTTCGAGCGAATCGCGCCCATTCCATCGCTCAATGGCAGGATTATCTCAGCCGATATCCAAAAGCTGCCCACACGGATGCGGCCAAGGAAAGCCTCGCGGCCCTACTCATCAAAGACGCGAACGATGGTCTGGCTGCGTATCGTACTTCCGCCTCCACCAATTCACCGGCCTATGCCCAGCTTCGAAGTGCATTCCTGCGCGCTGATCAGGCTCACGAACTTCGTCCGGCGAATGACGATGCCTCCAAGTTGCGCGAAGCTGTCCATGCCGAACTTGTGCTGATCGGCGGCAAGATTCGCGCCGAACTCGAAGCCTATCGGCAGGCACTGGCCAATCACACAACGGGATATTCACACCTCGCCGCTAGCCGGGAGCTGACCGAACAAGTGCTTGGGGTTGATCCGCATTTTGATCAGGGGCTCACGCTGGTAAATTCAGTAGCGGCTGAGACTAACCGCGTCGAAGCGGCGCTCAGAAGCGGCGAATCGAATATAGCGGCCCAGCATTACGACGAGGCGGTCGCCGCGGTTTCCGACTTCCGCTCCTTCGCCGACGAGGAACCGCGCATCTCCTCCATTCTCGATAAGGCTTACAAGTATCACTTCGAACAGGGGCAGGCCGAAACTGCCGCACAGAAGTGGAATGAGGCTGTCCAGGACTACCAGAGAGCCGTTTCCGTAAAACCCACGAGCGAAGCCACGGCTGCTTTCAAGCAAGCGCAAACCAGCCTGCAGTCATCCAATGATCGATCTGCCGCTGACAGCGCGCTGCAGCAAAGCAACACGTTCGAGCAGGATAAGAAAATTATCGAAGCTTACGAGGTGGTAGCCGATCTCCCCGATTCCCAGCGGACGTTGGTGAAAGATCGCATCGCGGCACTTGAACCCGCATACGTGAAAGCCGCGTCTGACGAGGCCAAGCGCCTGATGGACGCACATAACCCGATTCAAGGACGGGCGGACGAAATCGGCGTACAGCAGGCGTACACATATCTGCAGCGCGCCTGCAATTTGGACCCCGAAAATCAGAACCTCAAGCTTCGTCGTGACCTTGCTTCGCAGACGCTCAGCGACTACTACGTCGCTCGGGCGAAGATCTATCTCGAAAAGCCTCTTGGATCCGGCGTCGGTATCGCCTGGCTGTATTTGCAGCAAGCGCAGCGCTATCAGCCCAATCGCGACGATATTCACGACGAGCGCACGAAGTATTCCACTGTGCACAATATTCGTTCCACACTTTCGATTAAAGTCGTGTTCCGCGACCAGACCTCACGCCGAGAGAGTTCCGGCTTTGCGGACCAGCTCTCGGATGCCATCGCCACGGGCCTGGAGACTACGGCTCTTCCCGTCAGGATCATTCGCGCCGCCGATCCGACGCCCATCGATCCCAACTTCCAACTTATCGGTGATGTGCTGGAACATCGTCCCATCTCAAAGCCGAGTATCGAGTCCCTCGATTCCGAATACCTGGTGGGCACAAGAGATATACCGAACGAAGAATGGAACAGGGCCAACCGGGAATATGAAGCTGCCAGCCAGGAGGTTCAAAAAGCCCAGAAGGTGTTGGACGCTGCAAATCTGCACAACAAGAAAAAGGAGATTACCACTGCCAAGCAGGCCGTCGATGACGCTCAGAAGAACGCAGACGCTTTAGGTCGCCAACTCGACTCCGTTCCCAAGACCAAGATGTTCGATGTGGTCAAGCCCTACACCTACACGAAGAGAACGATCGACCTCAGCGCAGTGGTGGAACTTGGATTCCGCATCACCGATTCCAGCGGAGCTGTCATCGCATCCAATCCGTCGATCAAAAAGCAATCCGAGAAGCAATTCATCGTCCTGGAGAACGTAAAGCCCGAGGATACGAAAGGTGTCAAGCCGACGGGAACCCTCCCCGATGAAAACCAATTCCTCGGCGACATCGAAATCGAGGCCCGCAGCGATCTAATCAAAGAGGTGAAGGAGAAGGTCCAAACACTTCCCAGCAAGATTTTGGCGCAGGCGCGCAAACGCTCCACCGACGGGGACACCGACGGGAGTGCCGAGGCCTACATTCTGTATTTGAACTCAACTCCCGATGCCCAAACCCCCGAACGCGAAGAAGCCAAGAAGTTCCTGCACGACCAGTTCAATATGATTTGGCCGGGCAACGCCGCCTAGCACAAAACGGGTTTGCGCTGTATGATCCTAGGGCCGTTGGAATCGGCTGGCTGGCAGGAAAATAGGCTGGCCACTGGCGCTCCTTCCCTGGGTTGTCGCTTCACCCTGATAAGCGACTATTTCTGTGACCGCTCCGAGCATAAAGCGCATTGGCAAGTACGAGGTAATCGATCTTCTCGGTCGCGGCGGCATGGGCCTTGTCTATCGCGCTCTTGATCGCCAACTCAATCGCGAGGTCGCGATCAAGACCGTCACCGAGGGACTTACAGGCGATCAGGAGATGCTGAAGCGCTTCTATCAGGAAGCGGCCAAGACCGGCGCACTCAGGCATCCGAACATCGTCACCGTTTACGATATGGGTGAGCAGGACGGCTTTCCCTATATCGTGATGGAGTACTTGTCGGGCGATCCTCTGGATCGCCTGATTCAGGCTGGCAAGTCGCAGCCGCTCGCCTACAAGCTGAAAATCCTTGAACAGGTCTGCTACGCCTTGGGGTATGCGCACCGTAACGATGTCATCCATCGCGACGTCAAGCCAGCCAATGTCATCGTGCAACCCGACGGCGCCGTGAAGCTGCTCGATTTCGGCATCGCGAGACAGGAAAATGCCGAAAGCCGTCTCACCCGGACCGGCGCGGTCATCGGTACGCTGCAGTACATGGCCCCTGAGCGCCTGCGGAATGCTGCCTTCGATGGCAGGTCCGACCTCTTCTCCGTCGGTGTAATGATGTTTCAGCTCTTGACGGGCCAGCTCCCGTTCACGGGCGACTACGCTATCGTGCACAAGATCCTGACTGAGAGGCATCCTCCACTTAACCAGTATCTTGAGAAATACCCTATTGCTCTGGATGGCATCATCGATCATGCGCTTGCCAAGAACCCTGACGACCGCTACTCCACGGCCGACGAAATGGCGGCCGATATCGAGTCGATTGAACGAGACCTTAGAAAGGAGCAAGTCGCCGACTGGATTGAGAAGGCCGAAAAGCTGGTTCAGAAGGAAGAGTTTACGACCGCTCGTGACGTTCTACTCGAGGTCCTGAAGGTCGACAGCCAGCACACCACCGCGAGGCAAATGATCGCGCAAGTTCGCCAGAGCTTGAGCCTCCGTGCGCGTAGTGAGCAGATTCGGCAGCTGAAAGCGCAGGCGGACGAAGCATCTGCCGACAAGCGTTACGACAGCGCCATTCATTGCCTCGAACAGGCCTGCGGACTCGACCCATCCAGCTCGGAACTTTCAGATCAGTTAGATACGACCCGTCAGAAGAAGCGACGCCGGGATTTTATCGACCGCTATCTCCGTGAAGCCGATACCGCCCGCGACCGTGGCGACCTCGAGGCCGCGAATGCAGTCATCGCTAAAGCTCTCGAGCTCGATCGCGACGATTCGCGAGTACGAGCTGCTCACGTAATACTGGCACGCCTGATTGAAGAATCTGAGCGCCACGCAAAGACGAAAAAACTCCTTGAGAACGCACGCAGCCAGATTGGGGCACGCCGCTTCACCGAAGCAAACGAAATCTTAGCAGAAATTGAAAAAATTGATCCCTCTAATCCTGAATTGATCAAGCTGCAATCCGCCGCGAAGCAGGGCCGCGAGCAAGAGCAGCGCCGTCGTATCCTTGAACAACTGGAACGCGAAATTTCGGTTGCCTCGACTGTCGAAGAGTTGTCGCACGCCGCCACACTGGTCGAGCAAGCGCTCGAGCGGCTTCCCAGCGAGCCCAGTTTGATCAAGCTGAAGGGCACGCTGGCACGAAAACTCCGCGACGGGGAAATCCGCCAACGCGTTGACGAACTCGCCCTGCGTTGCCGTAGTCTGATTGAGACATCGCCAGAAGAAGCTTTGAAGCTCGTGCATCAACTGCTCCATGAGGCTCCGGGAAATGAACGCCTGCTCGCGCTGCAATCTACTATCGTTGGCCGTATCTCCGAGCGCACGCAGGAGCGGGCACGCGCGGAGTATTTGCAGAAAGCCCACGAAGCTCTGAGCGCCGGACGCTACTCCGAAGCACTGCGCCTTCTGGAGGCTTGCCAGAAAGAAGGCATCGTTGCCCCAGAGATTACGGAACTGCTGGACTTCGCCCGGCAGGAAGCCGATCGCGGCCTGAAGGATGCTCACATCCAGAATCTGCTGCGACAGGCGCAGGATCTCATGGCCCGTGATGCATATGCGCAAGTGGTCGATCTGCTTGGTCACGTCAAGCCGGAACCAGAAACGGCATCACTGATGTTCGTCCTGGAAGATGCCAAGACCCGCCTGCAATCCCTTGAGCGAATGATTCAATCCGCCCTGCAGGCCGCTGAGACACTCCGCGTCCACGAACACTACCGGGAGGCTGTCCAGGTATTGGAGTCCCAACCGCCTTCTATCCTGCAGAATGAGACCGCTCAGAAAGCACTTGCGACCCTGCGCGATGCCAGCGCCAGTGAAACCAGCGCCCTTCAGGCAGTTGGCAGTGCATACGCTTATCTCGATCATGGCGATGCGAGCAAAAACTCGTTGCCCGAGGACAACAGGTCTCCTCTACTCACCCGACTGGTTCCAATCTTCGTGTCACGCCGCAAAAAGGTCGCAGATCGCCAGCTGTCCTCCGCGATCGACCGTGCGCGCGCCGCGTTCAACGCAGGAGACAAGCAGCAAGCTGCCAGCGCATTGGATGCTGTCGTCGCCTTCGCCGAATATGCCAGCAAGGAACTGCAGAACGAATGGCAAACGCTCAGCAAAAAGGCTGGCAGGGCCCGGCGTTAGTCCGAGCGCACGGAAGCAAGATGGCGGTATTTGGGGCTCTCATCGTTTTCCACAAGAAAACTAACCCTTTCTGTTTCTGTCGTCGTCTGAGTGTTTACGGTAACGGGCCAATAAGTTACGATTCCCTGACCCTGCATGAGTTACGTAATTCAAGCCGCCGGCCTGACCGATATCGGCCTCGCACGCAAGAACAACGAGGATAATTTTGGATACGACTTGCGCCACGGCATCTTCATTGTCTGCGATGGCATGGGTGGACAGCAGGCCGGCGAACTAGCGAGCAAGATCGCTGTAGACACCGTTCTTGGTTACTATCGCGAACGACCCGATACCACCTCCGACGGAGTACCCCGATTTCATGGCGTCTCGCAACGGGCGGCTGATCTTGCCGCGGCCGTTCAGCTCGCGAACCAGGCTATTCACGAAGCCGGAGCTAGAGACGTCAACGTTGCCGGCATGGGATCAACCATCGTGGGTGTCGTGGTGGAGGGAAACCAGTTTTCGATCGCCAACGTCGGTGATAGCCGCATTTACCTCATCCGCAAACATGAAGTCGCGCAACTTACCCAAGACCACTCTCTGGTCATGGAGCAGGTGCGCCGCGGACTCATGACCATGGAGGAGGCAGAAAATTCCAGGATGCAGAACGTGATTGTGCGTGCCCTGGGGACCGACGACACAGTCGAACCTGACCTCGCAGATCACGAACTGAGCTCCGAAGATGTCCTCCTGCTCTGCAGCGACGGTCTCTCCCGCTACGTACCGGAAGAGAAGATGGCCGATGCACTAAATCAGGAGTCTCTGGAGAAAGCATGTAGCGACTTGATTGAAGCCGCCAAGGCCGGTGGCAGCGACGACAACATCACTTGTCTGTTGATTCGGGCCACGCCGCCATCATGGAAAGATCGCTTATTTGGCAGGCTCTCCGGGCAGTCAGGGCAGAAGAGCTCTACATGAGAATGACTGCCGCAACTACGAAAGTTCTGATCTGTATGCGCGCCTTCGCCCTACTGTGATTACTTTCCCGCCACCTGGCTCACGCACCTGAGCCCGGGCATGTCAAAAAACGGATTGGCTGCTCCCGCCACCTGCAATTGATAATCGTACGACTTGATCTTGCCGTTGGGCAGCTTCACGGGCTGTCCATTGTTCTCGATAACCCATTCCAGGTTGTTATAGGTCAGGTGGCGCGCGCGCGCTACGAAGCGGAAAGGCGCCCATGGCCCGCTTGCCGAGTCCAGCGTGTCTCCGTTCTTGGAGACATCAATATTTTCGGGAGCGCCAGTCCACACGAATGTCTTTTGCGCGCCCGCGCCACTGAGCTTTTCCGTCCCGATCGTTACTTCTACGCCTTCGAGATTACTGGGAAGCTGTTTCAGCGTGTACGAGAAATGCGGCGGGGCAGACCCGTTGGGATACATCACGTCACTGAGAGCCGACATCTTGCTTAGGAAGCGCAGGAATTCTGCGGAAGGCTTCGCCGTAGCCTCTGGATTCGGCACGTAGCCCGAACTACTCTTCTGCACAAATGGTTTCACGGCTTCATTGAGTTTTTTCCACTCATCGCCCGCCAATAAGGAGTAGAACTGGTCCAGCGGCATTTCCTTTTGCGAATTCGGATCAAAAGGATATAAGCCCCTCATCTGAGAACAGAATCCTGCGGCGGCCGCCCCGGCAACCTTCGCAGGGCCAGCCTTTACCGCCGCATCGAGCGCCGTAATCGGCTGTTCCAACAGCCGCCGGATCTCCTTCTCGTTGCCGACCGGTTGTGAATTGTCCACGGGAATGCCACTAATCACAGCCGTCACCGCGCTGGAAGCAGCAGTCTGCGCCCCCGCCGCCTGGGCCAGCAAGGTCGTATCCGGCGCGCCCGGACTTTGCGCAAGCGCGTGAATCGACGCATCAAGCGTCCCCAGAGCCTTCATGTAATCCTGCATCTTCGATGTGATCAGCACGTCTGGAGGTTTGTCCGGCGGTCCTGGGGGCTCAATCGCCTGCACGGGAGCAAACGGGGACTTTACTTCCGCCGGAGCAGGGTCAACATTGTGCGAGACAAAGTAGAACAGCAGCATCAAAGGAGATTTTGTATCGGTTATCTTCGTCAGCTTTCGATCTGCGTCTGGGAATCCGTTGTACGGAGGTACCGAGGAGGTCTTCAGAACTGCATTCCATTCGTTCACGAAATCCTGGTGGTACCGCTCGGTCAGCTTTTGACGAACGACTGCGGGATCCAGACCTTGGGCAACGCTCTTACCTAGCACCCACTCCTCTCCCCCCATATACAACGACGGATTCTTCAGCGCATCTTGCGCGAACTGATATCCACCGCGCGTAAATGCACCTTTCACCTTGTGCGCGCTCACAATGACTCCAGCGGACTCCGGATACTCTTCATTGAAGCTGACGTCGCGGTTGTTTTGAGAGGCGCGGCCTAGCAGTTGCACGTAGTAGCGATCAATTCCGGCAAAACCGTTCAGGTATGCCTGGGTATGCACGATCATGGACGGAGAATTGCTACTCGAAAACGGATTCTCCTTCGCGAGTTCGGTGCTGTAGAAATCGAATTGTGCCGACGCAAGATCCTTGCGGTCTTTGTCGATGTCTCGGTCGGCCACCCAGTGACTCATCAAGACCGGAGTCAGGAACTCCTTCGTGCTCTTGTCGTGATAGGAAGTCGTGATCAGATAAGCTTTCAGCTCGCTATAAGCCCTCTCGTAAGCGTCGTTTGGCGCATTGGCGGGCGGAGCATCCGGTAGGGCCAGCAGATTTTCGACGATCCGTTTCTGCGTCTCGCCAAACAGCAAGCGGCGAAAGCGATCAAAATAAACCGGCCTTGCGTTTTGATAGACCTCGTGCCCCGAGTAGAGCCCCCATCGCATGCTCCACGGGGCACCGTTCTCCTCCCAATCCCTGAGGTCGACCAGATCAGCGCGCAAGCGGTCGAGCTTTTGCAGATCGGCCATCGAGGCCGGCTGTCGCTGTTCTGCAGGCGTTTGGATGACCCTCAGATCCGTAACCTCGTCGCGTACACGGCTCTCTAGCGCACGATTTTGGAAAAAGGAAATCGTGAAGCCTGTCAGAAAAATGAGCCCCAGCAAAACGGCGCAGCCCAACCCGATACGGCGAATCAGATTGACATGAGAACTCGATCCGCTGGCCGCCAAGGCTACCCGATCCTTCACCAGAATGTCATTGAAAAGACTGGTGAGAAACACCCACTGCGGCACCCGCCGTGGACCGCCTCCTCGCATCGCAGGAGGGGAAGCGACTTGCGATCCCGCGCCGCGAAAAATCTGTGTTGCCCCCGAATTGAGAGACTCCTCAGCCGCCTCTGCCACGAGAACGGGCGCCGCGACCACGTCATCCACAACCACGGGCCGCACCCCGGTGAAATAGAAGCCACGTAAAAACGGATTCGTTCCGAGTTGCGTGGGACGGAGCAAATCCACGAGAAACTGCACCAGCAGCGTCCGGAGCTTTCTGAGTTCCCGGGGAAACTCATAAATCGCAGGCAACTTGTCGCTGTCGTTTTCGCGCGGAAGGAGCACGATGCGGCGCTCGGCCAGCGAGTAAAAAATCTCATCAAACGCCTTGGTCAGCCGCTGTGTTTCTTGGTCTGCGTAGACGCCCGCGCTCAACGACCGCATGGGCAATGTAGCGCCAAGCACTTCGGCAACTTCATCCTTGCTCATCCCACTCACAAACTCTGTGAAAAATGAAATCCGGTCGACCTTGGTGAATAACACGTAAACCGGGAAGCTGATGCCAAGAAGCTGTGAAACCTCCTGTAGCCTCGCCGACAATCTCCGCGCTGCCGAGACGGTGGCCTCGCTCGCTCCGGGTTGCAAGAACGTCTCGCTGTCGAAGCAAACGATCGCAGCCCGCGGCGCCTGCGCCTTCTTCCCCACCGCTGCCGAGAAGCGCGCCGGCTGCAGCAGTTTCACCAGACGTCTCCAGCGTTCCCTCTGCCCCATCATCGCCCCGGCCGGATCCACAAAGATTGCGGGACGCGTGTACCAAAGATTTGCGATGGAAGTGGGGAGCACCTCATTATCGCGATAGACTTGGCCGGCCAGTAATTCCGGATCGAGCGCCGAGTGAATCAACGCTGTTGTCTTGGTCGCGCCCGAGTCCCCTAGAACAAAAACGATTGGCAGGCTACTGAAATCGGTACCCCGCCCCAAGGTGGATTGCTTCAAACGCCGTATGGCTTCGCGAACCAGCGCATCCAGATCGCCGGTCGAGCTATCCGGCGACTCTTCTTCGCCGGATGCTTCTTTTGCTTTCTTCAATTTGTACTGATACCAGAATGCAACGGCTGCGCCGATGAGTCCGAGCAACGCCAGAACACCGCGCATAATCCACACATCAGAGCCATGCAAAGGTAACCATCTGCCGAGCAGATACACCAGCACCAGATAGATCAGCAGAATTACGCCGGTTACCCAGTACATCCCTTCCCCCTATTTCAACAACTCAGACGCCAAGGCCGACAGTGACGACTCCCCGGACATCAGCACAAACTTGTAGAGAACAAAGAGAACGACCACGATGCCGGCCATGACCAGGGCAACCCGGCCGAGCACCCGGCTCACGCGATCCGTCTGCACCATCCGAACCGCGTCCGCAGGAATGGCGCCGCGCGGCGACAACGCTCCGATCGGTCCCCGTATGCGGCGGATTTTCTCCTGTGTCGCTGCCATAATCGACCGCAGGTCTCCGCCCGCCGCGTATCTCCCCTTAAAACCCAGCAGCATGCAGAGGAAATACACTTCCAGCAGATCTGCGGTCTCCTGCGAATCACTGCGGTTCAGGGATTTCTGCAATTCCTGGAAGAAAATCTCGCCGGCCAGTTGATGCCCGAACAATTCAGCCTGCAGGGGCAGGCGCGGCCAGTTCACGAAGACAGGATTTCTCGACGTCAGCACCGACTCATCCAGAAACGCCACCACGGCAAAAATGACTTGCTTCACATCTTCTGCGCTGCAGCCGCGGCTGCGTGCCTCTTGTTCAGCCATACGCAAGGCTTGTCTCATCTGGGCGCGGAAGGTCTCCGCATCCGACACCGCCTGCCGGTGATATCTCAGGCGCACCACAGCCGTGAATACTTCCTGAAATCCGAGCGCCAGATTCCAGCCGCGCCGGTCCATCGCTGGACTCGACCCTCGATAACTCCCCAACGGTGTGACTTGTGTAGAACTCATTTCAACTCTCTAGCAAAACGATTAGTTCAAGGTCAGGGGAGGGTAGCTCGCCGGGAACATACACGCCCACATTTCGCGTGCGCATAATGTGCTCCCAGCAGGGACCGCTCCGCGCGATCACGAAATACTGACTGTCGACCTTGGCAGAGACCGCCGCGGGCGGCACCTGCCTGTGATCCAGTTTCAACCCCGGTAGAGCACGTTTCACCAGCTCTGGCACAAACTGAGCCGAACACACCTTCACGAGTTGTAGTGTTTTGGAAATCAAATCCGCTTCGCCTACTTGGGCGCGGATTCCCAGCATCCAACGCGATGGCCCCAGGCAGCGTTGATCGCGCACTTCCCCTTCATAGAAATATCGCGTCGTCGGCTTCAACGGGATCACAATCGCCTGCGCCGGAACAATGATCTCCAGATGACGCAAGATATGCTCCTCCAGCGCTGCAAAGCCAGGTCCCGGATCTGCATGATCATATGCCGGCAACGTCCGAGGATTGGAATCCAGACTGAATGTGCATAGCGCTCCCCCCAGCCGCGACATCTCGCGGAACAAGTCCTCCGGATGCCGATGCTTCGCCAGCAAAATGTGCCGCAGAGGCGTCAGGCTGGAATTGATCGCATGCAGAAACCAGAACTGTGCCACCTGCCGCGCAGACATGCCGGTCTGGAACTTCTCTCCTGACTTCTGCTCTTCTGTTACGACGCCGCTTTTCTCCTCCAGAATCTGCACCAACCGTTGCAGCATGGAAGATAACCGTTCACTCGCACTAACACGCAGGCAAGGCGGGACAAAAGTCGGGTCATACACGAAATGCCCAGACTGGTCGCGCATCACCCGGGCGATGGGCAAGGTGAGCAAGCTCTCGTCATCAGCAGGCAAGACTACAAGGCGAATATTCTTTCGCCCCATCTGCACTGGTTTGGGCTCAAGGCCGGTGTTTTCGTCATGCACCATCTCCGTGGTGCTGAGATAGCGTGCCTTTCCGGCGGTGAATGGGTCGAGATCACAATTCTGCTGTCCCGCCACCCAGCGCGGAACGGCCAGCGCAACGGTCAGGCTATCGGTGGTCGGAAGGAACTTCTCAACAATGTTGTAGGGATCAGGGCGCGGATCGCACTCCGGAATATCGAACGGCAGCCCGTCCTGCAAAATCCCCCGAGCGTGCAACAGACTTACCGTGCCGTTGCGCAAAGCATCCGTATCCAGTTGGCAGGCCGCCAGTCCGTAGGCGTCTCTCCACAAGCTGGAGGTGGCAAAGTGGACGGCTTCCTCAAAATACCGGTTCTGCGCCTGAAAATGGTGTGGCGCCAGGTACATCCCCTCCGCCCACACTACTCTCGACAGCAACTTCATGCCGCTTCACCTGATCAAAGGGGGAAATTTGCGTTGCCTTCACCGCCCGCTGGGAATCCGTGCGTCGCGGCCAAGTTTCCGTCTGGCCAGCGATGCTAGGCGGATAGCCCTCTATTGTCAAGGATTCGGACTCGCTCCTGAGCAAGACTCCGCTATAAGTACTTGTGCCACAAGCTCAAAGAGCAGTCTAGCCGACGCCTGTCACGACTTCACACAATGGTCTTACTGGCATCTGTTCGCCTGCAGATAATACCTGCACCATTGCGGTTGGGAGCAGGCGCGTCGTGCGTGATAGCCTATTTCGGCTAGGCTAAACGCCGTTGAGGAGACGGCCTCCGCGTAAGTTCTCAAGCCTTTCATGACGTACGATCCCAAGCCGGACCCTACGCCTCTATCTAATTCAGGCAAAACGGATTCTTCCGACTCAGACCAGACGCCCGAGGCGCAACTTTTGGCTTCCGATGGGGTTGAAAATGGTGTGAGCACAGCCGCACTTGATCGGGCGCTGCTGTCGGCTACTACGACGCCGATCCCCCCAGTCTATTCGGCCTTCGGGGCTATTGAACCGCAGTCCGACGCCGATATCATGCTCCGCGTCAAGGCGGGCGACCAGTCGGCTTTTGAATACCTGGTCCAGAAGTATCGCCGGCCAATGATAAGTTTCATGTACCGGATGGCTCGAAACGCTACCGTGGCCGAGGATTTGGCTCAGGAAGTTTTTCTCCGTGTATATCGTTCGCGCGAGACTTATGAACCGAGTGCCAAATTCTCGACCTGGCTGTATCGTATTGCGACGAATCTTGCGGTCAATCATGCGCGCGACACCCGCCATGAGCGCCCCGAGGTTCAAGTCAGCCTCGACGAACCGGACGAGGAAAGCGGCACGACGCTGGAACTGCCCGACGCATCCCTGAACGTTGAGCAGCAGATGGTGCGCCGGGAGCGGCTGCTGGCCATCCGCAAGAAGATCGAAGCGCTGCCCGAACAGCAGCGGCTTGCCGTCATCATGCATAAGTATCAACAGATGGACTACAAGCAGATCGCTGATGTATTGAAGAAGAGCGAGTCGGCTACCAAGTCGCTGCTCTTCCGGGCCTATGAGACTTTGCGGGAACAGTTAAAAGAATTCATTTAGCAGGATCATTGCAAGCGAAGAGACATTGGCGAAGATTGTGAAGGGGAAGTAAGTATGAAATGCGAGGAGATTCGCGAAAGGATGCCCGATGTGGCCGCTGGATTCAGCGAGTTCAACACGGACGAACAGAATCATCTGGCCTCTTGCACTTTATGTGTGGAGCAGTTGAAAGGTATGCGCGCCACGATGTCGCTGCTCGACGAGTGGCGCGCTCCCGAGCCATCCCCCTATTTTGACGTACGCCTTCAAGCCCGATTGCGCGAGGAAATGGCTCGGCCACAAGCAGGTTGGTTGCACTGGTTCCGTCGCCCCGTACTGGCCGCGGCACTTACCGTGATCATGGGTATTGGCATAGGGCTGTTCCTGACGCACGATAACAGACCTTCTATGAAGCCCCAGACGGCCGAGATCGGAACTGCGGTAAGCGACCTCCAGACCCTCGACAAGAACAATGATCTGTACGCCGAGTTTGATTTGCTTGATGATCTGGATCTGCAGCAGAATGTCGTACCGAGCCCCCAGAACGCGGACAATACTGCGGACAACTAAGAGTCACGCACCGGTAGCAGAAGTTACGTGAGGATCATGCCAGGGGGAACGCACATCCCGGGATGTTTGGCCATCGCGATTCTGGCGATGAGCACATTCCATGCCAGGCTCTCAGTGGCGCAAAAAACAACGCCACATCCGGTGCCCGCACCGCAACAGCATATGTCCCGCCCGCCGGCAACGCCGGCGCAGGGACGCGCCCTTCCCAAACCGCAGGGCCACGTCGGAGATTGGTTGCGGCGCTATAAGGATCTGCCCCCCGATGAACAGGAACAGGCATTGAAGAACGACCCTGCCTTCCTAAAGCTTCCTCCAGCCAGGCAGCAGATACTGCGTCAGAGGCTGCAGCATTTCTCCAGCCTTCCTCCACAGCGACAACTGAGGATCCTCAACCGCATGGAGACTTGGGAACATCTTACCCCCGAGCAGAAACAGGAGGCTTGGCAAGTGTTCGGCCAGATGCGGCAGCTTCCTCCCGATCGCCGCCGGATGGTGCATACCGCTATTGACGATTTGCGGATGATGCCGCCCGATCAGCGCGAAAACGTGATCAGTTCCGATCGCTTTAAAGGGATGTTCTCAGATCAGGAGCGGCAACTGATGCGCGATGCAACGCGCTTGCCTTTGGCTCCGCCCGATAGTGGGGACCAGCCTGAACATCCACCGGAGCCCGGGCAACCACAAGAGTAGAAGGGTGGGTGATTTCGGGAACCGGGGTGTGTTTGATTTCTCACGGCTCACGGCCGACGCCGCCTTACCTTCGCAGCAAATTCCGCGCGATAAAGAAGACGTTCGCGGGCCGTTCTCCCAGCCGCCGCATGAAATACGGATACCACTCCGTGCCGAATGGCACATAGACCCGCACTCGCCAGCCATCTCGCACGAGGCTCTGCTGCAGGTCGCGCCGAATGCCGTAAAGCATCTGAAACTCGAACGAATCCCGCGAGAGCGTCTCACTATCCGCAAACGCCTGCGCCTCTCGAATGATGTGCTCATCATGTGTTGCCAGCCCGTGATAAACCCCGCTCTTCATCAGGATCTTCATCAATTTGATGTAGTTCGCGTCCACATCCGTTTTGCTCTCGAATGCGATGCTTGCAGGCTCTTTATAAGCTCCCTTGCATAATCGAATTCGAATCCTCTCCGAAAGCAACTTTTCGACATCCGCTTCCGATCGCTTCAAGTACGCCTGTATTACAGTCCCGACGCTATTCGCATGGCCCGGCCTGCGGTGCAACTCATGCACAAAATCCAGCGTCCGCTGTGTGTACGGAGAACCTTCCATGTCCACGCGGACGAATCCCGGCGGATTCATCGACGCCGCTCTCGCCACCAGTCCGCTTACCAGTTCCCGTGCCAGAGCCTCATCGACATCGAGTCCCATGTGCGTGAGCTTCAAGCTGATGTTGGCATTCAACCCGTTCGATGCGATCGCATCAAGAATCTGCTGATAGAGTTGAGCGCTGTGCTTCGCCTCGTCGGGATTCGTAACGTTCTCGCCCAGATTATCGATGCTCACGCTCATGCCCGAGCGGTTCACTGCCTGAGTCACACGCACGGCATCTGCGATTTCCGTACCAGCGACGAAACGGCCGGAGACCCGCTGGCCAATGGATGATCTCTCAGCAAAACTGCGTAAAGAACGGTTCTCAGAAAGATGGACGAAGAAGGCCCTCAACATTGAGTTCCTGCCACCCCCAAGTGAATTGGTCTATCGAACAGAGGAAAGGTACCTTCGGTCGGAAGTATGAAGACCACAGAATTTTGTATCACAACCACAACGCGCGGGGTGTGATCGGAAACGGTCGATTCCTGCGGGAAGTCCCAAGCGCGGAACTTCCCGCCAGTTCCCGCGCTTCTTACCAGGTGTAGTGTGCGGTGTACGTGATTGTCTTTTCGCCATCCGAAGCAATCGTGATGGGGAACTCAATCGTCTGACTGTCTGTTTTCTTGTAGTTGTCTGATTTCGCAGTAATGTCCCAATTCTTCCCGCGATACAGATGCTCCACCACGCGTACTTCCACCGGCTCTTTTTTGTGATTACGGATGCGAATCTCGAAGGTTTCGGTCCCCATGCTTTTGGCATTTTCAACTGTATAGTTTGTGCGGCGGCGCTCGCCCGTGAGATCAAACGCATTCCCGATGTAGATTCGCACCGTCTCATCTTTCGGCGTGTGATCAATCATATTCTCGCCCGTGAACTCCACCTGCCCGTCGTCGTTGTGACGATAGAAGCGCACGCGTCCCTTTGGCAATGGCATTCCCAGATGATTCGTCTCCGAGTTCACGAACTCGCGCATGACCCAGATCTTCGGATTTGATTCCGTTCCGTAGGAGTGATCATTGCGGATGTTCTCCCAGTTCCATCCGCCATAATGGTTGGGGTCGATCTTCGCTCCCTCATAGACGTAGATCTGTTTCGCCGTCACTCCGGCGGCATGAATGAACTCCACCTGCTTGGTTTCCCGGTCGCGCAGGGTGGTGGTGCGCCCGAGAGTGTAGAGGTGATATTCATCAAACGCCTTCTCGGTGACAGCGGGCGCCCCGACTGCATCGGCTGCCATCGCCGCCTTCATGGCGTAGGCGCGAGTCTCGCCCGGTTGAATCTTGCTGACATCGCCGGCCATCAGCTTGATGCGAGCATTGTCAAAGGTGCGTCCAGTCTGGTTATCGATCGTGACCCATCCTACGATGTCGACCACATCGCCTTTTTCCGGCGCAATAATGTTGTAATCCGCCTGCCAACTCATCCCCCCAGTTACATATGAAAGCTCGGCCGGAAATCTTCCGGGCTTGTCAGTAGAGAGCAGCCACTCCAGCCGCGGTTTCAAGATGCTGTCATCGGTGAGGCTTGGAAACACCGGTATCCCGGGCAAGCTGAATCGGAGTTGACCGTTTACTTCAATCACCGGCTGTCCCGAGGCCTGAACCATCTGCGACTGGTAGTAGCTCTGGCCGTACCGATTCATCGCGAAGTAATTATGCGCAGTGTAGCCGCTGCGAATGATCCTGCCCTTGACGATCCCATCGTTCGACTGGAACTCGATGTTCTTGCCCTCGTACAGATTCAACAGCATCCCTTCCGAGATCGGATCGGCGCGATAGTTCTGCTCCAGCACCTGCAGCGCATGCTTTCCGGTGGGATCGCGGAGAATGACCGAATCCGGCTCCGCATGCATGGTGATTTCGCTCTCGTTGACTTGATTGACCCCGGATTTCAGATCCAGCGGAACCTCTTGCCGGATCACGGCGAAATCCTGGTTGTAGATGGTGAGTGACGGTTGAGAAGACTGCTGGGCAAACAGATTGCAGCAGAAGATCAGAAAGCAGACCAAGCGAGCGCGCATGAAAGGTTACCCTCCCGTGAGTTCTCCTGAGAGTCCGTTGAGTCAGTTCTTGGGCCAGCGACGGAACCCAACTCAGCCTACCGCTCATAGAACGCCCGAGAGAGCAACTCTTGCGCGCCAGGCAAACTCTCGTAACCCCAGGCGGACCATGCAATTACAATCGCCCCTGCAATGCGAGTCCAGGGTCCCTAACGGTTTCGATCACTGGGGATCAAACTTGATTTCGATGTTTTCTTTGGTTTCTTTTGGCCCGGGCTCGAACTTCCAGTGCCCCACAGCTGTCACCGCACTTTGAGTCAGCAGCGGATGCCCGCCTATGACATCAATCTTCTTAATTGTGCCGTTTGGGACGACTATGGCCTGGAGTTTCACAGTTCCGCGTATGTTCATGGAACGGGCCAGGGTTGGGTATACGGCAGGGGTTTGCACCAGGATTTTTCTGGAGCCTTCGCTCGATTCCTGGGCTCGGGTTTTGACAGAAATAAACAGGGTGGCGGCTAGAAGCAAACCTGCTAGGGTTGCCTGCCGCATCAGGATCCTCATATGAAGAGGAGTCTAATGAATGAACCGCTTAACCTCGAAGATCACGGAAGTTATTGCACTTTCGAGGGAAACGGGAAAAGGCAGTTTTGCGCTGCCCTCGCCATCTCACTTCCCGTGCTCTTCCAGGAACTTCTCCACTTCCATGGCTGCCATACAACCAGTACCCGCGGCCGTGATCGCCTGCCGATAGCGCCGGTCTTGCACATCGCCGCAGGCAAACACTCCGTGCACCCGCGTGAATACGTAATTATGAGTCTTCAGATACCCCTCCGAGTCCATGTCTAGCTGACCGGCAAACATCTTCGCGTTCGGCTCATGGCCGATTCCCAGGAACAAAGCGCTGGTCGGAAAGTCCCATACCTTCCCGGTTTTTACATTCTTCAACTTGAGTCCGGTCACTTCATTCTTGCCGGCGTCATACACATCCTCGACCACGGTGTCGGTTAGGAACTGAATCTTGTCATTCTTCTGGGCCCGCTCGAGCATGATCTTCGACGCCCGGAATGAATCGCGCCGGTGAATGATCGTTACCTTCGTCGCAAATCGGGTCAGGAAAAGCGCCTCTTCCATCGCAGAGTCGCCACCACCCACAACGACAATCTCTTTGCCGGAAAAGAAAAACCCGTCGCAAGTCGCACACGACGATACGCCATGCCCAATCAACTGCTGCTCATGCGGCAGACCAAGCCACCTGGCAGATGCCCCGCTGGCAATGATGAGGGTCTGAGTATGAACTTGCTGGTGACCCAGATGGAGCAGGAACGGTCGCTTGCTCAGGTCGGCGCTCGTCAAATGCGCCATCCGATATTCCGCTCCAAAGCGTTCTGCCTGGTTGCGCATATTCTCGACGAGCTGCGGACCCATGATTCCCTCGGGAAATCCGGGAAAGTTCTCGACGAGCGTGGTCATCGAGAGCTGCCCGCCGGGCTCATGCCCTTCGATGACAAGCGGCTTCAGGTTTGCGCGTGCGGTATAAAGGGCCGCTGTGTGTCCGGAGCATCCGGATCCGATAATCACTACGTTCCGTGTTTCGCTCATGGATTGTTTAGTATTCGCAGATTAGATGGTTCGTCTCCGATTACGATGCAACACCGCGTTTTGGACTCTCCTGAAACGGCTACCTCTGTGGCTCCTGCGGCTTCATCATTTTCGATTTTGGCGGAACACTTGGCTTGGCCTCAGCCGTAATCTTCGCCAGTTCCTCGGGCACAACTCTCCTCACTCCCAGCAACCCTCGATAGTTGGTCAAGACATCCGAGGCGCCACGGAATAGCGGCTCGTACGCACTCTGATTCGGCGCGGGCCCCGCTGCCGTATCCTGACAGCGCGCCAGGGCAACCGAAGGCTTCCCAAAGCGCTCTAACCGCATCCTCATAACGGGTGTGTTCGCACTCAACATCGTTGCCGAACTGGTTACCGCCGATGCGCTATCCTCCAGCGAAACCTGCATCAAGTCCTTCGGGTCCTTCACCCGCAGCACCAGGGTTTCGATCATGTTCACGCCGTCATTGCTGAACGAATACTGCACACTGGAAAACGTGGCCTGCACCGAAAACTCTCGCCGAATGCGCACATAACTTGCGATCGACGGCTCCCCTGCAATATGTCCGGGCTGCCCTGCTTCCAGCATGGCCGGCATCTCTGAGAGCGTCGAGCGTCCCCGCGTCACCTCAAAATCAGTGTCAAACAATGGTTGCTTCGGGACCTTGGCCAGGGCAGCCGCGAGTTCCTTCTGCTCCTCCGTCGAGGGCGTGCAAACATTTAGCATGTTCACCTTGACCTGGGGCTGGGACTCCTGCTGCCCCGCCTCTGCCTGCTGAGCCAGGATCTGCCCGCCGCAAAGAATCGAAAGGCTGATAGATAGGAGGAAAACCGGAATTCTGGGCACGCCGGAATTCTAAATGAGACCTCGCCGTTTTCTAAATTTGAAAAATGTTTCCAGTCGAGTTAACTCTTCCCATGGACGTCGTAGAATCAGGGTATGGCGAACCTAACCCTGGTATACGGCATGCGGCTTTTGCCCTCAGAAGATGTGCTTGAGGTCGGCGAAGCTCCGGTGAAGCTGGCCAACGGTCGAGAGGCTCACGTGACGATGCACGTGCTGGAGGGCAGCAAGGAAGAAATCGAAAAGCAACTTCGCACCAGCCTGGAAGCATTCTTCGATCTCTATCCCGAGATTTGAGTGATAGCTGTTCCGTCGCCCTGTCCTGCGGGTCGCCCACGAAGCGCAAGTGTTTGTGCGATTGCTGACTGAACCTTTTTCGGAGCCGTATAATTCCTAATCTTCACGGTGCCTGGCCGTACGATGCAAAGGTCCTACCTAGAATTGAAGCGCAAGCTGATTCAGGCTGATCTTTGGCCTCAGGGCCGAATGTCACGCCTGGCCTGCTATTTGGCCGCACTCGGCGTTGCGCTGTTCGGCTTGGAGAAGCTGTTGGACCTGTTCTCGCTCTCCTGGGGCAGTCACCTTGGCGGATGGATCAGTTTTCTCACCTTCCTGGCCGGAGTCCTTTTCTTTATCCTGGCGTTCCGCTGGATTAAGCGCCGAATCCTGTGGCGCCTCAGAAATCGGCTCATCGTCACCTATGTTTTCATCGGCGTAATCCCAGCCGTGCTGCTAATCGGCATGGGCCTGATTACGCTCTATGGATTAGGAGGCCAGTTTGCAGTATTTGTCGTGACTTCCGAAATCAATGCACAGCTTCGCAGCCTCGAATCGGTCAACACCACCCTCGGCAGCGAGCTGGCGGCACATCTGGACCGGGGCGAAAAACCAGTCCCCGAGTCGCTGGTCGGATTGACCAAGCGCGATCCCAGCTGGAACCGTCGCCAGGTGTGTGCCTGGTACGGCGACAATCCACTTCCTTTATGCAACGAGTTTCGCGGTTCATCTATCTCTCTTCCCGCCTTTGTGAAAGGAAATTTCAAGGACCTCGTACGGGATCATGAACGGCTTCATCTGCGGGTAGGATCCTCACTGCAGGTCGGCTCAAGCAAACTGACGGTCGTGACCAGCGAGCCCTTCGATAAGGAACTGGTCGGAAAGATCGCGGAGGGATTGGGCGAGATTACCCTCTACACGACAGGCGAAGACGAGAAACCCCTAACACAGGACAATCCTGCTGGAAAGGAGAAAAAAAACGCAAACACGCAGCAGTACACCAGTGGCTTTGTCATTCAGACGGATAACAAGCGTCCACCGCAGCAGGGTGGACAGCGAGTTTTGCACCCCGCTTTCACCGTCGGTTCCATGCCCGAGCCAAGTGGCGGCTTCGATCGGGAAATTACGTTCGGCACGCCTCTCCCTGTAGTCGACTGGGAGAGCGGCGCGCTAGACAAGTACGGCCCCGTTCTTCAAGTCACCACGCGCCCTGCTGTTCTCTACAGCCATCTGTTTGCGGCGCTCGGAGAATTTGTGCGTGGGGTCACCTACATCCTGATGGGCGTGGGGATCTTCTTTGCCATCATCGAACTCATCGCCCTGATCATTGGCACGCGCATGACCCGCACAGTTACAGCTGCGGTTGCAGATTTGCACGTTGCCACTCGCCATGTCGATCGCGGCGACTTCAGCCATCGAATTCCCGTGAAGTCGAGTGACCAGTTGGCGGATCTTGCCTTGTCTTTCAATTCCATGACAGCTTCTATCGAGAAGCTGATGCAGGAGCAACGGGAGAAACAACGCCTCGAAAACGAACTTGCTATCGCACAGGAAGTGCAGGAACAGCTTTTCCCACGCCAGATCTCGGAACTGGAGTCACTCGAAGTTCATGGATTCTGCCGTCCAGCCCGCACCGTAAGCGGCGATTACTACGATTTTCTGGCGGCCAGCTCACACAAAATGATTCTGGCGGTCGGGGACATCAGCGGAAAAGGAATTTCCGCCGCCCTTCTCATGGCGACCATTCATTCGGCAGTGCGAGCCTACAGTCTCGATAGCATGCCGCAATTGCGTGAACCGGTCGCCGTCGGCGCCATCGCCGGAACGGGCAGAATGATGGCAACTTGGCCCGAAGGCATCGACGTGTCACCCGGAGCTCTCCT
>Ga0335084_10000083_pt1 | contig 61964 bp, 57 predicted proteins | sample Lox_Sample_44_FD_206721 | JGI IMG/M metagenome (GOLD analysis project Ga0335084, IMG submission 206721) | Soil microbial communities from Loxahatchee National Wildlife Refuge, Florida, United States - Lox_Sample_4.4 | ecosystem: Environmental > Terrestrial > Soil > Wetlands | place: USA...
AAGGAGAACTTCGCACACGCGTACCGTCGTGGACCGCTATTGACTATTTTCCAACTGCATGTTAGATTCCAAATTTCGATAACCACGGTGTTTGGCGGGGGTTGAGAAGATATTCACGGGCCTCGGCCTTGCATATCTTGCCAGCGAACAACGTGAGCGGGAAGGGGAGAACTTCGACGAGCTCAGTCGAATCGCTCCGTCTGGCTCTGCCAGCGGAGGGGGCGACGCGGGCCCCTATAAGATGCCATGCTGGATCTCAAGTACATTCGAGAACATACGGATCGGGTACGACAAAAGATGGCGGAGCGCGGGCATGCCGTCGACCTTGAAGGATTGCTCGGGGTGGATCGGGAGCGTCGAGAGCTTACGGTCCGTGGGGACGAGCTCAAGCAGCGTCGGAACGCGGCCTCCGATGAGATTACCCGCCTCAAGCAGCAACGGCAATCCGCTGATCCATTGCTGGCCGAGATGAAGCAGGTCTCGGAAGGGATCAAGCAGATCGATGAACGGATTCGCTCGCTCGACGAACAATTGCAGGAGCGGCTGCTCTACCTTCCGAACCTCCTCCACGACTCCGTTCCGGTCGGCAAGGACGAAAAAGAAAATAAAGAACTCCGGCGGTGGGGAACCCAACCGTCTTTGGATTTCCCGACGCGGGCTCATTGGGAGATCGGGGAGAAACTGGGCATCTTGGATTTTGAGCGGGCCTCCCGGGTGACGGGGGCGCGGTTCGTGTTCTATAAAGGCCGGGGGGCCCGGCTTGAACGGGCCCTTATGAATTTCATGCTGGACCTCCACGTCCGTGAGCACGGCTATGAGGAGATCCTTCCGCCGGTCATCGTCAATCGCGCCAGCATGATCGGGACGGGACAACTGCCGAAGTTCGAGGAGGATCTGTTTCGCCTCCGGGATGAGGATTACTTTCTGATCCCCACCGCCGAGGTGCCGGTCACCAACCTATACCGGGACGAAATATTAGAAGAGGATCGCCTGCCGTTGTCCTACGCGGCCTACACCCCCTGTTTCCGCCGCGAGGCCGGCTCCTACGGAAAGGACACGCGGGGTCTGATCCGTCAACATCAATTCAACAAGGTCGAGCTGGTAAAATTCACGACGCCCGAGCGCTCGTATGAAGAGCTGGAGCGGCTGCTCCGGGATGCCGAATCGGTGTTGCAACGGCTCGGGCTGCATTATCGGGTCGTGCTGCTCTGCACGGGGGACAGCGGTTTCTCGTCGGCCAAAACCTACGATATCGAGGTCTGGCTTCCGGGACAGAACCAGTTTCGGGAGATATCCTCCTGCAGCAATTTCGAGTCGTTTCAGGCGCGGCGGGCCGGGATCCGGTATCGGCTGAAGGGCGGCAAAAAGACGGAGTACGTCCACACGCTCAACGGTTCCGGTCTGGCGATCGGCCGCACCGTCGTGGCGATCCTTGAAAATTACCAGCAAAAGGACGGCAGCGTGCTCATTCCCGAAGCCCTGCGCCCGTACATGGGCGGGGTGGGGGAGATTCGGGCGGATCGATAAATGCGAAAATAGAGCAATAGAGAATAGACCGCGTTCTCACGCTATTTTTGGTTCGCGTCTAAATTCTATCGCTGCATTGTTCGAACGCTCCGTAAAATTTGCAAGGCAAATTTTACGGAGGGGTGGCCGAGTGGCCTAAGGCGGCGGTCTTGAAAACCGTTACCCGAAAGGGTCGTGGGTTCGAATCCTACCCCCTCCGGAATTTTTGCTTCGCGAAATTTCAGAGCATTGGAGCGGTGGACATTGGAAGATGGACACGGCTCACAATGCGGTCTAATACTCCATGGCTCTATTTTCAAGGGAAAATTTCCCCTATTTACCGTTTACGATTAACGCTATGAACGCCCCGCGCAACGTTGCCGTGATCGTCGGGAGTCTTCGCAAGGATTCCTTCAGCCGCAAGATGGCCCATGCGCTCGCGGCTGTCGCGCCTGCGTCCCTCAGGCTGCAGATCGTCGAGATCGGTCCATTGCCGCTCTATAATCAGGATCTTGATGGAGCCGATCCGCCGGCCGCCTGGGTCTCTTTCCGGGAACGGATAAGGGCCTCCGATGCCGTTTTGTTTGTCACTCCCGAATACAACCGGTCCGTTCCCGCGGCACTCAAGAACGCGCTGGATGTCGGTTCGCGGCCTTACGGGAAAAGCGCATGGAACGGCAAGCCGGGGGCCGTGGTCGGCGTATCCCAGGGAGCGCTCGGCGCGTTCGGGGCCAATCACCATCTCCGCCAGTCCCTCGTCTTCCTGAACGTGCCCACACTACAGCAGCCCGAGGCCTACATCGGCGGCGCCGCGGGTCTGTTCGACGCGAACGGAACCCTGTCCAATGAAAGCACGCGGGATTTCCTCCGAAAATTCATGGAGGCGTTCGCGGCCTGGATTGAAGTGAACCAACGACGCTAATGAGAAGGGGTTTCCATCAGAGGCAAGCGTTCATTAGGGGCCCAGAGTGCCTGGGCATGCCTTTGAGTGTGTCAGTCCCTTACCCTCCGCCAGAGTTTTTGCTTAAGATCGCTATGCGGTCTAATGCTCCATTGCTGATATAGAGGCGACGTGTTAAGCCGGTCGGCATAAATATAAAGATAAGTTGCAACGGATATCAGTATTATTTGAACGATGACGAAGCGGAGAACTAAGACCAAAAGGTCTCCAGCAAAGCGCAGGATGGGCCGACCCTTCGAGCGTGCAGTGGCGATGATCCAAGCAGGGTTGGATCCTAAAATCACAGTCAAACACGATGAAAAGCTAAAGGACAAACACGGCCACCGGCGTCAGTTCGATGTCGTCTTACGAGGAAAATTTGGCGGGCACGAGGTTCTTGGGGTGATCGAATGCAAGGATTTACAGGGTCCTGTAGGTACTCCCGTCATTGATGCCTTTATTACTAAGGCCGCAAGCGTGGGTGCAGATCTGAAGTTCGTTGTATCGAAGCGCGGATTTTCTAAGCCGGCCCTCAAAATCGCCGCTGACAACCACGTAAATACTTTATCTCTTCTGAAGAGCCCCACTGAAAAACATGGGTTTTCCGTCGGCGACTATGTATATGCATGCAAGCTTACCTGGACCTCCGTAAGGCTTGGGGCCGTCTTGACCAACGGTACAACCCTGTCAATCCTCGATCGGCCGCAAGATGTGTGTGTGAACGGCTATTCTATATTCGAGTGGATTCTCCAAGAGGCTCATTCCACTTTTCTGAGGATTCCGGAACCCGGTTGGTACAGACTACGGCTTAGCTTCCGCGAACCAGCCACGATAGTTTTATCCTCGGGGGCGCACCAGATCCAGGTGCTGGAGGTTCACCTAAAACGTGAACGCGAGTACCGGCGAAAGGCAGCTTTCGCTGTTGGCAGTGGTTTTGTCGATTTTGGTTCGAAAGAACTCAAGGTTCCGGGAGGGGGATCGATTGAAGTATCCTTCACCGCGGACCCACATCTTAAAGATTGGGAGCCCCTTGATGCACTTCCGGAAAAGCCCAGCGCACTAGTGCCAGGAACATTGTTCGTGTACTCAAGGCCGGCTGAAGTACCCCATTCCTCATTTGACGCTCGGAGTGTTGCGGAAATTACATTCAATCCCCTTGTTACCTAATTTAAACCGGAGCCGATTCTGAGGGGACCGAGTCTGCTCACGGCTATGGCCGCTGAAATATGGTGCTGCCGGTTTAAGAACCGGCTGCGATCATCCGATCTGAGCCAGAATCTTTTTCTGTTCCTTTGGAGAAAAGTCCTGTCCGTAAAAACGTAGAAAGATCTCTCTCCGGATCTCCCGCTGATCGGCGTTCGGATGATTCGTCAGAATGGATGCCAGGACCTGGCGGCGGGCCAGGTCGAACATGGAAAATCCCATCTTCAATCGATCCTGCCCGCTCTTCTCCATGATCATCGCATTGAAGCGAGCTTCCACTTCAGGAGGTGTGTCTCTCATCTGTTTGCCTCTTGATAGATTTTCTGGAGTCCCAGTTTGGCCACCCACTTTTGAATGTACCGCCGATCCAAATCGGGTACGGTCTGAAGGAGATTTTTTACATCCCTGATCTGCATTTCGGATTGGCTGTCGTTGGCCCAATCCAATTTGGATAGGATGAGGTCCTCCGGTGAGGCCACAAAAACCCTTGACCCCTCAAACTCGACGGTGCGCCTGCGTTCAAATTCGACCCGGCGGTATTCTGTATCTTTTCTAATGATAAAGTCAACTTTAACGACTCCTTCCCGATGAATGATGTTGAACATTCCCTTGCTTTGAAGCGCGTGTTTCACGACATCCCGGTCAATATAAAAGTCATTCGAGAAAAGGGAGAATAGTTTCTCGATCTTTTCCTCTCCGACCTCGATGATGATATCAATATCCCTTGTCATTCTAGGGACGGTATAGAAATTCGCGGCGATCGAGCCTGTCACCATATATGGCATCCCGGCCGATTCCAGCCTCTGAATTACAATTTTTAGAACCTCCTGCTCGTTCACGATACGGTCTCTTTTGTTTTCCCTATGATATCTTGGAGGGCGACTCTTTTCTTATACGATTTATAAGGGGAAATTATACAGAAGATTTGGAAAAAATGAAAAATGTTTTCGTGTTCATCTTCATTCAAAAACCCGCTTTTGATCGTAGGCCCCTTGTGCCAGGCCCTGTGCTTCCGTTATCATAGATTATCCGCAATAAATTGATGGAGGGTAGTGAGATGCGAAGATTCATGCGAACGGCTGTCGTGGCATTACTACTATCGTCCCTGGCCGGCTGCGGGTATAACGATCTCCAGGGCCTCGATGAGAACGTGAAGTCGGCCTGGTCGGAGGTCCAGAACCAGTACCAGCGACGGGCGGACCTGATTCCGAACCTGGTCAACGTGGTCAAGGGATACGCGGCGCACGAGCGTGAGACCTTGGAGGCCGTCACCGAGGCCCGGGCCAAGGTGGGCTCGCTGCAGGTGACGCCGCAGACGCTCAACGATCCCCAGAGCTTCAAACAATTCGAGAACGCGCAAGCCGGTCTGACCTCGGCGCTTTCCAGGCTGATGGTCGTCGTGGAGAAATATCCCGATCTCAAGGCCAATCAGAATTTTCTGGACCTCCAGTCCCAGCTCGAGGGAACCGAAAACCGGATCACCGTGGCCCGCAAACGCTACATCGATTCCGTGAACGAGTACAACAAGATGGTCCGGTATTTTCCGACCAACCTTACGGCCCGGTATATCCTCCATTTGGAAGTCCGTCCCAATTTCGCGGCCACGACGCCGGGCGCCGAAAAACCGCCCGAGGTGAAGTTCTAAGGTGCGTCTTATTGGGCCAGCGTGTCTTTTCGCAGCCTTTTTGACGGCCGGAACGTCCTCGCCGGTTTGGGCCGCCGTCCCCCAACCGGCCGGATACGTGACGGACGAGGCGGGTCTGTTAACCCCTTCACAGATCGCCGCGTTGGACCGGGCCCTTTCCGAATACGAGCGGCGCACCTCAAACCAGATCGTCGTTCTGACAGTGAAATCCCTCGAAGGGCAGGACATCGAGTCCTATTCGATGGCGGTCGCGGAGGCCTGGAAGGCGGGACAGAAACATAAAGACAACGGGGCCATATTGATCGTGGCCCCTAACGAACGCCGGGTGCGGATCGAGGTCGGGTACGGTCTCGAAGGCATTCTGACCGACGCGAAATCGGCCCGGATCATCCGGAACATTCTTGCGCCCCGGTTCCAGGCCGGCGATTACTACGACGGGATCAACGGCGCGGTGTCGGCCATGGAGGCCGTGATCGGCGAGGAATTCACGGCCGAACGCAGGGTCCCGGAGGCCATCCAGTCGTTTTTCCCGATCCTGATGATGCTTCTGTTTTTTGCGGGTCTGATCGGTCTGATTCATTGGACGGCCGGGGCGATCGCGGGAGGATTTCTGGCCGGGGGCTTAAAGATGTTCGCCGGGCTCGGTGGGATCGGTCTGATCCCGGCCGTTTTTCTGGGGCTGCTGCTCGGGGCCGTCGCCCCGTTCTTCGTGAGGCTCTTCTTCGGATTCTACGGCGGCCCGATGGGCGGCGGGAGGTGGAGCGGGCGGTCGGGGTTCGGGGGCTTCGGCGGGTTGGGCGGGGGCGGGTTTGGGGGCGGGGGTGGATTCTCGGGAGGCGGGGGGGGCTTTGGCGGGGGCGGGGCCTCGGGGAGATGGTGATGCGAAAGGTCCGCCGATATCTCACCCCGGATGATCAAGAACGGATCCGTCGAGCCGTGGCCGCGGCCGAGTCCCGCACGCGCGGCGAGATCGTGCCGATGATCGTTCAGGCGAGCGATTCCTATGCCCGCCTTCATGTGGCGGGCGGGATCGGCTTCGCCGTCACGGCCTTTGTGGTGGGGTTGCTCCTCCGGCCTCAAAGCCATCCCTCATGGTTTTTACTGCTCGAGATTTTGGGCTACATCTTCGGCAATCTTCTGTTCCGGATCGACGCCCTCAAGCGCCTTTTCCTCACGCACCGGGAAATGGAGGCCAAGGTTTTCGATCGGGCCCTTCGTGCCTTCTATGAACACGAACTGCATAAAACGCGGGAATCCACGGGCATACTGATCCTCGCCTCGCTATTGGAACGCCGGGTTCAGATCCTGGCCGATCGGGGAATTCATGAAAAGGTGGGCGATGCCGAGTGGCGGAGGGCGGCGAGCGTCCTGACAAGGGCCCTGAAGGAAAAACGGACCGGCGACGGGTTTTGCGAAGCGATCGCGATCTGCGGCGAGGTGCTGGCCCGGCACTTTCCGGCCGACAGAACAAGTCCGCATGGGAATCTCAATGAGCTGCCGGATCAACCGATTCAGAGTGATTAAAAAGAGTCATTGCAATCAACCGATGTTTTGAATAGAATAAACAACTCCAATGGGTTGACCGGATCTTTAGGATTGAAAATAGATCAATGGTGAAATAGACCGCATTCTCACACCGTTATGATTCTTGTCTATTTTCTATTGCTCCATTGTTCGAATGCTCTGTAAAATTTGCAGAGCAAATTTTACGGAGAGGTGGCCGAGCGGTTGAAGGCAGCTGCCTGCTAAGCAGTTGTGGGGGGAAACCTCCACCTAGGGTTCGAATCCCTACCTCTCCGCCATTTATTTACGCGATGCATCCGCGTGGGATTCGGATGTGAGAGGAAGCCCGCCCAATAGACCTCAGACGCCTGCAAGCGGATCAATACCGAAAGTCTTCTTCATCCAAACCCAGTAAGGAGGCAGGTCGGTTTCTTTGAGGGATTCGGCGTGGGTCCCTTTTTCTTTCAAGAGCTGCGCCAATCGCAGCTGGGCCAAATGCTGGGCTTCGTCGGTTTGCCCGGACATGCAGAGCGCGTAAATACGAAACCGGAATGCCTGATCACGAAGCTCCGGGGACCCCTCGGCCCGGCTCAAAGGCTCGACGGCCGCCGCGTAATTGCGTTCGGATATGAATCGGACGCCGAGGTGATACTGCAGGGCCGGGTTTGAGAGCGCCTGAGGATCCGCCCCGGATACGATTCGTTGGATATCCGAATTGCTTCCCATGAGCCAGAGCGCCGTGGTCGTCAGACGGGATCGGGTCAACAGGGAGTGAAGATCTTCGATGCCCAGATGCGACCGGGCGCCGTACCATTGCGCGTTGATGACGCGCTGAATGTCAAAGTAGGGAAGCGAATCATTCCGCATACGCACCGGCCAAAGACCTTGGATCAGAGGGCTGGTTCGAAAGCGTTCTCGATCGGCGAGTACATCCATCCAGCCTGCAAAAAACCGGGCCACTTCCTCCGGAGGCTCGAACGGGGCGCTGATTCGTTTGGGATAGTTGTCGACCAAAGGCGGGGTGTCGCGAGTGAGTGTCCTCAGATAGTCGGCATCCCCGATGAACAGCGCCCCCAACTGCTCCGGCCGTTCCACCCCGACCGCCGATAGCTCGGGCGCGACGACCCGGTCGTTCCATTGGCGGGTGAAATCCTCCTCCGACACCGGGCCGGTCGCGTGCCGGCTTCCCACCATCATGAGGCTTACGGCCGTTCCGTTCCAAAGCGAACAGTCCTCGAACACATCGCAAAAGGCCCGCAGGATGGCCTTGGTGCTTGAAATGGAGAGGTTGGAGAGGGGCAGCCAATAGGTGACCATGCCGCCTTCGGCGAGCCGGTTGTAAATGAGCTGGTAGTACTCGCGCGAGTAAAGGTTGACGACACCGGCCACGTTCGTCGGCGGCGGTTCTCCCGTGATCAGATCGAAACGCTGATCGGTCGTCTGAAGAAAATAGCGCCCGTCTTCAATATGAACGCGCACCCGGGGGTCATGCAGGGGATTGTCGGCTCCGTTCGGATAGACGACGTCGCTCATTTCCAGAACGTCCCGGGAAATATCGACCACATCGATGGTTTCAACGCCCCTTGAATCCGTCAGCGCTTTCGCCGTGTTTCCCACCCCGAAGCAGATCAGGAGGGCTCGTTTGATATGGGGATGAACCGCCATCGGCCAGTTGACGAAGAGATCCATGTAACGGCGGTCCTTGTAGTCGTTCGCCGACATCGAGTAGGAGTTGGTGAGCAGCCTGTAAGCCAGGGGCTTGTCCCACAGGGTCCTTTCAAAGTAGATGATGGTCTGGGTCAAGCCCTCGCGAATCGCCGCGATCCGTCCCGGAGCGCCTTCGTCGATAAAACGCTTCACCGGGAGCGTGAGGTAGCCCCTTGTCATGGATCCGAAGGGAAACAGCGCCGCGATGAGCAGAAACACGACGGCGGCGACCGTGGCGATCCGGCGCGGGGCCGGGCCGTTCACCAGCAGCCACACCCCGATGCCGCCGTAGAGGAGCGCCAGGAGAAAAAAAGACCGTTCCATTCCTAAGACGGGAAGCAGAAAGAATCCGCCGGCCAGTGAGCCGAACGCGGCGCCGATGGTGTTGGTCAAGGTCAGCGCTCCGACGGTCGCGGTTTCCGAGGCGAGATCATTCCGCAGGGCCGCGCCCAGGAACGTAAACAGGACACCGGACAGAAAACAGACCGGGAACATGAGCGGAAGACCCAGATGCACGATATCCAAGGCCTTAAAAAGTTCGAGGGTTCCATAGGGGTGAATGACCAACGGGAACGTCGCATAGGAGACCACGCAGAGGGAACCGGCCGAGAAAGCAACCGGCGCATTTAAACGGTGGGCATCGGGCCAGAGCCGCAGCATATAGGATGCGGCCAAGCCCCCGAGCGCAATGCCCGCCAGTACAATCCCCAACATAAGCGCAAACGCGACCGTATGGCCTAGTATAAAAAGGAGCAGGAAGCGGAACCAGACCACCTCCAGGGCGAGCAGGCAGAATCCCGAGAGAAACGCGGCCGCGAGCCAACGGCTCCCCTTATCCAAAGGAAGCGCCTCCCGGACGGGGGGCCCGGAGGCCGGGGTCTGACCGGGGGATTTGCCCGCAAGCCATCCGGCGGCGCCGGCGGCAACCGTATTCAGCGCCCCGGCGGCGAGCGCTGTGCCTTGCACCCCAAGGATGCGGATCAATTCCAATTCGCCCAGGACCACTCCGACGACCGCTCCCACGGTGTTCCATCCGTACAGTCGGCCCAGCACGTGTCCAAAATTCTCCGCGGGGCCGGAGAGAGCCTTTGTGAGCAGGGGCAGCGTGATTCCCATCGCCGTGGTCGGAATCAGCAGCAGGATAAAGGCGATAAAGAGTCGGATCGGATTCAGGACCCAGGGGTGATCCAAGAACGGGCCAAGCCAGGGCGCGAGCACCGCTCCGAGGACCGGAAACAGATAGATGAGCCCCACCCCCGTAAGCCCGATGGCGAGCTCGGCGATCGCATAGACCCGAATCGGGTTGCCCAGGCGATCGCCGTAGCGCGCGGCCAGCGCGTTGCCCAGCGCGAGCCCGCCCATGAAGCCCGAGAGGACGAGGCTCGATGCCCAAACGCTGTTGCCGAACGCCAAACCCGCCTGGTGGAACCAGAGTGTTTCAAAGATAAGCGCGGAAGCTCCCGAGAGAAAGAAAATGCCGTAGAGAAGAGCCCTCATAACTGACAACCGTCTTGTCCCAATTCGATTCTCAAAGTCGGTCCTTTCAAATGAAACGGGAGCGTGTTTTCAGCGTGGAGTATAACAAGCCGGCCTCGTGAAAGCAAACGCATCCTTCACGGCATCCCCTCGCTTGATCCATCTTTTCGTTGCAAATCGGCCGTAATTCTCTTAAAATAAGCTCCCGTATTTACGGATTCTTTGAACGCCCGGAAGGAGTAATAAATGGGCTCGAACGAGACAAGCAAGTTGAAACCCCGAAGCCGCGATGTGATGGAAGGCCCCGAGCGATCGCCGCACCGGGCCATGTTTCACGCGATGGGGTTCTCCGATGAACAACTGGCCCGGCCGCATATCGGCGTGGCCAGCTCCTGGAACGAGGTGACGCCGTGCAACATTCACTTGAACCGCCTGGCCCAGCATGCCAAGGAAGGCGTGCGCGAGGCGGGCGGGATGCCGATCGAATACGGGACGATCGCCGTCAGCGACGGCATCGCGATGGGGCACGAAGGCATGAAGGCTTCGCTCATGACCCGGGAGGCGATCGCGGACTCAGTCGAGCTGGTGGCCTTCGCCCAGCGGTTCGACGGCCTCGTCACGATCGCCGGCTGCGACAAGAGCCTGCCGGGGATGGTGATGGCCAGCGCGCGGCTGAACATCCCCTCGGTCTTTATCTACGGCGGCACGATCATGCCCGGAACGTTTCATGGCAAGGACGTCACGATCCAGGATGTCTTCGAGGCAGTCGGGGCCTACACCATGGGCAAGATCTCGTCGAGCGAATTGAAGACCCTGGAGAATGCCGCCTGCCCGGGCGAGGGTTCCTGCGCCGGGATGTTCACGGCCAACACGATGGCCTCGGCGATCGAGGCGCTGGGGATGTCGCTCCCCGGAAGCGCGTCGGTCCCGGCGGTCGACGAGAGGCGGATCCGGGTCTGTTTCGAGAGCGGCAAGGCCGTTCTCAATTTACTAAAGCTGGGAATCAAGCCCCGCGACATCATCACGCGCCGGTCGCTTGAGAACGCGATCGCGGTCTGCGTCTCGATCGGCGGCTCCACGAATTCCGTCCTGCATCTCCTGGCGATCGCCCATGAGTCCGGGGTGAAGCTCCGGATCGAGGATTACGATCGAATCAGCCGCCGGACGCCCCATATCGCCGATATGAAGCCCGGCGGGCGCTATGTCATGGTCGATCTCGACCGGGTCGGCGGGATCCCGGTCGTCATGAAGGAACTGCTTTCGGCCGGCTTGCTGCACGGGGACGCGCTGACCGTAACGGGAAAAACGGTGAAAGAAAATCTCAAAGAGGTCCGGTTCCCGGCCAACCAGGACGTCGTGCATCCCGTCCAATCTCCGATCAATCCCACCGGCGCGATCGTGATCTTGAAGGGCAATCTTGCGCCCGAGGGTTGCGTCGTGAAAGTCGCCGGGGTGAAGAATCTGACGCATCGGGGTCCGGCCAAGGTGTTTAACCGCGAAGAGGACGCCTTCGCCGCGGTGAAAGCCCGGCGGATCAAGGCCGGGGACGTGGTCGTCATCCGGTACGAAGGACCGAAGGGCGGGCCGGGGATGCGGGAGATGCTCGCCTTGACGGCGGCGCTGGTCGGGGAGGGTCTGGGCGATTCGGTGGCGCTGCTGACGGACGGGCGTTTCTCGGGGGCGACGCACGGCTTGATGGCCGGCCATGTTGCCCCCGAGGCGGCCGCGGGCGGACCGATCGCGATCGTGAAAAACGGGGACATTATCCGCATCGACGCGACACGGCGCCGGATCGATGTCGAACTGACGGCGAACGAGATCCGGCGGCGGCTTAAGAAATGGAAGCCGCTCCGGCCCAAATACACGCACGGCGCGCTCGCCAAGTACGCCCGATACGTCCGGTCCGCCTCCCAAGGGGCGATCTGCGAGTAATCGTCGGCGTGACCTCGCGGAAAGGATCTGCGATGTCGGTTTCCAGGAACAAAGACAAATCCCGTCCGGGGGTTCATGCGTTTAAAACCCGGCTCGAATCGATGGGCGAGGAGGACGCCTGGACCGTCTTCCGAATGCCGTTCTCGGTCGAGGAAGTCTTCGGAACCCGGGCCCGTGTTCCGGTCAAAGGCACGATCAACGGGTTTCCCTTCCGCTCTTCCCTCTTCCCGATGGGAGAAGGCCAGCATTTTATGATGGTCAACAAAGAGATGTGGGAAGGGGCCAAGATCCAGGAGGGCCGGGCGGTGGAGGTGGTTCTTGAAAAGGATACCGAACTTCGAAGCGTCGAAATTCCCCGAGATCTGATGACGGCGCTCTCCCAGCACAAGACCGCCCGGAAGCTTTTTGAGAGCCTGTCCCAACCCCACAAGAAAGAGTATGTCCGTTGGATCGAGTCGGCGAAGCGGCCCGAGACGCGCGAGCGACGGATCCGGATTGCCGTGACGAGAATCTCGCAGGGCCGGACCTCCGGCGGGGACGAATAAGGAGCCTCTAAAAAAGTTTTTCGAGCTCTTCCGGCCGGATCCCTTCGAGACTTTCGACGACCCGTTCCGCGTGGGTGAGTTTTTCCTTCGGATAGGAATTGCTGACCGCGAGGCATTTCATCCCGGCGGCATGGGCGCCCTCGACCCCGTGCAACGAATCCTCGATCACGAGACATTCCTCCGGCCGGATCGGCGGGGCCGGCTTCGGCTCGGTCTGATTGATTTGGGCCAGGGCGGTCTGAAAGGCCTCGGGGTGCGGTTTTCCGTTCCGGACGTCCTGCGCCGTCACGAGCACGGGGAACGCCCCGCGCATCCCGCCTTTGTCCAGAGCGAACTTCACCTCGCCGCGAAAGGCGCCGGAGGCGATCGCGAGCCGGTAGCGGTCCTTGAGATCGTTGACCAGATCCACGACGCCGGGATAGAGGATCAATTCCTGCTGGGAGAGCCGGCGGTAGATTTCCATCTTCCGGATAATCAGGTTTTTTAGGATTTTATTGTCGACCGGACGGTTGTGGGCACGCAGGACGGCTTCGAAACAGCCCTTGTCGTCCATCGCGAGATATTTGGAATAGTAGTCCTCGGTGGACAGACGGATCCCTTCCTCTGCCAGCACCTCCCGAAAGGCCGTCAGGTGGTGCGGTTCGCTGTTGACGATCACCCCGTCGCAATCGAAAATCACCGCGCGTAGCATAAGATTACTATAGCAAAAATAAAACCGGAGAACAAATCCCCCGGCTTCGGGCCTCAGCTTTCAAGGAGAAACGTCACCGGGCCGTCGTTGTGAAGCGAGACGATCATCCGCGCGCCGAAGCGGCCGGTTTCGACCGTCAGGCCGGCGGCGATGAGCCGGTCGACAAAGCGTCGGTATAATTTTTCGGCCCGATCCGGATCCGCGGCCGGGGTGAAACTGGGGCGGGTTCCTTTCGCGACGTCGGCCACCAGCGTGAATTGGGAAACGGCCAGGACCTGTCCGCCGACCTCTTGAATCGAGCGGTTCATCCGGCCGTTCTCGTCGTCGAAGATCCGGTAGACGCAAATCCGCTCGGCGAGCCGGTCGGCCTCCCGCTCGCCGTCCTCTTTGGCCACCCCCAGGAGCACGACCAGACCCGGACCGATCCGGCCCACGATCTCTCCCTCCACGCTGACCTGCGCCTCGAGGACGCGTTGGATCAGGGCCTTCATTGCGGCCGGGCCCATTTCTTCGCGATCTTGGCCTTGACCATATCCCAGAGGAAGGCCTGTTCCTCGGATCGCAAGAGTCGGTTGGCCACGATGTAACTCAAGATCGACAGGCCGATCCCGCCGGAAAGCCAGACCGCCTTTGCGGACCATTCGCCGGGGAAGGACCAGAGGTCCTGGCGCGCGACGGCCCATCCGATCCCACCGACCGGTATCGTGGCCGCGACGGTGTTTCCGACCGAGCGAAGGATCTCGGTCCAGGCGATGCCGTGGAGGCGGCGGTTTAAGATCCGGACCAGCAGGCCGAAGTTTACGACGGCCGCCAGAGACGTGGCCAAGGCCAGGCCTCCGTGCAACAACGGCCGCATCAGGAGAAGGCATAGTACAATATTGACCGCCATGGCCGTGACGGCGACCTTCACCGGCGTCTTCGTGTCCTGCAGGGAATAAAAGGCGGCCACCACGATCCGAATCCCCGCGAAGGCCGGCAGGCCGAAGCAATAAAACAGCAAGGCGGCGGCCGTGCCGACCGTCGCCTGGGCCGTGAATCGGCCGTGCTGGAAAAAAAGATGGATGATCGGAATCCGAAGCGTCATCAGCCCGATCATGGCCGGGATGATGATGAAGAAAACCAGCCGGAGCCCGAATGAGAGCGTCTTCTTCAATTCATGGATCTGGCCGTCGGAGGTCTGCCGGGCCATCGTCGGGAGGATGGCCGTCCCGAGCGCGACGCCGAAGATTCCCAAGGGAAAGAGGACGAGCCGCATACCGTAAAACAGGTAGGTCTGGCTGCCTTCGGGAAGATAGGAGGCCAGGAGCGTGTTCACCAGGATGTTCACCTGCGTCACGGACAAACCCACCATCGCCGGCAGGATCAGCCGTCCGATCCGCTTCACGCCCGGATGAAGCGGATCGAAACGAAATCCGATCATCATCCGGTGGCGCCGGAGACTGGGAAGCTGCATGAAAAACTGGACCGCGCCGCCGGCCACGACGCCGATCGCCACGCCGAAGATCGGTTCGGTGAGGCGGGGCGACAGCCACAACGCCGCCGTAATGATGCAGACATTGAACATCACGGGCGAGAAGGCCGGCACGGCGAAGGCCCGCAGCGAATTGAGCATGCCCATCGTGAGCGCGGCCAGGCTGATGAACAGGAGGTAGGGAAACATGAAGCGGCTCAGCATCGTGGTCAGGTCGAATTTCCCCGGTTCGGCCGCGAAGCCCGGCGCGATGGCCCCGACGATCCAGGGGGCGGCGAGGATGGACAGGAGGCAGATGACGGCCACGGTCGTCAGCAGGACCGTGAAGACGGCCGAGGCCAGTTCGCGGGCCTCTTCCTTCGTCCGTTTACCGAGGTATTCCGTGAAGACGGGGATGAAGGCCGCCGACATGGAGCCCTCCGCGAACAGCTCGCGGAGCATGTTGGGGATCCGGTAGGCGACGAAGAAGGCGTCGGCGGCCATGCCGGCCCCGAAGAGGCGGGCCAGGACCATGTCCCGGACGAAGCCCATGATCCGGCTGGAAAAGGTGGCGAGACCGATCAATCCGGCGGCCTTGGCGATCTGTCGGCGTTCTTGGGTCAAATATGTTGGCAGGGGCAGGGCGCGCCCTGCCCCTATTATCCCGAAGATATTATTTGTTATGTGAGGGCCTGCGGCCGTAGGCCCCTACGAAAATTTCCTTGACTGTCATAACGCCTTCATGGTACAAATCGACACCTTCGGATTCACCCGAACACAAAAAGGAGTTTAAATGGCTGATCACGCGTCCGCGATCAAACAAGCACGAAAGTCGAAAAAACGCCACACCCGGAACCAGCTTGTGGTATCCTCGCTGAGAACGCTCGTCAAGAAGATGAACGCCGCGATGGCGGCTAAAAAACTGGACGAGGCGAAGGCCCTTTTGCTCAAGGCCACCTCGGCCTTCGACCGGGCCGTCACGAAAGGCGTCCTGCACCGGAACACCGCTTCCCGCAAGATCTCCCGCCTGACATCAAAGGTAAAGAAGGGGTTGCCGACCCAGAAATCGGCGTAGCCCTTTCTGCTTTCCGGAGCACAGGTCGAACACCAGAAGCTCTAAGAGCAGTTTGGGGGAAAGGGCGCCCCCTTTGAGCCCGGCGTCCGTTTCGAGGAAACGCTGAAAGGCCCAGCGAAGGTCTTTTTCCGCATAGGCCTGGGCCGAGGCGATCACGGGCCCGGCGGCCCATTGACCCAGTCCGAACATCCGCATCAGGGCCGCATCGGAATGCCCGGCCTGCATCGCGCGTTTCACTTTCCAGACCAGCCGAAACCGGTAGCCGACCGTCGACAGGATTTTCAGCGGCGGTTCGCCTTCCTCCAGCAAGCGCGTCAGCGTCCGAAGGGAGGATGCCAGGTGGCGCCGAGACAGGGCGCCCAGCAGGTCGTACACCGAGGCCCCGCCCGAGGCGCTGCAGGCCCGCTGCACGTCCTCCAGTTCGATCGTCTCTTGTTGGTCGCTGCCGAGGACGGCCTTCGTCAGTTCATTCTGAAGCGGAAAAAGATCGCGTCCGACCCGCTCCTTCAAGAAAAGCACGGCGTCCTCCGAAATGACGCGGCCCAGGGATTTGGCCTGGGCCTTGAGCCAGGCCGTGACCTGCGCATCGGTGAGGGGCCTGGCGTCCATGACGGCGGCCTGGGCTTTCAACGCCTGAAAAAACGACCGCCGCGCATCGAACTTCGGGGCGATGCAGACGAAGCAGGTGGTCGGGGAAGGATTCTTGATATAGGCCACGAGGCGGTTGGCCTCGGCGGCCGGGAGCTGATCGGCGTTCTTGAGCAGGACCAGTCGCCGCTGGGCGAAGGCCGGGAGGCTCTCAACGGCCGTCAGGATGGCGTCAGCGGAGGACGATTCGCCGTCCAGAACGGTGTAATTAAAGTCTTTCGTCGCGGGATCGACGACGGCGCGAAGCAGCCGGTCCATGGCGGCCTGGATCAGGAATTCCTCCTCCCCGGTGAAGAGATAAACCGGGGAGACGGTTCCGCGTTCCAGCGTGTGAAGGAAGTCATGATAGCTAAACACCCCGGGACGGGAGGGCATCAAAACCCCTCCAGAACACGGTGGACGACGTTTTCGGCAAATTGCTTGCTGGCCTCCGCGACCGCGTGGTCCTCCGCCACCTGGTTCGCGGCCGTGTCGGGGTTGACGAGGTATTCCGCGACCGCCTCCATTCCGGCGTCATTCCAGAGGACCTTCTTCGTGCGGGGGGCCTCGACCGCGACCGCGGCCCGGATAATGACCCGGTACTCCAGCACCACGCTCCGGGTGCGGTCGAAGGACAGGGGCGTGAGTCCGTAGGAGACGATCGTTCCCTTCACCACGAGATCGGCCTCATCCGGATCGTTCACGACCTTCAAGCGGCTGTTCGTCAAAAACTCCTGTTTGACGGCCGCGGTCAAGGTTTGCTCCAGCGTGGACTCGAAGGTGTTGTTGTGAAAAACCGGAACGGCGATCGTCTGGATATCGGGCGGAAGCCGGTTGCTGCCGGAAAGATGGTAGCCGCAGCCGGCGGGAAGGAGGGAAAGGATCAAGGCGCCCAGTAGAAATGTCGGGGCGGGCCTGTGCGCCCGCTCTGGTTGCGGGCGGCCTCTCCGGGCCGCCCCACCGTTGGATTGTTTGACCAATCCGTGAATTTTCATACGACGATATTCACCAATTTGCCTTGGACGTAGACCACCTTCTTCGGCGCCCGTCCCTTCATCCAATCCCTGATCTTTCCATCGGCCAAGGCCCGGTTTCGAATGCCCTCTTCGTCCAGATCGGCCGGGACGCGGATCTGGCTTCGCAGTTTCCCGTTGATCTGGAGAACGATCGTGACCTCGTCGGTCTTCAGACAGGCCTCGTCCCAATTCGGCCAGGGCTGACGGAAGACGCCGTCGGCGCGGCCCAGTCGTTTCCAGAGTTCCTCGGCGATATGAGGGGCAAAGGGGGAGATCAGGATGACAAGGGTCCGGACCGCCTCGTCCAATGCAGGGGCTCGCGTCGCCCCCTCCACCGGCGAAGCCGGCTGGAGCCTCCCCCTCTCGCTCGCTTCCGCTCGCCGGGTATCTACTGCCTGGCCGGTTAGAGCCGTTCCGACTTCGCGTTCCCGTTCGGTGATCGAGTTGTAAAACTCCATGAGTGCGGCGATGGCCGTGTTGAACTGGAAGTCATGATCCAGGTCTTCCGTCACTTTTTTGACGGTCTGGTGTGTCTTGCGACGAAGGGCGGTCTCTTGCGGTTCGACGGGCCGATCGGGATCCAGATGTCCAACCGCGGGAGCCGATGCCTTTGCGGCCCCGTATTGGGTCACCAGGCGCCAGACGCGGTTTAAAAACCGTGCGGCGCCCTCGACGCCCGCGTCGTTCCATTCGAGGTCCTTTTCCGGAGGGGCGGCAAAAAGGGAGAACAGCCGGGCCGTGTCCGCGCCGTATTTGGCGATGAGTTGTTCGGGGTCGACGATGTTCTTTTTGGATTTGGACATCTTCTCGACCCGGCCCCGTTCGACCGGCCGCCTGCAGTGCGGGCAGCGCCACCCCTCCCTCTCCGAGCCGATCACCTCGCCGGGAAACAACCAGCCGTGTTCTTCGCAACGGTAGGTCTCCATGCAGACCATTCCCTGGGTCAGCAGGTTCGTGAAGGGTTCGTTCACCTTCACGAGTCCCAGATCCCGGATGACCTTGGTGAAGAAACGGGCGTAGAGCAGATGGAGCACCGCATGCTCGATTCCGCCGATGTATTGATCCACCGGCATCCAGTAGTCGGCTTCCGGACGCTCGAACGGAGCCGAATCGAGTCGGGGCGATAGATACCGGAGGAAATACCACGAGGAATCGACGAAGGTGTCCATCGTGTCGGTTTCCCGACGGGCGGAGCCCTTGCATTTCGGGCATTTTACATTCAGAAATTTTTTGTCCGCGGCCAGCGGCGAGCCGCCCTTTCCCGTAAAGGCGACGTCCTGCGGCAGCGTGACGGGCAGGTCCTCGTAGGGGACCGGAACCGTCCCGCAGGTTTCGCAATAGAGGATCGGGATCGGCGTGCCCCAGTACCGCTGCCGGGAGATGCCCCAGTCGCGGAGCTTGTAATTGACCCGGCGCGCGCCGCGTTTTTCGGATTCGAGGGTGTCCGCGATCTTCTCCTGCGCCTCGCGGGGGGACGAGCCGGAGAATTTCCCGGAGTGGACGAGCCGTCCGGCCTCCTCGACATAGGCCGCCGTCAGGTCTTCCGACCGGAGGGTTCCCTCCGGCCCGCCTGAGGCGGGCTGGATCACGACCCGGACGGGAATTCCGTATTTTTTGGCGAACTCAAAATCGCGCTGGTCGTGAGCCGGAACGCACATGATCGCGCCGGTTCCGTATTCCATCAGAACGAAATTCCCGATCCAGACCGGGACGCGCTCGGATGTCATCGGGTTGATCGCATGGGCGCCGGTGAAGACCCCCTCTTTTTCGATGTCCTCGGCGATCCGAACCGACTTGTCCTGCTTCTTGATCCGCTCCACGAAGGTCCGGACGGCGGCCGCTTCCTTTTTCCCGCGGATGATCTCCTCCACCATCGGATGCTCGGGCGCCAGCGTCACGAAGGTCGCGCCGAACAGCGTGTCGGGGCGGGTGGTGAAGATCCGGACCGCCTTGTCGGAATCGTCGGCCAGCGGGAAGTCGGCCTCGACGCCGATGCTCTTGCCGATCCAGTTCCGCTGCATCGTCAGGACCCGTTCGGGCCAGCCGGTCAAGCGGTCGCATTCGGAAAGCAGCTCCTCGGCGTAGGCCGTGATTCTGAAGAACCACTGTTCCAGCTCCTTTTGGACGACGGTGCTGCCGCATCGCCAGCAGGTCCCGTCGATCACCTGCTCGTTGGCCAGGACCGTTTCGCACGACGGGCACCAGTTGACCGAAGACTTTTTTTTGTAGGCCAGCCCGCGCTCATACATTTTGAGGAAGAACCACTGGTTCCATCTGTAGTAGTCCGGGTCGCAGGTCGCCACCTCGCGTTCCCAGTCGTAGGAGAGGCCCAGCCGCTTGAGCTGCGTCCGCATGGTGGCGATGTTTTCCTTCGTCCACTTCGACGGGTGAACCCCCCGTTCGATCGCGGCGTTCTCGGCCGGGAGGCCGAAGGCGTCCCATCCCATCGGGTGAAGAACGTTGAAGCCGCGCATGCTTTTGTATCGGGCGACGACGTCCCCGATCACGTAATTGCGGACGTGGCCCATGTGAATCCGGCCGGACGGGTAGGGAAACATCACGAGACAGTAATACTTCGCCCGCTTCGGATCTTTGGCTACGCGAAAGGCCTTGCCGGTCTCCCATTGCCGCTGCCAGGCCGGCTCGATGGCTTGCGGGCTGTAGGCCTCGGGCCGTTGTGAGGTCATCTCTTGTGTCATGCCGACGCTCGTAGTGTGCGGTTTGTCAGGGCTTTTAAATTAACACAGTGGGGGGTATTTATCAAGAACGCCGTCCGGGAAGCGGGGCGCCGATTTCACCCATCACTTGTCGCGACAACGGCTGCAAAACCCGTAGAAGGTGATCGACAGGTTCGCTTTTTTGAAATCGTGAATGTCCTGGAGCGCGCGCTCAACCCGTTCAAAGAAATGAGGCTTGCCCTTGCTCACCTTTCCGCAGGCCTTGCAGATGATGAAGTGGTGCACCGGCCGTTCGAACACGAACTGATAGCGTCGCCCTTTGCGGGCCACGCGCAGCTCTTGGATGATGCTGAGCGCCTTCAACATTTCAAGATTGCGGTAGACGCTCGACCGGTTGATTCCCGGGAGCCGATCCTGAAGGTGCGTCTGGATTTCGGGAAGCGAAAGAGAACGGGCGTGGTTGTCGATGAAGAACTGAATCAGGATCTGCCGGGCCGGCGTGACGCGCTGACGGTTATGGCGCAAGACGGCCAAAAGGTCTTTGTGCTTTCGCATCGGAAGGATCTCCTCGGAATCGTTGGACGGGTGGCGTCCCCCTTTCTAGATGCTACATGAAGCGCCTTTTAAATGCAAAAAATAACTAATTGCACCATGGTGCAATATTCTGATAAGCTATCGGTTAGCTCAGCCGGGATCTATCCGATTCTTGGGAGTGGGGCCATGAACTGCTGCAAGGAGTGGGTTGTTGTCCATTGACGTGTTTTGGATTGTCCAGCCGAGTTTATTGACCGTCGTTGTATTGTACGGAGCCGGAATTTTCCTTCCCCCCCTATTTTATCGGAACCCCCACGTTCAAAATCTTGTCGCACACGGGGCGGCCATGGCCGCATCCGTTGCGGGGATCGTGCTGGGCCTCGCGGGGCTGTTGGCTCCGACGGCCACGACCCTTTCCATTTCATCCAACCTTCCGCTGCTGACCTTCCAGGTTCGCGTGGACCCTCTCGCCTCTTTCTTTGTTCTGATCATTTCATCGGTCGGGTTGGCCGTTTCCCAGTTTGCGATCGGGTACGTGCGGGAGTTCGAGGGCCGTCGTTCCATCGGTGCGCTGGGGGGGCTTTACAACGCCTTCCTTCTTTCGATGACCTTGGTCGTCCTGGCCGATGACGGGTTTTTCTTTCTGATCGTCTGGGAGATCATGTCTGTGGTGTCCTACTTCCTGGTTGTCACGGAGCACGAAAAACCTGAGACGCGCTACGCCGGATTTTTCTACCTGATCATGACCCATGTCGGGACCGCCTTCATCGTCGTGACCTACCTCATCTTCTACCAGCAAACCGGAAGTTTTTCCTTCGAGACCTTTGGCCATCCGGCCACGCCGCTTCCGGAGGGATTCCGGACGCTGGTCTTCGCGGCGGCCCTGATCGGGTTCGGGACGAAGGCCGGCATCGTGCCGCTTCATGTCTGGCTGCCTTATGCCCATCCCGCCGCGCCGTCTCATGTCTCGGCCCTGATGTCCGGGGTCATGATCAAGACGGCGATCTACGGACTGATCCGCGTCTATTTCGATTTCCTGGGCGGGACCTTTCCTTGGGAGTGGGGATTTACGGTTCTGGCGATCGGAGCCGTGTCGGCCCTGCTCGGCGTGATGTACGCACTCATGGAACACGACCTGAAAAGTCTTCTGGCCTACCATAGCGTGGAGAATATCGGGATCATTCTCATGGGCATCGGTGCCGGGATGATTTTCCAGTCCTACGGCCTGTCCAATCTGGCGGCTCTCGGACTCCTGGCCGGACTCTATCACACGATCAATCATGCCATGTTTAAGGGGCTTCTCTTCCTGGGTGCGGGATCGACGGCGTATGCCACGCACACGCGTAACATGGAGGAATACGGGGGACTGATCAAGAGGATGCCCTGGACCGCTTTTTTCTTCCTGGTCGGCGCCGTCTCGATTTCGGCGCTTCCTCCGAGCAACGGCTTCGTGAGCGAGTGGCTTACGTTTCAGAGCCTGTTCCTGAGCTTCCAGATCCCGGACGTCCTGATGAAGATCATGCTCCCGATCGGCGCGGCGATGCTGGCCCTGACCGGCGTGCTCGCATTGGCCTGCTTTGCCAAGGCCTTCGGGATCTCGTTTCTTGCGATGCCCCGAAGCGCCCATGCCCGGGAGGCCCGGGAAGTGCCGTGGACGATGCGCATCGGGATGGGAGGTATGGCCCTGTTCTGCATCGTCCTGGGCATCGCGCCGATGGGAGTCATTCCGATGATCGACCGGATCACGGCCCCTTACACCGGGGTTTCGATCGCCGGACACGTCGTCTCCGAGAGCGGGCTGGCGGTCATGCCGGGGACGGGGATCGGATTTGCCAGCATCTCGACGCCGGTGCTCGCGGCGTTGATGGCGATCCTGATTCCTGCGGCGCTGCTGGCGTCGGCGGCCCTCGGGGGAAGGCTTCGCAAGCGGCATTACAAAACCTGGGGCTGCGGGATCAATTTAAAGCCGCGGATGGAGTACACCGCGACCGGGTTTACCCAGCCGATTAAACAGGTCTTCAGCATGATCTATCGGCCGACGGTGAAGCTGGAAACGGAAATGTTGGAGGAATCCCACTACTTCGCCAAACGGATGCGTTTTGAAACGCACATCGAGCCGGTGTTTCAGAAGTACCTTTACGACCCCGTGGTGCGGGTATTGAACCGGATCGCGGACCGGCTTCGCGTCGTGCAGGCCGGGAGCCTTCATCTGTATCTGTCCTATATTTTTATAACGCTGCTCATTCTTTTATTATGGGTTCGGTGAGCGGGATGATGGAATCTATCCTGATAACCGCTACCCAGGCCATCGTGATCCTTGCGGTCTCGCCGTTTCTGGTCGGGCTGATCCGCAAGGTGAAGGCCCGGCTTCAATGCCGCCGGGGTCCCGGCTGGCTGCAGCCGTATTATGATCTGGCCAAGTTGTTCCGCAAGGACGTGGTGGCCTCCACGCACACCTCCTGGATCTTTACGGCGTCCCCCTACATTATTTTCGCTTCCACGTTGGCCGCGCTCCTGCTGGTCCCGATCTTTTTGTCGAAGGTCCCCCTCAACTTTGCGGGCGACGTCATCACCGTGGTCTATCTTCTGGCCCTTGGAACGTTCTTTCTCATCCTGGCCGGGCTGGACGCCGGGTCGGCATTCGGGGGCATGGGAAGCAGCCGCGAGGCGATCGTGGCCGCACTGACCGAGCCGGCGATGATTCTGTCCATCTTTGCGGTCGGCCTGACGGCCGGTTCCACCAACCTGAGCACGATCGTTCACAAGACGGCTCTTCTGCAGGGGGTCGTGACGGACCCGCCGCCGCATCTGATGGCCCTGGCGGCGCTGTTCATCGTGACGCTCGCCGAGACCGGCCGGGTTCCGGTCGACAATCCCGCGACGCACCTGGAATTGACGATGATCCATGAGGCCATGATCCTCGAGTATTCGGGCCGATACCTGGCGTTGATCGAGTGGGCCTCCGCCATGAAGCTGCTGCTTTTTCTGACCTTGATCAGCAACATCTTCGTGCCCTGGGGGATCGCCACCGAACCGGAGCCGGTCTGGATGGCGTTCGGGCTCGCGGTCTGGTTGGTCAAGATATGCGGTCTGGCCGTGGTCATCGGGGTGATCGAATCCATGTTCGCGAAGCTTCGGCTCTTTCGCGTGACGGATTTTCTGGGACTGGCGTTTATTCTCTCGCTCCTGGCGATTATTTTCTTTTACATCTTGAGAGGCTGACGGCGCACGATGGTCATCCACCCCGATCTCGGTTCCCAGCTTGTGAATTTCTGTTCCGCACTGCTCTTGCTCACTTGTTTTGCCATCATCGCGCAGCGGCGACTGTCCGCCTGCGTGGATCTGTTCGCGCTGCAGTCCGTTTTTCTGGCCCTCACGGCCGCCCTCGTCGCCTTCCTGACCGGGGCGTATCACATCTATATCGCGGCCGTTCTGACGGTCGTCATCAAGGTGATCATCCTTCCGCGGATCCTGAAAGCGGTGATCGAGCGTCTCAACGTCACGCGGGAGTTGGTTCTGAATATTAACATCCCGTCCTCGCTTCTGATCTGCGGCGCATTGGTCATCCTGGCCTTCTACATCACGCAGCCGATCATCAGTCTGGGATTCCTTCTGACCCAGGATTCCCTGGCGATCGCCCTGGCGATCGTGCTGATCGGTTTCTTTACGATGATCGCGAGGAAGAAGGCCGTGACCCAGGTGATCGGATTTCTGGTGATCGAGAACGGGTTGTTTTTGGGGGCCACGGCCGCCGCTTACGGGATGCCCCTGATCGTGGAACTGGGGGTGTTTTTCGACGTCCTCGTGGCCGGCCTTATCGTCGGGATCTACACCCACCGGCTGCAGGACACCTTCGATAGCGTGGACACCACCAAGCTCACGGCCTTGAAAGAGTAAATCTTTATGTGCGACTTGGAAGAAATATCCCCAGCGAGCAATCCGCCGGAAGCGGAGAGCGATAGGGGGAGGACTTCGGCGAGCTCAGTCGAGTCGCTCCATCCGGACTTCGGCGAGCTCAGTCGAGCCGCTTGGCCGGCGGAGGGGGCGATGCAAGCCCCTGTAACGGAGTGATCATGGATCTGGCCCTGATCGGTCTGGTCACCGCTCCGTTGGTCTCCGCTATCTTTAGCCTGGTCATGAAAAGTCAAAGGTCAATGGAGCGGCTGCAGTGTATCCACGCCGCCGTTTTGATTGCAGCGATGGGCGCGGTCGTGACGAACGCGGGCGGGGATTCCGAATTTGTCTCGGGAGTTCTGCGCGCAGACGCACTGAGCGCGTTTCTGGATCTCATGCTGGCTTTCGTCGGGGTCACCGGCCTGCTCTACGCACTGGGGTACATGGGGGAAGAGCTGGTTCGCGGGCACCTGTCGTTTCAACGCTACGGATGGTTTTTCTGTTTTTTCAATCTCTACCTGTTTGCGATGCTCCTGGCGGCCAATCTGGACAATATCGCCCTCATGTGGATTGCGATCGAAGGGTCGACCCTCTCGGCGGCTCTTCTGATCAACTTCGAGAGAACCAAGACGGCGTTGGAGGCGGGGTGGAAGTACATCATCCTCAGCTTCGTCGGGATCGCGCTGGCCTTGTTCGGCACCGTCCTGGTCTACTATGCGTCCGAGCATGTACTGGGGGTACGGATGGAGGCTCTGCAGTGGAGTGAATTGTACCGCGTCGCATCGGATCTGAACCCGACCGCGCTGGAGCTGGCCTTCATTTTTATTGTGATCGGATACGGCACCAAGGCCGGGATTGCACCCATGCATACCTGGCTTCCGGACGCGCATGCCGAGGCCCCCGCGCCGGTGAGCGCACTGCTGTCCGGCCTGATGCTGAATCTGGCCATGTATGCGATTCTCCGCATGAAGAGCATCGTGGACCCGGCCGTCGGCCCGAACTTCACCGGCCCCATCCTGTTGGGTCTCGGTTTGCTGTCCATCGCCACGGCCGCGATCTTTATGCTGATCCAGCGCGATTACAAGCGGCTCTTTGCCTATTCCAGCATCGAGCATATCGGGATCGTCCTGGTGGGTTTCGGGGCGGGCGGTCCGGTCGGGGTGTTCGGCGGGTTATTCCATATGATCAACCACTCGCTGGCCAAGTCCGCGGCATTTTATGCGGCCGGCGGGGTGTGGCTTCGGTACGGACACAGGAATATTGAGGGTGTGACCGGTCTTTTGCGGCGGATGCCCTTGGTCGGCGGAGCGATGCTTCTGGCCGCGCTCGCGTTGGCCGGATTGCCGCCGTTCGGCCTGTTCGTCAGCGAAATACTGATCGTCACCGGGGTATATGTCGAACAACCGTGGATCGCCTACACGTTCCTTGGACTTCTTGCCGTTGCGTTTGCCGCGCTGGTGTACCAGGTCTTTCGGATGGTTCTCGGTGAACCGAAAGAGGCGGGTATTGTGATGACGCCCGGCGGCGGCCGCTTCGCCGCCGTCTCGCTCATCGCCCATCTGATGGCCATGGGCTATATCGGGATCCATATGCCCGGATTTCTGCGCGATCTTTTCATCCCGATGACACGGATCTTTCGGGCGGGCGGGGATTTTCCATGATCGAGGTGGCCCTCCTGTTAATCACCCCGCTTATCGCGGGTTTTGTCAGTCTCGGGCTGCGGCATATCAAATTATTGCACGGGATCAATCTCGCGACGATGCTTCTTCTGAGCGGCGCCGAGGCTGCGGTGATGTTGCATGTCCTGCGCGAAGGGGAGATTCAGGCCTTCCGGAACTTGATTCTGATCGATGCGCTTTCGGCCTTCATTCTTTTGATCATCACCGTGATCGGCCTCATCAGTTCGCTTTATGCCTGGTCGTATTTCGAGCATTATCGAACGCAGGGGGATGTGACCCCGACCCGGATGAGCCGGTACTTTTTCTTGTTTCACATGTTCATGTTCGCGATGATCCTGGCCACGCTTGCGAACAATCTCGGGATTCTTTGGGTGGCGGTCGAGGCGACGACGCTGGCCACGACCTTCCTGATCAATTTCTTCAAACGGAAAACGTCGCTCGAGGCCGGCTGGAAGTACCTCATCCTCTGTTCGGTCGGAATCGCGCTTGCGCTGTTCGGGACGGTCCTGATGTATATGTCCTCCGTCCGGGCCCTCGGGGAGATCAACGCGACGCTGAACCTCACCGACCTGGTGCGGGTTGCGGCGCAGCTCGACCCTCACGTGGTGAAGCTGGCCTTCGTATTCATCCTGGTGGGTTACGGCACAAAGATCGGTCTGGTGCCGATGCATGCGTGGCTTCCGGATGCCTACAGCGAAGCCCCGGCTCCGGTGGTCGCGATGCTGGCGGGTGTTCTTGAAACCGTCGCGGTCTATGCCGTTCTGCGCAGCAAAATGGTGGTCGATCTGGCGGTCTCGCCGGGGTATGCCGGAAATCTCCTGACGGGGTTCGGTTTCCTGTCCTTCGGAGTCTCCGCGCTTTTCATCCTCGTGCAGCGCGATTATAAGCGATTGTTCGCCTATTCAAGCATCGAGCATATGGGTATCGCGGCGATCGGATTCGGGGTCGGCGGGGTCCTGGGAACCTTCGGGGCGCTCTTCCATCTTCTCAACCATGCCCTGGCCAAATCTCTGGCCTTTTTTGCCGCCGGCGATCTCCAGATCCGGTTCGGCACACGCGAGATCGGGGAGGTCCGCGGATTGTTCAAGGCCCAGCCGCTGACGGCCGCGGCCCTGATCACGGCGGCGCTCGCGCTGGTCGGGATGCCGCCGCTGTCCATGTTCGTGAGCGAGTTTTCGGTCCTGACTTCTCTTACGACACAGGTCTACGCCAGCGACACCATCCACATCGGGCGGTTTATGACGGTGATGGTGGCCGATGAAGTCCGCAACCTCGGGCTGATCCTCTCTTTTCTGGCTGTCGCGGCGGTTGCGTTTGGAGGATTCACCTATCGTGTCGTGGGGATGGTCTGGGGGGACCCGCCCGAGCGTTTGAAGCGGGGTGAATCGTGGGGACTCGGACAGGTTGCTTTTGTCGTGGGCATGGGGGCGCTGCTCGCTATGGGGATCACGATGCCGGAATCCTTGAAGCGCTTGATGAACCTTTCGGTGACGACGATTATGGTGAGGTGAGCCATGGTGGATTTGAACGAAGCTGTTCGGAATATCCAGGCCACGTTTGGAGCCAAGATCCGGAGTGTGGATCATGTGCGGGGAATTCCGGTCCTGAGTGTGGAGAAGACGGATCTCCCTTCGGTTGCAAATCATCTCCATTACGGCCCCGCTCTCCGTGGAACGCTCTCTTTGCAATGGGCCGTGGACTTGAGGCCCCGGCTTGCCGCGTACCGCATCTATTATCTGTTTACACTCAGCGGGGGGCCGTGGCTTATTTTAATGACGGAACTTTCGGGGCAAGACCGATTGTTTCCCTCCATCACCCCTCGGATCCATGCGGCCAAATGGTATGAACGGGAAATACGGGATATGTTCGGTCTGATTCCGCAAGGGCACCCGGACCTCCGCAGGCTGGTTCGGCATGAGCATTGGCCGAAGGGAACCCACCCTCTGAAAAAAGATTTTGGCTGGAACCATGTCATGGGCCGGCAGGACGGAGAGTATCATTTTCGGCAAATCGAAGGGGAGGGCGTGTTTGAGGTGCCGGTCGGCCCGATTCATGCGGGAATCATCGAGCCGGGTCATTTCCGGTTTTCGGTGGCCGGCGAGCCCATCATGCAATTGGAGGTCCGCCACTTCTGGAAACATCGGGGGGTCGAAAAACTCTTTGAGAACCTGGGATGGACGGAAGGGGTTGCGCTGTCTGAAAAAGTTTCGGGCGACACCTCCTTCGGCCACAGCCTTTGCTATTGTCAGGCGGTCGAGTCACTATTCGGGATCGAGATTCCGCCGCGGGCAAAGTATCTTCGCAGTCTGTTTTTGGAGCTGGAGCGGCTGCATAATCATATCGGCGACGTCGGCGCGATTTGCAACGACGCGGCCTACTCACTGGCCCTGGCCCACTGCGGCCGGATGAAAGAGCGGATCATGCAGCTCAACGACCATCTCAGCGGCAGCCGTTTTCTTCGCGGGGTCAATCGAATCGGCGGGCTGTCGATCGACCTGTCGCCGGATCGATTGAACACCGTGGTGCGGCAGGTGAACACCGTCGAAGAAGACTTCACCGAGCTGTCCCGGATCATATTTCATAATGCCTCGCTCACCGATCGTCTGGAGACGACCGGGGTTCTGAAAGAGCGCACCGCCCGGGACCATGGGGTTATGGGTGTGGTCGGCCGGGCCTCCAGCATCGACCGGGACGTCCGCCGGGACCGTCCCTTCGCGGCCTATGGCCAGTTGACCTTCAAGGTTCCGAGTTATCGTTACGGCGATGTCCGGGCACGGATGCGCGTGCGAATCGATGAGGTTCACGAGACGTTCAGTTTGATTCGGCAGACACTCGAAAACCTTCCGGCCGGGCCGATCTCGACCGCCATGCCATCGTCACCGCCTCCGGGCGACTGGGCCCTTTCGGCGGTTGAAGGATGGCGGGGCGAAATTCTATATTTCGTAATGGCCGGGGACGACGGTAAAATACACCGGTGCAAGGTGCGGGACCCATCGTTTGTGATCTGGCCGGCGATCCAGTTCGCCGTGTTGGGGAATATAATCCCGGATTTTCCGTTGATCAATAAGAGCTTCAATCTCTCTTACGCGGGGACGGATTTGTAAGAGGAGGCAGGCATGTTTAGAATCATCAGAAAAAGTTTGAAGACCGAAAAGGCGACCGGACGTTATCCGGCGCCGACTAAACCCGGTCCGGAAGTCTCGGAGGCGGTTCGGAACAAGGCCTCGGTGTTCGGTCGCTCTCTTACGATTCGTGAAGTGGACACGGGTTCCTGCAACGGCTGCGAGATGGAGATGAACGCGCTGATGAACCCCGTTTATGACGCCGAGCGCTTCGGGATCCATATCGCGGCCTCGCCCCGCCATGCCGATGCGCTCGTGGTGACCGGTCCCGTCACGGTGAATATGGAAAGGGCCCTGAAGGATGTCCATGCCGCGACGCCGGATCCCAAGTTGGTGATCGCGTTGGGGGACTGCGCGTGCGATTGCGGGATGTTCAAGGGAAGTTATGCCGTGACCGGTCCCGTCGAGCGGCATATCCCGGTCGATGTCAAGATTTCCGGTTGTCCGCCCCGCCCCTCCGAGATCCTCGACGCCTTGCTGAAGATTCAGGGGCGTAAGACATAACGGTCGTTCCTTCGAAATAAACCCACCGATTCGCATGGGCGCATGCGTGTGTGCGCCCGGCATCCTGTCAGGGCAGACACGCAGGTCTGCCCCTACCGACCATCGGCAAATCTCGCTGTTGACAAAGATAGAGGATAGGGATATACAGGTGAGCAGGACGGAGGCAGGTCGAGGAGGGAGCGCACATACCTGTTTCATTACACTTGGGCCGGCTTCACAGTTCTGACCGGGGGGATGTTCCTTGTTTTGGTCGCGACGATATGTCTTGCGCATTGGTTTCCCGACCGATACTGGATGTTTGTTATGGTGATTATTGTCGTAACGGTGTTCGTTGTCTGGTTATCCTTCTGGGTGGATAAGCAGCTTTTGAAAAGAACAAAATGAAAATGAAAACTCTATTAAGCTGGAGCAGCGGGAAGGACAGCGCCTGGGCGCTTCATCTTCTCCGACAGCGGGACGATCTCGAGGTCGTCGGGCTTTTTACAACGGTGAATGCCGAGTTTGAGCGCGTGGCGATGCATGCGGTCCGTCTGGAGCTCCTCAAGCGACAGGCCGAGGCGGTCGGGCTCCCGCTTGAGACCTTGGACATTCCCTATCCCTGCAGCAATCACCAGTACGAATCCGTCATGAAGGATTTTGTCGATGCCTCAAAAGAAAGAGGCGTCCGCTGCATGGCCTTCGGCGATCTTTTCCTCCGGGATATCCGGTCTTACCGGGAGGATAAACTGAAGGACACCGGCATCACGCCGATTTTTCCGCTTTGGGAAATTCCTACCGATCGCCTCGCGCGTCAAATGATCTCGGAAGGACTGCGCGCCTACCTGACTTGCGTCGATCCCAAAAAATTGCCGGCCCGCTTTGCCGGCCGCGAGTTCGGGCCGGGGCTTCTGGACGAGCTTCCGGAATCCGTCGATCCTTGCGGAGAATACGGCGAGTTTCACACCTTCGCCGTGGACGGCCCGATGTTCAAAAAGGCGGTTGAGGTTCGTGTCGGCGACGTCGTGGAGCGCGACGGCTTCGTCTTTGCCGATCTTCGTCATCGGGAGGCGCGCTGACAAATGATAACGACCCAAGCGCAGCATGATCCCCGCCTGGCCCGCGACCTGATCCTGGACGAGCTGTTCGATCTGACGCTCTACCAATCGCTGCGTAAGATTTCGGGGCGCGATCTTCAACCGATGCTGGACGAGCTGATCGCGATCGAGACCCAGCATCTCGCGTTCTGGCAGAAATTTTTCAACAGTGCCGTGTCCGGCCTCGATTTTCCCCGCCGGTTCCGGCTACGGCTGATTGTCCTGGCCTGCAGGTTGTTCGGCGCCACCGCGGTGCATATGGTTCTTGAAGCGATCGAGATATACGGGGTCCGCAAGTACCTGTCCGTCTGGGAACAATACAAGGACGGACCGCTGGGCGCCGCGGTGCGGGGAATTCTGGAAGACGAATTCAAACATGAGGATGAGATCGTCAGCCGGATGGCGGAGCGGAAGATCAACCCGGACCGCATCCGGAACATTTTCCTGGGGTTCAACGACGGGCTGGTCGAGATTATCGGGGCGGTGAGCGGATTCTTTGCCGCTCTGGGCGCCGGGACCCTGGTGCTGATCGCCGGGTTGACCACGGCCGTTGCGGGGTCCTTATCCATGGCGGCGGGCGCTTATGTGGCCGTCAACTCCGAAAACGAAGTGCGACGGACGGAACGGGGCAGGGCGCGATTTCTCACCAAGGGCGGGGAATCGGAGGAGCCGGAGGATTCCTCGATCCGGTCGGCCATAATCGTCGGGGGCAGCTATTTCGCCGGCGCGGCCATTCCGATTCTGCCGGTGCTGTTCGGGGCGAAGACCGCAATGGTCCCGGTATTTTCCGGCGGGGTCGCGGCCATACTGGTCTCGATGATCCTTGCGTTCCTGTCCGGAATGGACGTCCGGAAGCGCATCATGATGAATCTGGCCATGGTCGCCGGCGCCGTGGGGATCACCTACGGGATCGGACTCCTCGTCCGAGCCGTTTTTGGAGTCCCCGTGTAAGGCCGGTTCCCTCCGGAAGGTCATGGAATAAAACGCGTTGTCATCACCATGTCCCTGCTGTTCGATTTTCTGGATCGGCAAAAAATCAAGCCCGTGATTGCCGGGCGCATCCCGTTGATTGAGGCTGCCCGCGCGCACGCGCTTCTTGAAAGGGGAGAGGGGGCGGGTAAACTGGTCCTTATTTGTAATGCGTAGCGACGGGAACGTTCTCTTCCCGCCAGGCGGCGGAACGGGGGTCTTTCTTTTCCGAAAGTTTGACCGCGGGGGTGGCATTCGCGCCGCCCAGCATTTTGGAGTTCCCGTTAAATTGACAGCCTTCTTCGATGGACAGGGAAGGCGTGGAGATGTCGGCGTTCACGACCGCGGTCTTGAGGAGTTGCACTTTTTGACGACCCGTAATTTTCCCTTCCACGTTTCCTCCGACGATTACCGTATCCCCTTCGATCTCGGTTGAAACGGCCGAACCCTCTCCCAGCAACAGGGTTCCCTTGGCCGATATCTTCCCTTCCACCTTTCCATCGATCCGGCCTGTCCCTTCGAAACTGAGAGTCCCTTTGAACTCCATGTTCTTGCCCATATAAATCGTCATGTCCGCCGAATCTTTTTGTGCGCCGGTTCCGCTCCCATTTCCGTTCCCATTTCCGTTTCCGAACATTGCACGGGCCTCCTTATGATTTATGAAGAGTCATTCGCTATGTTCAAGTATAGCCCAGGCCCCGGAATTGTCAAAAAGACAGCCGGAGCGACCGCTTTTGAGCGATCTCACGGACTTCTTTGTTTAGGGCGAGACCCGGATTTTGATCCTTGAAAGGACGGTCTGGCGAGGGTCGGGCCTGCGGCGGGCTTCTTCCAGCAAGGATCGGCTGTCGGGCCGCAACAGCTGCTCGAAACTGACCCGGCCGTTGGTGAAGACCAGTACGGGCCTGTTCCAGTCCACGAAATCCGCGGGAAGCAGAATGCTGTATTGAATTACGTTCTCGGCGGTCACAAAGATGGTGTTCCCGGACACCCGGGCTTTGAGCCTGGCATAGGCGCCGCGTTGGAGCCGCCGACTCTCCTCCGGTTGATGTTCCGAGGCCCAGAAGGAAGCGGCCGCGGGATCGATTTCGTCGATTCGGACCCAGGCGTCCCGGCCGGGATGATCCCGGTCGCGGACCACCGACAGTTCGCGGGGTTCCGCGGCCCGCCGTTGAGTCTTCAGCCAGGCCAGAAGGTCCGGAAGCTCTTCCTTCGGAAAGTAATGGCCGCCGGCCATCGGATGAACGCGGTCGTGCTCGCGGTAGACCACGGGGGAATCGCTTCGCTTCAGGTACGCCGCCACGTCCCGGCTGTACTGGACCGGCATCACCTGGTCCTTCGATCCGTGGATGATGTAGAAGGGTGTGTTTTTCGCATTATCGAGAAGCGGGAACAACGCGGCGGGAAACGCGCCGGCCATGGGGACCAGCGCGGCGAAGCGGTCCGGATGGTTCAGACCGATCAGATAGGTTCCGATGCCGCCGTTCGACATGCCGGTGAGAAAGACCCGATCGGGGTCCACGTGATACGTGCGCGATACGTCGGACAGCACCGCCAGGACCAGGGCTTCTCCCTGACGCGTCCACCACTCGGCCTCCTCCATTGTGGGACAGGCCAGCAGATAGTCTTCGCCCAACCGGGGTTGCCAACGGTTCAGATACGTGTCTCCGTCAAAGCCGGCCCCGTGCAGACAGAGGATGAGCGGGTAGGACCGGGAAGGGTCGTAGGCGGCGGGGACGTAAAGTCCGTAGCGCATCGAATCGTCGCCCACGCGGATCGATCGGCCGGGCTGCATCCCGGTCGGGGCGGTATTTTGAAAGGAAGTTTCCAGAACGCTCCGGAGGGCCGCTTCCAGTTCGGAAACGGGTTCCTTGGAAAGGCCGGGCCAAAGGCGCTCCGCTTCCTGATCGTCGGCCCGGAGGTAAGCCGACACCTGTTTAAGAAGCCCGGGCGAGGGTTCGGCCTCATGGCGCGACGGAATGTTTTGGCAGGCGTTCATCGCGGCCGATGCCGCGATGCAGATGGCGATTCCCCATTGGCCCGATCGACGCATACCCGTGATCCGCTCCGCCGCTTTGATGAAACGTCGTCATATTACGTCGATGCGCGGCAAAAGTCAAAATACCGATCCCCCGTTTGCATTTTCCGTTTGCCTCAACTATTATAGGGGCTTGCGTCGCCCCCTCCGCCGGCCGAGCGGCTCGACTGAGTTCGCCGAAGTCCGGATGGGACGACTCGACTGAGTTCGTCGAAGTCCTCCCCCTCTCGCTCGCCTTGCTCGCTGGACAAATGTCTGCGGGTACGCGGACCGGAGGATAAGGTCTACTACACATGGGTGAATGGTTCTTAAGGGCTTATGGATAAACAGGAACGGGTCAACTTCCGCCAGCGTCTATTGACAAAACTCCGCGGCTCGTTCGTTTACAACACCGAAGCGATCTTCACGCTTTCCTCCGGAAGAAAAAGCCACTTCTACATCGACTGCAAAAAGGTCACGCTCGATTTCGAGGGGGCCTTTCTGGTGGGGCAGTTGATCCTGGACGCCATCTCGGACCTGGAAGTGGACGCAATCGGGGGAATGACGCTCGGGGCCGATCCGATCGCCACTTCGGTTTCGGTTCTGAGTTACGGAGAGCCCCGTGCGATTCCGGCCTTCATCATACGGAAGGAACCCAAGCCCTTCGACCAGTCGGAGGGTCCCATGGCCTACATCGAAGGGCATCTTCCCCCGGGGGCGCGCGTCGTGGTGGTGGACGATGTCCTCACCGCCGGTCGGGCCACCGAGCGGACGATCAACGTCTTAAAAGGGGCCGGGTGCACGGTCGTGAAGGTCATCGCCCTGATCGATCGAAAGGAAGGCGGGCGTCAACACCTGGAGGACCTGGGTTATACCGTCGATAGCCTCTTCACGGTCGAGGATTTATTGAAGGCATGAAACAAGCCGGTTCGCGGCTCTGCCGCGAGAGGCGCGGGGTTTGGGGGCATCGGAGGACCCTTCTCGACCTAATCCGCACGGGCCCCCAATTATTATGGTCCAAAAAATCAGGAAGAAGATAAAAAAAGGGCCCAAGGCCCCGCACGCGGTTCCGCTCGCGGTCGTCATGACGGCCCTGTACGGTTTTCAGCGCGAGGGGCGGGATTTCCGCCGGCCGTTTGAAGACCCCGCCAGGCTCCGAGCCGCGTTGCGGCTTCAAATTGAACAGGAAATCATCCCGGCCGATCGCGTCCTCTCGTTCAAGGAATATCTGGAATGGGGGCTCAAAAGCTCTCCCGGCCGGCTGGCGGAGATGTTTTCGCGCCCCGGCTCCATTCCCATGGGACCGTCGTCGGAAGAGGAGGATCCCGGGCCGCGGCCGCGACTGGGGATTCTGCCCATCATCGCCGTGGTCAAGGGGATGCAGCTCGAGACCTTCGGCGAGAGGATCGGGCGTGAGTGGTCCGAGGTGGCCCGGGTCGCGTTTCAAAACAGCGTCTACCCGGCTTTCAATCTGATCGCGGGTTACGATCTCCTTCTTTACACGCCCTTCCATCATGCGCGCGACATCAACCGTGCGATCGCGACGATCGACCAGATGACGGAGGAGGCCTTTCACCAGGCCGGTCGTCCTTACCCCGGCCCGTTTGATCCCCTGCCCGGGGAAATCCTGTCCCGCATCCCTGTTCAGGAACCGCTCATCTCATAGGAAGCTGTTCCTCGGACACGGGAATGAAACAAGACCTGACGCCGACGATCCGTGTGTGTTAGAATAGATACCACATTGATGGGGAATTAAAAAAAGGAGTTTTTAAGTGTCGACCGTTCAGATTTACACAACAAAATTTTGCGGTTCCTGCGTCCGGGCCAAGCGCTTGCTCGAGCAGGAAGGGATCCGCTACGAGGAGATCGACATCTCGGATACCCCCGAGGTCCGGGAGGATCTGGTTGAAAAGACCGGGGAGTGGACCGTCCCCCAGATCTTTGTGGACGGAAAATACATCGGTCAGGACGATGAGCTGTACGATCTGATTCGAAACGGCGGATTAAAGTGAGGCGTCGAATGTCCCTCGAGGAAACCTTGCTCCGTACGAAAACGGTTTATAACGGAAAATACGTCAAGGCCGAGGAACGAATCGTCCGGCTTCCCGACGGACGGGAGGCGGTGCGGGAGATCGTGCGGCCGCCCGATGCGGTCGGGGTGCTGCCGATCGCCGAGGACGGCACGGTCCATCTGGTCCGCCAGTACCGTCAGGCGATCGGGAGGGTGATCCTCGAGATCCCGGCCGGGATCATCAATCCCGGAGAGTCCAAGGAAGAGACCGGGCGACGGGAATGCGAGGAGGAGACCGGCGTTCGACCGGCCAAGATGGAATGGCTCTTCCAGTATTATCACTCGGTCGGATTCTCAACCGGGACCATCGAAATTTATCTCGGGAGGGAGCTCTCGGAAGCGTCGTCCCATCTTCCGGATGACGGCGAGTTTATCGAGCGGGTGCGCATGCCGTTTGACGACCTGTACCGCCTGGCCGTGGACGGCCAGATTGTGGACAGCAAGACCTTGCTGGCCGTTTTGTGGTATCAGCACCGCATCAGGAAAGTCTGAAAACAGATCACCCGGTCTGCGGACGTTCCAGCTTGAACACGTCCCGAATGCGGCAATAGTTGGATTGTCCAAGGCGGCCGATGGCGCGAAGCCGCGCCGGATCGACCGTGCCGTTTCGCCAAAGATCATCCTTCAAATAAATGTAAACCACCCGCCCGATGACCAGGGCGTCCTTGGATTCCGGGAGCGGCAGGACCTGTACCACGCGGCATTCCAGGCTGATCGGGGCCTCGCCGATACGCGGAGGTTTGACCTTGACGCTGGGCCTGGCCGTAAGTCCGGCCGCCTCGAGCTTATTCGTGTTCGGCGGATAATTTCCCGCGGCCCGGTTCATCCCTTCCGCCAGGGCCTCGTCGACCATGTTTACCACGAACTCGCCCGTGGTCTCGATGTTGCGAAGGGTTCCTTTCTTCTCCGTACCTCGCCGCGCGATCGATATCGCGACCATGGGCGGGTCGGTCGAGATCCCGTTGAAGAACGAGAACGGGGCGGCATTCGGAACCCCTTCGGAATTCAGGGTCGAGATGAAGGCGATCGGCCGCGGGATGACGATGCTGATCATCAGATCGTAGGCCTGGGAGGAAGTGAGCTGCTTCGGATCGATTTCCATTTCGGTTCCCTATATTCTCATACCCCCGACACCGTCTCCAGCACCACGCGGGCCGTCTGATCGAATTCCCGGAAAAGCAGATGCTCATGGACGGTATGGATCGCGCGCATCCCGGTTCCGAGATTCGCCACGTTCAGCCCATGGCCGTTGAAGACATTGGCGTCGCATCCGCCGCCGGTTTTCCGGCAGGCGATTGAAACCTTCAGCTTCTTTGACGCCGCCATGATCCGTTTTACGATCGGCGCGTCCTCGCCGAGGGTCATCCGCGGATAGTCCCGCTCGATCTTTTCCTCCACCCGGGCCTGTGTTTCCCGTCCGTCCTTCACGACCCGATGCAGCCGGGCGGCCGCCTGAAAACATTCGGCCATGTGGGAGGATTGGGCCGCCAGCTTGGATTCATCGTGGCTTCGGGCTTCTCCTTGAACGACGACGCGGTCCGGAACGATGTTGACCGCGCTTCCGCCCTGGATCAGGCCGAGGTTGGCGGTCGTTTCGGCATCGATCCGGCCCAGCCGCATCCGGGCGATCGCCTCGGCCGCGATCTTGATCGCGTTGAGCCCTTCTTCCGGACAGACGCCGGCATGCGCGGCCAATCCGTGCACCGTGAATTCGAGTTTGTCCGCCGCCGGACCCCGGGTGAAGAGCGAATCGGCCGGACAACTGTCGAGGACCAGTCCATCCCGGGACCGGAGCGATCGGACATCCAGGTGCTTGGCCCCGACCAGTCCGGCCTCTTCACAGATCGTGAAGACCACTTCGACCGGCGGGTGGGGAATCTTTCGCTCGTTTAAGACCGTGAGGACTTCCAGAATGATCGCGATTCCGGATTTATCGTCCGCGCCGAGGATGGTTGTGCCGTCGGTCCGGATCCGGTCCGGCTCGCGAATCGGCCGGATCCCGCGGCCCGGCACCACCGTGTCCATGTGAGCCGACAACAGCATCGGTGCGCCCGGCTTGCTGCCCGGGAAACGGGCGATGATGTTTCCGCTGTCTCCCCCGACCTTTGCCCCGGCGTCGTCCGTGGAAACCTCGCCCTTCAGTGACTTCAGCTCGCGGACCAAGCGCTCCGCGATCTTTCCTTCTTCGCGGGAGAGGCTGTCGATCCGAACCAACGAGACAAAGGTGTCGACCATCCGTTCAAAATTAATCACAACAGTCTCCCGATGCGGCGCGGTCCCTCACCATTCCCTGGTCGCTTCGGACAAAACCAAACCGCTCGTAGAACGCCTGCTTGTCCCGCGTATTCAACCAGAACTTTTCAACCTCGGAAAGAACCGGGTGAGACAAAATCGTTTTCATCACGGCCTCTCCCACTCCCCGGCCCTGATAATCGGGATGGACGACCACGTCCCACAGCGTCGCGCGATAGATTCGATCCGTCAGGACGCGCGCGAACCCGATCAAGCGCGGACCGTCCCAGGCCGAAAACACATAATCCGTGTTCTCCAGCATCCGCTTGATGCCGTCGAGATCACGGCCTTTTGCCCATGGGGCGTGATGATACAGGGCGTGCAGCTGCTGGATATCGAGGTCCTGCCCTTCCCTAATGAGGATAGCCATCGATCGTTTATCCGAAAACCATTCCTGAAAGGGCCAGCATCCCCCCCAGGATGCAAAGGAGGAAGCCGAGACCGCCCAGAAAAAACCACCTCCGCACTTGCCGGCCCTCCTCATCGCTCAGCTGAACGTGATACTGGACCGGGGAAATCCACCATCCGGACGGAAGCCCGCCCCTTCCGTGGAGCAGCCGGTACAGTACGACGTGATAATAAATCCCGGTGGGTATCCCTTCGAAGATTCCGACCGTCAGGATGATCAAGCCCAGCTCTGTCAGGGTGGAGGCCGCGAATCCGATGTTCATCACCCAGCGGACGGCCAAGATGACCGTCACCAGCACAAGGACCAAGGACAGTTCAAGCATGAGCCATTTTCTCCGGGAATTGATCGGGCATTCTGACCGCCGGACAAGTTAGCCCTTGACTTCTTGGGGGTCAAAAGCTCATGATGATGCCATAATAATCACTTTACGGGGGTGTTCCTATGTCGTATCTTCCTCTCTGGTTAATTCTCATTGTCGCCGTGGTTGTTCTTGTCATGGCCGGTGTGGTTAGTAGTGATAAATAAGTAAGGGCGTTTGATGGACGAGCCCCGTTCATCGTTTGTAGCCTAACCCTTTAGGTTTTTACCCGGCCGGTCCGGGTCCCTGGTCCAAGACCGGACCTTGGCCGACTCCCTTTCAGGTATATCGTTTCTTCCGACACTATAAAATAAGCCACGCCCCGTGTCAATGATCGTTTTAATGAAGTTTTATCGACAATTACGGATCAGGTAGGGGCGGGATCCGATTGACAGGCTGCTCATCCAGAGATATACTAAAACTGTTATAAGTCATTATAATAAGGGCGGCTTGGCCATCCCCTGCTTCGTCGCGACGGACTCGGCCATGCAGGCGAACAAGGCCTGGCTGCACAAAGCGAGCCCAATTTCATGCCCAATAAAACCAAACCGTCGTCCGGTCCCACCCGGGCGCGGAATAAGCGCGTCAAATCGATCCCCAAAGCGCCGACCAAGCGCTCCCAGATATCCGATCAACTCAACCAGCAGATAATAGCGGACGTTCGGGAAGGCATCATCCTGTACGACCGACAGCTCCGATATGTGGTCTGGAATCCTTATATGGAGGAACTGACCGGTTTGCGAGCGGAGGTAGTCTTGGGGAAACGTCCGAGGGATCTGCCGTCCCTTTACCTGGAACATAACGGCAAGCTACAGATGGAAAAAAAAGCCGTGGAAGGAATCGAGGCCTGTGTCGAAAAGGCCTTGGCCGGCGAGACCTTCGCGTACATGGATATTCCCATCTTCATCAAGGCAACCGGCGGGACGGGATGGACTTCGGCAAGATACGGTCCGTTCCGCAACCCCCAGGGTGAGATCATCGGCGTGATCGGGACCGTGCACGACACGACCGAACGGAGAAGGACGGAGGAGGCGCTCAGGAAAAGCGAGCGGGAGCTGGCCGAGGCTCAGCAGATCGCCCGTGTCGGCAGCTGGAACTGGGATATCCGGGCGAACGTCATCACCTGGTCGGATGAGCTTTTCCGAATTTTTGGCCTGAAACCCCGGGAGAGGAGCGTAAGCTACGAAACATTTTTAAATTATGTTCATCCGGACGATCGGGGTTATATTGACGAAACAACCCGGAAGGCCATGGACGATCAAAAACCCTTCCACTACGACTACCGTATTATTTGGAACGATGAAACCGTCCATATGATTCATGCCGACGGCGGGGTCATTCTCGATGAAGCCGGACGGCCGATTCGGATGCACGGGACGGCCCAGGACATCACCGACCGCAAGCAAGCGGAAGAGTGGCTTCGGAGGAGCGAGGAAGAGCTCCGGAAGATTCTGACCAACATCGATGAGATTGTTTATTCGATTCAAGTCGGGGGCGACCCCTTGGCGAGCACGGTCCAGTTCATGAGTCCACGGACGGAGGATATCGTGGGCTATCGGCCGGAGGAGTTTATCGAAGATGAGGGACTCTGGGCCCGGATTCTTCACCCGGACGATGTTCCGGCCGTGACGGAATCGACGCGCAAATTCCTGGAGGAACGAACCACCGGCATCCGGGAGTATCGCCTTCGCCGCAAGGAGACGGAGGAATATCGGTGGGTGGAGGACAAGATCGTTCCCCAGGTCGGCGAATCCGGAACAGTGATCGGCTTTTTCGGAGTGGCGCGCGACATCACCGAGCGCAAGCGTGTGGAGGAGGCGCTGCGCGAGAACGAACAACGGTATGAGACGCTGGCCGAGGTCTCACCGGTCGGCATTTTCGAAACAGACGCACCGGGCGACTGCCTCTATGTCAACTCCCGCTGGTGCGAGATCGCCGGTCTGACGGCCGCGCAAGCCCGCGGTGCGGGCTGGGTTCAGGCGATTCATCCGGACGATCGGGCCTTGGTCACCGAGGCGTGGTATCGAAGCGCCCGGGAGCAAACACAATTCAGGCTGGAATATCGTTTCCTCAGGCCGGACGGCTCCGCCACCTGGGTGCTTGGTCAGGCGATGGCCAAACGAACCGAGGGCGGGCAGGTGGTCGGATATATCGGCACCGTGACCGATATCACCGATCGCAGACGGGCCGAGGAGGCGTTGCATGAAAGCCAACGGGTCCTTTCAACCCTGATGGGTAATCTACCCGGAATGGCCTACCGCTGTAAAAACGACAAAGACTGGACGGTGGAGTTTGTCAGCGAGGGTTGCCATGATCTGACCGGCTACCAATCCTCCGACCTGCTCGGGAACCGGAAGGTTTCCTACGGGCGGGATCTGATCCATCCGGACGATCAGACGCCCGTCTGGGACGACGTGCAGGCCGCCTTGCGGGAGAACCGGCCGTTTCAGCTGAACTACCGGATCATTACCGCTGACAAGAAGGAAAAATGGGTTTGGGAACAGGGCCGGGGGGTATTCTCCCCAAACGGGGAACTGCTGGCGCTGGAGGGTTTCATCATCGACGTCACCGAACGTCGGCAGGCCGTGGCCGAGCTGGAAAAATCCGTGTCATTGCTCCGCGCCACGTTTGAATCAACGGCCGACGGGATCCTCGTGGTCGACCAGCAGGGCCGGATCGTCGGTTTTAATCAGAAGTTTTTAGATCTGTGGCGGATCCCAAAGTCCGTTGTGTCGTCACGGGATGATAGCCAGGCGCTGTCGTTTGTCCTGGAGCAGTTGAAGAGTCCCGACGTCTTCCTTAAAAAAGTGCGGGAACTGTATGATCAACCGGATTCCGAGAGCTTTGATTTCATCGAATTCAAGGATGGAAGGATCTTTGAGCGCTATTCCCAGCCGCATCGGATCGGGGACAAAATCGTCGGACGGGTATGGAGCTTTCGCAACGTCACCGAGCGCCGGTGGGCCGAGGAGGCTCTGGAAAAAAGCGAAGCCACAAACCGCGCCCTGTTGAACGCCCTGCCGGACATGATGTTTCGAATCAACCGGGAGGGGGTCTATCTCGATTTCATTCCGGCCAAGGGCATGGCGCCGTTTGTTCCTCCCATACAATTTTTAGGCAAGGAGGTTCGGGAAGTGCTCCCGCCCGAGGTCGCCGAGCCGATCATGCACTATGTGCATCAGGCGCTCGGCACCGGAGAGACGCAGATCTTTGAATATCCGCTCCTGGAAAAGGGAAATCGGCGCGATTACGAGGCCCGGATTGTCGTGAGCGGGGCGGACGAAGTGCTGGCCATCGTCCGGGACATCACCGAGCGAAAGACGCAGGCGGCCGCGCTCGAATATCAGGCGCTGCACGATACCTTGACCGACCTGCCCAACCGCACATTGGTCCTGGACCGCCTCCGTCAGGCGCTCCATGCCGCGGGACGCGAAGGCAAACCGCTGGCCCTCCTGCTGATGGACCTGGACCGTTTCAAGGACGTCAACGACGCGTTGGGGCACCATCACGGCGACCTTTTGTTGAAGCAGGTGGGGCCGCGCGTGTTGAGCGCCCTGCGGGAAGCCGACACGATCGCGCGTCTGGGCGGGGACGAGTTCGCGGTGCTTCTGCCGTCGACGGACATCAATGGGGCCACCGTGACCGCCCAAAAGATCCTGGAGGCGCTGGATCGGCCGTTTGCTGTGGAAGGATTCTTTCTCGAGATCGGGGCCAGCATCGGCATCGCGCTGTTTCCGGAACACGGCGAGGATGTCGATATGCTGATGCGGCGCGCGGATGTCGCGATGTATTCGGCCAAGCAGTCCTCCAGCGGTTTTGCCGTCTACATTTCGGAACACGACCGGCACAGCCCGCGCCGACTGGCCTTGATGGGGGAGTTGCGCCACGCGATCGAGCGCCGGGAATTCCTCCTTTATTATCAGCCCAAGGTCGATCTGAAAACCCAGAGGACCATCGGTGTCGAAGCGCTGATCCGCTGGAAGCATCCCCAACACGGCCTGGTCCCGCCGGATGATTTTATCACGCTCGCGGAACACACCGGCTTCATCAAGCAACTCACGCTATGGGTCCTGAGCGACGCCCTTCGCCAATGGAAATCCTGGAATCAGGCCGGAATCGATATGCCGGTCGCGGTCAATCTATCGGCCCGGAACCTTCAGGATCTGCAACTGCCCGACCAATTCGCGGAATTGTTTCGAACCTGCGACATGGCGTCCCGCAGCCTGGAATTGGAAATAACCGAGAGCGCGATCATGGCCGATCCGGCCCGTGCGATGGAGATCCTCAAGCGGCTGAGGGCCTTGGATATCCGTTTCTCGATCGATGACTTCGGCGCCGGCTATTCGTCGCTGGGCTACCTTAAGAAACTCCCCGTCGATGCCGTCAAGGTGGACAAGTCCTTCGTCATGGGCATGGTCGCGAACGCGGACGATGCCGTGATCGTCCGGTCGACGATCGATCTGGCGCACAACCTCGGTCTGAAGGTCGTGGCCGAAGGGGTGGAGAGCCGGGAGACCCTGGACCGGCTGTCGGCGATGGGCTGCGATGCGGCCCAAGGGTTTTACCTCAGCCGACCGATTCCGGCCGAGGATCTGACCCGCTGGCTGTCCGAGTCGCCCTGGGGGCTCAAGAAAAACTGAATCGACGAACCGGACGGGCGGATCCTTTCCTGCGATGTAGGGGCTAGGCCGTGCCTCGCCCTTGATCCGGGCGACCCGCCGGATCGCCCCTACGGGGAACCCGCCTTAGGCCGCCCGCCAATGACAAACCGCACTCGACGGAATTGACAAAAGATCTCACGGGTAAGCTATAATGGTCGCGGAGGAGTCTCATGAAAAATCTACTGCGGCTGTTTGCCTACATAAAACCTTATATTCGCCGGATGGCGCTGGCGGCCGTGCTGATGGCGGCGGTGGCCGCCACCAACCTCGGCCTGCTCTGGATCGTTCGGGATGTGGTGAACGCCTTTCTCCACAAGCCCGACCCCGCGGCCCTCAACGCGGCGGTGTTGAGCCTCGTGGGCCTTTTCATCGTCCAGGGGTTTCTGACGATGGGCCACAGCTACCTCGTCGCCTATATCGGCCAGCGGGTCGTGGCCGATTTCCGCATCCGCCTTTTCAAGCACCTGCAGACCCTTTCCGTGAGTTTCTTCGCCAAGCGGCGGACCGGCGAGTTGATCTCGCGCCTCACCAACGATGTGGCGGTGATCCAGGACATCGGGACCAATGTTCCGATCGACATGGCCAAGCAGATCGTCACCCTGGTGGGCGGCGTCTCGATCCTGTTTTATCTGAACTGGCGGCTCTGCCTGCTGATCCTTTCCGTCATCCCGGTGATCGTTTTCATCGGGACCTTTTTCGGACGGAAGCTCAAACGCCTCTCGACGACCATTCAGGACCGCACCGCCGACACCACGACCGTCGTCGAGGAGGCCGTGTCGGGCATCCGGATCGTCAAGTCGTTCGTGGCCGAGTCGCACGAAGAGAACCGTTATATCCATCAACTCAATCAGATGGTTGCCACCGCCTTGTCCCGGGCGAGGATCCTGGCCGTCTTCATTCCGCTGATCACGATCGTGACCTTCGGCGCGGCCGCGGGCATTCTGTGGTACGGCGGAAGACAGGTGATGTCCGGGGCCATCACGCCGGGGGATCTGATCGCGTTCATTCTCTACGCCGGCATTCTCATCGGCCCGTTCGGAAGCTTCGCCCATCTGGTCTCGAAAATCAAAGAGGCCCAGGGGGCGACGCAACGCGTTTTCGAAATTTTGGATACGAAACCGGAGGTCGCGGATCTCCCGGATGCGCCGGAGATGCCGCGGATCGAAGGCCGAGTGGCCTTCCAGCAGGTCGGCTTCCAGTACACGCCCGAGATCGCGGTGCTCAAAGACATCTCGTTTGAGGCCCGGCCCGGGGAGATGGTCGCGCTGGTCGGGCCCAGCGGCGCCGGAAAGAGCACGCTGATCCAGCTCCTCCATCGCTTCTACGATCCCACATCCGGAACCATCGAGATCGACGGCATCGACGTCAAGACGGTTCAACGGGCCAGCCTGTACCGGCAGATCGGCCTGGTCCCGCAGGAGACCATCCTCTTCGGCGGGACCATTAAAGAGAATATTCGTTACGGGAAATTGACCGCGACAGACGACGAGATCATCGAGGCGGCGAAATCGGCCAACGCGCACGACTTCATCACGGCCTTTCCGAGAGGATACGACACGATCGTCGGCGAGAAGGGGATCAACCTGTCGGGCGGGCAGCGTCAAAGGATCGCAATCGCGCGGGCGATCCTGAAAGCCCCGCGTCTCCTGATCCTGGACGAAGCCACCTCCTCCCTCGACAACGAATCCGAGGCGGCCATCCAGGACGCCCTCGACCGGCTGATGAAGGGCCGCACCACCTTCGTCATCGCCCACCGTCTCACCACCATCCAGAAAGCCGACCGGATCTTCGTCATGGACAAGGGACGGATCGTCGAAGAAGGAACCCACGCCGAACTTTTAGAGCGCCGAGGGCTGTACCATCATTTATATACGCTGAAGCTGGCGGGGATTGAAGAGTAGCCCATCCGGTCATTTCCTCCGCGCGGAATCAACGATGCGGTCCGAGAACGGCGAACACCCTTTCAGCCACATCGGCCAGTTGACCTGTCTCACGATGTTTCTGATTGTTTGGGGCGGGGACTCGTTCATCCTTCATCGATCAACGTTTCTCTCGAACTTCGTTCCGCTGCCCGTTCGGCTGGGCTTCCTGGGGTTGGCGCTGGCGGTCGCCGTCTATCTTGTACGTTCCGGGCATGTCGTCGTCCGACCGGAGGAGCGTCCGTCCGGCGTGATCACGACCGGAGCCTTCAAGTATGTGAGGCACCCCATCTATCTCGGAAGCCTACTGACCTATCTCGGATTCGCGATCTCGACCGGATCGATCCTGTCCCTCGCGCTGGTTGCGGGGATTTTTATTTTCCATGACTACATCGCGAGCTACGAGGAAGAGAGGCTGGAGGCGAGGTTCGGGGAGGAGTATGGACGGTATAAACGAAGAACGGGAAAATGGATTCCAACGGTTCCTTTTGTTTCACGCAAGAATTAATCCCCCTCGGACAAAGAGACGGGTGCCATTTAGCGAATCACCCTTAGCTGGAGTGTTTGTATTTCCTGCGGGCTTCAGCAAGTAAGATGAAGAGCGGCGATGACCTTCTTGCCGTTGCTGAGACGGTTATACTCCTCGCAGGCCCGCCGGGTCGGGAATGCGATTAATTGAATCCCCTTCGCCTTGAGAAGTTCCTTGGTTTCGGCCAGGACTCGCATACAACCCAGATCACCCGTGCCGACCACCAGGATCTCCGGGGCCTGATTGAGAATCTCGGTGAGATCCTGCGGGCAAAGCTCGTGCCCTTCCTTCCGCCACCACTGATCATCCACGCGCTCCGGGTAGATCACCACGTCGCGGGTGTATACCCGGCCGTCAATCGTGATCCGCCCGAATGAATGAGAATCGATCTTCATATTATCCCGTGTCATAAAGTAGCGCTGAGAAGAGCAGAAAGTCAAGAACGGCGGGCCGAGCTCCTCTTGATTTGTCGTTCCCAATTCCGGTATACTCCTTCCTGATTCACCGCCGGCCTGAGCTCGGTCTCGGAATTTGATTTCAAACGGGGCCATGAACCTCAAGCCGGTTTCCGGAGGTATTCAGGCGTCATGATCACACTCTCCCTTTTCCCTTCCCACACACGCCATCCGTTGGCCCTTCCGGATATTGCGATTGTAGGCAATAGTGAAATTTTGTCGGTGGGGGACGAACCGAAAAGGAGCAATGTAGTCGATCTGCATCTATTATATATATCTAAGCCGGAGGGGCTGGGGTGGATTGGGTGGGGGAGCCAAAGCGACTTTACCCAATTATGACAAGGAACATCCTGACCATAACATGTGTCTTGCAAAGATGTTCATTAGTCCGACTCAATGAGAGGAGATTGTCATGTATAAGAATGGTGAAACCGCACTGCACAGGATACTAGAACTTGTTTCTAAGTGCCCTAAGGAACATCAACAAAAATGTTTCGAAGTTCTCTTATCTGGATATGTACAGCTCGAAGTAGGGGCGTCAACGCCAACTGGTTCAGCTGCTAAGGCAAATATTACAGCCCAGCCTCAAGCAGAAAGTCTACAACATGAGACACATATACCGCCTCCTGTCCTTTCCCGTTTTAAGAATACTTCAAAACGACTCGGAATTACACTTGATAAACTCGAATCTTTGTTCGACTTCAGCGTAGATCCATTTGCCCTACATCCCGTTACTCTACCCGGAAAGAACAATGCCGAAAAAACACGGCAGATTGCACTTCTTGCTGCCTCAAGATCTTACTTAACAACTGGTTCTTGGTCAGCCGACTGGCAGGAAGTAAAGTCACTATGTATTGATTACAATTGCTATGATTTACCTAACCACTCCGTTGCCCTAAAGAAGGGGGGAGGCACTTTGTTTAAGAATGTAGAACCAGGAAAGCCCGTAGAACTGTCTTCGGATGGGATTAAGGAAGCCGAAAAGTTTTTGAAGAATCTTTCAGAGGGTGGTTTAGCATGATCCCGTCAAGTGATCAACTTGAGTCCTTTTTTGAGCGACTCAACAAGCTTGATCGAGACTTGGCGAAGCTCAAAGGTGCAGAAGTACGCAACATCGTGATCATTGCTGAGATTAAAGCCGTGTCGAAAGAATGGTTGCGAATCTCAGAGGCCTTACGAGTGGCTGAGGCGCTACCTCAGGAGAACCTGAATTTCGCTGATGCACACTTCAAGGAACTATTTCAGTGTACTAGCGCTCGGACACGTGCTTCGGCATATCAAAAGAAGCTTGCCCCAGTTCTCTCATCATCAACAGATCGGATTGTAGTTCCTGTAATAAGATTTGAAGGTAGTCCTTCGCAAGTGGCATCTCGTCAACTCCTCGGGGAATTTGTTGGAAAGGTCACAGCCGAGGAGAATGCTTATCTGGAGGAGGCCGCACGATGCCTTTCTAGCCGGTGTAATCGAGCGGCAATAATCATGCTTTGGGCCGCCGCTATATCGCGGATTCACGGAGCGATTGAGAAACTCGGATTCAACGCCTACAATGAGGCATTGGACCAAACAACACAGAAAAAAGGCAATCCCTTTAATCGAGTCTCTAAAACATCGGTCACTAGTCTACCCGAACTTCAGCGTTGTCGTGACTTCGATCTGCTCGTGGTCGGCATGGCGCTATGGAAATACGACCTTCAAGTGTTTGAAGAATTAGATCGTCTCTTAGGTATTCGTAACAGTGCCGCACATCCAGGGATGCTTAAGCCGTCGGCGCTAGATGTTCAGCAGTACGCATCGAAGGTAGGCTCCTGTATCTTCGAAGTTGTACCAGCATAAGACATTTAACAGTCGATCAAAGTGACATAAGGCCTGGGGTAAATAGACCGTCGGCCAAGTCTTGAAACTTAACCTTGATCTCCCGCACCGGAGCCGCCGAGCGCAAGCCGATAAATGCGTGATTGCCTGACCTGACCCTAACATTTTCGAACGGCAACCTAGAACATGCCGGTCCGCTCCATGCCCTTGTGGAAGAGCTGCCTCCGGTAATGATCTACTCTAATGCTGAGGCAAAATCATATTCACTGAGATTCTCTTTATACTGATCATCTGCCGAAATTATTAAAGTCCCTGTTTGATCGAGCGATATACGGAATGGGACTGGGCGAAAAAATGCGTATGCTTGGTTAGTCACACGCTTCAAATCCTCATTCGACACATATGTGATACTGAATTTATAATCTCCATACTTCAGAACATTGGTGGCTAAGTCTGTTTTCTTGGAATCCTCGTATGACATTTCGACTGATTTAGCAGGGATAACACTCCCGACAAACAGGAAGACAATATCGTTTCTCCCTGCATATCGTTTTAAATCTTCAATCAGGGACGTGCCCCCTCGAACAACTGCTAAAGGGTCCTTAACAGTAATTCTTGAGTAATCAAAAACAGTTAACTTGGTGCCCTCTTTAAGCAGAGAGGAGAGACCCACCTTTACCGCATTTGGTATATCCGCATCAAAAGAAATATTTAGCTCTGAGCTAAAGCTCTCAGTTGTACTGGTAATAGTTGGAGTCTTGTCTAAATCAGATTCATTGACACTAAGCTTTCGTAAAAAAATAGCTCTCTTAGTTCTCGTATTCAACAATAATACATTTCCAAGATTTTGCTGAGAAGTATTAAGGGTTCCGATATTACCGCTATAATTTTGCAGGGACTGTGCCTTAACGAAGGTCTTGACCGGCGGCGTACAACCTTGATGAAAGAATAAGACGAGTAGGAGGCAAATTGCGTAGGCCATTTTTTTAAAGACGAAAAGATTTTTGTCAACCATGGTAGCTCCTTTACGAATATTCTCCGGTTCACTTCTGGGACCCTTCTTTAGAAGGAGTCACCTCGTGGAATTAACTGAGCACTCACCTGAAATATACGACAGGGAATTCTGGATAATTTTGAGTCATATGATTTGTTCTCCAATGGATTTCAGAAAAGCTAACTATCTAGTTTTAGGATATCCAAAAAATTAATCTGGCACGGTTTCAAAAAATCATAGTTTTGGGATAATTTTTGTAATTGTTCGATGACCTCATAATAATATTGACGACGTTTCGTCATGTCTTTGTATCTTTGGCCATCCCATGGTACCTTCCCGATACCCACAATTCTTATGTAAGGGTAAAATTTTGACTCCAGAGTCGAATAATGGTCTTCTGCAATTAGACCAACTCCACCACATTCGATCGTCCGCCTCTTTCCAAAGTCGGTGTCAAGAATGAAATCTTGACAGTTCGAGAAAGATAAATTTCCAACCCGAGCTTGTCGGGGATTCCCTATTTCTATTTTCTGACGTATTAAACTAGGACCAAGCGGATGTGTGAGATCGGGTCTTAGAAAATTTGGTTCCCCATAAACGCCCCAAACTTTCACGTTCTGCAATGCGCCTTCTGGGTTTCTTTCAAAGAGAAATTCCATTGAAACCCTATCGGATGGTGGCGTATTCATCTTTGCATACGACCAAACTCTGTGGACCGTGTCATCAATTTTACCATCAGGCAAAAAGCTAAGATCACATTTTGACGAAAAGATAATCGATGCCATCTGAGGCTCCGGGATGGCTTGGTCCTTACGAGTGGAAATAGTTTTGGCTGAACAAAAGCAACTGGCACTCAACACCAGAAGTGTTAGCAGGCGTATCATGAACATGTGGCAAACCCCTATGTTCTGGGCTTCCAAAAGGGCGGAGTCTCTAAAGTCGGGTTCAGGTCTTGCCATCAAGCACTACGCGCGATTTTTCTTTGTAGACTGTCGACCCAATCTCCGCCAATCGAAAAATCTAATTTCATTTCCTCCACCATAAAATATTTTCTCGCCGCCGCTCAGCCACCGCGTCCCCCTTCTGCAAACCGATTCGTGCTTGATTTCAAGACGCGACCCTGCAGTAGGAGGAATTTGAAGCGCAGGGTACAGTCCAATTAGCACCACATGTCGGCCTCGAAGCGGTTGTTATACCGTACTAGCCCCCCTAAAGATCGGTAAACTCGATACTGTTCAAAATACTTGTTGCCTTCTCGATAAATCCTGGATCCCTTTGGTCTGGATAATATCGTTGTGAATATGCCACGCTAACACCAACGCGATTATCTTTAGGATGGACACATATGAGGGTGAGCTTCTCTAGTATCATTTGCCCGGCTTTCCCGGATCTTTTGACCGCCGTATGATCCTCGGCTACCATATGGGAACGCACACAATTATTGTCCTTTTCCGTATAAGGGCTGACTTCGTGCCTGAGCACCTTAAAGCGTGCTGGGTCTGTATTTCTGGCCTCGGTTTCTTTAATTAGGAGAACAAACTCCTCGTTTGAATTCAACATTGGAGATCCCCCCTTCAAAAGATCCGCCTCTATCGCAAGGGTTTCATCTGGTTTGTCACCTTGCTTTGCCAGCACCGCTCGATCAGGATTCCGTTCAATAATAAACCACCCTTGTTCATTGAGCGGCATTAAGGAAAACCCCTTTAGAAAAAATCGGTCAGGCGGGACTTGGACCTCTTGGAGTCTTGGTTGTAAAGATGCGCAGGAGCTAAGAAGTAATACAGACAACAGTATACCCAACTGTCTTGAAAGATTCATCGTGTCTCCTGTAAGCGGCAAACAAACCATGGTTCCCTCTTCTACTCATTCCCGATATTCTCTAACCTCTTTAGATTCATAAAGACTATCTAAAAGCAAGTTGACGCCGTTTTGCACAGCAGAGTCGGCAGCTTTAGCGAGGGTGCTTTTTCCGGCAAAATCGAAAGATTCGACATCGCTTTCACCCCTTCCCGTCACGGTCTTACGAAATACCACTCTGCCATTCAAATCCAAGACCTCAATTTTGTATTTGATATTTACCCAACGATTGTCATGTCCAAAACCATAATCAAAAGATTCAATCGAGGGTCTCAATATTAGCCCATATGTTGTACCCTTCAGATCATTACCGGGTGGGGTTTCAGCGGCTACTTCTACTTCCTCAAAAATAAGTGGTACGCCTTTTCGAAGAAGATCAGAAGTCGGTTGCCCTACCGGAAAAACCCACGTGTCTAATTGCACCCCTGAATATTCAGGAGTAGATCCTGTCCCTTTATAAACATACTGGCTGAGGTTTTCAGGAACGATCAACAGCGTCTTCGTCTTAATTTTATTAGTGTACGTATTTGAAAATTTGGGTATTGATTGCACCGCAATATCATGAGCACAGCCAATAAGCCATATACCCGCAATAAGCGTTGTTATGCTCCCGGTTCTATTTATCAGGGCACTCCTATTTTTTGATGCGTTAACCATTATTGTTCCTCCACTGGCCAACCTGAAATAGCAATGACAGTCCTACATAAAGGTGATTTTCTGGATATCTTTTGATATCACATCAAAAACCTTTTGAAAGGCCTCCTCTGTAGTTTCTTGAACATGCTGCTGCTCGGTAACGTTACCCGAATATAAGGGGAAATGACCTTTCCCATCGGCGAGGTAAAGCTTCTCAAATATTTGTTTATTTGTTTTATCATTAATAGCCATATGTAGTTCCAAATGCGCTGCCTTCTCAAAGGCAGAAATATTAAAACCCTTGATTTCGAAAACAACACCAATACTATCTGACGGTTGATTGGTAAAGGCAACCTCATTAAATAACTCATTAAAGTATTCTTCTGAATATACTTTTAATGTCTCCCCGACCTTAACACTAACCGGATTCAGGTATCCGATAAGGCCAAAATGAACGGATTGTTCTAATGCCAAATCCCGGTCGGATATGACCACGTATGCTTTCTGTGTAATTTTATTCTTGCCTATGGAGGCAATCGCGTCGGAAGAGGGGTGTGGCTTCACATACACGGCACAACCTTCTAAAGAAAAAGACAGGGTGACCATGAAAAGAACCGCAACGTGCACAATGTTTTTCATTTTTTTCTCCTTATTCTTAATCGCCGTTTAGACAACGTCATTCCGGGTCGGACCTAAGTAACTCATTATTAGTCCTCTGTATTCTCTCAGATAAACACGGTTATCTTCCCTTAAGCGGTCTTTTCTCCCATTTTAAAATACACGGCGGCTGTCGATGTGCGTCCGCATGTCATGCCGCCAGGATCCTTCCTTCGCACGGAAGTATTAAGATGCAGTCTGAACGGGGCTTTTCGGAGATCTAATCGGAAGATTACAAAGTTATGGTACTGCCGGAGTTGATTGATTCGACGAGCAGGGAGGATTGCGGGTCGCATTGGGTTCACCGTAACCTCTATACGGGTGGTTTCCGTACAGAAAGGTGTTGCGCGCATTGGGTCCCATGCCGATGTCCACGCATGGGGGGAACTATATATGGTGTGGATATATCAAACTGTTCTCAAGGTGTCAAGGGAAATGATGAGAAAGAGATGCAATCTTGCTTCCCTCTCATCCATGTGTTAGTCTTCCATCACCATGAAAAAGCCCGTTATCGCCATCATCGGACGGCCGAACGTCGGCAAGTCCACCCTGTTCAACCGGATCCTGGGACGCCGGGTCGCGATCGTGGAGGATATTCCGGGAGTCACACGCGACCGAAATTATGCCGAGGCGACCTACGGGGGGAGATCCTTCATCCTGGTGGATACCGGCGGTCTGGATCCGACGGCAAAATCCGGTGAAAGCATCCTGTCCCAGGTCAAGGCGCAGACGGAGCAGGCCATCGCCGAGGCCGATGTTCTGATCATGCTTTTTGACGGCCGGGAGGGCGTCACGCCGCTGGATCAGGAGATCGCCGCGCTGCTGCGTCGCATGAAAAAGCCGATCTTCTATGCCGTCAACAAGATCGACACGCCCAAGTCCGATTCGCTGACCGCCGAGTTCTACCGTCTCGGAATCAAGACGCTCTATCCCGTTTCGGCCGAGCACAGCAAGGGCGTGGATGAGTTGATGGAAGCGATCCTGCCCATGCTGCCGCCGCTTTCGGAAGACGAGGAGCCCGTGGCCGAGGGCGCGAGCCTTCCCAGGATTGCCGTGGTGGGCCGGCCCAATGTCGGAAAATCCACCTTGATCAATACCTTGCTTGGAGAAAACCGCCTTGTGACGGACTCGACCCCCGGTACGACGCGTGATTCGATCGACAGTCGGGTGCTCTACGACGGCAAGGGGTATGACTTCATCGATACCGCCGGCATCCGGCGGCGGGGACGTATCGAGCACGGGGTGGAACGGTACAGTTTGGCGCGCACGCTGAAGGCGATCGAGCGGTGCGACCTGGCCGTGGTGGTTCTGGACGCCTCCGAGGGCATCGTCGAGCAGGACACGAAAATCATCGGCCAGGCCCTCAAGGCCCGAAAGGGCTGCCTGATCCTGGTGAACAAATGGGACCTGCGTCAGCATGATTCGAAGGCTATCGACCGGATCCGTACGGAGTTGAAACGAAGGCTGTCATTCATCCCGTACGCCCCCGTTTTGTTCATCTCGGCACTGAAGGGGGCGCCGGTCAAGGAGATTTTTGAGATGGTCGATGCGATCGTATCGGCCTATTCCCGTCGCATTTCGACCGGGGCCTTGAACCGCGCCTTTGAGCAGGCCGTTTCCGCAAACCCTCCGCCCCAGCGGCAGGGACGGCCGGTCAAGCTCAACTACATTACGCAGGCCGAGGCGCGTCCTCCCACCTTTGTGATCTTTTCGAATCGCCCGGAGCAGATCAAAGACCCCTACCTTCGCTACCTTGAGAATTTCCTGCGTGATTCGTTCGATTTCACGGGAACGCCGCTGACCGTCCGGATCCGGAAGAAGCGGTCTTGAAGGAAGGGGCCGTAAAAAATGCAAAGGGGTTGGAAAATTTCCCAACCCCTCGTCGATTTGGAACGGGAGCAACAAACCGCTTAGCCGGAACTGTGTGACGCCACCATCGTCCAGACCAGAAAAACCGGGACGGCGAACAGAGTGAGCGGAATAAACATTATCATGGTGCACCTCCCAAGCTGTTTTATTCGGTGCGGACAACCTTCTGAAATTTAATATAGCCCAAATGTGGATGGGGTCAACGGATTTAACATCTTGATTAGGTGAGTGAAAATTTATTTCGTTGAACGGATCGCCACGATGCAGGAATCGGTCATTTTAAAGGGGCATCTCAAGAAAAAAATTATGAAAATGGACCTAAAGATAATCGCCTTGACGCTCTGGGCCCCCCTTCTTGTGTTCGCTTGTGTTCCGGCGGGGGCTTATGTGGAACAGCCCGTGACCGATGGTGCGACAATCCACGGGAATGTCCTATTTAAAGGCGCCGCCCCACCGCCACGGTCTTTCGGCTTGATCGTTTATCCCGACATGGAAATTTGCGCGCGGGATTCGGACGGAAAGGGGCATCGGCTGCTCCGCGATTTTTCCGTCGGGAGGGACGGGGGGCTGAAGGATGTGGTCGTGGTGGTCGAGGGTGTCAGGCAGGGGAAGCCGTTTCCATCGGGGGGGCCCGCCCTCTCCATGAAAGATTGCGAATTCAGCCCGTTCATGTCCGTGGTTCGCGACGGGGATACCCGTACGTTTCATAACCGGGACGAGGTCATCCACGATATCCAGACCTATGCGATTGAAGACAATAAGCGGGGCGACAAGATTTTTGGCCGCGAAGCGCTTCCCGATACGACCTTCGCGGAGGAGATCAAGGTGCCGAAGGGTCAAAGGATCATCTGGACCCAATGCGGCAAGCATTCGTTCATGCAAACCTGGTCGTACACCGTCGATAATCCTTACTATGCGATTACGGGGGACGACGGAACCTATTCAATCCAGGACCTGCCTCCGGGTCGATACCGTGTGACCGCCTGGCATCCCTTCATGAAGCTTCGGGAACAGACTATTGATGTGGCGCCGAACTCCAGGGTCGTCGTAAACTTTGAATTTGGAAAGTGAAGCGAGAGATTGTGGGATTGACGGGCGGAAACCTCGGTGTTACAATGTCTTTCCGAAAGGAATTTTAAAGGCCGTTTGATGTCAAGCGAGATTCAGATTCAATGGACCGATGAGGCGCTAAAAAGCGTCGAGAAGGCTCCCGTCTTTTTGCGAGGGATGGTGAAGAAGCTCGCCGAAAAGAAGGCCCGGGAAATGGGTCTGTCGACAATTACCGCGGAGCAGTTGGTCCAGTGGAAGAACGAGTCCATGGGCGCCCTGGGCGGCGAAAAAGGTCTGCAGGAAGCGGCCGATCAGATGGCCAAGGGCCATCTTCCCTGGACGCTGGCCGCACGGGAACGCCTTGCGACAGTACCGATCTTCATGCGCGACATGGTCCGTCAGATTGCCGAAGAGATCGCACAGGAACGCGGGCATCTTGAAGTGAACGTTGAACTGCTCCAAAAGGTCGAGGCCCTGGGCGAGTTCGAGGATCAGACCCCGGCGGCCGAGATACCGTGGACCGACGGCGCAAAGGCCCTGCTGATGAAAAAGATCGAAAGCGCGCCGGCCGTGGCGACCGACTTCGTTCTCCAGATGCTTAAGAGCGACGCCGAAGATCTGGCCCGCGCCAAGGGTTTTACCGAAATGACGGAGGAAAATCTGAAGGCGGTTTGGGCGGCCCCTCTGGAAGAGGTGACTTGGTCCGGAGAGGCCTGGCGCCGCCTGCAGACATCGCCCGATTTCGTAAGGAGCGGGATCAAGAAGGCGGCCGAGCGGCGCGCACGAAAGGAAGGGGTCAAGGAGATCGGTTCCGAGAGACTGACCCGTTATCGAAACCAGGCCATGATGAAGGCCGTGATGCGGATACGCAAGCTGGGGTTTAACGAACTGACCTTCGATGCCTTCGACGCGGCCAAACAGAAAGTCAAAAGGCTCCAGGGAAACGAGCAGGCCGATAAACGACTCAATGAGATCCGCGACTTTATGACCAAACGGCCCGAGAAGCCCGGCGAGGTCCTCGGCGAGGAATTGATGACCCGCTTCCGAAAATATCTGAAGGGGGATCAAGACCTCAAGCTGGACGAATGACCGGCGAATGTTAAAAGTAAACCGCAGATCCATTTTCCCCCCGGCCCTGCTGGGTTTTGCCCTTTATCTGCTACTGTTTTCCGCTTTTGCCGAATATCATGCCTACGCCAACGACGAGCTTACCGACGCCCATGGCTGTCAAATCGGCCTCTGGGTACAGCACGGTGAAACGGGGGTCCTGTCTGTTATAGTCATTTCGACCGCACTGACGACCCTTTTCTATTCCAACTCACTTACTATCAATGCCTACAACCGAAAGCCGTTCCATTCGACCGTTTCCCTGCGCGCACCGCCTTATTCCCTCCTGTAACGCGTCTTCTTATTTTCTATAAAGGCGAAGGTCCGTCTTCCAATCGTAACGGTTCGCGGGGGAATCCTCAATGACCGAAGTCCAGAGTTCGCGAAATAGCGGGCACCGAAAATGAATAAACACACCGACAACGATACCCTGAAAGCGATCGAGAAAACCCTCCGTGAGCTGCAGACGGACAGGGCATACAGGTTGGCAAGCACCGAACGGCGCGGGCCCGATTTTTGGTTCATCTGGACCGTTATAGAACTGGCCATGTTACTGACGTGGGCGGCAGGCGTTTGGGCTGCAAATCGGGAAGAGGGCCAGGGGACGAGCGTGATTCGTGCGAATCTTGAGAACGGTCTGCGGGTCGTCATCGTTCGTAACACGTTGGCTCCCGTGGTCACCACGGCGGTCAATTATCGGGTCGGTTCAAACGAGGCCCCAGAGGGATTCCCCGGAATGGCGCATGCCCAGGAGCACATGATGTTCCGTGGGAGTCCGGGTCTCTCAGCCGATCAGATGGCCGAAATCACCGCCGCGATGGGGGGCATGTTCAATGCCGACACTCAGCAATCGGTCACCCAGTATTTCCTTACCGTCCCCGCGGAGGATCTGGATGTGGCCCTACGTATCGAGGCGATCCGCATGCGTGGAGTTCTGGATACGGAGGAACTCTGGGAACAGGAGCGGGGTGCGATTGAACAAGAGGTAAGCCAGGATCTCTCAAACCCCGAGTATGTCTTTTACACGAAACTTCTCGAAGCCCTGTTCAAGGGCACGCCGTACGCCCACGATGCATTGGGCAGCCGCCCTTCATTTGATAAGACTACGGGAACGATGCTAAAGAATTTCCATGACACCTGGTATGTGCCCAATAACGCCATCCTGGTGATTGTCGGGGATGTGCAGCCCCCAAAGGCGTTATCAGAGGTCAGAAAACTATTTGGGAGTATCCCGTCCAGGAAACTTCCCAAACGCCCCGGGGTTCACTTAAAGCCCGTTACGCCGGAGACCATCCAGCTCGATACCGACCTGCCTTACGGACTGGCCGTGCTCTCCTTCCGATTGTCCGGATCAGACAGCCCCGACTTTGCGCCAACACAAATTCTATCGGATATCCTCAGCAGCCAACGTGGAAGCCTCTATGCTTTGGTGCCGGAAGGGAAGGCCCTTTCTGTTGATTTCTCGTTGGACGTACTCCCCGAGGCCGGCCTCGGCTACGTGGAGGCCGCATTTCCCAAGGGAGGAGACGGTCCAGCCCTGATCGATGAGGTCAAAAAAATCTTGGCTGAGGATGTGAAAAACGGGATCTCACCCGACTTGGTTGAGGCCGCCAAACGGCACGAATTGGCGGATGCGGAGTTTGAGAAAAACTCCGTATCAGGCCTGGCCATGGTTTGGTCCCAGGCGCTGGCCATCGAGGGCCGAAGATCTCCCGAGGAAGATGTGAAGGCCATGGAGAGTGTCACGGTCTCGGATGTGAATCGGGCGGCACGGAAATATCTGGACCTTAATCATGCGATTGTCGCGGTCCTCACCCCTCAGTCCTCGGGCGAGCCCATCGCAGGCAAAGGATTCGGTGGCCGGGAGTCCTTTGCGCCGAAGGAGGTCCGACCCGTCAAACTTCCTGGCTGGGCGGAGAAGGCGGTGAATCGGATTTCCGTTCCCGATTCTACGATCCATCCCGCGGTGATCGCGTTGTCGAACGGGCTTCAGCTCATCGTTCAAACCGAGGCCGTCAGCAACACCGTGGCCGTTTACGGTCATATCAAGAATAACCCGTATCTGGAGACACCCGAGGGTCAGGAGGGTGTTGACGAAGTTCTGGATAAGCTGTTCTCGTATGGGACCGCCTCCCTCGACCGGGTATCTTTCCAAAAGGCGCTGGACGATATCGGGGCGAATGAATCTGCGGGTGAAGATTTTTTTCTTCAGGTGATGGCCGACCGGTTTGACCGTGGCGTAGAGCTCTTGGCCGATAACGAACTTCATCCGGCTCTTCCCGAAGCGGCATTCAAGATCATTCAGCGACAAGACGCCGCCGCGATAGCCGGTCGGCTCCAAAGCCCGGACTATCTCACGAGTCGATCTCTGCGTGCCGCCCTCTTTCCCAAGGACGACCCGACCCTGCGCCAGGCCAATCCGGAAACCATCTCTTCACTGACGCTTGAGAACGTGCTGGATTACTATCGGCATATCTATCGGCCCGACCTGACCACCATCGTGGTGGTCGGGGAGGTGACGCCCGAGAAGGCCAGGGAGGTCATCGAGAAGTACTTCGGCAGCTGGAACGCCTCCGGGCCGAGGCCGGAAACGCTGCTTCCGCCGGTTCCACCCAACAAGCCGTCAATCGCCACGGTTCCGGATGCCAGCAAGGTCCAGGACTCGGTTACGCTGGCGGAAACCCTCGGGTTGAACCGGTCCAACCCGGACTACTATGCCCTGGAGCTGGGCAACCATGTTCTGGGCGGAGCCTTTTATGCGACCCGCCTTTATCGGGACCTGCGGGAAGGAACAGGGTTGGTATATTTCGTGTCCTCCTCGTTTGAGGTCAACCAGACCCGCGCACTCTATGTGGTGAACTATGGATGCGACCCGTCCAACGGGTCGAGGGCCCGGGACATCGTGTTGCGAAATCTCAAGGAGATGCAAACTACACCGGTCTCTCTCGATGAGCTGAATCAGGCGAAAGCGCTCCTGTTGCGGGAAATTCCGTTGTCCGAATCGAGCCTGGAAAGGATCGGAGCGGGTCTGCTCTCGCGGGCCACCCACGACCTGCCGCTGGATGAGCCCACACGGGCGGCCCGCCGATACGACGACCTCACCGCCCAGCAGGTCGAGGCGGCCTTCGCCAAGTGGGTCCGTCCCGAGGATCTGATTCAGGTCACCGAGGGGCCGAATGCCCGGTAAATGGCGGTTCATCGGAGTCCGGGCTGTCAGCGTAAAGTCTTACCCAATCCACAACTTTATGTTGACAAACGCAACCAAGTTGCGTATGCTGTTTTGCCATGAGCGGCGCGGTCAAGCCCCTGGAGAGGCTGAAAGAAAGCGGATATCGTATTACCCGATTGAGGGAAGCGATGATCGGCGAACTGAATGCGTCGAAAAAACTGCTTTCCGCGGGTGAAATGATCGCGGTTTTGAAAAAGAAGAAGCTTGCCCCTCACAAGACCTCCGTCTACCGAGAACTCGATTTTCTCATCGAACAAGGTATGGTGAAGAAGGTCAACTTTGGCGATAAAGAAGACCGGTTTGAATTCGCTCTCATGCCGCACCATCATCATGCGGTTTGCCACAAGTGTGGCGATGTACAACACATCGATCTTGAGGAAGAAGTGAGAAAGATGGAGCATCGGTTGATTCGTAAACAATTTAAAGCGGAGCGTCACCTTGTCGAATTCTTTGGCCTTTGCGGGAATTGCCAATAAATTCACATTAACAGGCGGGGTGCCGTGAAACCGGTGCGTTTTCACAAGACTGACTTCATTTCAAATATCACGCTGGGGCTTGTCCTCTACCTGCTCCTATTCTCCGCCTTCGCACTGTTTCATGCCTACGCCAACGACGAGCTTACCGATGCCCATGGATGTCAGATCGGTCTCTGGGTGCAGCATGGTGAAACGGCGGTCCTTACCGTCGTGCTCATTTCGACCGCGCTGACGTCCCTCTTCTATTCCAACCAATTTACTGTCAAGGCTTTCAATCGGAAGCCCTTCCATTCGACCGTTTCCCTGCGCGCGCCGCCGTATTCCCTCCTGTAACACGTCGCCTGTATCTCTTAAAAATCGAAGGTTTTTTTTCTAAGCGTGACGTTTAGCGGAGGAATCTTATGCGTGCGATGTATATCGCTTTATTGATTATTATTGGAATTGGTATGTCTTATTCAGTCTGGGGCCAGGAGTCGGTCCCGGATCAAAATCAGATAATAGGCGAGACGACCCGGGATGGGAAACTCGTCCCAGTACAAATCGCCGCGGCGGCCGGTGCCGCCGAATCTGACGATCGTCCCAAGACGAAGGATGATCCTGTGAAGAAACAGCAACAAGCCATCGATGAGCAGCAAAAGAGTATCAATGAATTGAAGGACGAAGTGGATCAGTTGGTCGAAGCGCAGAAAAAGTTCGTGCCGAGTGTGTTCAACCCGTCCATCGGGCTTGTGGGCGAGACGATTTTTTCCTATCGCAGCAGGGGATCGTCGGAAACGGGCAGCGACACGCCCGGCGGGTTCGATATATTTCAACGTTCGGTGGAACTGAATGTGGCCGGATCCGTGGATCCATTCGCAAAGGGCTACGCGGTCATCAACGCCACGGCGGATGCGGCCACCGGCGAGTCGAGTCTGGGGGTCGAAGAGGCCGCGATTCAGACCACAGCGCTGCCGGGGAATCTGGAAGTGAAGGCGGGACGTTTCTTCGGAGAGTTCGGTCGATTGGGCTATATACACGACCATGAACTGCCCTTCGTGAATCGCCCGCTCGTACTCGATCAATACATCGGCGGCGAATCGAGGACGGACGGGGTACAGATGAATTGGCTCGTGCCGGCAGAGCACTACATCAGCTTGACGCTCGGCACGGGCATCAATTTCGGAGGAGATAATCCCCCAAATTTTGTCGGCGATTTCCGCAACGGGAGCGAATTGAACTATTGGGGCCGCTTGTCCACGTATTTCGAACTGACGCCGGACATCTCCCTCGAACCCGGAATTTCAGGCCTGTGGAATCCGAGTACCGTGGCCCAGTGGGACCCCGCCGTTCAAGACCTTCCTACCGTGGCGGGCAACACGTATACCGAACGGGAGCGCCGCCTCGTGGGAGCGGACATGGTGTTGAGTTGGAAGCCGCTTCGGAACAATCAGTTCCAATCCCTCACGTGGGGTACGGAGGTACTCTACAGCGACAACCATTATGACGTATCGGACCCCTCGGGGAACGCCCTGTCTGGCACCACGGTCGGCGCTTACGGCCTTTACTCCTATCTCACATACAAATGGCATCGTCAATGGTCAAGCGGAATCCAATATGAATGGCTGGAGGATATGGTGAACAAGCAAGCCAAAACCTCCGCGTATTCCGCAAACGTCACATGGGCCCTCAGCCACTGGAATCAGCTGCGGCTTCAATATACCTACACCGATCCCAACGCCGCGTCCGGCCTGCGTGCGGATAACGCGGTTTATATGCAATGGGCGTGGATCATCGGCTCACACGCGCATGGCTGGCAGC